>Ga0067045_1030211_pt1 | contig 16188 bp, 8 predicted proteins | sample TerdegcTABiofilm_FD_59184 | JGI IMG/M metagenome (GOLD analysis project Ga0067045, IMG submission 59184) | Combined Assembly of (Gp0054472, Gp0054536) Wastewater bioreactor microbial communities from Singapore -Terephthalate degrading...
TTCAGCGGCGAACCGCCCTGCCGTTGATCAACCGCCACCCCAAAGCCGCTCGTGCCGGCAAGCGAGTCATCCACCCACGCCAAACGCCCCGAGGATGACCGCGACGTCTCGCTTGGCGACAACAACCCCGAACGGTCGCCGCCGACGACAAGAAGCGCTTCGGCCAAGCCGTCTTGATCCGCCGCAGCATCGAGCGTCGTGGCGGAGCGAGCGTCCAAGAGCTGTTGCCCGGCTCCACCCCAGACCACATCTTCCCCTTCCGCCGCGATCAGCGTGTTTTCCCCTGCACCACCGTGAATAATGTCGTCCCCATGCCCGCCGTGGAGATAATCGTTCCCCTCGCCCCCAACGAGGATGTCGTTGCCCGGGCCACCATAGAGACGGTCATCCCCGGCTCCACCCACCAGCAGATCGTCCCCGCTGCCGGCCAGCACGTAATCGTTCCCCTCGCCGCCAAAAACCCATACCGGTGCGCTCACTAGAACGCTTGTCGCGACGATGTCGTCCCCCTGGTGCGTGCGAAGGTGGACGCTTGACACCTCAGGGGGCTTGTAAGCGTACCAGACGTCGTTCAGCCGCACCCGCACCCCGCCGGAATCGGCGACCGCCACGGCCACCTGGTCGTCCCCCGCCGTCCCATGCACGTGCAGCGTGCCGTCGGCAGCCAGAAACACCCCGCCCTCGAAGACGCGAGCCTGCTTGGCTTGAGCCGGTTCGATGGCTGCTGAAGGATGTGGCTTCGCACCAGCTTCGATCTTGGCCACCAGCACGTAGTCGGATTCCACGTCGGCAAACGCTGCCTTGATCGCAAGGCGGTGGCCCACGCCGGCCGCCAAATCGGCAGGCTTGCTTACCCGCGCACTGGCAACCAAGGCCTCGCTATCCGCACCGCCGGCGCAGCGATAGATGCCCACTTCGAACGGTTGCGCATCTTCGCCCGTGACCTCATAGTCAACCACCAGGTGGGTACCGTCCCCATAGAAGCCGGTCAACAACACGTCGCCAGCCAGCATCTCTCGCGGAGCCAAAGGCTCGATCCGCAGGCTACGGGGCTTCAGCCCGGCAGGCCTGCTGGCGCGCTTTGGCTTCAAACCCAGCCGCCGGAAGAAAGTCGTCCAGGTGTAAAATGGCTTATGCATACTGTCCTCCTCTGTCCACTACGCGCGCAGAGGGCGCAACACGAAGAGACCCTGGAGAAACGAGCCCAGAGAGCGGCCAGGCCAGCACCATAGGTGGTGCCTTCCAGGCATCAGAGATTTCGGCAAAGGCGGCCACAACCTAGCCCCCGGTCGCATCGGCTCGCAAGCATCCCTGCCGAAAAAACCAAAATCCTGGATGCCAGCCTCAGAGCAGAAGACTCACAGTCGCCCGCATTTTAGAAAAAAGCGCCCCCCCCCCGTCAAGAACCTCGCGCGGAAAATTCCGAGACGCCAGAGAATTGCCTCTACAGAGGGATGGCAATAGCATCGCGAAGAGCGGCGCGCCCGATGGAGCCATCAGCGTCGCGCGCGGGTCATTTGACAAAGCTCGCTCCGGGGTGGCGCGTTCTGCTTCGCATCGGTCAGACACCGTTTCCCCGCCCATGCCGCCGCTCGCCTGGATGCCCGGCCCGTGCTGGGGGCGGTTGGGTATCGCGGGCAGCTTCTTCAGCCCGAGGTGGTGCAAGTGGATGCAAAGGGCGGCAAGCAGAAAAGCACCGCTCGGAGCACCCGGCCAGCAGGCGTAGGCCGCAACTTCCTACGGGCGTTTCGGTTTGGGCAAACTCGTAGCCCGACTCCGGAGCCGAAGGTTACAGGTTCGAGTCCTGTCGGGGACGCTTGCCAGGCGGATGACGCAACTCGAAGGGCCGCAAGCTCGAACGGCTTGTGGCCCTTTCGCTTGCGCGCCCAACTCCCGACGCGTCCGCCACTTGCGTCGGCCTTGGAAGCCGACGCTCTGCCCTGTGTGCCCCCACTTTTCGTTGCAGTTTGGTGCAAACCGATGCAACCACCGGCAAGCAGTCTAGCACCATAGATTGCACCTCGGGCCCAAACGAGAGCACCCCGGGAAGCACCGATAAAGGTGCCGTAATCATGGATGGGCCGGTGCCAGATGGCCACGATCCACAGTTCCAGGTATCCCATGCGGTCGCGACCACGCCCCCGTTGCCGCCGTCTGGTTGCAGGCCCAAGCCTGCGATTGTTCTTACGAACACGGCAACACCTCTTGTTGCCATTGCGCGGCCGGTCAACGGGAAGGCGAACTCCGAGGGAAGTCGAACTCCGAACGCGCCCGACCGGAGCTGAACTGGTGTCCGCCCGAAAATGCAGGATTCGTCGCGTTTTCTCGGGCAGGCCGGACATGAGTCCAGCCCGAAGATGACCCGCAGCTCTCTCCGTCGCTCAGCATGCTCTCGTGGCCGCCGTGTGGAGCGTGACGGCAACCGGCAATGCCATTATAATTGGGGTTACGTCCTGCCTTCGTTCTATGTTCCCTCGCGGATGATCGGTGATCCCGAAAAGAAGGGGGGTCGGCGGTGGCGGTTTCGATCGGCCAGTTCATCGAGCAACTTGCGGCCAGCGGCCTGATGACCGAGGCTGAGATCGAGTCATTTCGGGCCGGGCTGCCGCCGGAGCGGTCTTCGCACAATGTCCAGGCCCTCGCCCGTGAACTCATCCTGGCGGGCAAGTTGACCAAGTATCAGGTCCAGTGCGTTTACCAGCGGAAGATCAAGGGGCTGGTGCTGGGCGAGTACGTGGTGCTCGACAAGATTGGCGAGGGGGGGATGGGCCAGGTGCTCAAGGCCCGGCATCGCACTATGGGTCGGCTTGTGGCCCTGAAGATCCTTCCGCCGCAATCGGTGGAGTCGGCCGAGGCGATCAAGCGTTTCCGGCGGGAAGTGCAGGCCGCGGCCCGGCTTGTGCATCCCCACATCGTGATGGCCTACGACGCGGGCGAGCATGCGGGGATGCACTTCCTGGCGATGGAGTACGTGGAGGGCAAGGACCTGGCGGCGGTGGTCAAGGAGCGTGGTCCGCTGGAGCTGGCGGTGGCCCTGGACTATACGCTGCAAGCGGCGCGGGGTTTGGCGTATGCCCATGCCGAAGGGGTGATCCACCGCGACATCAAGCCCGGGAATCTGCTATTGGACAAGAAGGGGACGGTGAAGATTCTGGACATGGGCCTGGCCCGGGTGGCCCTGTCTGCGGGAGCCGAGGAACCGGGCGTGGAGCGGCTGACCCAAAGCGGCCAGGTGATGGGCACGTGCGACTACATGGCCCCGGAGCAGGCGTACGACACGCATCGGGCCGACGAGCGGAGCGACATTTACTCGTTGGGCTGGCACGCTGTATCGCCTGTTGACCGGGCGACCGCCGTATTCGCGGGACACACTGATGCAGGTGCTGCTGGCCCACCGCGAGGCCCGCATCCCGTCGCTGCGCGACGCGAGGCCGGACGTGCCCGCGCGGGTCGACGAGGTCTTCCAGAAGATGGTGGCCAAGGAGCCCGAGGACCGGCAGCAGTCGATGGCCGAGGTGATTGCCGACCTGGAGGAATGCCTGCGACCTGTGGCCCGGCCGGTCGTCGCTGCGCCGCCGCGTGCGGAGTCGGTGTCGGCCCTGACCGATCCGCTACTTGAGACTCTCTCGTTCTCGCAGGAGTCGGTTCCCTCGCCGCTTCCCAAGCGCTCGGGTCGCGCCGTCTCACGCGACGACACGCCAAGGCCTGCCGCGCACGATGCGACCGGCGTGCACCTCCCCTCGAGGATCAAGCGAGCGATGGCCGTTTCGGGCCGGAAGCCGTTGCCCCAGCGGGGCGACCAGATTCGGGAAACACAGGACGGCAAGACCCTGGTCTGCGAGGTGCTGCGCCGGGGGGCGAGCCCGAGTGGCGCTGGAGCGACCCGCACCGGACGCTCTTGCGAATTCACGCCAAACAGGTCGGCGAGGAGTGACAGACGATGATGCGACTGTGTGACGTGACTGTGTTGGCAGTGCTCGTGGTGCTGGCGGCAAAAGTGGGGGCGGCCAAGCACCGGATAGATGGGCACTGACGGAATCCAGCAAGAACGGAAAGACCGCGCGACCTTGTTGTGCACAGGTGGCGATCACCGTCCGGCAGATCGACGGCAAGCCCGAAAAAGGCGAATATCCCCCGGTGCTGGAAACTCGCGTCCTCTCCCCGCCGCCATATCCCGCGGACGATGATGATTGATGCCGACCAAACGGATGCGCAACGCCCGGCAACGGCGTTTGCGGCTCACGGTCAACGGGGCCGGCGCGGGGCGGGGCTTGTGCCCACCCCGCGCTACCAACCGCCGCGCGATCAAGCGGCTTAAAGGCAACGGAGGAAAGCGACCAGGTCTTTCTTTTCCTCCTCGGTGAGCCGCGTCTCGAGTACCAGGTTGTGGAACTCGACGGTATCTTCGAGCGTCAGCAGCCGGCCGTCGTGCAGGTAGGGCGGCGACTCCTTGATCCCCCGCAACGGGAAGGTCTTGATGGGGCCATCGCCGATCGCCCGGCGGCCGTTGACCATCTGTGGCTCAAAAAACCGCTCGGTGTGGAAATTGTGCATCAAGTTGTCGGTGTAGTAGGGCGGGACGTGGCATACGGCGCAGCGGCCCCGGTCGAAGAACACCTCTTGCCCCCGGAGTTCCTGCGACGTGGCCTTGCGCGGGTCGAGCGTTCCGAACACGTTCAGCTTGGGAGCCGGCGGGAAATCGAGGATCGCCATGAACTCGGACATGAAATGGACCTGGCTGCCGCGTTCCAGGATGTTCACGCCCTTTTTGGTGGCAATCACCGGATCGCCATCGAAGTAGGCGGCCCGCTGCTCGAACTCGGTGAAATCCTCGACCGTCTTCAAGGCCCGCTGGGACCCGAACAGCCGCTGCACATTCACGCCGCGCAGGGAGGGCGTGTCGATGCGGTGACGGAACTCCTGGGGACGAATGTCGCCCACCAGGTGCGTGGCCCCGTTGCCGTGGCCGTTGACATGGCAATCGAAGCACGTCACCCCCTGGCTGGGCCTGAGCGACCGCCGGTCGTCGGTGGCGTTGAACTGCTGCTGCGGAAACGGGGTCAATAGCAGGCGCAACCCTTCGAGCTGCTTGGGGTTCAGGATTCCGTTGAAGAGCTGGTAGTAATTCGCCAGCGTGATGACCTGCCCACGGGAAACGTCTCCCAAATCGGGCCGAGTCGTCAAGAACACCGCAGGCGGGTACTCCGGCAGGAAATGGGTGGGCAGGTCGAAATCGAGGTCGAACCGGGTGAGGTCCCGGCCCTCCTGCCGCTTGATCTCCTCGATGTGGTGTTCAGGGAAAACCATGCCCCCTTCGGGGTGATTGGGGTGGGGCAGGGGCAAAAACCCTTTAGGCCACAGCCCCTTCCGGCGGATCTCCTCCGGCGTCATGGCAGCCAGTTCCTGCCACGATCGAACGCCGGCGGGCAATCGTACCCGCACCTCCTCCTGGATCGGCTTTCCGCGCGACATGGTGACGTCCGCCGCGGGCCGGTCGCTCAGATCGTACCGCTCCTCTAAAAGGCTCCTCTGGCGAGCCATGACGCCGGCCTTGGCCGCCGTCATCCGCGCAACCGTCTGGTTGAAATCCTCCTGGAGCACCACCGGCGAGTAGCTGCTCGGCGGCTGTTGTGCACGAGCAAACCCTGCCGGCATGAAAACGGCCACCCAAACCAGGCCCGCCGCCACAAGCGCGGCGCCGCGGGCGGAGCCGCACATTCGCCTCTTTTCGAGACATCGCATGGTGAAATCCTCCGGAATCGAAAACGAACCACAAACACCGCGCTCCGGGCCCCGACTTGGTGCCACACCGCTGCGGTTCCCCGCGTAACCGCTCCGCGCCGTCCTGTCGAACGGCAGCCGGAGCTACTGCCCAACCTGCCTGCGACACTCGGCGCACAGCCCCGAAATGTGGACGGAAAAATCCTGTACCTCGAAATCGCGCACCGGGTCCTTGGGCAACTGGAGCCGGTCGAGGCGGGCATCTTCCAAATCCCACACCGTGCCGCATCGCGTGCAAACCAAGTGGTGGTGGCGATGGATTTTTCCGTCAAAGCGTCCGGCGGAGCCCGGGTGGTGGATGCGCCGGATCAGCCCCCAAGCCGCCAAATTGTCGAGGATCCGGTACACCGTGGTGCGGGAGATATTGGGCACCCGGCGTTTGACCGCATCGATGACCTGGTCGGCCGTGGGGTGTTCGGCGCTAACCAAGACCGCCTCGAGGACCGCTCGGCGCTGGACGGTGCACGGCAGGCGTTTTTGCCGACACAGCACTTCGAGCTGTTGCAGCCGCTGTTGGATCTCCGCAGGACGCATCAAAACACCAATTGATATCTTATACCATCTGCAATTACATGTCAACTATTCGCCCGCCGTAGGGCCCATTCGGGCATCGAACATTGTTGCACGTCCCGAGCAGTTTCAACAGCCGCCCACACCCCGGAAGCAGGGGACACGGGCCCACTTCGCGGACGGCGTTATTTGATTGCGTCCATGTCGCCGCCAGAGCCGCGCGAGGCCGAGCGGTGACCGGATTCTATGGAGGGCGGCCCCCGGCCTGGGGCCGGAGCGTCACGGCGGCCGGCCAACGGATGCTCTTTGTTGGCATGGCGGCCGCAGGCGGGCTCTTCGGGTCGATGCGCCCCAGGTAGACGCTTGTGGGCGAGGCGATAATCCCCTTCTCGCACGGGATGCGCAGTTGGACGCTCGGCTCGCTTTTCGAGTTGGTGGCAATCGAGACCGTCAGCCACGAACGGCCCGACGGCGCAAGCTCATCCACGCTCAGCGTGACCCGCCAGACGCCCTTTTGCCCCTCCACCGGCTCCACCGCGGCCTTGGCGTAGCGGGCGCTTACAGCGGCCCCGGTCACCTGCAGCGTCTGCGCATCGCCGCTCCGGTCCGGGCGGACCTTCACTAGGAACTCCTCCCGCGTGGTTTCGCCTTGTTTCAGCCGCAACACCTTGCCCTCCGGCCGATCCACGTCGAACAGCGACGTCACCTGCAGAGTGAGCGTCAGGCGCAGTTCAGGCTGCGCCGGGTCGTTGGTCGAAAGCGTGATCGTCTTGTGGACCTTGCCCTTCATGCCCGCCGTGCGCACCTCGGCCTCCACCTTGCCTTGCTCGCCGGGCGCGATGATCTTGTCGTACTTGGCTACGGTGCAGCCGCAGTTGGGCTTGGCCGTGATTTCCAGCGGCGCTCGGCCCGCGTTCTTCAAAACAAAACAGAACCGCGCCGTCTCGCCCCGCAGCACCTCGCCAGCGTCGATCTCGCTCTTCTCCACCTGGAGCGCGGGCGTCTCGCCCGCCCCAACCGCCCCTTGCCCCAGCCACGCAAGGCAAAGTGCAAAGTGTAAAATGCTCTTCATGGATCGCCTCGTCGCAACTCTTAATGCTTGGTTAGGACTTACTACCCAGCGATTAGCACGCTGCATTCTTCTTTCTCAGGCAGACGGGTCGACGATGCTTATGCCGTCGCAGGTCTCGTCGGCAGACAGGTCTTCCGAATACAGCGCGGTCGCGTCGCTTTCCTTGTACGCCGCCAACAACATGCCGACCCAGTGCGTCAGACTGCAACGCGAGCGCAGCTCGAACAAGATCCGAAACACGCTCTCGGTGGGAATCCGCAAGGAGAACATGGCGCGAAAACGAGCGAAGGCCGACTCCGCGGCGGCCGGCGCGCCATTGCCGGGCGTTGCCCACCCTGCGTCGCGGGATGCAGTACCGAATACTGAGTACTGCGTACTGAGCGCTCCGCCCCGCCCGCCATCGCGGCGAAAAACGGTTCCTGACACCTTTTCCGCCTTCTACGCGCAAAACGCTCCGACGCGTTGGAGTCCCGCCTTCAGGCGGCTGCGGCGTCGCACGCACCGCGCGCATTGGGCGGCGCGGCCGGCCAAGCCGCCGACCTCGCCGCCCGCGCGCCAAGAGTTAAGAGTTACAAGTCAAGACCTGACCCCAAATCTTTCCTTTCCGGCCGTTTTCCGAGCTTCACGGTTGTGGTGGTAGTGGCTGTTCGTCTTCGCAGTGGCCCGGGCAACCCGTCAGATTACCTGTATTGAACAACTCTAACTTCGCAGTGAGATCCGACGTCTCGCGGGGCGCCAAACTGTCTTTGCCAACCGGTGGAACGACCAAGTTGCCGATGAGCGCGTCCGCGAGTGCGATCGCGTTATCCGCAACCTGGCAGCTTGCGCCGTTATTAACATTTAGCTTTGCCGCGATCAACTGATGCGCCAGAGAAATGAGCCCGTTTCCTTCGACGGGCTGGTCAAGGATCCTAAGTAGCTGCGCTTGCGTGTAGTTCACCGTGCCGAGGGTCAGTCCGTTTTCCAGTACGTCGCTCGGCCAATTCTCTGGGTGGTTTTTCCAATAGCCTTGCGACAGCGTGCAAGCCGTTACCTGGCAGCATACCGGGCCCGGGACGCAAGCGTACCCCGGCAGGCCGTCCTGGGGGAGCTGGCCGTTTTTGTCTGTACGGACATCCTGGTTTCCCGCCTTGGTCGCCACGAGCACGCACCCGTCCGCGCAAATGGTGAACCCTTCCTTTAACTGTGACGCGTCCAGCGTGAACTCGTAAACGTGGCAACCGCTGCCATAACCTTCTGGGGTATTAATTTTGACCCCGAAGACTCCGGTAGTCGGATCCGTGCCGCACAAGGCATCCACCGACTCATCGTCGAACTTCGCGCTCACAAGAAGGTTACAGATTTCGGCATCCTCGGGAACGCACTCGCCAAGCTGATCCAGCGAGACTACGAAGTGGCTCAAATCCTTTTGGGTTGTCTCTGGTGTCTCTGGCTTGCACACCTCGTACGTGAAGGTAACGTGGTTGCCATCCCACTTGAGCCCGAGAAACGTGACGGTGAACGGCTGGGTGCCGCTTGTTGTCGCCGGCTCCTCGCACGGGGCTTCGCAGGTCGGTAGGCCGAGTGCGACGGTCGTCGCGAACCCAACCCCCGCCAGGCCGACGAGCAGCGACATGGGCGTCTTCCACAACATCCAGAACTTGTGCTTTCTCATTGTGCCCCCTCCAAAGAATGAAAAGGTTGGTTGCTGAAAACAGACTCGCTTTCCCCCAAGGGAGGCCGCACCTGGGATCTCAAACCTGAGCCCCCAGTGCAAACCAGGGTGGCGGCCAAGGCCCGGCTCGGCCGCCGGACAATCCGTAAAGCGTACACGGTACGCGGTGCCAAGTATCGAGTGCAACGTGCTCAGAGATCAGATCTCCGATGCGCGATATCAAAGGTCAAATCTGAGCACCCGATACTGCCACCGCTTCGCGGGCGGTTTCCGCGGCGGTTGACGATCACCTCCTTTCTCCTCGGTTCCGCGAGACGAAAAAAGGAATCACCAATCAGCAATTACCCCTCGCCGCCAATAAGCCAATAAACCGTGCGTTTCCTTGGCGTTTTGGCGTTTCGCGTTTTTGTCCCCAAGATCGCGAAAACGCGAAGGGGCGAAAACGCGAAAAAGGGCAAAAACGGTAATTTGTTTCTGGCAGGGTCCGGCCGGGATCAGGGATCATGTCGGCCGACGACGGTCTGTTATTGTCGGGGCAAGCAAAAAGGCAAGGAATTTTTCTTGGTGTTTTTGGAGCGGGTCATGTCGGGCCCCCGCCCTACGCACAACGGGCGGCAGGCGAGATCGGATCGAGCCCTTCTTGGCCGCGGCCCGGCGCAACGTGAAGCCCGCGCCGGCTTCGGGCCAATACCAGCAGATTGGCCCCAAGGGTGGGAAAGGGCCGGAGGTAACATCCGTCAAGGGTAAACCTCTCCCGCCCACGTCGAAATCAGGATCGACTTACTCGCTGGTCGATCGGAGCAAAAACAAATCGGGCAAGGGCTAGCCTGCTTTACGACATCGCCCTGCCCGATTCGGCGGTTCCTTAAGCCCCTAGCAGGGGCCATTCCTATTCGTGAAAATCAGAAGACGCTGGGTTTAGCGGCCAGCACCACTTTCCTTCGCGTCCGTCGTCGCTTGATCAAGAGGGCCTGTTGCCCTCCGTCTGGGGCCGTTTTCCGCCATCGGCTTACGGCCCCTTGTGGTTAGGCCCAAGCGGCGAGCGATCTGGCCGTGGCCGTAGCCCGCCTCCGGCGTCCACGGCATCGGGACGCCGTCGCTCCAATCGTTCGGTGGTTCCTTCCCGTCACATGCCCATCCCTAGCGCGTTTTCACAACGGACACTTTCCTTGATGCTTCAAAGAGGAGCAATCGGGTCAGACGTCCGTCCAGAAGCCCTTCGCAATGAGGTAATCCACGACCCCTTCGACGTGCTTGGTGTTGTAGGGACTGTTCCCTCGGGCCGTCACTTTTTCGAACTGCGTCAACCACACGTAGTACGGCAGGCTCGGGTTCTGCAATAGCATGTAATCCGGCCTGGCCTCAAGATGATCGACGCCCGGCGAATCGTAAACGGTCGCGGTGTCGTTTCCGGCCCCGCCGTCTACTTCCACGCGTTCGAAGAATTTCGCACGGAGGTAGTAGCCGGGTCCCTTTAGCCGAGAATACTCGGGCGTTGCGGTAAGGTCGTCCTTGCCGGCGGAGCCGAACATCTTGGCGGTGTCAAAACCGCCGATCGAATAAGCGTGGACGTAGTCGAAGGCCTTGGCTCGGGCCATGTACCCGGTGCCGGTGACGCGCGAGTAGTCGGGCGTCATGATGAAAATATCGTTGCCGGCCGTGTCGTACAACTGAGCGACATCCAGCCCGGTCGAGGCGTAGGCGTGAACCGTGCCCACGTTGTTCACGGTCACGGCATAACCGGGGCCGGTCAACGTGCTTTGGCCGGGCCGGGCGATGAACCAGTCGTCGCCGGCGGAGTCGTAGAGCTGTGCTACGTCGTTTCCACCGTTACCATTGATCGTGACCTGATCGAACGAGTAGGCCGAAACGCTGAATTGGGCGTTTTCCACCTCGGCCGAAGTCGGCGTGGTTCGGATCATGTCATCGCCGGCAGCGCCGGTAACGGCGGCGGTATCGAGGCCGTTGCCGGAAGAGAAGGCTCGAACCGCGTCGAACCCTTTCGCCCTAGCGAGATATCCCGGCCCGACGAGGCGGGCTTGGTTCGCGTCGGCCGTAAAGGTATCGTCACCCGTCGTATCGTACAGGTCGGCGCGATCGTAGCCGCCGGATGCGTACCCATGCACGAAGTCCACGCTATTGACTTCGTAGGAGTATCCCGGTCCGACCATCGTGGCCCGGCCCGGCCGGATTTCGAGGGTGTCATCGCCGAGGCTGTCATACAACTGAGCAGCGTCGCTGCCGCCGTTTCCAAAGACGATGAAACGTTCGACGTTCTCGGCCGAGGCCTTGAAGCCCGGTCGGGTCATCGTGCCCGCCGTGGGCTGCAATACGAACAGCTCATCCGCCGGAGTCCCGCTGAAGGTCACGGTGTCGCGACCGCCCGCTCCGTCGAAGCGAATCTCGTCCACGTCGGCCGTGGAGTAATTGTAGGTGGTTCCATTCACGATCACGGTGTGCAGGGTACCGGCGGTGCTGATGCTCACCTGGTCCTGACCACTGCCGCCGGTGATGAAGACCACGCGACCTTGCCGGACGACCTGCGCGGTGGACGCGGCCAGGGTTATGCGGTAGTCCTCCACCTCGCCGTCGGGAGCGTACCCGGTGGGGGCGTTGACACCTTGGCTGCTGAGCCGGAACCGCGCGTAAGTGTTGCCCGCTCGAGCGTCGGACGGGATGTCGAAGCTCAAGGTGTTCACGCCTGCCGAGAGCGCTCGGCCGGTGAAGATGCGCTCGCCGGGATCATCCCAATCGCCGTCCTGGTTGAAGTCGATCCAGGCATCCAGCTTGCCCGCGGCGGAAGCCGTGACGTCGATGACGGCCGTGCCGCCCAGCAACAATTGCGAGGCGAATACGACGCCGTCCTCGTCGTCGGAGATAAACGTGTCGTCACCGTCGGCGGCGACGCTGGGCCGGCCGTCTCCCTCCGCATCGATGCGAGTACCCAACCTCAGCGAACCGACGAGGTGCCGGGCGCCGTTGTCGGCCAACAGCGTGGGATAGGGAGCCGGGGCATCCCCATAGTCCAAGCTGCCGTCGTCGTTGAGGATCCAGATTCGCGCCTGCGGATCATCGATCACGGCCAGTTGCGGACTACTGATGTTGAGGAAGAAGTACTCGTCAGCCTCGATCCGCGTATCGCCCACGATTTCCAATTCGATCGTGGCCTTGGCGGTGGCGGGTTGCTGCCGAGCAATCACGATCTCGTAGTTTCCGCCCTCGAACCGCCGCCAAACCGCCAGGTCCTCGCTGACCACCGGGTACCAATCGTAGCCCGGATTGTTGGAAATGTTCCGCGGAATACCGGTCGTGCTCAAATCGGTGTAGTACACTTCCCAGTTGCCGTTGACAAAGGCGTGCCACACCAGTTCGTCGCCGTGAACGCGCGGCAGTTCGTCGGGAACATTGTTGTCGGTGATTTTTCGCAGCGAGGCCGGCCCGAGATTCAAGTTGATGTAGTAAATCTCGAGGTCCGTGCCGTCGTTGCCTTCCCAGACGACGTTGTTGCCGGAAACTTCGGGATGCGTGTCATCCCGGTTGTTGGAGGTCAAGAGCGTCGTGGTGCTCGTGGCAATGTCGTAAAGGGCGATTTCCCAATCGTTCCCGTCATGTTGTTGCCAGACCACGTTATTGCCGTCGATCCTCGGGAAGCGATCGTCGAGCGTGTTGTTAGTCACCCGGCGCGTCGTACCGTACGCGTAGACGTAGATTTCGTTATCGAAACCGTCGAAAGCGTACCAAGCGACGTTGCGTCCTGATACGACGGGCAAGTAGTTGTTGAATCCATTGTTCGAGATGTTGATGGGGTCGCCGCCCGCGGCAATATCGTATGCGAAGATTTGCTGGGTGGCGCCGGACTTGCCCCACCAGACGATCAGGTCATCCGATACCTGCGGATCCTTGTCATCGAAATCGTTATCGGTCAGCTTCCGGGTGCTGTCGGTCTCGATATCGTACAGATAAATCTCGTAGTCCTGACCGTCAAAGCCGGACCATACCACATATCGGCCGTGGATCGCCGCGAAACGGTCGTCCGTGGTGTTGTCGGTCAAGCGGCGAGTGTTCGTGCCGTCGAACAGGTAGATCTCCCAGTCCTGCCCGTCGAACGTCTCCCACACGACCCGGTCTTGCCATACGCTGAAGTCGTAATCGTTGACGGAATTGAGCGTGAGCAGTTCCGTCTTCCAAGTCGGCGTGGGGATGCCTTGCGGCGTAAAGACGAACGTGCCGGAGGCCGGGATGTAATCGTTGTTCGCCACGGTCGCCGTGCCGTCCGCGGTTTGATACTGGAACGAGATGGGCGCCCCGAAGGAATCGGCGACCTCCACCGTGACGGTGACCCGGGTGCGACCGCTATTGCCCTCGGCCACGGCCACATCGTCGATCACGACGTGGGCCAGCTTGTAATTGCCGAAGTTGACGTTGGTGAGATCCTCGCCGGTTGCCAGGGTAACGCTGTAAGATCCGTCGTTACCGCTCCGGGTAGTGACATCGACCACCGGGCTGGTAAGCGGGTCGAAGACCACGGTCGGGCCGGCCAGATGCACGAAATCGGCCTCGGCCGTCGCCGTGATGCCGAAACCGGCCACGGCATTGATGGCATTCATCACGGACGCCGCCACCACGGTAGCGGTATCGGTCGCATTGAACGGTATCCGGCGATTGCCCGCGGTCACGGTGCTGTTCGAGTCGAACTCGAATGTCACCACCGTGGTGCCGTTGGAAATCGTGAACCGCTGGCCGTCCGTGATGGACGAGCCGGCCGGTGCTCGGAGGTGCCGGGTCTGCCCGTCCGGGAGCACCAGCCCCGCCGTCGGGTAGGTTTGAATCCAGCCGCTCGGCACCACTTCGCGGACGGTGTAGGTGCCCGCGAACAGTCCGGTGAATTGATAGAAGCCGGTTTCATCCACATTGGGCGTGGAGGGGTCATCCAATTGCGTGACCGCGACGGGCTCGAACGGGTCGAGCACACCATTGCTATTGAGATCCAAGTAGACCTGAACCCCCGGTAGCCCCGGTTCCACTCCGAACGGCCGTCCCGTGTTAGGATCGAACCGGAAGGTGTATTGGCGTTGAGCCAGAAGCGCCGTGAGGTCGGCTGGGGTCGAAGGCCGAGCAACGCTGAGGTAGTTCAAGCCGTCGCCGGCGTCGTATCCGATCTGGGCGCCCGGCGCGCCAAAACCGTTGACACCGAAGCCGTCGCCCGTCGTCCACTCCATATTGTGGTAGTAGAAGGCGACGACATCCCCGCCGGGATCATCCTCGATGTAGAGCGAGAAAGTGTTCCGCTTGTCGTTGTGCTGGTTATAGTAGCCGACGTTGATCCAGTCGATTTGCACGACCGGATTGCCGCGGGCGCTGGTGCTTTGCTGCATTCGGATCTGGCCCACGCCCCGCGTGTCCGCATCGGCCCAGAACGGCGCCAGCATCGGCTCGCCTTGTGGGAACCCCGAGGCCGAGAAGGCGCTGAGCGGATTAGCGAAGGTAACGATTCCGTTCGTCGAGACGTAAATCTGGGTGTACGCCTTGCCGAAGAATTCGAAATCGAATCCCAGCGGAATGGCGCTGCTCGTCATGTCGTCGCCGGCGGGGAGCACGATGTTACCCGCGCCCGGCGGCAAGATGGTCACGGCAGGCACTTGATCGCTCGGCTGCCGATCCCACACGCCGTTGGCGTTAAGATCGTTGAACTTGTAGCCGCTGATCGAGGAGGTCCCTGCAATCACGCGGACGAGATAATCCTCCACTTCGCCGTCGGGAATGACGGTCTCGCCGGCAGGAGTGTACGGCAAGAGACCCGGCGTGTGGCTGAAGCGGAAACGCGCGAAGGTATCTGCGGACGCGAGTTCCCGAGGCACGCGGAACTGGAGCACATTGTCGCCCGCCGCGAGCGGTCGGTCGGCGAAGATCTGCTCGCCCGGATCGTTCCAGTCGCCGTCGGCATTGAAATCGATCCAGGCATTGAGATAACCGCCGGATTGCGAGGCGTAGACCGTGATGGTCGCCAACTCGCCCGTCAGCAACGGCGTGTTGAAGATGACGCCGTCTTCATCAGCGAGATCGGTGTTATCGTCTCCGGTGGCCGTCGCGTTGGGTTGACCGTCCAACTCGTAATCCACGGACTGTCCCAAATGGAATCCGCGGACGACGCGGTGGCGCGCTCCTCCGTCGGCGGCCAAAGTCGGATACGGCGCCGGGGCGTCGCCGAAGTCCAGCGGCGCATCCACAATCGCCATGCGGTAATCCTCGACCTCGCCGTCGTTGGCAAAGCCTGTGGGACCAAGGTTGACCTGGCTGCTGACGCGGAACCGGGCATAGGTGGTCCCCAACACCGCGTCTTGCGGAACCGTGAAGAACAGGTTGTGCGTGCCCGCCGTCGCCAGCAATTGGTTGACGAAGACTTGCTCGCCGGGGTCGTTGAAATCGCCGTCTCGGTTGAAGTCCACCCAACCTTGCAGGTACGCGTTCGGCTGCGAGACCACGACCTGAACCTCGACCGGGCTGCCGGGTACGAGGGCATCCAGGAACAATACTCCGTCCTCGTCGTCGATCCCGGCCTTGTCGTCACCGTCGGCCAGGACCGTCGGCTTGCCGTCGAGTTCCGGATCGACCGCAGCGCCCAGATACAGGCCCGAACCGAGCCGGTGCCTGGCACCGTCCACACCGCGGGTCGTACCGTAGGAGTCCGGAGCGTCGCCGTAGTCTTCGTGATAAGGCACCAACTCGACCAAGTAGTCCTCAACTTCACCGTCCTGGGCGACGCCGGTCGGGTTCAGCCCTCCGGTGCTGCTGAAGCGGAAGCGAGCGAACGTCTGGCCGGGCGCCAAGCCGGAAGGCAGATTGACGCTGAGCAAGTTTATGCCGGGCTGGAGGAGCACGGAGTTGAAGACCTTTTCGCCCGCATCGACCCAGTCGCCGTCGATATTCAGATCGATCCAGGCGTCCAGGTAGCCTTCCGCGGAGGCGATGACCCGAATCTGCGTGGCGCCTCCGATGAGCAGGCCGGCGTCGAACAACACGCCGTCGTCGAAGGTGTCGCCCGTGGCCGTGGCGTTGTGCCGCGCGTCGGCCTCGCTGCTCACGCCGCTACCCAAGTAGAGGTCCGGAACGATGATGTGGCTGGCGCCGTTGTTTTTCAGCGTCGTGGGATACGGGCCGTCGGGCGCGTCAC
>Ga0067045_1030210_pt1 | contig 16187 bp, 8 predicted proteins | sample TerdegcTABiofilm_FD_59184 | JGI IMG/M metagenome (GOLD analysis project Ga0067045, IMG submission 59184) | Combined Assembly of (Gp0054472, Gp0054536) Wastewater bioreactor microbial communities from Singapore -Terephthalate degrading...
TTCATGACACCAAGCGAAACGCCGCGCTCCGACACTGGCTGGACTGTGCACCCCCCTATTTTCATCCAACCGCTGGTGAACGCCAGTTCATGGACAATTCCTCTGAAAATAGCGCTCTGCGTTTGTAGTCAGGCGCTTTAGCGCCGTCTGCCGCGCTGATGAAGCTTGAAAATTAAATTCGGTCATGGGCGAACCGGCTGAGAAGGCGTGGGTAGTGACGCCTTTAGGCGTTCTCCCCTTCGGCGGCAGCAAAGAAACGCCTGAAGGCGTTACTACAAAGTTCAAAAGCCCACGGCCCATGTGACCGAATTATTTTCTCAAAGATCATAAGCGCGGCACTACAAACCTAATTTTCATCCGCTCACGGCTCACATCTTCATCCCCCGGCTGGTAAACACCAGTCCGTGGGGAATTCCCCGGATCGCTCCTGTTGTACCACAAAAGGCCCAAAAACGCCAGAGGCCCCGGCACGGGCCGGTTGCCATTTTGGGCATTTCGGTTATCCTTGCCCCCGATGGGATACGAAGTCCATACCCCAATCTATGAGGGACCGCTGGAGCTGTTGCTGCGCCTGATTGAGAAGGAGGAGCTGGACATCACGCAGGTAGCGCTGGCTCAGGTGACCGATGAATTTCTGGCGCATTTGGAGGCGCTGCGGGGTCACGTGGAGCTGGACGTGGTGGCCGAGTTCATGGTGGTGGCGGCACGGCTGCTGTGGATCAAATCGCGCGTGCTGTTACCCCGCCCCCCGCAGGCCGTCGCTGAGAGCGCAGAAGAGGGGGACGAGGGGGATCAGCTGGTCCAGCAGCTGCGCACTTACCGCCAGTTCAAGGAGGCCGCGCAGACGCTGCGCCAGCGCGATACGGCGGGACTGCATTCTTACGTCCAGGTGGGCCCGCCGCCCCGCCCACAGCGGCTGACGCTGGACCTGACCGGGCTGACGCTGGCGCAGCTGCGCACGACGGCGGAAGCGCTCCTCTATCCCGGTGAATTGCCCCAACCCCAGGCAGCGGTCCAACGGCTCCGTTACTCTATTGTGACGCAAATTCGCCTGGTCCGGGAACGGCTACTGCGTCAGGCCCAGGTCATGTTCCACTTGTTGTTAAGCCAGGCCCCCACGCGGCTGGAAAAGGTGGTGACCCTCCAGGCGGTGCTGGAGTTGATCAAGCAGCAGGCGGTGGCGGCCAGGCAGGAGCGTCTGTTTGGGGAGATTCTGATTGCGCCGCTGGTAGCGCCGGAAACCATCGCTGACCCCAGCGCCCCGCCGCCAGCAGCGCCAGCCCCGCCCCCAGCGCATCAATCAGCCAATCCGTGACCCGCGCGTGCCGCCCCGGCACGCCGGCCTGATGCCACTCATCGGTAGCAGCGTAGAGCAGGGCCAGCCCCCAGGCCAGCCAGAAGGCCGTGCGCCGCCAGCGCTCCGGCGTGACCGGAGCCGCGGCCCGCCGGGGCCGGCCGGCGCACAGGAGGGCGCGCCCATAGAGCAGCGCCAGCACCGCGTAAGCCGTGGCGTGCCCGCCCTTTTTGAGCAGCAGGTCCTGCCACGGGGTGGAGAAGCCCGGCAAGGTGGGTTGGGCCGAGAGCACAAAGATGAGGCCCATCCAGAGCAGCGCCGGGCCGCCATAACGTAACCAGGCCAACAATTGACGGCAGTTCAAGGCCGGCGCTGCCAATATTTACGCTTCGGGCCATCGCCGGGTTCCTCAAAACGGGACCAGGCAAAACCGTGCGCAACCAGGAATTGATGCACGGCGTTATCTTGATCGTTGTTCCCCGGACAGAGGATGACCCACCCGCCCGGTTTTGTGACGCGGGACAGTTCCCGGTACTCGTCCTCCAGGAATTCACCGAAGACGTGTCCCCCCATCGTCACGTCGGCCAGGGCGTCCGGCAGGGGAATCTCCGTGATCAGCCCATCCACCGCGTAGAGGTTCCGCAGCCCGCGCGCCCGCGCTTTTTCTTGCATGTACCGCCGCAAGTTTTCCACCGGCTCCACCGCATAGACAGCGGCAGCCACCGGGGCCGCCACGAATGCCAGCCGCCCGGTCCCCGCCCCCACGTCAATGACCACCTGACCGGCGAAATCTACCAACCCCGTCAGCTCGGCAGAATCCCAACCCAGGAAGGGCCGGGCATCGTAGGTTGCCGGGTCCACCACATAGACCAGCCAATCGTTGAGTGCCTGCAAGACCATGACCTCGGCCTGGCGCACGGTGGCCGGGTCCGCCGGTTGCTCCGGCGCCTGGGCCAGCAGCTCATCCAACCAGTCATTCAGGGCAGGGCATTTATGGCGCAGATACCATGCCACGGCCGGATTGGCCCGCAACGCCAGGGCCAGGGCCGGCCGGGGAACGTCGCTCCCAGGGAGCCAGCTGAGCTGGACGCGCTCCAGCAACAGAAGCGCGTTGAACGAAAGGTCCGTCACAGGCAGCCAGTTCAGGGTCATGCTGCCGCCAGGGCCGCTTCTACTACCTGACGATTTTCGGCCGCATGGGCCGGGGCGAAGGCCTCCGCCGCCGCTAAGAGCACCTCGCGCGGCAAAAACCCCAGCCGTTGGAGCCCCATTGCGACCAGTCCCAGGGCCTCACTGTCGCGCGGAATCCGGCCTAAGGTTTGGGGATCCAGGATTACCCGGCGGGCGGGACTTGCGACGCCGGCAAACTCAGGCGTGACGAAAAGCCAGGCTTCAGGGTCCAGCGCGGCCAGGTAGGGCGTGACTTTTTTGTAGCCGTCCGGCGTAAAAATGAAGAGCGCGTCGGGCCGGTCCACGCCGGTGTAGTGGATTTCCTCCGGGGCAAGGACCAGCTCGCTGAGGCTGTGGCCGGAGCGGACGGTGACCGGGTAATCGTCGCGCTGGGTGGCCCACAATCCCGCCATCGTCGCGGCGACGCCGAGGTAGCGCCCGGCCGTGCGGACTTTGCCGCCCGCCGAGCCGGCGAGGATGAGGGAGAAGCGCCGTGACAGGGTGGCCGGCGCGACCAGCGGGAACGGCTGCGGCCGGCCGGCGGGCGCGCCCAGGTGCGCCGCGCCCGCCTGGCGCAGCGCGGCGGCGTACTCCGGCCGGGCCTTTTCCACCAGCAGCCCGGCCGGCAATTCCAACGCGGCCATCGTTTCGCGCAGCCCTTTGGGGCTGAAGCGGTTGCTCGCCGCGAAGTAGGCCACACAGAGTTCCCAGATATCCAGCAAGGCGAAGCCCTCGTGCCCGAGCGCGGCCTCTATCCGCTCGTCCAGGTCCTTGTCGTAGGCGGTGCCGCGCCAGACGTAGGTCGCGCCGTTGGCGGCGACCGTCTGCGCGATGTCTAACGGGTGCTCCAGGTTGCCCCCGGGCGTGGTGGTGGTGATCCGCTCCGGCGGGGTGGTGACGCTGTGCTCGCCGCCGGTCATCCCAAAGTTGAGGTTGTTGAAGACCAGCGTGGTGATCCCAATGTTGCGCCGGGCGGCGTTGAGCAGGTGGGCGCCGCCGATGCCGCAGCCGCCGTCGCCGATCAGCACGATCACGTGCAGGTCGGGCCGGGCCAGTTTGATGCCGCTGGCATAGGTGAGGCTCCGCCCGTGCAGCCCATGAAAGGCGCTGGTGATGAAACAGGCGTCCGACAATCCCACGCAGCCGATGTCGGTGACGAGCACCACCTGCGCCGGGTCCCATTGCCGGCGCACCAGCGCCCGGTTGAGCGCGTCCAACACCAGCCCGTGGCTACAGCCGGGGCAAAAAGGGTAGGCCTGAGCAGTGCGATAGGTCTCTGGCATAATCTCCTCGTCTCTGCGGATGGGTTTGGTGCTGGCATTATAAACGGCCCGGGGAAACGGTCAACTCACCGCCGGGCGCCGGTCCCCCTGGGGGAGAGGCCGGCCGGGGCGGCGCGCAATTTGCGCAAAATTTAGAGGGGAGTACAATAGGGACAACAAGCGCATGTCTCAAAAAAAGGAGTCACCTTAGAGGGGGTCCCAAGGAGTCATACGCTGAGGTGGCGGCGGTGGGGCGTTCCACCGGTTTTCCGGGCGCTCCATCGGGTGAAAAGGGGGGAAGTCTGCTGCTTTCAAGGGTGGCGCGCAGTTCCAGGGGGGAAAAACCTGCCAGGGCGCGGACTCTCAGAAAGCAGACAATGCTCGGAAGGGCATTAAGACGTGACTTTAATCGTTGGCGAGACGATTAGCCACTACCCCAGCTCAGAAAGCAGACAATGCTCGGAAGGGCATTAAGACCCCAGGCACTTGAGCATCCTGGCAGCTTTCTCTAACCACTCAGAAAGCAGACAATGCTCGGAAGGGCATTAAGACTGCCTGGTAGGGCTTTTTGCCCTTTCCCTTGCTCATGGCCTCAGAAAGCAGACAATGCTCGGAAGGGCATTAAGACTTTCACTGTGTGAAGGCAAGGGTTCACGTGGTGAAGGCAAGCCTCAGAAAGCAGACAATGCTCGGAAGGGCATTAAGACGGGTTGTTGGGCCGTCGGAACACCCAACCGACGGGTGACTGCTCAGAAAGCAGACAATGCTCGGAAGGGCATTAAGACGATAGGCTTTGCGGGCGTGCGTCCGTTCCCAGATGTGGCGCACCTCAGAAAGCAGACAATGCTCGGAAGGGCATTAAGACCCGAACGTGTGTTTGAGATACCGGCCAGTACTCTGTACTCCTCAGAAAGCAGACAATGCTCGGAAGGGCATTAAGACCTATTCCCCACTTGGCGGCCGATGATCAAAGCCTGAATGTAGCCTCAGAAAGCAGACAATGCTCGGAAGGGCATTAAGACCCTGGCCTGGCCGATATATGTACCAGCCATGCTTACCTAACTCAGAAAGCAGACAATGCTCGGAAGGGCATTAAGACTCAGGCCGTCGGGACTGCGAAACCGCACTATGGACTCGCTCAGAAAGCAGACAATGCTCGGAAGGGCATTAAGACACTATCAGGCCGGGGCGGAGATCATGGCATACGTCCGCTCAGAAAGCAGACAATGCTCGGAAGGGCATTAAGACCCAACCCAGGCCGTCCAACGCACGCCGGGCGATCTCCGTCCACTGCTCAGAAAGCAGACAATGCTCGGAAGGGCATTAAGACCCTATGACAGTTTTAACGGCTGGTACAACGCCGGGAAGCCTCAGAAAGCAGACAATGCTCGGAAGGGCATTAAGACGACAAGTCACTGAAACGCCAGGCCATGAGCAAGTGTAGGGCTCAGAAAGCAGACAATGCTCGGAAGGGCATTAAGACGCTCTATGCGCTCGGCCAGGGACAGACGATGGCGGACACCTCAGAAAGCAGACAATGCTCGGAAGGGCATTAAGACTACCCGGCGTCATTGATGCGCTGCTGCTCCAACCAGTCTACTCAGAAAGCAGACAATGCTCGGAAGGGCATTAAGACCTCGATCGCACGCCTCGTACTCGATCTCGTTCTCCAGGCTTTCCTCAGAAAGCAGACAATGCTCGGAAGGGCATTAAGACGCAAGTTGGCGCGCCGCACGACCCGCAACTGGCGCAAGCGCAAGCGCTGGCGTTGGCTCAGAAAGCAGACAATGCTCGGAAGGGCATTAAGACGAGGATTTTTGGATGTGCGTGCACTTCGGATGTGACGCACACTCAGAAAGCAGACAATGCTCGGAAGGGCATTAAGACCTTATCTGCAATGTAGCTGCTTCAATTGAGCCATTCTATATGCCTCAGAAAGCAGACAATGCTCGGAAGGGCATTAAGACTAAATGCCATTACGGTACTTAGTTAGATGCACGCAATGTACGCTCAGAAAGCAGACAATGCTCGGAAGGGCATTAAGACTCATTCCAGCCACAACATGGGGATAAAACCCCAGAAAACTCAGAAAGCAGACAATGCTCGGAAGGGCATTAAGACTTAAGCGTTTCATTCAACCTCCAAATCCAACTCACCGCATACTCAGAAAGCAGACAATGCTCGGAAGGGCATTAAGACAAACTTTTTAGGAGGTTCATGATGGATACATATTCTGTTTGCTCAGAAAGCAGACAATGCTCGGAAGGGCATTAAGACTTTGGCCGCATTGCGGCCGCGCTTCCAAAGCGAGTGCGACAAGCGGCTCAGAAAGCAGACAATGCTCGGAAGGGCATTAAGACTCAATAAATCCTTAAAATTCTCACCAAAAACGGTTTGAATTACCTCAGAAAGCAGACAATGCTCGGAAGGGCATTAAGACTGGACTTAGTGCTGTGAACGGGCTTATACGTAATACTACCTCAGAAAGCAGACAATGCTCGGAAGGGCATTAAGACTTCAGCCGAGATGGCAGCCGCGGTGCTCGCCGCATTACTGCCTCAGAAAGCAGACAATGCTCGGAAGGGCATTAAGACGCCATGATCCGATGAATGAATGTAGCCAGTATAGAACGAACTCAGAAAGCAGACAATGCTCGGAAGGGCATTAAGACTCTGCGCCAAGGAGTAACCTTACTCCCCAGGTAGTGTGAAACTCAGAAAGCAGACAATGCTCGGAAGGGCATTAAGACGACTCAGCAGGCACTTTAGCTCCGCGTACCCAGGTCGGGGGCTCAGAAAGCAGACAATGCTCGGAAGGGCATTAAGACCAAACCCTCACTACCAGATACCGCACAAGAGCGCCGTAACCTCAGAAAGCAGACAATGCTCGGAAGGGCATTAAGACCCAAGCGCGCTGGGCTTTGCGGGCGACGCGGATTCCTGCTCAGAAAGCAGACAATGCTCGGAAGGGCATTAAGACCCTTAAATGTCTGGTAGACGATTTCCCTGTCACTATCAACTCAGAAAGCAGACAATGCTCGGAAGGGCATTAAGACGGTACTTGCCCCTGTAGCTCAGATGGATAGAGCAGCTCTCAGAAAGCAGACAATGCTCGGAAGGGCATTAAGACGACGGCTACTGGACGGGTGGCAAGGACAGCCATCCCTCGGTCTCAGAAAGCAGACAATGCTCGGAAGGGCATTAAGACGTAAGGCGGCGCAGACGGTTCAGGCCGCGGACTTTACCAACTCAGAAAGCAGACAATGCTCGGAAGGGCATTAAGACACGAGGCGTGTGATGTAGCATGGAAGGCAGGAATCCGCCTCAGAAAGCAGACAATGCTCGGAAGGGCATTAAGACCTACCGAGTCCGTCCGATGGGGGTTAGGCGATTTACGCTCTACTCAGAAAGCAGACAATGCTCGGAAGGGCATTAAGACTCAGCATGGCTACGTCAGTTATTGACGTAGCCATCGCGGACTCAGAAAGCAGACAATGCTCGGAAGGGCATTAAGACGCGAGTGTAACAACCAACAACGCAAACACTACCAGAACCCTCAGAAAGCAGACAATGCTCGGAAGGGCATTAAGACCCCTGCTCAAACTGCACGGGCCGCGTTACACCGTGCAAGCCTCAGAAAGCAGACAATGCTCGGAAGGGCATTAAGACTCGGAAAAGGTCGCCCGGAGGTCGTCTTTGATGTAGTAGCTCAGAAAGCAGACAATGCTCGGAAGGGCATTAAGACTTGTCGGGCCTCTCACCCCGACGAGTCCTCGCTGTTGTACCTCAGAAAGCAGACAATGCTCGGAAGGGCATTAAGACTCGGAGCGTCGTAGTCCAGAGAATTCCATTTTTCCCTCCAGCTCAGAAAGCAGACAATGCTCGGAAGGGCATTAAGACGTAACCTGCGCCCCCGGAACAGAACGATAGTCAGCCACTATTCCTCAGAAAGCAGACAATGCTCGGAAGGGCATTAAGACTGGAGCAGTTTCAACACCTGACACCAGCAGAGCAGCAAACTCAGAAAGCAGACAATGCTCGGAAGGGCATTAAGACGGAAATAGCAGCGCCCGGCTTCCAGGGTCAACGGGGCGGTGGCTCAGAAAGCAGACAATGCTCGGAAGGGCATTAAGACTATTTTTCGGATTGGTCTACTGTCTCAAGCGATCCTGTTGTTTCTCAGAAAGCAGACAATGCTCGGAAGGGCATTAAGACGTACATCGTGGATGCCCATGACCCTAATACGGAAATTACCCTCAGAAAGCAGACAATGCTCGGAAGGGCATTAAGACGCGGCGTTGACGTCAACGCCGCCAACCTGGCCTTGGCGAACTCAGAAAGCAGACAATGCTCGGAAGGGCATTAAGACCGCTCCAGTTGACATCAGCAAACCAATCTTCCACGTTCCCTCAGAAAGCAGACAATGCTCGGAAGGGCATTAAGACTCATTGGGGTAAACCACTCCAACTACAATTCCGTCAACTTCTCAGAAAGCAGACAATGCTCGGAAGGGCATTAAGACGTAACCTACATCCATAAGCGCAACCCGCAGGGGGAGTTTTCCTCAGAAAGCAGACAATGCTCGGAAGGGCATTAAGACTCATTGCCTGCTCCTTACGCTGGTAATACTCACAAGCGCCGTCTCAGAAAGCAGACAATGCTCGGAAGGGCATTAAGACACAGAGCCAAGCGCTGGTGATGCTGAGGCGCTGGCACAGCAAGCTCAGAAAGCAGACAATGCTCGGAAGGGCATTAAGACAAAATCACCTGTACGTGTGACCCGATGTGCATCTATATGTCTCAGAAAGCAGACAATGCTCGGAAGGGCATTAAGACAAAACATTGCTGCTAAATTCGTAAAATTATTTGAGGATTCTCAGAAAGCAGACAATGCTCGGAAGGGCATTAAGACCTTGCTTAGAGCCGATTTTCACCATTTGAATTTGAACCTGACTCAGAAAGCAGACAATGCTCGGAAGGGCATTAAGACACCTGGCAAAATCAGCGTGACGCATCGCTGATAAAATTATGCTCAGAAAGCAGACAATGCTCGGAAGGGCATTAAGACTTATACTCGGCGCAAGTCCGAGCCTACCGCCAGCAGCAGGCTCAGAAAGCAGACAATGCTCGGAAGGGCATTAAGACGAGTCCCCGGCCTGGATTAGCCTGGTGGGGACAGGGCGGCCTCAGAAAGCAGACAATGCTCGGAAGGGCATTAAGACATCTCCGAGGTAGGGGATCAGGAGTGCCAAATCTCCTATCTCAGAAAGCAGACAATGCTCGGAAGGGCATTAAGACGTGAAAGTTGTCGTCCGAACAGGGATGTCAGGTTGCCGTGACCTCAGAAAGCAGACAATGCTCGGAAGGGCATTAAGACTCTCTCTGCGGTTGTGTTGGCCCCCACCTGCCAACACGCTCGGCTCAGAAAGCAGACAATGCTCGGAAGGGCATTAAGACTAACAGAACAGGCCCACGAATGCTGCTATTCCAGATATAACTCAGAAAGCAGACAATGCTCGGAAGGGCATTAAGACGTCATTTTTTCAGCCATAATTTAACCCTCCTGTGTGAATTTTCTCAGAAAGCAGACAATGCTCGGAAGGGCATTAAGACGACATATTCAATTGCTGTTAGAATCTCCTTTCGTTGTACTCAGAAAGCAGACAATGCTCGGAAGGGCATTAAGACTCTTCCTCGTCGCTCAACTGATAGACGGTCGCGAGGTATCTCAGAAAGCAGACAATGCTCGGAAGGGCATTAAGACGCTATGTTGGGGTCATTAAGGGCGGATCATCCAGATATTTTTAACTCAGAAAGCAGACAATGCTCGGAAGGGCATTAAGACCGGCGCTTACGGCCCTCCTCGCGGAGGGCTTGCAGGTTGATGCTCAGAAAGCAGACAATGCTCGGAAGGGCATTAAGACCCCCCAGCGCAATCCCGTATATCTGCGCGCTATAACCCCAGTCTCAGAAAGCAGACAATGCTCGGAAGGGCATTAAGACTATTGTCCCGTTTGTTGGAAACTACGGGACGGTTGAATTTCGGCTCAGAAAGCAGACAATGCTCGGAAGGGCATTAAGACTCTGCCCGTCGCACGCGCATCCGCGCGTGCTAACCTTCTCGCTCAGAAAGCAGACAATGCTCGGAAGGGCATTAAGACATACTCCCACGGCTGCCGGATGTCGTGGGAAGTATTTGCTCAGAAAGCAGACAATGCTCGGAAGGGCATTAAGACTTTTGCATAACAAAGCAAAGGCTTTCTCGCTAGAAAGCCTCTCAGAAAGCAGACAATGCTCGGAAGGGCATTAAGACCTTTGCGTTATCCGCAAGGCAGTTCACAGTGACTGAGGGAATCTCAGAAAGCAGACAATGCTCGGAAGGGCATTAAGACGACTGAGGGAGCGGGCCCAGTCCGAGCCGTCAGCAAGGACTCAGAAAGCAGACAATGCTCGGAAGGGCATTAAGACCTTAAGAATCACCTCGGCTTCGGCACCGAACCGGCGGTTAACCTCAGAAAGCAGACAATGCTCGGAAGGGCATTAAGACATAAAAGTAACAATCTGGCTCGGCCACCCACACTCAATACAAACTCAGAAAGCAGACAATGCTCGGAAGGGCATTAAGACAGCCCGACACAACGTTTGTCGGGCCTTATGACTTGGTAACTCAGAAAGCAGACAATGCTCGGAAGGGCATTAAGACGACATTCCTGTCCGGGTGGTAACTTTTACGGGATTAACCCGACTCAGAAAGCAGACAATGCTCGGAAGGGCATTAAGACGAAGCGGCCAAGACTGCCCTGGCGGGGGTTTCAGAGCAGTTCCCTCAGAAAGCAGACAATGCTCGGAAGGGCATTAAGACTCAGACCGGTCGTAACGCAGGAGAGGAAATTTTGTCCCAACTCAGAAAGCAGACAATGCTCGGAAGGGCATTAAGACCAACTTCGGACCCACTATGCGTTGTTAACGGTGACGCATCCCTCAGAAAGCAGACAATGCTCGGAAGGGCATTAAGACACTACTACTACTACGGGGGATTCCCCCCCCAGTACCTTAACTCAGAAAGCAGACAATGCTCGGAAGGGCATTAAGACGAAACCCGCCAGGAAAAACCCGGAAAGGGTCAACCTGGCAAACTCAGAAAGCAGACAATGCTCGGAAGGGCATTAAGACTTCCGTAGCGCAACCGGATTTCTCCGGTCGCGCTGTCTCAGAAAGCAGACAATGCTCGGAAGGGCATTAAGACGGGCCGGGGCAGTTAAACCAACCACTGTCAATGAAATATTCAAACTCAGAAAGCAGACAATGCTCGGAAGGGCATTAAGACCCATCCGCACCGCCCTGGCGAACGGCATCAAGACACGGGGCTCAGAAAGCAGACAATGCTCGGAAGGGCATTAAGACCCACCCGTAAGAACTTTGTTTCTACTTCCAAATCCATATACCTCAGAAAGCAGACAATGCTCGGAAGGGCATTAAGACTCTATAAAATACTTAAAGGCGTCCATCTTTCTTTCTCCCTCCTCAGAAAGCAGACAATGCTCGGAAGGGCATTAAGACACGGCCTGCGCCCCACGGGCCAGGAGTGCTCCCCCCACAACTCAGAAAGCAGACAATGCTCGGAAGGGCATTAAGACTTTGCGCTGGATTTCAAATGCTTCCGCCACTTCTGGCGGAAACCTCAGAAAGCAGACAATGCTCGGAAGGGCATTAAGACTATTCTCATTCCTTGACCCCCGCACAGAGCGCCCAGCTGGAAGCTCAGAAAGCAGACAATGCTCGGAAGGGCATTAAGACGGAGCATGTCTTCTACAGTGGGGAGATAGTTCGGGCAAATACTCAGAAAGCAGACAATGCTCGGAAGGGCATTAAGACGAGAACCCACGAGAGAGGTAAATATCGAATCCCTGTAATTCTCAGAAAGCAGACAATGCTCGGAAGGGCATTAAGACAAACTTTGACGGGTACCCGGCTTCGCGCCAGGCCCGCCGGACTCAGAAAGCAGACAATGCTCGGAAGGGCATTAAGACACATGCTTCTGCGTCAAATCCACGAATAGCGCGCAGACAATCGGCTCAGAAAGCAGACAATGCTCGGAAGGGCATTAAGACCGAGGACGGCCTGGCCATCCTCGTCATGGGCAATTTCTTCTCAGAAAGCAGACAATGCTCGGAAGGGCATTAAGACGGAAGTAAGCTCGGACTTCCACCCGTTCAAAACGTCCACGCTCAGAAAGCAGACAATGCTCGGAAGGGCATTAAGACCCGACACGGCCTGGGAAGACGAGGAGGAAAATTAGTTGAGCTCAGAAAGCAGACAATGCTCGGAAGGGCATTAAGACGTTCCCGCGCGCGGGCGCGGGAGTTCGCGTCACTCCCAGTTCGCTCAGAAAGCAGACAATGCTCGGAAGGGCATTAAGACACACGTGAAGCGACAGAGACAGCGACACGAGACACACCCTCAGAAAGCAGACAATGCTCGGAAGGGCATTAAGACAATCCTCACGCCCTACCGACTCTCCATGCTCAAAAGCCGCCTCAGAAAGCAGACAATGCTCGGAAGGGCATTAAGACCAGGTGGGCGATTTCATGAGCCGTCAGCCCTAAGTAGACTCAGAAAGCAGACAATGCTCGGAAGGGCATTAAGACGCCGGCAAGCCGAGCGCGCCGCGCCAGGTAGCAATATCATCTCAGAAAGCAGACAATGCTCGGAAGGGCATTAAGACGCATAGAGCCGTTGTGCCTGATGGCCCCGCCCGCCAGGCTAATTTCGGATTGGGGACGTCAGATTTCGGATTGGGGATGTCAGATTTCGGATTGGGGATGTCAGATTTCGGATTGGGGATTTCAGATTTCGGATTTGGGGATTTCAGATTTCGGATTTGGGATTTCAGATTTCGGATTTGCGTACACAACTCTGTAACCCCGGTAAATCCGGCTTTCATGGGAAGTATGTGATAGCAAGGTCAAGCCGTGAAAGAGATGAGGATAAAGAGATGAGGATGATGAGGATAGAGAAATGATCATGTAGAATGCCCCAAAGGGCATTCGTGTATTCGTGATTCGTGATTCGTGATTCGTGGATTCGTGCATTCGTGGATTCGTGCATTCGTGCATTCGTGTATTCGTGCATTCGTGGACAGCTAAAGCCCCCCCACCGCGCCGGACCACTGCCACGCGCCCGGATGAGGCCAGCTTCCGTTTTACCGGCAATGGGGTTACAATCTTGCGGCAGACCGGCTGAACCTGGCTCCAGGCCGTCCTGGTTGCGGGCGGCCCGGCCCAGGGGGTTCCCGGCAGGGGAATTTCCGCAGGGGGGGAGACGATGGCCAGCTATCTGATTCCGGCGACGTTGCTCGTCCTGGTGCTGCTCGGCGGGCTGTACCTGGGGCGGCGCCGGCCCCGCCAGCCCGGCGGGCGGTTGCACTTCAACCCGGCCGCGCTGCCCGCGGCCACCTGGCAGATCGGCCAGTTCCTCGTCGCCTGGGATCCGGCAGGAGGGGGCCGGCTCACGCTTTGCCACCAGGCCCGGCCCGACCGGGTGCTCTGGGCCACGCTGCCAGGGCGGAGCTTCCTCGCCGCCGGCCAGGGACGGGAGACCGTCACCGAAGCACGCGGCCTGTTCTTCTTCCGCGACCGCGTGCGCGAGCTCGCCACCGAACAAACGCTCGCTCCGCTCACGGTGGGGGGAGATTCGCTGACGTTAGCCGGCGTGTTGACAGGGCGGGGCAAGGCCGGCCAGACTAAGGTACGCTACCGCTTCACCCTGACGGCGGTCGCGCCCGCCCAGCTGCGCTTTGAGGTCACAGTCGATAACCTCCGCTACAACCGCCTCTACCTCACCTGCGCCTCGGAGCCGGCCGAGCGCATCTTCGGCTTCGGCGAGCAATTCACCTTTTTCAATCTCAAGGGCCGCCGGGTACCGCTCTTTGTCTCGGAGCAGGGCATCGGGCGCGGAGCGCAGCCGGTCACCTTCCTGGTCAACCTGGTGGCGCGGGCCGGCGGGGCCTGGCACACCACCTACGCCGGCGTCCCGCACTATATCACCAGCCAGCTCCGCTCGCTCTTCCTGGAGACTTACGAATACGCGGCCTTTGATCTGCGCCGGCCCGACCGGATCCAGGTGGAATTGTGGGCCGCGCGGGCGGCCGGGCGGATCCTCTACGGGGAGACGCCGGCCGACCTGATCCGCGAGTATACCGCCTGTGCCGGGCGGATGCGCCCGTTGCCGGATTGGGTGCACGAGGGGGCAATCTTAGGACTGCAAGGGGGGACGACGTGCGTGCGCGAGCGCCTGGCGCAGATCCAGGCCCACGGAGCGCCGGTCGCCGCGCTCTGGCTCCAGGATTGGGTGGGGCCACGCACCACACCGTTGGGCCAGCAACTCTGGTGGAACTGGGAACTGGACAGGGAGCGCTATCCTGAATGGGACTCCTGGGTCGCCGAACTGGCCGCGCAGGGAATCCGGGTCCTCACCTACCTCAACCCTTTCGTCACCGACGTGGCCGGCAAACCCACCCATCGCCGTAACCTCTTCCGCGAGGCCGAAGCGCAGGGGCTATTGGTGCGCGACGCGGTGGGCCGCCCCTGCCTGCTGCAAAACAGCACCTTCTGCGCCGGGCTGCTGGATCTGACCAACCCGGCGGCCTGGGCCTGGATCAAGCAACTGATCCACGACGAGCTCCTCGCCACCGGCGTTTCCGGCTGGATGGCCGATTACGGCGAGGCGCTGCCCTACGAGGCCCGGCTCTTCTCCGGCGAACCGGCCGCCCGCTTCCACAACCGCTACCCCGAAGCCTGGGCCCAACTGAACCGCGAGGCCATTGAGGAGACCGGGCGCGGCGCGGAGCTGGTCTTTTTCACCCGCGCGGGCTACCGCCAGAGCCCGGGTCTGACGACGCTCCAGTGGCTCGGCGACCAGCTGGTGACCTGGGACCGCCACGACGGGATCAAATCGGCGGTGACGGGGCTGCTGAGCGGGGGACTCTCCGGCTTCAGCCTCAACCATAGCGACTGCGGCGGCTTCACGGCCCTGCGCGCCGGGCCGTTGCGGTATCGCCGCAGCCGGGAATTGCTCTGGCGCTGGCTGGAGCTGGGCGCGCTCAGCGCCGTGCTGCGCACCCACGAGGGCAGCCGGCCGGCCGACAACGCGCAGGTCTACAGCGATGAGGAGAGCTTACAGCAGCTGGCCCGCTGCGCCAGACTGTACCGCGCCTGGGCCTTCTACCGCAAGCAGCTGGTCCAGGAGGCGGCGGAGACCGGGTTGCCGGTGGCCCGCCATCTCTTCATCCATTACCCCGACGACCCGCGCGTCTACGGGCTCTCGTACCAGGAGTTCCTGCTGGGGAGCGAGCTGCTGGTCGCGCCGGTGTTAGACCCGGGCCGCCGCCGGGTAACGGTCTATTTGCCCGCCGGGGAATGGGATCACCTCTGGACCGGGCAACGCTACGGCACATCCGAGCGGGGAACACAGGTCACGGTGGCGGCCCCGTTAGGCCAGCCGGGGATTTTCTATCGGGCCGGCTCCGCCGTGGGCGCGGAGCTGGTCGCCAACTTACAAACAGAGGGATTATTGCCAGCGCCAGCGTGACGGCCCGTCTCACGTATCAAACCGCGAGCGCAGGCCGTGGTCTTCCCGCCGGGTCAGCGTACTTTGCATCTCGTCCGTCATGGCGACGCCGTGGCGGTATTGGAACGGCCACATGCTTTTGAGGTGAAAGAAAGAGACCCGGTCGCCTTCCGCCAGAGGATGGTCCAGGTCGGGTTGCAGGCCGGGCATAGCGCTCAGCTGGCCGTTGATAAACGTGATGCCCCGTTCTTCAGTGGGCAACCCCAATTGGGCCAGCAGGTCGCTCAAGGTACTCCCCGCGCGCAAGTCGGGGGTAACCTGGGCGAAGATGTTATCGTCGCGGCCACCGTAACGGGCCAACGGCCCATAGAGCCAGACCTCCACGCGCATCAACCACCTCCTACCGGGGGGAAAATCCCCACGTCAGCCTCCGCCGGCAGGACAAAGGTCTCCGGTTGGGCGCGCCCGTTCACAAAAGCGACCTTGACCTCGTGGGGAGGGAGATTCAATTGCCGGATGAGATCGGCGACCGTGCTGGCCTCCGGCAATTCCACGGCAAACGGCTGTCCCGGCTCCGTCTCCACCGGGGCATGTTGCCGTAAGGTAGCATACAGTTTAACCTTGACCCACATTGATCGGGCTCCCTCCTCCGAAAATAGAAAACGGTTAAGGAGTGAGCAGAGAGCAGCGGTAGAAGTTCCCACTTCCTGCTCACGGCTCACGAAAAGTTCGTAGTCAGGCGCTTTAGCGCTGTCCCACGCGCTGATGATCTTTGAGAAAATAATTCGGTCATCTGAGCCGTGGGCTTTTGGGCTTGGTAGTAACGCCTTCAGGCGTTTCTTTGCTGCCGCCAAAGGGGAGAACGCCTAAAGGCGTCACTACCCACGCCTTCTC
>Ga0067045_1030212_pt1 | contig 16184 bp, 15 predicted proteins | sample TerdegcTABiofilm_FD_59184 | JGI IMG/M metagenome (GOLD analysis project Ga0067045, IMG submission 59184) | Combined Assembly of (Gp0054472, Gp0054536) Wastewater bioreactor microbial communities from Singapore -Terephthalate degrading...
TGGGAGGCCACCATACCCGTTTACAAAGCGAACAGGAAAGTCAATGAAATCAACGGTCTACCCAGACCACCCCCGCGCCAGTGCTAGCTTTGCGTACCGTCACTTATTGCACTGAAAACGAGGAGACCCCCTCGAGCACGCCCGCCAACGCCCAGACCGGCACCTATCCCGAGCGGCCGATCCGCTTCATCCTCTCCGCGCCGGCAGGAGGCAGCCTGGACGCGCTGGGACGCGTCATCGGTGAAAAGCTGGGCACGGCGTGGCAGCAACCGGTGGTGGTCGAATCCCGGGCCGGCGCGGCGGGCATGCTGGCAGCCACGGCCGTGGCGAAGGCCCCGCCGGACGGCTACACCGTCCTGCTGAGCCTTGCGTCCGTCGTGCAGAACACCGTCTTGCGCCGTGCGACCCCTTACCGCCTGCAGGACCTCACCCCGGTATCCCTGGTAGCGACCATGCCGGTGGTGCTGGCGGTCAGGGGCGACAACCCCGCCAAATCGCTCGACGGCCTGGTCCGCATGGCCAGGGAACCCCAGCATCGCGTGAGCCTCGCGTCCTGGGGCAACGGCTCGACCGGACACATCATCAGCGAAGCCATCGGCCAGAAGTCCGGGGCCAACTTCATCCATGTCGCGTACAAGGGCGAGGCAGAGCCGCTGCCCGACCTGCTTGGCGGACGCGTGACTGCGGCTACCGGGTCCCCGGGCTTCTACTTGAGCCAGCTGAAGGACGTTCGCATCCTGGCCGTCGCGGCGCCCGCGCGCCTGAGCAAGATTCCCGACGTGCCGACCTTCGAGGAAGCAGGCTACCCCCTGGCGAATCTTTCCGGTTGGGGCGGGTTCTTCGTGCCGGCGGGCACTCCGGCCCCGATCACCGCCAGGCTTTCAGCCGAAATCCAGAGGATCGTCGCACTGCCGGAAGTGGCGCAGCGCATCCGGTCGATGGAGTACGAGCCGGTGGGCAGCAGCAGCGAGGCGTTCGCGCGGTTCATCGAAAAGGACGCGGCGCAATGGGCTGCCGTGGTCAAGAAAGGCAACATCGTCCTCGATTGATGCGGTCCGGGTCGGCGCTAGCCTGCGGCGGCGCTGCGACCCACGCGGTAGCCGAACACGATGGCCGGCCCCAGCGTCGCTCCGGGCCCCGGGTAACTGCCCTGCATGATGGACGCCGCATCGTTGCCGCACGCGAACAGCCCCGGGATGGGCGCGCCGCCCGCATCCAGGACCTTGCCGTCGCCGTCGGTCGCCAGGCCCGCGCTCGAAGCCGCATCGGCCGCGTGGATCTCCAAGGCGCAGAACGGCGGCGCCGCGATGGGGCCGAGGCAGGGATTCGGTGCGTGCGCCGGATCGCCGTTGAAGCGGCCGACTTCCGTTCCGCCTTTGCCGAAGTCGAGGTCGCTACCGGTGTCGGCAAAGCCGTTCGTGCGTGCAACCGTTGCGGCCAGTCCGCTCGCGTCGATGCCCACCCGCCGCCCCAGTGCCGCGAGCGTCGGCTCGCAGGCGATGTAGCCGTTGCGCACCCACCGCCCCAGCCTGCGCGTGCCGGGCGGTATGACGCCCAATCCGTAGCGCCGCACGAACGCCGCGTCGCAGACCAGCCAGGCGCGGCCTTGCGGCAGCAGTCCTTCGACGAAGTGGTGATAGGACAGCGACTCGTCGACGAAGCGGCGGCCCGCTACATTGACGGCGATCAATCCGGGCTTCGCGCGGTCGAGGAACAGGTGCGGAAACAGGCCGCCGGCGGTGGACGTCCCCGGCACCACCGACACCGGTTGCCAGAGCAGGTTGCCGAGCGCGTGCCGTTCGATCGCGGCGCCGGCGCGCCGCGCGGCGAGCATGCCGTCGCCGCGCACGGACTCCGCCGCCAGTGAGCGGAAACTGTCGCCATCCGGCACCAGTTCGCGTCGCAGCGCCGCTTGGTGCCCGACGCCGCCCGTGGCCAGGACGACGGCGGGCGCGGCAACGTGCCGCACCGCGCCATCCGCCTGGTCGAAGGAGGCGCCGACCACTCGTCCTTCGTGCACCTCGAGATCGCGCAAGCGCCACCCGAAGCGAACGTCCACCTTCGCCGCCAGCAGGCTCTGGAACAAGCGAGCCACCAGGGCGTTGCCCATGACCAGCCGGGTGCCGCGCGGATGCCGCAGCCGGTCGGCGGCGTAGCGCGCCACCAGGCGCGCGCTGTGCAGGAAATCCTTCCAGGAACCGTAGCGGCCAACCAGCGCCTGGATGTCGGCCTTGCCGACCATCATGCCGCCCAGCAGCATGAACCCGGGCAGCGGCGGGCGGATGCGCGCGAAGTCCGCTCCCAGCGTTCGTCCGTCGAAAGGCAGCGGTCCGACGGCCCTGCCGGCGATGGCCGCACCGGGCTGCGGCAGGTAGTCGGGATGCTTGCCGGCACTGGCGAACACCACCGAACTGCGTTCCTCGAGATACGCGAGGGCCTCCGCCGTCGTGTCGAGGAAAGCTTGCCGCCGGCCACGCGCGTCGTCCGGCCCGAGCAGGGCCCGGAGGTACGTGGCGGCCTGCTGCACGGTGTCGCCGTGACCGGCGCGCGCCGCGTGCGGGTTGCCGGGCACCCACAACGTGCCGGCGGATGTGCTGGTGGTTCCGCCCACCTGCTGCGTGGCTTCCGCCAGGATCACGCGCCGGCCTTCGAGCGCCGCCACCAGCGCGGCCGTCATGCCGGCGGCACCGGCGCCGACGACCAGAAGGTCCGCCGCGTCGCCGTTCAGGGCAGGCGCCATTGCAGCAGCGAATACGGCGGCGCGGCCTGCGGATGGTGTTCGAACACGCCGGTGACCTCCGCGCCGATGCTCACCTCCTGGCGGGGATCACCCAGCAGGTTGCCCACCATCCGCACGTTGCCCGCGTGCGGCAGTTCCACCAGCACGGCAAGGTACGGGCAGCGCTCCTTCAGCGCGGGATGCACCGGATGCCAGACGCGCTCGAAGCTGTAGATGCGTCCTTCGGGCGCCACCTCGACCCACGCGGGATCGAACGCATGGCAGCGGTGGCAGATCCACTCGGGACCGAACTGCCAGCAGCCGCAGGAAGCACAACGCTGGACCAGCAGCCGGCCCTGCTGCAGCCCCCCCCAGTAAGGCGCCGACAAGCCGTCGGGCTCGGCCACAGGGACCGGCAAACCGGCGGGAAGGTAGGAGGATTCGCTGTGCATCGCCATGCTCACAGGACGTTCGCCGAACCGAGCAGCAGGTCGCTGACGGGCGAGACCATCGGGCCGCCCACGACCAGCGCAACGTCGTTGCGCTGCGCCTGGTTGGTCGACGTGCCCCGCACCTGCCGCACGGCTTCCAGCAGCAACTCGAAGCCGTGTATGTAGCACTCGGCCAGGTTGCCCCCGCTGGTGTTCAGCGGCAGCCGTCCGCCTTGCGCGACCAGGTTGTCGAGCGTGAGGAAGTCGTTGGCTTCCTCGGGGGCGAAGAAGCCGTGCTCCGCCAGCGCCATCAGCACGCCGCCGGTGAAGTTTTCGTAGGCCTGGACCACGCCGACGTCCTTCGGGCCGAGGCCCGCCATGCGATAGAGCTCCGGCGCGACGGTGCCGAAGTTGGCCGAGGCGTAGGCTGTCGAGTTGTGGGCCGTGCTTCCGAACCGCTCGCCCGAGCCGGCCGCGGCGCCCAGCAGGAACACCGGCTTCTGCGCGCAGTCGGCGGCGCGCTCGGCATCCATCAGGACCAGCGCCGCGGCGCCGTCGTTCTCCATGCAGCAGTCGAACAGGTGGAACGGCTCCACGATCCAGCGCGACGCGTCGTACTTCGCTGCATCCAGCGGCTTGCCGTGCATCACGGCGCGCGGATTGTTCTGCGCGTGATGGTAGGAGGCCAGCGCGATGGCGCGCAGCGCTTCCTGGCGGACGCCGTGGTCGTGCATGTAGCGCTGCACGCGCATCGCAAAGCGCTGCGGCGGCGAGATCACGCCATAGGGCGCCAGGTAGGAGCGCTCGCCGCTGATCGTGGCTGCCGCCGCGCCCGCGCCCGAGGCCTGCCCGAAGCGGCCGTGCTGGCCTTGCGCGAGCGAGCGGAACACCACGACGCAGTCGGCCTGCCCGGTCGCAATCGCGGCCGCGCCATTGGCGACCGCCGCGCAGCAGCCGCCGCCACCGCCGCCCCACTGCATGGTCGCCGAGCGCAGGCGCGGCAGCCCGAGCGCGACAGCGAGCCGGGTGGCGTCGCTGCGGTCGTCACTGTACGAGGCGAAGCCATCGATTCGGTGTGGATGGATGCCGGCGTCGGCGCAAGCGGCCAGGATGGCCTGGAGCGCGAGCTTGAACTCCGCGTCGGGCGACTGGCCGTGCTTGTAGTAGGTGGTCTCGCCGATGCCGACCACCGCCACCTTGCCGCGCAGCGTGCGGGCCGTCATCAGGCCGGGTTCTCCGCGCCGCGCGGGACCCGGGTGCCGAACGCCCCGCCTTCGGCCAGCCCCGCGATCCGCTGCGCGTCGTAGCCCAGCACCTCAGCCAGCACCTGCGCCGTGTGCTGCCCGATGGCAGGCGCCGGCGTCGGATCGGCCATGGGCGTACGTCCATAGCGGATGGGAGAGGCGATGTTCGGGATCGAGCCCAGTTCCGGATGGTCGATCGAAGTCACCAGCCGGCGCGCCCGCGCTTCGGGCGAGCGGATCGCTTCGCCCACCGTGCGGACCAGGCCGTAGGGGATCTGCGCGCCGCGCATGCGCTCCTGCCAGTGCGCCCACGGGTGCTTGCCGAACTCGGAGTTGAGCACCTCGAACAGTTCGTCGCGCCGCGCGATGCGGCCGTTGCGGTCACGCAGCACCGGGTCTTCCGCCAGGTCGGGCCGGTCGAGCACCTGCGCCACCAGCCGCTGGAAGATCTTGTCGTTGCCGCAGCTGATGTAGAACGGCTTGTCGCTCGCCTGGAACACGCCGGAGGGGCAGGTGTCGGGACTGGTGTTGCCGTTGCGCTGGGGCTCCAGGCCGGTGACCAGGTGCTGCATCGTCGCCCAACCGGTCATCAGCAGGCCCGTGTCGAACAGCGCCACCTCCACGTACTGCCCTTCACCCTGCCGCTCGCGCGCCACCAGCGCCCCGAGGATGGCGTTGGACACCATCATGGCGGTGCCGATGTCCATCACAGCCGACGAAGCGCGCACCCCCATGCGGTCGGGGTAGCCGTTCATCGAGACGAAACCGCTTTCGGCCTGCACCACCGGATCGAAGCCCAGGCGGTCGGCGAACGGCCCCTCGCGGCCATAGGCCGACACGGAGCAGTAGACCAGCTTGGGGTTCAGCTTGCGGCAGGCTTCCCAGTCGAGGCCGAAGCGCTGCATGACGCCGGTGGAGAAGTTTTCCACCACCACGTCGGCCTGCGCGATCAGCTCTCGCACCACGGCCAGCGCGTCGTCGGCCTTCAGGTCGAGCGCCACGCTGCGCTTGTTGCGGTTGCTCCAGACGAAGGGGCCGCCCTGCGACTGCAGGCCGGGCACCGCCGGCGGGTAGTAGCGCACCTCGTCGCCGCGGGCCGGCGGCTCCACCTTGATCACGTCGGCGCCCATGTCGGCCAGGATCATGGTGGCCAGCGGGCCGGCGATGAAGTGCGTGAAGTCGACCACGCGGATGCCTTGCAGCGCCGTCGGCGCGCCCGGCGGCCGCGGCTCATGGCGGGGGAACTCGGCGGCCGCGCGGGCCAGCGGGGAAGTGTCGGTGCTCATGGGTCCTCAGGGCTGGTAGCCGAAATCCTTGCCCGGCTGGGCCTGCATGAATTCCCTGCCATGCGCCATCCAGTCGCCGCCGGCCGGGATCGTGATGGAGATGGCGCGGACCAGGAACTTGTCGGGTTCCTGCGTGGACACGGGACGCGTCTCCTGCGCTGCCAGCTTGCGGGCGGCTTCCAGCAGCACCCGGCGCGTGCGGGCCACGCCGCTGTCGCTGGTGCCCAGGTTCTCCCGGCTGCGGTCGTAGATCGGCATCACGCCCGACTGGCAGGCTGCGTCCTGCAGCCACAGCCCGGGCAGGCCGGCGTTGTACTTCGCCTGCAGTTCCTCGCTGAAGCCGTAGGCGTTGGAGCGGTTGAACTGGCTCCAGTAGGTGTGGTACGGCTCGGTCACCGCGCGCTTCTCGTAGGCACCCTCGGAGTGGTGGCCGGTCTCGCGGCCGCGGTGGCCTTCCTTGAACAGCTTGCGGGTCTTTTCGTAGAACGGCTGGGCCGGGTGGTAGGAGAACATGATGCACAGCGTGTGCTCGTCGTCGATCGGCACCCAGGCGTGGCCGCTCAGTTCGGGGAAGTCGGAGAACGGCGGCACCAGCGTCCAGAACGGCATCAGGAACTGGTTGACGCGGATGTAGTTCTTGTCGCCCTCGATCTTGCGGCGCGACGCGATGTGCATGCCCGCATCGTGCTGCACCACCTCGAACTTCGGCTGCAGGTCGGCGGCCTGCTTCCACTCGTCGATGACGCCGCCGGCGTCCACCCGGCCATGCAGGATCGCCGCATGCGCGGAGTCGATCTCGCCTTCCAGCGCCTGCAGCCAGTTGCATTCCTGGATCCGCATGGACACGTGCGCGTTCTCGGGCGGCACCATGTTCCATTCCATGCTGGGAAGCGGCGGCGGTTCGGCGTCCGGCCCCATGTAGGTCCACAGCACGCCGTTGCGTTCCTGGACCGGATACGCCTTCACGCGAACCCGCTTGAGCATGGGCGTGTTCTCCGGCTCGGCCGGCATTTCCTGGCAGCTGCCGTCGACCGAGAACTTCCAGCCGTGGTACACGCAGCGCAGGCCGCCCTCCTCGTTGCGGCCGAACAGCAGCGGCGCGCCGCGGTGCGGGCAGGCCTGGTCCACCAGCCCCACCTGCCCGCTGCTGTCGCGGAAGGCGACGAGTTCTTCGCCCAGCAGGCGCACGCGGTACGGCAGGCCATCGGCCGGCACGTCGCGCGCGAGCAGGAAGGGAATCCAGTACAGCCGCATCAGCTTGCCCATCGGCGTTCCGGCGCCGACGCGAACCAGCAACTCGTTGTCTTCGTGGGACAGCATGTTTTACCTTTCAATTGATCCTACCATTGATGCAATGTACCACGAGTTCTGGTAAGCTGTCCACATGAAAACGCCGGACCCTTCCAAGCCGCTGGGCTACGCGCCCATGGACGCCGTGCATGCCGAGTTCGACACGCTCGTCGCGCAGGCCCTCGCCTGCCCAGACGACCGGTTGCACGCCTGCCTGGCGCGCTTGCAGGAACACCTGCTGTCGCACTTCGGGCAGGAGGACGACTGGATGCGGCAGACCGCCTTCCCGGCCGGCGATTGCCACAGATGGATACGACGTCTTGACACTTCACAGCTAGCGAGACCCCTTTACGTGTCGCCGAGGCCCTCGTGCCTCAGGCGATCCGCGACGGCCGCCCAGGCCGCGCATGCCATTCGGCGCGAAAGTTCGAGTTCTTACCCAGGAGACCCCATGCCTACCAAACCCGACGACGTTCTTCCCCATCCGACCAGCTTCGATTCGTCCGAACGGCTGGCCCAGATCAAGGGTTACGTGCTGAACGAGCGGCGCACACCCGCCAGAAAGCTGCCCGTGGTCACGCCGCACCAGACGATCGGTCCGTTCTACCCGCACCATCTGGTGCGCCCAGGAGACGAGGACCTGGCCGCGCGTGAAGTGGGGGGGCCGCGGGCTGAGGGCGAGCCGATGGAGATCGTGGGAACCATCACAGATCTATCCGGCAAGCCCGTCGCGGGCGCCCTGATCGAGGTGTGGACCGCGAACGCCCACGGGAAATATTCGCATCCGGCCGACCACTCCAGCCAGCCGATCGACCCGAACTTCAAGGGATATGGCCGGGCCATTACGGGTCCTTCCGGGACGTACCGTTTCGTGGGCATCAAGCCCGGCGCCTACCCCAACCCCGGGTACGACAACTGGATGCGCCCGCCGCACGTGCACTTCTCCGTCTACGCCGCGGGGGTGATGCACCGTCTGATCACCCAAATGTATTTCCCCGGCGAGTCGCTGAATGACATCGACCCGATCCTCAACGGCATCGACGACCTGGCCGCAAGGGCGAGCCTGATCGCCGTCGAGGAGAAGTCCGACACCGGGCGTCGGTACCGCTTCGACATCGTGCTGCAGGGCGAGGCCGAGACCCAGTTCTTCATTGAACGCTGAGGCCCGCGTGCGAACTAGCAACCGGCGCATCGCGGATCTGTTCGCACCTTCCGGGTGGGCGCGACAGTGCTGCCAGGTCGAAGCGGCGTTGGCGCTCGCCCAGGCCGAGATCGGAGTCATTCCCGCCGATGCCGGCCCTGGCATCAGGCAGCATCTGCACGATGCGGTCATCGATCACGACGCCCTGGCCAAAGCGGCGGAGCGGACGGGTTTTGCTATCGCGCCCCTGATCCGCCAGCTGACGCCCCAATGCGGCCCGTTCGGCGGGTGGTTGCACTGGGGCGCCACGACGCAAGACATCCTGGTCACGGTCCGTGCGCTGCAGATCAATGAATCCCTGAAGCTGCTCGGGCAGCGCCTGGCGAGGATCGTTTCGGCTGTTGCGAAGCTGGCAGACGAGCACCGGCACACCGTGATGCCGGCTCGCGCGTTCGGCGGCCACGGCGGGGTGACCACGTTCGGTCTGCACTGCGCAACGTGGCTCTCGAGCCTGGTGCGCGATGCGGATCGGCTGGTGGAGCTCACCTGCCGTCCGGTCGCGGGCGAGCTCTTTGGCGCGACCGGCACCATGGCGTCCCTCGGAAGCCAGGGTCTGCTGGTCCAGCAGCGGATGATGGCGCGCCTGGGCTTGCCGGAGCCCCTGGCGAGTGCATCCGGCGCTCGCGACGCGGCCGTCGAAGTCGTGCTTTACCTGGCACTGCTCGTAGGCACCCTGGGGAAGGCAGCGCAGGACATTTCGCAGCTTACCTGGACGGAGATTGGGGAAGCGGCAGAACCTGCGATGGGGGGCCGTGACACCTCCAGTGCGCTTCCGCATAAGGCCAACCCGATCCTGAGCTGGCGGGTGAAGAATGCGGCCGACACATTGCAGGCGCACGCAGCGACTGCCCTGCGCTGCCTACGGCAGGACCAGATGCGTTCAGGCGTCGGCATGCTGGAGCAGGAAGTCGTCGCGCAGGCCTTCACTGTGGCAGAGGAATGCCTCGACGTGTCGGAGACGTTGCTCTCCGGCCTGGAGGTGCGGCAGGACCGGATGCGGGAAAATTGCGAGATCACCCAGGGGCTTTCGATGAGCGAGAGCGTGCAGATAGCGCTCGCTGCCCACATAGGCCGCCTCGCCGCCCACGATCTGGTGCACGATGCGTGCAAGCAGGCCGTCCAGTTGCGGCAATCTCTCGCCACCGTGCTCGCGGGCATGCCCCAAGTACGCGTGCACCTGGACGAATCCGCCCTGCGCAAGCTGCTTTCTCCTGAAGGCGAAGTGGGCGCGGCCGGCGCGATCGTCGACCGTTGCATCGCTGCGGCACACGAGCGCCTCGACGCGCTGCGCTCCCTCGATGCGTAGTCCGTCTCGCATCCTGCGCTCATTACGAAAGGACCATATGAAAAGCGTAATTCCGCCGTGCCTCGGCCCGGATCCCGAGGTTTCACAGCCTGGCTGGACTGTGCCGCCGGGCGCCTGGGACACTCACTTCCACGTTCTCGGGCCGACCTCGCAGTACCCGTATGCCGCCACCCGGAAGTACACGCCGCCGGACGCGCCTCTCGACGCGTGCCTCGCGATGCACAATGCGCTCGGCATCGACAGGGGGTTCGTGGTCCATGCCAACACGCACGGTTTCGACAACCGTGTGGACATCGACGCCGTGACGGGCTCGCAAGGCCGCTACCTTGCCGTGGTCCGTCTCGGAGAGGGCACGACCGCGGACGAATGCCGCCGGTTGCATGCTGCGGGCGCCCGGGGGGTTCGGTTCGCCTTCAATCCACAGCACGGCGGCACGCTCGACAAGACTGTTTTTTCGCACGTGCTGGAGTGCATCGAAGAACTGGGCTGGTTCGTCAATCTCCACTTCGACGGTGCGTCGTTGCCGGGGCTCGAGGACTGGATCGCTTCGATTCCGGCAACCGTCGTCATTGATCACATGGGTCGAATCGACCCGAGCCTCGGTCTCGACCAGCTGCCGTTCCAGGCGCTGACGAGGCTGGCGGCCCGCAGCAACATCTGGGTGAAGCTCACGGGCGCCGATCGCATCTCGAAAGTCGGGCCGCCGTACTCCGACGTCGTTCCATTCGCGCGGCGCCTGGCCGACCTCGCGGGTGATCGCCTGCTGTGGGGAAGCGACTGGCCGCATACCGGCTACTTCGACGCTGCCCGCATGCCCGATCCGGGCAAGCTGCTGCGCGCCCTGGCGGACTTCATTCCCGATCGGACCCTCCGGGACCAGGTCCTCACGACGAATCCCCTGAAGCTGCTGCGGGTGGCGCTATGATCGGGGCGTTCACCTTTGCCGGCCACGGCGGGCGAGCGGTCTTCGGCGTGGGCAGCATTGCCCAGATCGCGGAAGAAGTGCAGATGCTGGGCGCCAGAAGGGTACTGATCCTCACGTCGCCCTCGCATCGAGACGTCGCGGGACGGGTCGCTGCAGACCTCGGTGAACTCTTCGCCGGTGTTTGTCACGACGCTGCCATGCATGTTCCGGTCGAAACCGCCATGGAAACCAGGCAGCTCGCAATACGACTCCAGGCGGACTGCTGCGTGACCATCGGCGGCGGTTCCGCCATCGGCCTGGGCAAGGCCGTTGCGTTGGCGCTGCGAGTACCGATCGTGGCGGTTCCGACAAGCTACGCGGGATCCGAGATGACGTCGATCTACGGGATCACGGAAGACGGGAAGAAGGTCACCGGGCGCGATCCGCATGTTCGCCCCAAGAGCGTCGTGTACGACCCTGCACTGACCCTTTCGCTTCCGCCCTCCCTCTCCGCGGCGAGTGGAATGAACGCGATTGCGCACTGCGTCGAAGCTCTGTATGCGATGGATGGCAACCCCATCGTCTCTCTCATGGCGGAGGAGGGCATCAGCGCACTGGCGCTGTCATTGCCCAGGATCATCGAGGACCCATCGGACGTCGACGCCAGGTCCGAGGCACTCTACGGTGCCTGGCTGGCCGGCCACGCGCTCGAAGCCACGACCATGGGCCTGCACCACAAGATCTGCCATGTGCTCGGCGGCGCGTTCGGCCTGCCGCACGCGGAGCTGCATGCCATCGTGCTGCCGCACGTCGCGCGCTACAACAGCAAGGCGGCGCCGCAAGGCATGGCCCGGGTCGCGCGCGCGCTGAAGGCAGGCGACGCTCCGTCCGCGCTGTACCACATGCTGGGTCGGCTTCGGCTCCCATCTGCGTTGAAGCAGATCGGCATGCCGCGCAGTGGTGTGCAGCAGGCGGCCGAGGAGGTGTGTGCAACGCCGTACCGGAATCCAAAAGTCGTCGAGTACGAATCCGTGAAGGCGATGCTGGAGCGGGCATACGAAGGGGTCGAACCACGCCCCGTAGGCGCGGCCGTTTCCGGCCGGGCGCGTGCCTGCGCGAATTCACCCAACTCTTGAGATGAACATGAACGCTTTTACCAACGGCCTGCAGGTCAGGGTTGCCGCCAAGACGCTGGAGGCGATCGACATCTGCAGCTTCGAGCTCGTCGCCGTCGACGGGCAGGGCTTGCCGGCGTTCTCCGCTGGATCGCATGTCGACGTCCAGGTCAGTGAAGGCGTCACCCGCCAGTACTCGCTCTGCAACGATCCGGCGGAGAGCCACCGCTACGTGATCGCAGTTCTCAAGGACCCGAATACGCGTGGCGGCTCGAAGGCGATGCACGAGCGCGTGCAGCCTGGCGATGTGCTGACGATAAGCCCCCCGAAGAACCACTTCCCGCTGGCGCATGGCGCGAGCAGGAGCCTGTTGCTCGCGGGCGGCATCGGCGTGACGCCGATCCTATGTATGGCCGAGCGCCTCTCGGTGCTGGGCGGCAAGTTCGAAATGCACTATGCGACCCGCTCCCGAGATCGCACCGCCTTCGCCGCTCGCATCCAACAGGCGCCTTACGCCTCGCGTGTTCAGTTCCACTTCGACGACGGCGCGCCCGAACAGAAGCTGGACGTCGGTCGCGTGTTGACCGGTGCCGGTGCCGGTACGCACCTGTACGTCTGCGGTCCGAAAGGATTTATGGATCACGTGCTGTCGACCGCGCACGCCCAGGGCTGGCCCGAGGCCGAGATGCACTACGAGTTCTTCGGCGCCGTCGTCGCGAAGACTGACGAGGACCAAAGCTTCCGAGTGAAGCTCGCCAGCTCCGGCAGGATCATCCTGGTGCCGAAGGAGAAAACGGTTGTCCAGGCACTGGTTGCGGCTGGCGTGGAGGTCCCCACCTCCTGCGAGCAGGGCGTATGCGGAACCTGCCTCACGCGCGTGCTCGAAGGCGAGCCGGACCACAAGGACTTTTACCTGACGCCCGCCGAACAGGCTGCGAATGACCAATTCATGCCTTGCTGTTCCAGGTCGAAGTCGCCGATGCTAGTTCTCGAGCTGTGAGTGCCGCGGTGCACTCGCGTCCGCTTCACCTGAGCCTACGCGACATCGAGGAGCTGCTGTTCGAGCGTGGTGCAAGATCGTCACGGACCGATTGCGTAGCTACCCGGCCGCGAAGGGCCGAGGTTCCGGAGCTTGCGAATGCGCGACACGTGTTCGTGAGGGCCAGTGCTCGCGTGAACAACCGTGCCGAAAAAGTCATCAGCCCACCCGTGAGCGCGAGCGGTGCATGTGAAGCTTTCGCAGGCTCGAGCGCACGCAGGCTTTTCTCTCGAGCTTCGTCCCATCCGCCAGCACTTTGCGATCAAGCGCCACCCGTTGGGGGCTTCGCTCTATCTCAAGCAGCTTGCCACGCGCTTCGTCTTCGCCAACGTGACAACGCCCCCTCAAGCCGATGCGGGCTCGCGGTTATGCTCGGCGCAAACGGACGCCACCGTCGTGTGCAAGATTGCGCTGCCGAGTTCGGCTGCGAGCTTGCGCAATGACCAGTGTGTCGAAGCATCCGTGGGCTTGCGCTTGGTGGTCCACGCGAGCACGCGCGCCTCGATTCGATCCATCACCTTCTAGCGCTCATCCGTGCGAAGGGGAGGGGCTCCCACGCGGCGCTCTTCGGGGAGCCCTGACTCGGCAAGCTGGCTGGCCTTGGCCGTCGGCTGTACCCCGCCGCCCGCGCGCACGAACAGGGGGTCGCGCAGCAGCAGGCGCAGCCGGGTCAGGGCATGGCTGACGGCGGGTTGCGTCAGGCCCAGCGTCTCGGCGGCGCGGCTTACGTTGCGCACGCGATAGACGGCTTCGAAGACGCGCAACAGGTTGAGATCGATCTCGTTTATATGCATGGCGTGCATATCATTTAGTGACGCCATTATATTGATTGTGCCGCCCCAAAAGCCGACACTGGCATGCTTGTCTCAAATCATTTCATGTCGGAGGCCGCCTTGGAGGTTTCTTTTCGCAAACAGGTGGAATCGCTTCGCCTAGGCGAAGGCCAGACTTTCCACGGCGAGGGCATCCTCGCCATCACTAAGGCGCTGCTGCAGTCCGGGGTGGCCTATGTAGGCGGCTACCAGGGCGCGCCCGTTTCGCACCTGCTGGACGTCATGATGCAGGCGCGCGACTACCTCGACGAACTCGGCGTGCACGTCGAGGCCTGTTCCAACGAGGCGTCGGCAGCCGCCATGCTGGGCGCATCCATCCAGTATCCCTTGCGCGGCGCCGTTACCTGGAAGTCCATCGTCGGCACCAACGTGGCGGCAGACGCCTTGTCCAACCTGTCATCGCCAGGCGTGAAGGGCGGTGCCCTGATCGTGGTGGGCGAAGATTACGGCGAGGGGGCCAGCGTCATCCAGGAACGCACCCACGCCTACGCCCTGAAGTCGTCGATGATCATGCTCGACCCGCGCCCAGACCTGGCCAACATGGTGCGCATCGTCGAAGAGGGCTTCCGGCTGTCGGAAACGTCCAATATGCCGGCGCTGCTGGAACTGCGCATCCGCGCCTGTCATGTGCGCGGCAGCTTTGAATGCAAGGACAATCTGCCGCCGCCGGTGTCCACACGCCAGTTAATGGAAGAGCCGGCGGCATTCGACTATGTGCGCCTCGCGCATCCGCCCGTCACCTTCCGCCACGAAAAGCTCAAGGTTGAAGAGCGCATTCCGGCCGCGCGGCGGTACATCGCCGAAAACAAGCTGAACGAGCAGTTTGGCGACCCGAACGGTGAGGTCGGCATCATTGTGCAGGGCGGCTTGTACAACACGCTGATCCGTTCGCTGCAGCAGTTCGGTGCGGCCGACGCCTTTGGCACGCCGGCAGTGCCCTTGCTCGTGCTGAACGTCACCTTCCCGCTGGTTCCCGAAGAAGTGACGGCGTTCTGCGCCGGCAAGCGGGCGGTCATGATCATCGAAGAAGGCCAGCCCGAATACATCGAACAGGAAATCGCCACCATGCTGCGCCGGCGCGACCTGAACACGGCCTTGCACGGCAAGGACATGATGCCGGCCGTGGGCGAATGCACGGCGGAAGCCATGGTCGACGCGCTGGGTGCGTTCCTTGGCCAGTATCAAAGCCATCCGGGTGTCGCCTCCGCGCGCGCCTGGCTGGACGCCAATACCGAACTCCGGCAAAGCGTCGCCGGTCGTCTGACCGAACCGCTGCCGGGGCGGCCGCCCAGCTTCTGTATCGGCTGTCCCGAACGGCCGGTATTTTCGGCTCTCAAACTGGCCCAGCAAGAGGTCGGGCCGGTACACATCGCGGCCGACATCGGCTGCCATGCCTTCGGCACATTCGAGCCGTTTTCATCGGGCCATTCGATACTGGGATATGGCATGAGCCTGGCCAGTCGGGCCGGCGTGTCGCCAATGATGTCGCGTCGCGTGCTATCCATCATGGGAGACGGCGGTTTCTGGCACAACGGTCTGCTTACCGGTGTGCAGTCGGCCTTGTTCAACCAGGATGACGCGGTCCTGCTGATCTTCAAGAACGGGTATACGTCGGCGACGGGAACGCAGGAAATCATCTCGACGCCGGACGAAGACGCGCGCGCCAATGCCCCGGACAAGCAGCAAAGCCTGGCGCACAAGAACCAGACCATCGAGCAGACCTTGCGCGGGATGGGGGTTGGATGGATGCGCACCGTGCATACCTATCGCGTCGATCAGATGCGGCGCACGTTGACTGAAGCCTTCACCACCAAGTATTCCGGGCTGAAGGTGATCATCGCCGAGGGTGAGTGCCAGCTGGAACGGCAGCGCCGTCTGAAACCCTGGATTGCCGGCTTGCTGAAGGCCGGCAAGCGCGCCGTTCGCGTCAAGTACGGCGTGGACGAAGACGTCTGCACCGGGGATCACGCCTGCATCCGGCTGTCGGGCTGTCCCACCCTCACTCTCAAGGACAACCCCGACCCTCTCAAGGTGGATCCGGTAGCTACGGTGATCGACGGTTGCGTGGGCTGCGGCTTGTGCGGCGAAAACGCCCATGCAGCCACGCTGTGCCCCTCGTTCTATCGCGCCGAGGTCGTGCAGAACCCTCGCTGGCACGAACGACTTATCGACAACATGCGCCGCCGCGTCACGCGCGCCATGCAGCCCGCCTGAGGTATATCGACATGCAAGACATCGCTTCATTGCGCCCGATCACGGTCATGGTCTGCGCCCTGGGCGGCGAGGGCGGGGGCGTCCTGGCCGAATGGCTGATCGACACAGCCATCGCGGCAGGCTACCCCGCGCAAAGCACCTCGGTGCCGGGCGTTGCCCAACGTACCGGGGCCACGTCTTACTACATCGAGGTCTTCCCGGTGCCTGCGGCGCAGCTGCAGGGCCGCCGGCCCGTGTTTGCTCTGACGCCGGTGCCCGGCGACATCGACGTGCTGGTGTCCTCCGAACTGCTGGAAACCGCACGCCAGGTGTCGAACGGCTTCTCGTCGCCGGCCCGAACCGTACTCATCACGTCATCGTCGCGGGCGCTGACGACCGCCGAGCGCATGCAGCCGGGTGACGGCCGCTTCTCCAACGAGAAGCTGGTCGAGCTGGTTCGGGAAACCAGCCGCGAGCACTATGTTTTCGATATGGGGGTCTCCTCGTTTTCAGTGCAATAAGTGACGGTACGAAAAGCTAGCACTGGCGCGGAGGTGGTGTTGGTAGATCGTTGATTTCATTGACTTTCCTGTTCACTTTCAAATCTGCGATTCGTGGCGTCA
>Ga0067045_1003719_pt1 | contig 16182 bp, 16 predicted proteins | sample TerdegcTABiofilm_FD_59184 | JGI IMG/M metagenome (GOLD analysis project Ga0067045, IMG submission 59184) | Combined Assembly of (Gp0054472, Gp0054536) Wastewater bioreactor microbial communities from Singapore -Terephthalate degrading...
CATTTGAAAGCGGACATAAGAAAAATATCATGGAGATCATGGTTGCACATGATATTCCCTATGCGGCAACTGCATCAGTAGCATATCCAGAAGATCTAATCAAAAAGATGACAAAGGCTAAGGATATACGTGGCTCAAAATTTATCCATATCATCGCTCCATGCTCGCCGGGTTGGCGATTTTCTACGAATCAGACTATAAAGGTTGCACGTCTTGCTGTTGAAACAAATGTTTTTCCTTTATATGAAGTTGAATATGGAAAGTATAAAATAACCCGTAAAATTACAAATAGAAAACCAATCAGAGAATATATGGAAATACAGGGACGCTTTAGGCATTTAACAGACGAAATAATAGACCAAATACAGGCAGAGGTTGATTCCGCATGGGAAAAGCTTCTGAAAAAGGAGGAGGATACGCAAGGTTGATAAGAAAAGCTACTGTTGATGATGTAAGTGACATTCAAAAACTCGTGAATGGTCATGCCCAAAAAGGTGAGATGCTTCCAAGATCAATTGGCGATATATGTGATAATATACGAGATTTTTTTATATACGAAAAAGACGGTGAAATTATAGGTTGTTGTGCTTTGCATGTAACTTGGGTAGATCTTGCAGAAGTCAGATCATTAGCAGTCTCAAGCGATTTTCAAAGAATCGGTGTCGGCACTGCACTCCTTGACGCCTGTATTGAAGATGCCATAAATTTGTCTATCAAGAAGCTATTTGCACTTACCTATAAACCTGCATTTTTTGAAAAAAAAGGCTTTCATATAATAGATAAATCAGAATTACCTCATAAAGTATGGGTCGCATGTGTTAATTGCATTAAATTTCCTGATTGTGATGAGATCGCCGTTGTGAAAGAGCTTTATGGGACAAATGACGGTTCTGCCTATCATGTTGAAAAAGTGATGATGACAAATGGTTTTGTCAAAAATGGGAATTAAATTAATGATAGAAATAACAGGACATACTAAAATAATTGGAGTAATAGGGGACCCTATTGAACACTCTAGATCGCCTCAAATGCACAATTCAGCGATTCAGGAACTCGGGCTGGATTATGTCTATGTCCCGTTTCATGTAAAACCAGATCAAATTGTTTCTGCTATAAATGGTTTTAAGGCTCTGAATGTTGTGGGAATAAATGTAACTTTGCCACATAAAAAATCTGTGTTACCATTGATGGACGAAATATCCAAAGAAGCAGAACTCATAGGCGCAGTAAATACGATGGTTTTTATAGATGGCAAGGTCTTTGGACATAATACAGACGCAAAAGGTTTTATTGCTTCGCTTAATGAAGAAGGCATAAATAACATAAAAGGCATGAATGTTATGATACTTGGTGCAGGCGGTTCTGCACAAGCTATTACTGTGGGATTAGCACTTGCGGGAGTGAAGAATATAATAATAGCTAATCGGACACTAAAAAATGCAATCAGTCTTGCAGATGAAATGAGTAAAAAAACGGGAATATCTATTAAAGGCATATCTTTGAATGATGATAATCTGCCAGAGTTTGCCTCAACTTGTGATCTTGTTGTTAGCACAGTAACATCGGGCATGGATACAAATATAAAGCCAGTTATAAATGCCGATTGGCTAAATAAAGATTGTGTTGTCTGTGATATAGTTTATACACCCCCAGAGACAAATCTATTAATATCTGCGAAAAATAGAGGGCTAAAAACAATTGGCGGAATGGGAATGTTAGTTAATCAAGGGGCAATATCTTTTCAATTGTGGACAGGTATTAGCCCCCCCACTAAAATAATGAGAGAAGCGCTCTTTAATGCTTTATTCGGTTATTAAAATAGGTAATATAAGAATAATTGGAGAAAAAAATGAATAACCCATTAGAAAAAACTAAGGTTATGATCTTTGGCAAAGATTACGAGGTCAAAGGAAATCAAGATGAGGAATATATACAAAAACTTGCCAAACATGTTGATTCAACGATGCAGGATATAGCTGCAAAGACCGGCTCAATATCATTTGAGCGCATAGCAATATTAACAGCCCTTAATATTGCTGATGAAATGTATCGTGAAAGACAACGGTTTGATGAATATATCCAGAAACTTGAGCAAGAATTACAAGAAGCGGTGAAATCAGCAATTACAAAAGTGTAGATTAGGCAATATAACCCAACCTACACATTGTCAATTAATCACCATCAACGATTCGGTCAACTACAAATTGGCGCAATTCAGGGGATAGGCTTGCAAAATATGCACTGAAACCAGTGACACGCACAATCAAATCTGGATATTTCTGAGGGTCTTTTTGAGCTTCAAGGATTGTCGCTTTATCCATGACATTGATATTGATCATCGTTCCCCCCAAATCAAAATGAGCCTTCATAAGTGCCTCGACTTTCTCCAAATCCTCTTTCGTTCTGCCCATGCCCGGGTCTAAATCAAGCTGAAGTGGGGCTGTATTTCCATATCCGCATTGAACTTCTGCAACTGCCTTGACCATCTGTGTTGGTGTTCCGCCGTATCCTTCATTGAATCCAGGTGTGGGATTAGGACCATGAGATACCGGGTCCCCTGCATGCCGTCCATCGGGAGTCGCACCAAGAACCTTGCCAAATCCAATCACTGCCGCCCATGAGAATAAGCCAGGGATCATGTTATGACCATTTGGAGTTGGCCTCTCTTTGACGTATTGCGTGAATGTCTGTGAAATCTTTTTTGCCCATTCATCAGCACGTGAATCGCCACTGCCAAAACGCTTGATATTTTTCATCATCAATCTTGTTCGTTCTCCATCCGCACCTGCCCAATCACTTTCAAGGTATTTCATTAATTCCTGCCAAGAAAGACGTTTTTCCCTCTCAACTCTCTGTTCAACAGCGGCAAATGAGTCCGCAGCGGTTGCAAGTGAAGAAGCATCAACACAGATATTATAGAACTCGACTCCACCATGACTAGCATCTAAACCCTTCTCAACAGGACCATAGCAGAAAAGATCAAGCAATAATTCAGGAAAAACCTCGTGCATGTGTTCAATCTGGAAATCTATACCTTCAGCGAGGACCTCAATAGCTCTATGCAAATGTTTTGTAAAACGCCTCCATAGCTCATCAACGCTAGGCGTAATAGAAGGATCAGCCATCATCTCTTTGATCGATATATCAAACAATATGCCCAATTCAACTTTTACCATATCGTTTAATGTATATTCACGGCCAGGTATCGCAAGCCAATGACAACCCGAATATATACGCTGACGCGCTAATTCAATAGGATAACCATTTCTTACAAAACCTTCGTTAAGTGGTTTATCCGCAAGGAATTTCGGAAATCCCATCTTATCTTCAAAAAGTATCTCTACGCCCCTACGGAAAAGGTCTTCGCTGATATTTTCACCGACTCTAATGCCAATATTCGCTGGAATTTTTAAACGATGAATTGCCTCAAGAACTAGGAATGATACTCGGCTTGTAAGGTCATTTCCGTCTGCATCTGGTCCGCCGATCTGTATATAGGCTGTCTCAGTGAGAAGAAAACATGCTATATGGAATATCGCTTCCTCATCAGTCAAAATGCCATTCTCTATATCTTTTTCATAGAAAGGTCTTAATAATTCGTCAACCTGTCCCCATTCTCCACTTCCATTATACATCTTTGCAACAGATTGGAAGAATCCAAGCCATTGGCAGGCCTCACGGAAAGTCTGCGGAGGTTCTGTAACCATTCTTTCACAAATGTCCGCAATTTCTTCAAGATTCTCTTTTAATAAAGGATTTTCTTCGGTTTCTGCCATCTTTCGTGCATCGTCAGCATGACGCTGAATCCATCCCTGAATGCCGATAATAATATCTTCCAAACCATCATAAAACTCAGGGACATCAATATTTACTTCACGATAATGTCTGACCTTTTGCAATAAACCACCCCAGCCAAGTCTAAGACCGATATTGAGATCAGGACAGAAATGCTGAACCCCACCTATACCCGTTATAAGATGATATTTGTTCTGTTCAGGTTGGAGATGAGCAAAGCTAATATCAGGATTCCAGCCAGGGTTACGATATGAATTGAAGTTGACCATGTAACGACCTACAATAGAGCTAACAGGATCAATATATGTCGGATGCGCATCTAATAACATCCTGAAATTTTCACCAGTTGCTTTGGGACCAAAAAATCCACCGCTTGGATGATTGCTCTTTATCTTGAAGCCCTTGAGAATGACATCCTTAATAACTTGACCTGATCCACTTATTGCCTCAACAACCTCTGTCGATTCTGGTGGAAGCAAAATCTGACCCTGATCATCATGATCCATTGCCCCTCTTGCTTTTTGTTTCTCACGAGTATGTCTTAACTTTGTTTCATGCAACATGTCCAGTCTTTGCTGGTATGTAAGTTCAGCGAATTGAACGCCCATAAATCCTTCCTTTCAATAGAATTTTTATTTTATATTGCCCCATGTTGTTGCTAATTTGCCTGTGGTATCAACAGATAAAGCTTCACCAAATATCAATTTACCAAGATTTATCGCATCATCAGGGTTAACCGCTCCCCAGTCCATAAAAACTGTACCGCCTTTACCCTCAGGATTATCTGTGCCTTCCTCATAGCCGGGGGTAAATCCGATTATGCTGCCTTTGGTTATCTTCACTTTTGTTAGAAATTCAAGGGGCATGGCAACCTCATATATCATGCCTTCTGCACCTAATTTGGCATTCGGCTCAATAGATATTGAGGATTCCGATAATCTTGGATTTTTACCGCCTGTGCTAAAGTCAAAGACAGATGCCTTGCCCTTAATTTTTGCAAATGCAGGTTTACTTGACACTTCCACTCTTTGATTTTCCCAATCTATGTAAAGAAATATCGTATCACCAAGCCATGGTTGTGCTGGATCATTAGAAGGCGCAAACTTGTCATCACGAACTGCTGCTGCGAAGTAAAAAGTCTTGTCATCATACATAGTCGACCATGTTACAGATAGATCATCCTTGCCTTTCCAAGCATTTGCACCCCTAAAAAGCTCATTTTTTGAATCAAATGCAACCCAAATGGCATATTTCCAGTCATCAAGTTTTCCATCAATTTTGGGAGTGCTATTGGTAAATCCACATATAGATTGACCATATTCAAGCCCATATTGCTTCCAATTTGCCTCTGGAAGAAAATCCGCCGATAATGTCAGACATAAAGCATTAACTATAAAGATAACAGACAAACAAATATAGATATTCCTATTCATATTAGAACCTCCATAAAACAATGTTATTCTGTCTTGAATTCAATAAAAAAAGAAACTATATAATTTTTATTCATTCCAGAAAAATTATGCTAATTTCCAAATATTTCCTCAAAAAGATTTAGCCAAAAAGTAATTGGAAGAACTTCCACTACTAAAAACTGCTGTCTTCCTTTCATCAATTATATCATAGTTTTTTTGTGCCATAAAGAGTAATTTTTTTGTCTGTCAAAAAACTAAATAATAGAAAAGAAATGTCTATTGACATGAAAATGGAAATCTGTTAAATATTATCTGCATGTTCTGATACTTTGAGATTATGTTTATATAAAAAATTTAATATCACTGATAATTTATTAAATTCAATAATTTAAGAAGGATACTACATGAAAATTACCAAACTAGAAACAATGTTTATTAAGCCTCGCTGGCTATTTTTGAAAATACATACAGACGAAGGGCTTGTTGGTCTTGGTGAACCGATATTAGAGGGACGTGCATTAACCTGCGCCCAAGCAGTTAACGAACTTGCTCAATACTTGATTGGCAAGGATCCAAGACGTGTCGTTCATCATTGGCAAGCGATGTATCGTCATGCTTTCTATCGTGGCGGTCCCATTTTGACAAGTGCATTAAGCGGAGTCGAGCAGGCATTGTGGGATTTGGCAGGAAAGTCCCTTGGAGTACCCATATATCAGCTTTTTGGAGGACCTACAAGGGACAGAATCCGCTTGTACTGTGGTGCAGGCGATCCAAATGGAATTAAAAACGGCATTGCGAAGGGATTCACAGCCTTTAAGACGGGGGTTGCAGGTGGTCGTCCTGCTAGAATCGTAGAAAATAAAGCATTTGTAGATCGCGTTACCGAACACTTTGCCAAATTGCGCGAAGCTGGCGGAAATGAGGTTGACATAGCGATTGATTTTCATGGCGCGATCAGTCCTCAGACAGCAAAATTGTTGATCAAATCGCTAGAACCATATCAACCGATGTTTATTGAAGAACCTTGTCAATGCCAGAATGTTGACGTTATGGCGGAGATTTCGAGAGGGACGCATCTGCCTATAGCGACAGGTGAGAGAATATTTACAAAATGGGGATTCAGAGAAATTCTCGAAAAACACGCAGCGAGTATCCTCCAGCCTGACCTATGCCATGCAGGTGGAATTAATGAAGTTCGTATAATCGCAGGTATGGCAGAATCATATTATGCTGGTGTTGCTCCACATAATCCATTAGGACCGATTTCACTTGCGGCATGTATTCAGCTCGATGCCTCAATACCAAATTTTATAGCGCAAGAACATACAACACTTGGCGAAGGCTATCTAAAAAATCCGTTTGTGCTTAAGGATGGATTCGTTGAAATACCAACAGGTCCAGGATTGGGGATTGAACTGGATGAAGATGCCATTGAGGATAAGCTCGATCACGATTGGCGAAATCATGAATCATATCACCCTGACGATAATTCAGTCGTAGATTGGTGATGCAAGGAGATAATACAATGAATAAGCGAAATTTATTGCTGACAATTGGTCTAGGAATATTTTTTATATTAGCTATCGCTCTATGGCACGAGCCACAAGCGCAAGCCCCTATGGATGGTGTGCCTCCGGGTGGTGCGCCAAACATGATGGGTGGATTTAGAGAACAGATGGCTATTACACAAGCATTGCCTTTAGACAGTTCATGGACTTTTTTATCGTTTGAGGTGGAACTCTCTGATGAGGCATTGGTAAAGGCAAGAAAACTATATCAAGATGCTTGGAATCAACGCAAAGAGAAAATAACCGATAAAATGGATGAACTTCGAGGCGACCCTGACGCAATGGCTGGATTAAAAGCGGAATCAGAAAAAATCTGGTCAAACCTGAAAACGAAGTTAAACGAAATATTGACTCCTGATCAATCAGAAAAATTGGCTACATGGGAAAAGGAAAATAAAAATCAGTTAAGAAGAATACCTTTCAGTGGCGGAGAGGCTGGTAATAGACGACAAAGACAATAGCAAGCCATAGGAAGTAATATGATAAACGAATTGTCTGATATTCAAAAACAAAGATATAATAGACATCTTATATTATCTGAAATAGGCGAAAATGGACAGAAAAAGATAATGCAGGCAAAGGTTTTGGTTGTAGGTGTCGGCGGACTTGGCTCACCAATCAGCCTTTATCTTGCATCTGCGGGTGTTGGGAAATTGGGCATAATTGATGCTGATGTTGTCGATATAAGCAATCTTCAACGTCAGATTATTCACTCAACCGAAACGATAGACGTTCCAAAGGTTATCTCAGCAAAAGATCGCATCAACAAGCTAAATCCTGACGTAGAGGTTATTACGTATCATGAGAAATTCACTGACGATAACTCAGCAGATATTGTTCGGGAATATGATATTGTTGTTGATGCTTGTGATAATTTGCCTACAAGGTATGTTATAAATGACGCTTGCCTGTTATGCAATAAGCCATTTGTTCACGGTAGCATATATCAATTTGAGGGCATAGCAACAGTATTCTTGCCAAAAGAAGGACCTTGCTATAGATGTCTTTATCCCAATCAACCCCCTAATCACATAATTCCAGGACCACTAGACCGTGGTTTATTAGGCGTGCTTCCGGGTGTTATCGGCACAATAGAAGCAACCGAAGTATTAAAGCTAATACTCGGATTAGGCGAATCTCTTAATGGCAGACTATTAGTTTATAATGCACTGAACATGGAATTTGAAACGCTTGAAATTAAGAGAAATCCTGATTGTATAAAGCATTAACCCTCCATAGCATTATGCAGAAGCTCAAGCGATTCGTTTATATCTTGTGTGCTGTAATGTCTCGCTTCTAGAGTAAATATCCCTTTGTATCCATGCTTTCTTAGTTCGCTAAATGCAAAAGCAAAATCGGTTTTACCCATTCCGGGTAGGCAATAATATCTTCTACCATTTTCGTCAACTGGACTGCCATTGTAATCCCTTATATGGACGTTGCTTATCCTATTTGCAAATTTTGCTACATCCGCAATTTCCATATTCCATGCAGCAAATTCAAGATCAAGAGTGAAACTAAAAGCTGGATCCATATTATTATACAGATACTCAGCTGTTGGAACATAACCACCACCCTTTGTATGCGGTATAAATTCAACCGATATGTTTACTCTATGATCTATGGCATAGTCTTTCAGACTATATAGGCTATCAAGGTTTCGACTGAGCTTCGGATCAACACTATTCTGATCCCAAAGGTGAGTAGTTAAGATATGTATGTCCAATTCATAAGCAATATCAATGCTTTCTTTTATAAGCCTTATGGCCTCCTTATGGCTTTCATCATCCGTTTCGCTTAAAAGCCTTCCTGTATGCTTTGGTCCGTGCATTGAATCAAACCTGAAGCCTGCGGATTTTAATTCTCTGATTACATCTCGGGAGTGATCCGTCCATATGGTATAGACCATAAACTCATAGCCGGGGCAATTAACATAACCCATTTCTTCAATCAAAAAGCGATGATCCATCACTCCAAGACATGCTACAGAACAATTGATTTTTTGATTCCCTTTTATTTTGTCATCTCCTTTTCTATCCACATTTTGGGCAGACAAAGAAACAAGTATAATATGTCCTTCCAAAACCCCAGTATGGAGTCATAACAAGTTCTTTTTCTGATTGGCATTTGGGACAGATTATATCAACTTTTGTGTCTTCATCCTCTAACATCTTAGGATAATCAAGTTGATCTTTGTAAATTTTAACCCTAAACTCTTTTCTTTGCTTTATTTTTCTATCAATTCCCATATATTAATATCCTGAAATTTATTGTTTATTTAAAATACACCTAAATATAATTTATCATATACATATTATAAGGTCAAGCTCATATATAGCAATTCTATCTTAAAATAACAAGACTTTTTATAAATTCAAAGGTATATTTTGCCTGATTATGCCAATAGATCAGAAATAAAAACACATCAACAATTAATGTTACTATACCAATTATTATACTAACCTTTTTTGAGTGCATATAAAAATTCCTCAATCTTGTCTAAATAGTTCTCTTTCACTGCCTTTTCTATTAATTGGATCTGCTCCGAAGTTATACGTTCAACAGATAAATAATTGATGTTCCTTTCTTTCATTCTTTTAACAAACTGAATATCATAAATTGGCACATATTCGAGATGTCGTGAATAGTCTGAATCATAAAGCGGATACGCCCAACCATTATTAGGATAACAAACACCTATTATTTCATCTTTCGGTATTATTTCTAAAACTTTCTTAAACATTCCCTCTTGATGATGTGTCAATTCCGCAGTGCTTCGTCTTAATGCAGGTAAATTTATCATCTTTTGGAAATCCTCGGTTGATATTTCGCCTACGTTCAAGACAGCAACGTAATTTAATAAACTACATATTATTGCAAATGTAATTAAAATCGCTTTTAGCCATTTATAGTGCATATTTGATATTAAACAGGCAAAACTAAGGGCAAAAATGACAGGAAACCACATTGTAAAACGCATAAACCACGGGTCTATACTTATAAAGACGAAAAGCCCTATTAATGATATAATAAATGTAATTATAAGTAATCGCATATATTTAATGAATATAAGCGCATAAATAATTGCAGAAAATCCACAAGCGAAATTAAACCAACCCCATCCCGTCATATCGCTAAGATGCGAACTATATGCACCACTCTTATCAAAAATCCTGATTGTCAAAAGAGATTTCAAGTTTTCGAACAATCCTGATATACTAGCTGACCCTCGCTGTCCGGGACCGAATTGCACTGCGTTACCTGTTCCAAATATTAAATGATCACCTATCCTGAAATCTGTTGGATGAACAGGATTTGCAAAAACAATCCAGTTTCTAATATACCAATATGATCCAAGAAATAAGCTACTTATTGTTAATAGAAGCATAATTGAAATATAGGCTTTATTGTGATGTTTTGTCCATACACGAAAATTGGGAAAAATCCTACTTGATCGTGTTTTCCATAAGGCAATAATACCTATTATAAATATGGCAGGAGAAATAAAGACCATATAAGGCTTAATACCGATACCTAAACATAAAGCCATCATAATAATTAATAATTGACGATGCAAAGGGAAAGAATCTTGTTTGCCATTTATGAGTAAGTTTAGCAAAATGGCAATAGATATAAGATAAACTGCGGATATGCCGACGTCATTCTTACATGCAGTCGCTTGAATTGCAAGTGATGGCGTATATAAATAAAATACGACAACTGCCATTGATAAGGAATTGCTAAGCCTAATTGCTCTGGCGATTGCGTAGGCTGACGCACCTGTCAGAATATAATAGACAAAAGGTGCAACCTTAACAAGCAAGTCATTGTGCAAAAAAACAGTAAACCATGCCTCAAGCAATTCAAAGCTGGCAGGCCAATAAACACGATCAACTGGCGTTGTAACGGCAAATATCCTGCCCTTCTGCACCCACTCTGCGACATTAACAAGATGATAGACCATAGTATCCCAAACATAAGGCGGAATATACCATATATGGATGATTATTCTGGTAAATTGTATCAATGCAAGAAAACATATTATCATTTCAAAGAAAGATAAATGAATCCTTCTGGGAAGAAAAGATATAAAGCTTTCTTTTTTAAAATAGGTCTGTGGAGATTTTTTGAATGAACGGTAGGTAAATAGAATAATAAACCCAATAATACTGATTACTGCGATTTTGTGTGAAGTTAAAAGACCCAAAATGCCAATAATGAGGGTGAAAAAAGTTGCAGTATATATCCATATAAATCCAAATATGGGAATATCCAGATAATTAATTTTGCTTCGGATAATACGAAATAATATTATGGAAATGGCGGTAATAAAGGCATTTCCAATAAACATTTCAATTATTCGTATATACATGATTATAAAAGGAATATAAATTATTGTCAGCTTCCCTATGGAAATATAGTATACATACCCTTATTTATTATTAGTCCAAGTAAACTCCAGAAACTACCCATGAAAAATTGACCAAGTATCAGACCAAGAAATAAAGGCACAGCTATTCTATAAGCCCTAGAGCCACCATAGGAAAGAATAAGCCTTTTGATAAGCCAGCTAAGGAATACAGAAAACCACATCCAGCTTATCGCCCATCCAGAACCAACCGCATATCCAACAGGATGAAAAGTCCACCAAAGATACCGTCTTGTCATAAACATCAAAAAAAGTGTAAATAAAAAGCCAAATCCGAAATGCTGCATGACATTATAATCAGGTCCAACCGGATGTGACATCCAGCTTTGTAATGTATAGAACGGTCCTCCACCCCAGATCGCATAACCGGGATACTTGTAATAAAAACCTAAATGTGAAATATAAGTTGCTATCGTGCCAACAACTGTGGCAACCATAAGTGCAATAATCATTTTTTTATAGCCTAAATTTACCCTTTCTGATAGTTTTAATGCCTCAAGCTGATGAGGCATAGGATGTGATCTATATCCATAAGCAACCCAGTCTAATAATGCAAAAGGCGCAAGCGTATTTGCCCCAAATGGTCTAGTGCCTGCAAATATCACCATTAACTGATCAGGGTGGACACTATGTAGCTCATGAGTAGGAGGACCAAGCTCTGCTCTCATGCGAGTTACAGCAATAGAAAGAAGGGCAAAAATAATAAAATAGATCGGAATAGCCCAAATAGAAGCCCCTGTTTCATACCAGAAAATCATCATAAATCCAGCAGAGAATAAAAGTCCAATATAAGCAAATTTATATATTTTATCTTCTGATCTGCCTTTTACAAGACTTAATAATGTATCTTTTATATGCCCTCTGCTGTTAATAAGCACCAGAATTGCAATGCCCATCCATGCTCCTGCGCGCTGTTCCGCTTGCCAACCTCCGCCTGCACGCCACCCAACCGCACTGAAAAAGACAAGTTGAAATTTCCAAAATAAATTAAAGAACCATAATGAAAAAGATAACGAAAGAGGCATAAAGAAGGCAAGTCCCATTGCAAACCCGTATATATTCATATCAAGAGAATCTATTGCATTCCAAGGTCTGTTTGTCATGTATCTGCTAATATTCCATTTAAGCCCTGGTGATGGAATCAAAGGATATAGATAATGCAAACCGTTTAATAGCTCAATGGCTAATGTTATGAAAAAACCTATCCACATCAACTTATTTTTTAAAAAACTTGGGTTATTGCTCAATTCATAAGGTAGCCTTATGATAGGATAGCTTAATTTCTCGTTCTCTGTCCATTGTTTTCGGATTATTATATTAACACAAAGCATCCCAAAAAGAAGCACAACAATAAATGAACTCCACGCAAGAGAAGGAAATAACCATTTCTTTATATTATAAGTGGTGAAAAATGTAAATCCGCCACGAAAATACTCATCAAGCGTTCTCATATCGCTGACAATAAGCCAATTTGGTAAGTAACGCTGGAAAAGTTCCGCCCATTCATTTTCTGGTGTCGCAAACCAATGCCCATACCCCATTATGGGAAGCAATTGGCGCATCATATCATGCGAAAACAGGGATGTTGCTATTGAAAGCATTGCGTATATAATGATTAGCTCATAACCCTTTAATGTGAACGCTTTTCCAAGATATTTGCCCAATATAAGGCTAAAAAGGGCAAGTATGAAAAGGACAAATATAACCGTTGGAAAAAGCGAGAAGTCGGTTATCTCCCAGATTATTCTATTTTCTGCTCCGACAACCCATATTGCGCTTAATATCAATAATATGCTTCCGAGTATTAACGCCCTTGCAATTGGGGTTTGTAGTGTTTTTGTTTTTTGGTAATCTTGCATAATCACTTCTCTTCAGATTTTAGAAATTTAGCCAATGATCGCTTTTCTTTTTAATATCAATATATAATCTTCTGCTGATAGATTGCTATTAACAGCACTCTCAAATTCCTGCCTTGTTAAATATATTTGCTCCCTAAGTATATACCCTAGCAATCTCTTGCTAATATCCTTATCGCTACTATGGGATATTTTTGTATCAAGTATCTTTTTCGCTTTATAGTAATATTCAAAATAGATATGATCTCTGCTTCTATTTTCAACGAATCCTAATGAAAGCAAAGTTTTAACCCAACAGTCATAGCTAACCCTTAGAATAGACTCTCAAGGAATTCCAGTTTTGACAATAGTTGACGCCCAAGTATATCCCTTTGTTCTTTCAGTCTCAAATAATCATCTTTCATTGAATTTAATAAATTTCCTATGGCTTCCTCTTTTGTATTTCCAGATGCAAAAAAGCCTTTTTGCGGAACTAAAGCTATAATTTCATTATCATCTTCTTCGTCTGAAAACTCCAGCAAGATAGAGATTTTTCTCTTTGGACAATTCAGGTATGATAACTCATAACTAAAAGAATCTTCCTCTTTTTGCAGTTCGGCGCTCAATTCTGGTTGCATACTAAGTAGCCATGCTTGAAGGTCTTCTTTTCGTTTTGCTTTTCTCCAAATCTCAATTGGAAATGAAACTGTCGTTTTTGGCACTATGATCAACTCCTTTTTGAGATCATTCCTTTATCACAAAATCACAATCATCAATGATATTTCCATTTGCATCAAGACATTTGATATTCCATTCGCCTGAATGTAGGTAAATATAGAATGGCTGTTTTATTTCGCTTTTTGTCTCAACGTGTATCGTGTCCTTTGTCACCTTAATATCAAGGACCGTGTCGTGTAAGTGTATCTGTGTTATCTCCAATTCTTTCCAATCTTTTGGTAATTTCGGATTAATTTCAAAGCCATCAGCACGAGGCTTGAAGCCCAAAAAACCATTAATCATTATTTGTGGAACGAGTATGCTTTCAAAGAATTCATGATCAAGCCCAAGCCCACCAGCAGTTCCACCACCCTGAAGCGTTGTTCCTTGCTTGCCATCTTTATAATATTCACGATAACCGCCTGCTGTTTGGACTTCATCAAACCACTTTATTATCTCTCTTAGGCGTTCCCATGCGTTATCTGCACCATAAACTTTAAGCCTTGATGCAAGATCGTGATAAGAGAATCCAAGAACTGCCCCGCCATCCTGAACCTGCCCGCCCCAAGGTATGCTCTCAGGCGCGCTCCAGAACCAGCCATAATAATCTATGTTGCGTTTTGTTGTCGCTCTGGGACCAAATCGCCAACGATATATGTCACTACCACGTGAGGTATCACCATCAACAACTCTTTCACCAGAAATCCATGACATTATGGATTTTGCCTGCTCATCAGTCGCAAAACCATAATATATCGCCTCGCAATTAACAAACGTGAATCCGTAATCATAAGATTTCCCATCGATGTCAATACCACAAACAAATCTTCCTGTCTTATCATTCCAGAATAGTTTGTTTGAATAGTCTTTAATTTCCTGCGCATGCTTTTCTATGTCTTTAGATGGCATTTTAAGAGGACCCGATGGAATATTCCATTCAGGATGAGACTCAATATCTCTCTCAAGCTGTGCCATATAATTTAGAGCATCGTAATAATGGATTGTGGCATAGGCATCCTTATATCCCATTGGAAGCAAATCCCAATAATTATTGCCAATGCCTCGTCCAGAATGGATAATTTTTTTGCCATCAGGAGTTATTTCTATTCCGCTTCTGCCATCATGTCCGGGAAATGGCGCAAGTATGCACTTTTCGCTTTTTCCACCAAGAACATCCATCATATAAAGCAAGGCAATTCTAATACGCCCTATGTTATCTCTAAGAAAATTCAGATCACGAGTCCACCAGAAATATTGACAACAACCCCTAATAAAATTCTGGTTGTTGATGTTGTGGCGAGTGTCATATTGAGTAAAAAGGGCTTGTATGCCAACATTAGACCCTGATGGATTATTAAAATTTATGCCAAGTTGTGTGATTCTTCCCTGCCAAGATGGTGATTTATAGACAGGTATCATTGTATAAAATATGCCATGAGATTCATTTATTGGTGCAAAATAGAATCTTTTGTCTGCATTGAATTCTTGATCATCTTCAGTTGTCCATTCAAGAAAAGGTTGAGCATTATCCATACCACTTGCGCGCCATCTAAGTTGAATAAAAGGGGCTTGATCGGTTAGTATCTCCAGTTTTGGAGTCCTGACGTAACTATTGGGCTCTGTTAGCTCGATATTCCATGCCCCATCTGATATTCCTTTATCGTTGCCACCGCTTAATTGCCAGCCTTCCTGTGTTTTTTCCTCTGTTCCATGCCAGCCATTTGGAACGCCCTGCAAAGAGAAATGCCAGCCCCATGTTCCGGGACCTCCCTGTTTCCAAAATGGAAATGGCCAACCATCTTGATGGGCGATTGATGAATGCTGATGTGTGGCAACATATCCTTCGGGATCGATGCGTCTTGCCGATAGCGCTTGAGACCATCGTTGCCTTAGAGATTCCATTTTGTTATCTTTTGATACCGCAGGCCATAAAGACGATCCAGATAACCATTCATCCCATAACGTCGCCAAAGGCCCAGCTGGGAGATAATGCAAATAATATAACTCTCTTAATAGGCTCATCTCTTTTTCATAATTAGTGACACAAAACTTTGGGAAATCCTCTGAAATGTCTAACTGAATACGACCAATTATGTTGGTTGATAGTGTGTATAATATCGCTGATATTGTTAAGTCTAAAATCATTATGTATACCCCCTATATATTATTTTTTTTGATAGATTTACATAATGTATCATAAATTTGCTATCCAATTCAAGAGTGGATTTTCTGAACTTCANACAAGAGTTCGGACATTTCCCCAAACAATATTACTAAATACCAAAAATGCACTGTNTATGACTGCTCTTAACGTTTCACCAATTATGCTGACTTTCCGTTTAAGCAATATATGTAGACCTGAATATAACTTACGTTTCTTTTCTGTATATACAATCTCTCGTATTGTTTCACCTATCAATAAGCCT
>Ga0067045_1030204_pt1 | contig 16182 bp, 19 predicted proteins | sample TerdegcTABiofilm_FD_59184 | JGI IMG/M metagenome (GOLD analysis project Ga0067045, IMG submission 59184) | Combined Assembly of (Gp0054472, Gp0054536) Wastewater bioreactor microbial communities from Singapore -Terephthalate degrading...
CCCCAGCTCGAAAGGGGCCCAGGCCTACATCGCCTTCGGCGCCGAGATGGTCGAGCGCATCAAACATATGTAAACCAGGGGCGGGCGTCTGCAGAATATGATGTAAGCGCTTACTCTGAAAACACGATTAGGACAGCATGGCTACGAAAAAATTAAAAGGACTGGGTCGCGGACTCGACGCCCTCCTGGGTGGCGGCGGCGACTTCGCCAGTCCGGAAACGACTCAACCGTCGAACTTGCCCGTGTCACAAATGCAAGCCGGCAAATATCAACCGCGCACGCGCATGGACGAAGGGGCCTTGAATGAACTGGCCGCCTCGATCAAGGCGCAAGGGCTGATGCAGCCGATCCTGGTGCGCCCTATCGGGCAGGATACCCTGAGCGGTCTTGTCAAATATGAAATCATCGCCGGCGAACGCCGTTTCCGCGCCTCGCAACTGGCCGGTTTGACGGAAGTGCCGGTGCTGGTGCGCGATGTGGACGATCTGGCTGCCGCCGCCATGGCGCTGATCGAGAACATCCAGCGCGAAGACTTGAATCCCCTGGAAGAGGCGCAAGGCATCCACCGCCTGATCGCCGACTTCAACTTCACGCATGAGCAAGCGGCCACTGCGCTGGGACGCTCGCGCAGTGCTGTCTCCAACCTGCTGCGCCTGATGAACCTGGCCAGCCCGGTGCAGACCATGCTGATGGCCGGCGATATCGACATGGGCCATGCGCGCGCGCTGCTGGCCGTCGATGCCGCCAGCCAGATCACCCTGGCCAATCAGGTCGTGGCCAAGCGCCTGTCCGTGCGCGAAACGGAAAAGCTCGTCACCCGCACGGTCGAGGAAGCGGCCAACCCGGTCGAGCCGCGGCAAAAGGAAAAGTCCGGCGACATCGCGCGTCTGGAAGAAGAGCTGTCCGACGCCCTGGCCACACCCGTGGTGTTCAAAATGGGCAACAAAGGCCGTGGCCAATTGGTCATCGATTTTGCCGATCTTGACGTACTGGATGGATTGCTGACCCGTTTACGTGGTTAAATAGCAAGTTGGCAAAGACGGGGGGCGCCGGCCGTAACTGGCGCTCTGGACAGGCTGACCATGCTTTCCAGGCGCACTGCATAATTCCTTGATAACACGGCTGGAAGCGGCCCGGCAAGCGACTTTGCCATATAGTGGTGCAAATGGCGGCGAATAGTCGGTAAAGCGTCAGTTTCGCGCAGCAATCGCCCTGCTGCGGTGCAGCAGCGTTTGACTCTATAGATCAAAGCCAACTATAATCCCGTGTCTTTGCGTGTGTAGATTTTTCTGGGAACTTGGTAATTGAGTGATTCACAACAAAATATTGCCAAACCAGTCTACAAAGTAGTTGCTCTGCAGCTTGCAATCGCTATCAGTTTTGCCACGGTCACCCTGTTTTTCGGTGGCAGTGTGAGAGGCTGGTCCGCCGCATACGGCGGCGCTATCGCAGTCATCGGTAGCCTGGTGTATGCCATGCTGGTCGTTCGCGGTTCTAGCGACGCCAACAAGGCATTCCGGGCGCATTTGCGCGCAGAAGTGGTGAAAATATTTATCACAGCGGTGCTGTTTATATTGGCACTGGTGTTGTTTCAGTCGGCCGCCTGGTTATGGCTGATCTTGGGTTTCGCGGTGGCAACCTTAGCATACTGGTTTTCATTGCTCGCTGTTTAATCATTGGTTTTGGGGCCTGTTGTGCTCTGAAACGACAAATCTAAATTCATTATGACCACAGAACACGCTATTGAAGCGGGCCATGCTGCCCCGGCCAACGCCACAGAATACATCAGCCACCATCTGGCTCACCTCCGCAATGCCGAAGGTACCATCAATCTGGACACGTTCTGGATTTCGGCCATTCTGGGCTTTGTTTTCCTGGCTGTTTTCTACATGGCGTCGCGTCGTGCCACTGCCGGCGTGCCTGGCAAGTTGCAAAACTTCGTCGAAATGGTCATGGAAATCGTCAATGACACTATTAATGGGGCCTTCCACGCGAAAAGCAAGGTCATCGCACCGCTGGCCATCACTATTTTTGTGTGGGTCTGGTTGCTGAACGCGATGGACTTCCTGCCGGTTGACCTGTTGCCGAAGATCCTGAGCTGGTTTGGCGTGCATAAACTGCGTGCCGTGCCGACCGCCGACGTCAACCACACCTTCGCCATGTCGCTGTCGGTCGTGCTGTGCGTGATCGCCTTCTCGATCAAGGCCAAGGGCCTGGGCGGCTGGATCAAGGAACTGTTCACGGCACCGTTCCATGCGAGCGGCCTGATCGGCACGATCGCCCTGGCACCTGTCAATTTCCTGCTGCAAATGGTTGAGTTGGTTGCCAAACTGATCTCCCTGTCGCTGCGACTGTTCGGCAATATGTATGCCGGCGAACTGATTTTCATCTTGATCGCGTTGTTGCCTTGGTGGGCACAGTGGGCGTTGGGTGGTCCATGGGCAATTTTCCATATCTTGATTGTAACTTTGCAAGCTTTTGTGTTTATGGCGTTGACGGTTGTGTATCTGAGCCTTGCGGTTGAGAAACATTAATCATCGACTTTATATTTTGTTTTTTTAGTATCTTTCGTTTTTAAATTTAGGAGAATTTTATGCAAGCTCTGATCGCACAAGTACAAAGCATGACCGTTCTGGCAGCAGCAATCATCATCGGCCTGGCCGCAATCGGCACCGCTCTGGGCTTCGCTATTCTGGGTGGCAAATTCCTGGAAGCGTCGGCACGTCAACCAGAACTGATGCCACAACTGCAAACCAAACTGTTCGTTATCGCTGGTCTGCTGGATGCTATCTCGATGATCGGCGTTGGTGTTGCTCTGCTGTACACGTTCGCTAACCCGTTCCTGTCCGCTCTGACGGCTGTTGCTCAGTAATTCGCTCCAACCCTAGGAGAAACTTTTAGTTAGGAGCAAAGGTATGGACATCAATATGTCGCTCATCGGCCAGATGATCACCTTCGCGGTGTTGGTCTGGTTCTCGATGAAGTTCGTATTTCCAGCGTTGAACAATGCGCTGGATGAGCGTGCCAAACGAATCGCGGATGGATTGGCTGCGGCCGATCAAGGTCAGGCTTCGATGGCTGTCGCTGAAAAGCGTGCGCAAGAGGCATTGAACAGTGCACGTGAAGAAGCTTCGCAACGCGTTGCGGACGCTGAAAAGCGCGCGCAGCTGGTTGCTGAAGAGATCAAGCAAAATGCTCAAGCTGAAGCTGCGCGTATCATTGCGCAAGCCCAGTCGGACGCCGAACAGCAACTGTCGAAAGCACGCGAACAATTGCGCGCTCAGGTGGCTGACCTGGCTGTCAAGGGTGCCGAGCAGATCTTGAAGCGTGAAGTAAACCCAACGGCTCACGCCGAAATGTTGCAGCGTCTTGCTGTCGAGCTGTAATCATGGCAGAACTCGCAACCGTCGCCCGTCCCTACGCGGAAGCTTTGTTCCGCGTAGCCCAAGCTGGTAAGGAGTCAAGCAACCTCGCGGCGTGGTCCGAACTGGTGTCCGAACTGGCACAGATCGGTAGCCACCCCGAGGTACAGGCGTACGCGCGCAATCCGAAAGTTTCGGAAAGCGACGTCGCCGCCACCATCCTGTCGTTGTTGAAATCGCCGCTCAATGAGGAAGTGAAAAACTTCGTCACGATGTTGATCGAAAATGGCCGCATCAGCCTGCTGCCGGAAATCGGCGCGCAATTCCATGCCTTGAAAAATGGCCTGGAAGGTGCGGCTGACGCCGAGATCACGAGCGCTTTCGATCTGAGCGAAGGCCAAACGGCCGAGCTGGTCGCAACGCTGGAAAAGAAATTCAGTCGTAAGCTCAACCCTGCCGTCACAGTGGATCCATCGCTGCTCGGCGGCGTGCGCGTGGTCGTTGGCGACCAGGTGCTCGATACCTCGGTGCGCGCCAAGCTGCAGCAGCTGCACGCTGCACTGGTGTCGTAAGACACGCGCTTCGGCAGGCCAGCTTAGACAGACCCTTACCCCTCGCGCAAGCTGAGAGAAACACTTTTAGGAGTTAGTATGCAACTCAACCCATCTGAAATCAGCGAGTTGATCAAGAGCCGGATCCAAGGTCTTGACGGCGGCGCTGAAGTGCGTAATCAAGGCACGGTTATTTCCGTCGCCGACGGTATCTGCCGCATCCACGGTTTGTCGGACGTGATGCAAGGCGAGATGCTGGAATTCCCAGGCAACACCTTTGGCCTGGCAATGAATCTGGAACGCGACTCCGTCGGTTCCGTGATTCTGGGTGCCTACGAGCACATCTCCGAAGGCGACACGGTGAAATGCACCGGCCGCATTCTGGAAGTGCCAGTCGGTCCTGAGCTGCTCGGCCGCGTGGTCAACGCGCTGGGTCAGCCGATCGACGGCAAAGGCGCCATCGACACCAAACTGACGGCCGCGATTGAAAAAATCGCTCCGGGCGTGATCGCCCGTGAATCCGTGTCGCAACCGATGCAAACCGGCCTGAAGTCGATCGATGCGATGGTTCCCGTTGGCCGCGGCCAGCGCGAACTGATCATCGGCGACCGTCAAACCGGCAAGTCGGCCGTGGCGATTGATGCGATCATCAATCAAAAAGGCCAGGGCATGAAATGTATCTACGTCGCGATTGGCCAGAAAGCCTCGTCGATCAAGAACATCGTGCGCTCGCTGGAACAGCACGGCGCGATGGAATACACCATCGTTGTCGCCGCTTCCGCTTCGGAATCGGCCGCCATGCAATACATCTCGCCGTACTCCGGTTGCGCCATGGGCGAATACTTCCGTGACCGCGGTGAAGATGCCCTGATCGTCTACGATGATCTGTCCAAACAAGCTGTTGCATACCGTCAAATCTCGCTGCTGCTGCGCCGTCCACCAGGTCGCGAAGCGTACCCAGGCGACGTGTTCTACCTGCACAGCCGCCTGCTGGAACGCGCAGCACGCGTGAACGCCGATTACGTCGAGAAGTTCACCGACGGCGCCGTCAAAGGCAAGACCGGTTCCCTGACGGCGCTGCCGATCATTGAAACGCAAGCTGGCGACGTGTCCGCATTCGTTCCAACCAACGTGATTTCGATTACCGACGGTCAGATCTTCCTGGAAACCTCGCTGTTCAACGCCGGTATCCGTCCTGCGATTAACGCCGGTATTTCCGTATCGCGCGTCGGTGGCGCCGCCCAGACCAAGGTCATCAAAAACCTGTCCGGCGGTATCCGTACCGACTTGGCGCAGTACCGTGAACTGGCCGCGTTTGCACAGTTCGCGTCCGACCTGGACGAATCGACCCGCAAGCAGCTGGACCGCGGTGCCCGCGTGACGGAATTGCTCAAGCAAGCCCAGTACTCGCCACTGTCGATCTCGCTGATGGCCGTATCGCTGTTCTCGGTGAACAAAGGCTTCATGGACGACGTGCCAGTCAAGCAAGTGCTGTCGTTTGAAGCTGGTGTCCACGCTTACATGAAGACCAAGCAAGCTGCTCTGCTGGCCAAGATCGAAGAAACCAAGCAACTCGACAAAGACAGCGAAGCAACTCTGTCGGCGGCCATTGCTGATTTCAAGAAATCCGGCGCATATTAAGCGGCCAGGCGGCGCCCACCTTTGAGTGAGGCGCCGCCCTACGCGCAGAAGGAGTAAGGACTCATGGCATCAAGCAAAGAGATACGAGGCAAGATCAAGAGCGTAGAGAATACGAAGAAGATCACCAAGGCGATGGAAATGGTCGCCGCGTCCAAAATGCGCAAGGCGCAAGACCGGATGCGGGCCGCCCGTCCCTACAGTGACAAGATTCGGAATATCGCCGCCAATCTGGCGACCGCCAATCCGGAATACACGCACCCGTTCCTGGCAGCTGCCCAGGGTACGCAAGCGAAGGCAGTGGGTTTCATCGTTGTCACGACCGACAAGGGTCTGTGCGGCGGCATGAATACCAACATCCTGCGCCAGGTGACGTCGAAGTCGCGCGAGCTGGAAGCAGCTGGCAACCGGGTTGAAGCAGTTGCCATCGGTAACAAGGGTTTGGGTTTTTTGAATCGCATCGGCGTCAAGATCGTCGCCTCTGCCATTCAAACTGGTGATACGCCCCACCTGGATAAATTGATCGGACCTGTCAAGGTCATGCTCGAAGAGTTCCAGGCTGGCAAGCTCGACGCAGTGTACCTGTGCTACACCAAATTCATCAACACGATGAAGCAGGAACCAGTGGTCGAACAGCTGCTGCCATTGACGGCCGACAAGATGGTCGCCGACAAGAGCGCACACTCGTGGGATTACATCTACGAGCCGGATGCACAAAGCATCATCGACGAATTGCTGGAGCGCTATGTAGAAGCGTTGGTGTACCAGGCAGTCGCGGAGAATCTGGCGTCCGAGCAATCGGCACGGATGGTCGCGATGAAAGCTGCAAGCGACAACGCGGGTAGTGTGATCGGCGAATTGAAGCTGATCTACAACAAGACCCGCCAAGCTGCGATTACCAAAGAACTCTCCGAAATCGTCGCCGGTGCGGCTGCGGTTTAAACGAATTTAACTATATTGAAGGAACGAACATGGCTGATGGCAAAATCGTTCAGTGTATCGGCGCTGTGGTGGACGTTGAGTTTCCCCGCAACGCGATGCCTAAGGTATTTGATGCCTTGAAGATGGCAGGCTCGGAACTGACCCTGGAAGTACAACAGCAGTTGGGCGACGGCATTGTCCGTACCATTGCACTCGGCTCGTCCGATGGCCTGCGTCGCGGCATGATGATCCAGAACACCGGCAAACCTATCATGGTGCCAGTCGGTAAAGCAACCCTGGGTCGCATCATGGACGTGCTGGGCAACCCGATCGATGAATGCGGCCCCGTGTCGCACGAGCAGATCGCATCGATCCACCGCACCGCTCCTGCATACGACGAACTGTCGCCATCGCAAGAACTGCTGGAAACCGGCATCAAGGTGATCGACCTGGTTTGCCCGTTTGCAAAAGGCGGTAAAGTTGGTCTGTTCGGCGGCGCTGGCGTAGGCAAGACCGTGAACATGATGGAACTGATTAACAACATCGCCAAGGCGCACAGCGGCGTGTCCGTGTTCGCCGGCGTCGGTGAGCGTACCCGTGAAGGTAACGACTTCTACCACGAGATGGCTGACGCGAAAGTGGTCGATCTGGAAAACCCGGAGAACTCCAAAGTCGCGATGGTCTACGGTCAGATGAATGAACCGCCAGGTAACCGTCTGCGCGTTGCGCTGACCGGCCTGACGATCGCTGAATCGTTCCGTGATGAAGGCAAGGACGTTCTGTTCTTCGTCGACAACATCTACCGCTTCACCCTGGCCGGTACCGAAGTGTCGGCACTGCTGGGCCGTATGCCGTCGGCCGTGGGTTACCAACCGACCCTGGCCGAAGAAATGGGCCGTCTGCAAGAGCGTATCACGTCGACCAAGACCGGTTCGATCACCTCGATCCAGGCCGTCTACGTTCCAGCCGATGATTACACCGATCCGTCGCCTGCTACCACGTTTGCTCACTTGGATTCGACCGTTGCGCTGTCGCGTGACATCGCTTCCCTGGGTATCTACCCAGCCGTGGACCCACTGGATTCGACCTCGCGTCAGCTCGATCCGTTGATCGTTGGTCAAGAGCACTATGACACCGCGCGTGCCGTGCAAACGACCCTGCAACGCTACAAGGAATTGCGCGACATTATCGCGATTCTGGGTATGGACGAGCTGGCACCGGAAGACAAACTGCTGGTTGCCCGCGCACGTAAGATGCAGCGTTTCCTGTCGCAGCCTTTCCACGTCGCTGAAGTCTTTACCGGCGCGCCTGGTAAATACGTTTCGCTCAAAGACACGATCAAGGGCTTCAAAATGATCGCTTCGGGCGAACTCGATCACCTGCCGGAACAAGCGTTCTACATGGTCGGCACGATCGAAGAAGCAATCGAAAAAGCCAAGAAACTTAACTAAGTTAAGTCTGGGCCTAACCCCGCCCGTCACACGGCGGGGTTCTTCAACCCGATAGGACACACATGGCACACACAATTCACGTTGACGTGGTTTCCGCTGAAGAACTGATTTTTTCAGGCGAAGCAGAATTCGTCGCGTTGCCGGGTGAGCAGGGCGAGCTGGGTATCTACCCACGCCACACGCCTTTGATTACCCGCATCCGTCCGGGCGCGGTCCGCATCAAGGTAGTCGGCCAGGCTGAAGAAGAGTTCGTCTTCGTTGCCGGCGGCCTGCTGGAAGTGCAACCGGATACCGTGACCGTCCTGGCCGATACCGCGATCCGCGGTCACGACCTCGACGAAGCGAAAGCGCTGGAAGCGAAGAAGTTGGCGGAAGAAAATATCCACAACAAGGATTCGGGCATCGACTACGCGCAAGCGCAAGCCGAACTGGCCAGCGCGATTGCGCAGCTGGCAGCGATCCAGAAGCTGCGCAAGATTTAATTCTTTGCGCCGCACAGAAAGGCAGCCTTCGGGCTGCCTTTTTTTATTTCAGCTGCACATGCCGTAAGCCTGGCGCTCGGGGAAATAGCGGTAGGTAAACGTGCGCACGGGATAGCGCTTGCCGCCGATGAGCATGTCGGGCATCGACAGGTCAAAGCGCTGCGGCAACTGGCGCGGCAGTTGCAGGCGCAGCCGCCACTGGGTCTCGGCGCTGGAGCCCACGGCGGAAAACATGATGGGCAACGTTTCGATGACGTCGACGATTTCCGCCTTGCGGTTCATGCCGCGTTGATAGATGGTCAGCACCTTGGCCTCGGCGAACGGTTCCTGGTGCGGTTCTTCCAGCAGGAAGGACAGGCGCGTGAAGCTGGCCTGGGTACCGATGGGCAAGGTGAAGATCAGCGCCAGTTCCGTGCCGCCTTCCTTTAAGGTGACCGGGGGCGTGGCATATACGCTGATGCCGCGCGGCAGCTCGAAGCGCGAACCTTCCGTCCATGTCTTGCACTCGGGCGTGGTCGCCTGGTACAGGCTGGGTGCCGTGTAGTCATTGCAGGCGGAGACCAGCAGCAGCAGGGGCAGGGCAAGAAGGGCGGAGCGGCGCATGGGAATCACGGTTGGAGAATGAGCCGACAGTGTAAGCGATCCCCACCTGATCCACCAGTGAACTCAGGCTTCCGCTTCGACGATGACGGCCGTGCCATAGCACAACACTTCCGTGATGCCGGCCATGACGTCCGTGGCGTCGTAGCGCATGCCGATGATGGCGTTGGCTCCCATGGCGCGCGCGTGGTCGCACATGAGCTGATACGCGTCAGCGCGCGCCCGTTCGCACAAGGTTGTATAGATGGTGATATTGCCGCCGAACAGTGACTGGATGCCGCCAAAGAAATTGCCGACGATGGAGCGTGAGCGCACGGTAATGCCGCGCACGACACCAAGGTTGCTGACGATGCGCTGGCCGGGCAGGGTGAAGGCGGTGGTGATCAAGGCGTCTTGCATGGGGGCTTTCAGTTGGGGGACGGAGATGAGGGTGGCGCGCGCCGCACGGATTGCAACTGGCACTGCGTCGCCTGCAGCGCATCCTTGACGATGTCCAGCGCCCGTTGCGGCTGGGCCGCACCGCACATGAAGATATCCACGGCGGCAAAGCTGCATTCCGGCCAGGTGTGGATGGAAATGTGCGATTCGGACAGCAACAGCACGCCCGTGATGCCCTGGCCCGGGCCAAAGCTGTGGAAATGGCCGTGCAGCACCTGTGCGCCGGCCGCGACTGCGGCTTCGCGCAGCAGGCGTTCGAGTGCGTCGCAGTCGCGCAGGCGCTCTGCACGAATGCCAGACAGGTCGGCCAGAAGATGGGTACCCAGGGGCAGATGCACTGTGGATGCCATGCTTATTTGTGGCCCCCGCCGCCGCCGCCCGAGCCTCCGCCATAACCGCCACCGTAGCTGCCGCCGCCGGTGCCCGTGCGTGAACTCCAGCTGCTGCCGCTGCTGCTGCCGGCGACCTTGAACATGCGCACCCAGTTGGCGGCCGTGACGGAAAACGTCACCATCAAGGCATAGATCACGTATTTACTCATGGGGGATTCTTTGCATTCTTGTCGAGGAAAACGGCCGGCAGGAACAGCGCCAGGCAGCCCAGCACACTCCACAGCAAGGTGCTGGAAAACGAGACAAACATCGGGATCGCGTTCAGGACCAGCACGATGGCGATGAAGATCCTGGCGGTCTGCGTGTGACTGAGCTTGATGTTGCGGCCAGTGGCCACGCCATGGAAGGCGGCGCCGAACCAGGCGCTCATCTGGTCGTAGGCGACGGGCACGGAGCGTGACCAGGTCATCTCTTCTTCGGTGATTTCCGCCGCCAGTTTGCTCTGCCCTTGTTCGAATTCATAGACGCGTGTGCTGTCGCCGACCGTCACCTTCCAGTTGAAGGCGCCCGCCGCATACACCACCTGCGAGCCGTAGTCATACAGCTTGGCATAGGTGGCGCCATCGAGCGTGCAGCGCTCCGCCTCCATGGATGGCCAGGTGGGCCAGTTCGGCAGCACGTTGGAGCGCGACCAGCCGTCGTCCGTCTCCACCAGCCAGAAGAAGCCGGCGCGCGCGCCGTACAGTAGGTATTCATTCCACTCGCTGCCCTCGTCGTCCGCGCGGCGCATCATGCCGATGACGGTGAAGTCGGCATTGTTGATTTTCGCGCCGGCGCCCAGTTCCAGCGTGATGTCGGCGTTCTCGTGCACCTGCTTGCCGATGGCGAGCACCTGTGCTTCCGGGCCGCTGGCGTCGAGCTGGGCGTGGCAGGCGGGGCAGACCAGCTGCGTCGCCGCGCCCGGGATGTACTTGATCCCGCTGCCGCAGGAAGGGCAGTCGAGCGCATCGAGCTTGCCACGGTATTTGCCGGCGCTTTTGGCGATGGCATCGTCGTCGCGCAGCAGCTGGCACTGCAATCCTTCCAGCGTGACGGCCACGCCCTGGTAGACGACGGGCTGCGGTCCATCCGTGTAGTCGAGCGTGACAAAGCTGGCGTAGTTGCGGAAGTCCGCCACCTGAATGCGCCAGCCGGCGCCCACCTTGAACGGCAGCTCGCCCTGGCCGGCGATGCATTCGGCGTTGCGGATCTCGGCAGCCGTGTAGGGCTCGCCGCAGATCGTATAGCGTTTGCCCGGTGCCAGCTCGCCAAAGGCGGGCAGGGCGTCTTGCGTGGCGCGTTCGCGCGTCATGGTGTACAGGCCGGACGAGTCGCCCAGCCAGGCCGCGCTCGTGTCGTCGAACAGCACATACCACTCGTTCCACGTGCCGGCGCTGTAGCGCTGCTGGATGCGCCCGACGACGGTGAAGTGTCGGCCATCGTAGACGCCGGCCGTGCCGATCTGGATCGGTGTATAGTCTTCCAGGACGGCCGACATCTTGCCCACGTCCTTGACGGAGTCGGCGTCCTTCAGAATGGTGCTGTGGCAGTACTCGCACACGGCGAGCACGGAAGCATGCGAGCGGAAATGAACTTCCGCGCCGCAGCTGGGACAGGAAACAGTTTGCATGCAGTCGTATTTCGCCCTAATCAGCCGATCAGTTTTTTCAGCAGTTCAGCCTTGGCGCCGTCGTAGTCGGCCGGCGAAATGAGACCCTTGTCGAGCAGGCCCTTGAGCTTTTCCAGGCGCGCCTCAATCGGCTCTTCCGCGGGGGCCGGCGGTGCGGCAGGGGCGGGAGCAGGCCGCTGCAGCGCGCCGCCCATGCTTTGCGCCATCACCTGGCCGATCGACAGCCCGGCACCGAGGCCTGCGCCGATGCCGGCCATGCCCCCTTCATTCTGCGCCGCCAGCGGGATGGCGTTGGCCACCTGGAATTTGGTGTAGCCGCTCATTTTGTCGGCGCCCAGGCCGCCCTTCATGCCGGCGGAGATGCGCTCGTCCAGCGCCGCCTGCAATTCCTCGGGCAGGCTGATGCTGGCCACGTTGAATTCATCGAGGCCCACGCCATAGCGGGCAAACGCCTGCGCCAGGCCATCCTTGACTTCCTGCGCCATCAGCGCCTGGTTGGCCGCCATGTCGAGGAAGGGAACATTCGCGCCGCCCAGCGAGCTGGCCATGCTCGACATCAAAATGCCGCGCAGCTGATCTTCCACCTCGTCGCGCGTGTAGACCTCGCGCGTGCCGCTGATTTCGGTGAAGAAGGTACGGGCGTCGGCGATGCGGTACGAGTACATGCCGAAGGCGCGCACGCGGATCATGTCGAAATCCTTGTCGCGGATGGTGATCGGCTGCGGCGTGCCCCACTTGCGGCCCGTCTGCACGCGCGTGCTGAAGTAATACACGTCCGACTTGAACGGTGAATCGAACAGCTTGTCCCAGTTTTTCAGGTTGGTCAGCAGCGGCAGGGTCTGCGTCGTCAGCTTGTGCGTGCCGGGACCGAAGACGTCGGCGATCTTGCCTTCGTTGACGAAGACGGCCACCTGCGATTCGCGCACATTCAGGATGGCGCCGTTCTGGATCTCGAAATCCTGCATGGGGAAGCGCCAGGCCAGCACGCCGTCCGTCTCTTCGTTCCACTGCAGTACGTCGATAAACTGCTTCTTGATAAAGCTGCCGAGGCTCATGATGGATATCCTTGAATAAGATAAAGCGGTGTCAGGAAATGCAGGCGGCGTTGATGGCGCCGATCGACAGGGAAATGGCGGCCAGCAGGCCGCCGAAGGCGCTGTTGTTCGATTCGATCTGGTCCTTCGACATGCGCAGCAGGCGCGTGGTGACCACGTATGCCAGCAGTTGCACCACCATGGCGCCAAAGGCCCAGGCGAAGAATTGCTGGTAGTCGGCCGTGTGCATCAGCGACGAAGCGATGGTGGCGGAAAAGCCCAGCATGGCGCCGCCCAGCGACAGGGCCGCCGCCTGGTTGCCCTGGCGGATCAGCAGCACTTCGTCGTACGGCGTGACGCGCGTATAGATGATAAAAAAGGCAATCAGCAGCGCGGCGGCCAGTATAAGATGGATCAGATAGTTTAGGATGGCGGGCACGGCATTCCTCGTAGTGATCACGCGTCCGGGTCACGGCAAATCGAGGCCGAGATGAGCAACGAATGATCAAGTTAATAACGTCACAGCATATTAGAACAAAAAAAGTCCCATGAACAAAAAGATTCTGATCTTGTCCGTCTTCGTGGTCGCCTCCTGCGGCCTCGCTTATGAGCTGATCGCTGGCGCCATGTCCAGCTACCTGCTCGGCGACTCGATCCTGCAGTTTTCCACCATCATCGGCTGCTACTTGTTTGCCATGGGTGTGGGTGCTCACTTTTCAAAGTATGTGCGGGATGATGACGTGCTCTCGCGCTTCGTCGACATCGAACTGGCCGTGGGCCTGATCGGTGGCCTGTCGGCCGCCATCCTGTTCATGACGTTTTCATGGATGGCGGCGCCGTTTCGCGCCTTATTGTATGTGATGGTTTTCCTGATCGGCGCACTGGTTGGCATGGAAGTGCCGCTGGTGATGCGTGCCCTGAACTCGCGCCAGACGGAATTTTCCGAGCTGGTTAGCCGCGTGCTGACCTTTGACTACCTAGGTGCGTTGGCCGTCTCCCTGCTGTTCCCGTTGGTGCTGTCGCCCTACCTGGGCCTGGTACGCACGGGCTTCCTGTTCGGCATGCTGAATGTGGGCGTGGGCCTGTGGACGATCCATGTGTTTCGCGCGGAGCTGAAGAACCTGACCGGACGTTTCCTGCGCGCCTGTGCCGTGATGCTGCTGCTCGTCGCCGGCTTTGCCATGTCCGACCGCATGGTGGCCTGGGGCGAACACGGCCTGTTCGGCGACGAGATCGTGTATTCCACCACCACGCCTTACCAGCGCCTCGTGATCACCCGCTGGAAGGACGATACGCGCCTGTACATCAATGGCAACCTGCAATTTTCCTCGCGCGACGAGTACCGCTACCATGAAGCGCTCGTGCATCCCGTGCTGGAAGCGCTGCCCTGGGCGCGCCGCGTGCTGGTGCTGGGCGGCGGCGACGGCCTGGCGCTGCGCGAAATCCTGCGTTATCCGAATATCGAGCACGTCACGCTGGTGGACCTGGACCCCGCCATGACGGCCGCTTTTACCACGCGCCCGGAACTGGCCAAGTTGAACAACGGCTCGTTCTCGGACAAGCGCGTCACCGTCGTCAATGCCGATGCCGCCGTCTGGCTGCGCAATAATGGCGACATGTTCGACGCGGCCATCGTCGACTTCCCGGATCCGTCCAGCTTCGCGCTTGGTAAACTGTATTCCGTGCCGTTCTACGACCTGGTGAAAAAGCACCTGGCCGCCAAGGGCCTGATGGTGGTGCAGTCGACGTCGCCGTTCTTCGCACCGCACGCCTACTGGACCATCGATGCCACCCTGCGCGAAGTGGGCATGCGCACCTGGCCCTACCATGCCTACGTGCCCTCGTTCGGCGAATGGGGTTTTATACTCGCCTCGCCGCAGCTCGACTACCAGCCGCCGGCGACATACCGCCTGCCCATGCGCTACCTGAATGCGGACACCACGCGCGAGATGTTCCTCTTCCCGCCCGACATGCAGCCCCTGCCCATGGCGCCGAACCGCCTGAATACCCAGTCGCTCGTGCATGAATTCGAGCAGGACTGGAACCGGGTGATCCGCTGATGCGGCGCCGTTCCTTCATGCTGTGGGCTGCCGGCGGGACCGCGGCAGCGGCGGCCGGCACCGGCAGCATCGCCGCGTATCTGCGCTGGCAGGAAATCACGCCCAGGGTGCTGTATCCGGGCCGCACGGAAGGCCATTATTTGCGCGAGCTGCTGCGCGAGCACAAGACCTTGCCGCCGCCTGCGGAAACCATCAGCACCGACGTGGCCATCTTCGGTTCCGGCATCGCGGGCCTGACGGCTGCCTGGCGCCTGAACAAGCTGGGGCACCGGGATTTCCTCATGATCGATGGGCCGCAGCCGTATGGCAATGCGGCCGGCGGGCAGTTCGGCGACCTGGCCTATCCTACGGGCGGCCACTATCTGCCGCTGCCGTCGCCCGAATCGACGCACGTGCGCGAAATCCTGTTCGACCTGGGCGTCATCCAGCGCGATCCGATGGCGGAAAAGCCGACCTACGACGAGCGCTACATCCTGCACGCGCCCGAGGAACGCCTGCTGTTCAACGGCCAGTGGCAGGACGGCTTCATTCCCACGGAGGGCGTGCCGCCGGCGGAACTGGCGCAGCACGAGCGCTTCTTTGCCGAGGTACGGCGCCTGCGCCAGACGCATGGCAACGATGGCAAGCGCGTCTTCGTCTTCCCCACCGTGGAGTCGTCGCAGGACCCGGCCTGGCAGGCGCTCGATGACATCACCTTGAAGCAGTGGCTGGAGCGCGAAGGCTATACCTCGCCCACCCTGCACTGGTATTTGAACTACTGCTGCCGCGACGACTACGGCACGCGCTACGATCAGGTGTCGGCCTGGGCCGGTCTGCATTACTACTGCAGCCGCTGGGGCCAGGCGGCGAATGCCGGCAATGGCGCCTGGCTGACCTGGCCGGGCGGCATGCAACCGGTGGCCACGGCCATGGAGCAAGCCTCAGGTGTCAAACGTCATGCGGGCACGGTGGTTTCCCTCACGACGACGAGCAACGGCGTCGAGGCGCTGTGCCTGGAACTGGTCGATGGCCAGCCGCGTACCTACCTGGTCAAGGCGCGCAAGGCCATCTGTGCCATGCCCTTGTATGTGGCTGCGCGCGTGGTGAGCAATATCGCCGACTATGGTTTCGACCTCAAACGCGATACGCCCGCGTATGCGCCGTGGCTGGTGGCGAATTTTTTACTGAAACGCTTTCCCGACGAACTGCCGCACGCGCCCCTGTGCTGGGACAACGTGGTGTACCAGGAGCCGGGCCTCGGTTATGTGGTGTCCACGCACCAGGATATCCGCGTGCGCCCGCCCGAGAAAACCGTCTTCAGCGCCTACGTGGCCCTGTCCGACCGCACGCCACAGCAAGCGCGCAAGTGGCTCGACACGGCCACGCCCGAGCAATTGCTGGCGCTGGCCAGCGTCGACCTGAAAACGGCATACGGGCGCGATTTTGCCAGCTGCGTCGAACGCGTCGATATCACCGTGCGCGGCCACGCTATGGCCGCGCCGCTGCCCGGGTTTCGCAGCAATGCGGGCCTGAAATCCTTGCGCGAGCACGACGGCGCGATCCTGTTCGCGCATGCCGATTTGTCGGGCTTTTCCGTGTTCGAGGAAGCGGCGTGGTGGGGGGATCGCGCGGCGCGGCTGGCCGCCAACGTCTGACATAAGCTAC
>Ga0067045_1030215_pt1 | contig 16176 bp, 12 predicted proteins | sample TerdegcTABiofilm_FD_59184 | JGI IMG/M metagenome (GOLD analysis project Ga0067045, IMG submission 59184) | Combined Assembly of (Gp0054472, Gp0054536) Wastewater bioreactor microbial communities from Singapore -Terephthalate degrading...
TTATATGCCCTCTCAGGAATCATCGTCTCACTTATATGCAGGTGTTTCAGGGAGGATACGGTTTAATATATATAAATTTTCAAAATGTTGAAAGACAAAATAAAACCTTTTATTGCTTAAAGTTTGTTTATGGATTTATATAAATTTTGTGGTATTTCCAAGATGAGAAAAATTTTCCTTGCATATCGTTTTCAAAATCCATATAATTAAAATCGTAAGCCTCAACAAAGGGGGATTGTTTGTTTGAGGTTGTAAAAATTAATTCTCACACCTATCTATCTATCTATCTATCTATCTATTGTGTAGTCTATTCAAAAATCATAAAATCAATAAGTTTCTCTGGAGGGATTTATGAGAGGATATTTTAGTATTTTTCTGCTTTTGTTTTTATTTGTCTCAATGGCGATATTATCAGGATATAAGAGCGAGTCTTCATCCACTGGTTGTAATTCACCACCTGAAATCGTTGTCTCAAAACCATTAGAGAATGATAACATCGAAAATTCACCAGTACCTGTAGAATTTAAAGCCATCCAGAATAGCACAGACCTGACTTCTGTTGATTTGAGTAAAGTAAGTGCTATAATCAGGGATAATATGAATAAGACTATAGACATTTCCCAGTATGTTAAAAAGAACTGTGATTTTTTGAAGAAGAATTGTAGTTTTAAGACGGATGTAAATCTTAGTGAGGGAGAGTATATCCTTGAAGTTAAGGTCTGTAGCACAGCGGCAGACTGTAGCATAAAAAAGACTAGATTTTATTTTACATCAATTTTTTCAACTGATCTAAAGCCTGTAAAATGTAAATCTAATGTTGCAAGTTATACTGATTTTTATTTTTCATCAGATTCACTTGAAAAGAACATTTATAATAATTATTCTCCTAATACTAATTACAAAATGCAGTTACAGATTAATCCTAATATAAAAGAGCTTAGATTTAATTTTCAATATCTACGAATGAGAGGACATGAAAATTATAATTATGATGAATATATAAAGATAAACGATGCTGTATATAAGAATATATTCATTTCCTCCCCATTTCAGGTTGGATATTTTATGCCCCATAATCACTACATTTATATATATTTATATGCTGGTTCCAATTACACATTAGCGGAGTCCTATAACAATTATAAATTCAAGATTACAGGAATTGAATACATTTGTTATGAAACAGAAAAAAGACAGAATTATATCCCTAGTATTGATACCAATAATATTAGATATGATGGTTTTCTTCAGTATGATGATGATACATTTTTTTATAAGGTTAGACATATTGAAGGATATAATACAAACATAATACTTTCCGGTTATGATAACGGATATTTTGAGATGTTGGCAAGGCGAAATTATTTCCCCTCGAGGAATAAATTTAATTACTCAAATAATTATGCAAATTCATCAGACCAGATTCTTGTAATTCCAAAATCAGAGAAGACGGGCACATTTTATGTCGCTGTTCACTCTGTCAATGCAGGCGGACAGTATACTATAAGGTCATCAAAAGTAAAGGAATCAAATATTCACAGAATTATTATTGGAACTGATTTTTCTATTGATAGTGAATCGGCTATGCAAAGATACGCAGACGCAATTAAGAAAGAAATATATATATTCTATAACCTAACTAAGGGTCAGAAATATATAAGTAAAGTTGATTTTTATAATAGTCCTGTATTTGGGGGGACCTGTAATTGTGAAAAAAGGAATTGTTATTGTGGAGACAATAGATGTGATGTATGTATCAAGTATGTTCTCCCTAGCCAGTATTATAGAGCAAGAACTATCAATAATGAATATGTATTAATATCGAACCAGAACCTTATTATTGATGAGGAAGAAGGATCACTAGCTCACGAATTGAGTCATTTAATATTAAAACTACCTGATGAATATAAAGAATATGATAATAAAGATAGAGTATTTTGTGGACATACAATAATGGGATACTCTTCTTTAATAAGAGGGCTTTGTACTCAATATAACCACTGTATGGATGGACAAATTGATTGTGGGAGTAATCCGCCTTCAGCTGAATGGATATTTGTCGGTAATAAATATGGTTTTTTCGATATTCTAGCTGATACCCCTGATCAAATCTCATTTTATGCTGATATGTATTATAATGGAAGAGGTAAACAATGGAGGCAGAAATTTTTTGATTTAATCGAGGTAAGAAAACACTATAATATAACTGGAGGATGTAATATTAATAATATTGAATAAGGAGGTTCAAATGAAAAAGTTATTTTTAATGTTTATTATTATCTCACTGATCGAATGTAATAGACAAACAACAATAGATCAGAAAAACTCATCCCCGGAAGAATCTATAAAAAATGAAGGACAATTTAATGATGAATATGGACATATTTCTTTTGAATATAGTTATGCAAGTAATGTAGATATATTTAGTTTCTACATAGCTATATTTAAGCATAAGGAAGATCGTCTTGAGTTTAAGAAATTTTATGAAGATATAAAGATAGATATGAAGGTAAACGATATTGATGTAGATGCAAGGAACTATCTATATGAATGTGAAAGAGATTCAGTATGTACATCTGGAGGAGTAAAATGTATATGCATTGCAAATCAAAATAGATTAAGCAGTAAAGATAAGGTTAAGATTACTTTAACTAAGATAGGAGATAGATACTTAATATATTCTTACAATAAACCATATCCGATTAAAAAATACTCCGTATATTTAAATTATGAGAAGGTACCAGTTATATTTAGGGTTACAGTTTCTTATTATGAGAATGGTGGTTATAATAGAATAGTAACTCAATTTAGTCAAAATGTAGAATTATTTGATTGGGAGAATATAGAAATATATCTTGATGATGGCAGTATTATACGAATTATAGATAAAAACAACATAGAGGAAGGTAGTTGTTGCATTTTTCGTTATTATGGGGATGAGATTGATTACAAGAAGATAAAAAAAGTAAGGATAAATGGAGAAATAAATTATAGAGATTTGGAGCAGAATAATACCGAAATTATCAAAAATCCAGAAATTGAAATAACAAATGACTTATGGATTTACTCAGCACGCTATATAAATCCTAAAGACAACTCTACAGTTACAATAATTGAATGGTCAAAGTGTATTGATGAACTTGAAATTGAAAAATAATGGTGATCTGCTTCTATACTGCTCCCCTTATGGAGTGGACAAAATCAATTAGTAGAATTTGTAAGAGGTGTCCACTGCGCAACGTTTTTTATCTAATAAGGTTATTAAAAATCCAATGTATAATACCACTATTTATTTCAACGAATTAGAGTAGATAATCGTATGGAACATAGAAACTCACCGCTGCAGACATTCTCTTCATTATCGAGAGGGTTCAGGGGACCATAAAAGAGATACTCTTCTTTACATCATTTGCAATAACTGTAACGAGTTCTGTAAATCTGGCAGGTGTTTTAGTTGTATTTTCAATTCTTGTTGCACCTGCTTATATAATGTCGTTCTTCTTCGATAAATTTTCGTATAAGCTTATATCTGCATGGGTTTTCGGAATAATCATTAATATCATTGCTATCCTGATTTCTTATTTTCTCGATTTGCCGACAGGTTACACAATAGTTGCCTTATATGCCCTCTCAGGAATCATCGTCTCACTTATATGCAGGTGTTTCAGGGAGGATACGATTAACCGGTAAAAGATGATAAAATGAAATATAAAAAATGAAAGCAGAAAACAAACGATTTATTCTGCTTATCTCAGGTATAAAAATCTGCTGGTTATCGGGATTCTTCTGCCAGAGCCGAAGGATTTGGGTTTTAGTTTGATTATTGGCGGCATCTGACGACGTTTGAACTCTGACCTTTTTATTGCCTTATGGACGAATTCAATTGTCTTTTTGTCAAATCCCATTCTTATAAGTTCGGTATCGGTCCTGTTCTTCTCTATCATCTCCGGCAGAAGTCTGTTTGTAACCGAATACGGCGGGAGGTCGTCCTCATCTTTCTGATTCTTTCTCAGCTCGGCCGTCGGAACTCTTCTGATTATTTCTTCGGGAATGATATCTCCGAATTTCTTGTTGATGTAATTGCAAAGAGAGATGACCTCGTCTTTGTATAGGTCGCCTATTGGTGCGAGTGCCCCGACCGTATCTCCGTAGAGCGTATTATAGCCGAGCGCAATCTCGTTCTTATTCCCGGTGGCAACTACCGCTCCTCTATATGAATTTGCAACAAACATCAGGATATTTCCCCTGATTCGCGATTGAAGATTTTCAAAGGGTAGAAATGAATCAATCCTGAGGCCTGATAGAGTATTTTTTAGTATGTTGTAGGTGTTACTAATAGGGACTGTAATTATCTCTGTCTTCTGCCTTTTGATAAACTCGTCAGCAAGTCTTTTACTCTCTTCTGAGGTAAAGTCAGAAGGCATAAAGACGTTGATTACATTTTCACCTCCGAGGGCGATCTTACAGAGAGCAGAGACGAGTGCGGAATCCACACCTCCTGATAGCCCGATTACTGCCTTCTGTATCCCGTTTTTGGTAAAGTAGTCCTTGATGCCGAGGATTATTCCATTAAGAAGCATTTCGTATTTATCAAAGGCCGGTCTGATAATATTCCCGGATTTGGTATCTGCAATGATTAATTCCTCCCGGAAAGACCCACCCTTTGCTATCAGATTCCCCTTCTCGTTGAATACAAATGAGTTTCCATCGTATACCAATTCGTCCTGTCCGCCAACTGAATTTGCATAGATTGTAAAAACCTTATATCTTTTAACCTTCTCCCTTATCATATTATAGCGAATCTCTGGTTTGCCTGTGTAAAAGGGTGATGCACTTAGATTTATAATAATATCGGCACCCGATTCTGCCTGCTCTTCGTAAGGACCGTTTTCATACCAGATATCTTCACATATATTTATTCCTATCTTTTTGCCTTTGAAAGTAAATATCTCTCTCTGGTTTTTTGTGGAGAAATATCTCTCTTCGTTGAAGACATCGAATGACGGGAGTTTCTCTTTGCTGTAGGTGAAGATTCTTTTGCCATCTGAGAAGACAGAGGCAGAGTTAAAGTAATTATATCCTCCTCCGAATCTGAGCGAAGAGAGGTCCCGTTTATTGAAATGGCCTCTCTTCCTTTCAGTTGAGATATGGCCTATGACGATTGCCATTTGTTTTGCGATATTCTGAACCTTTTTCAGGTACCTGTTGTTTTCCTTTATAAATTCTGGGGTGTATATGATATCCTGATTCAGATATCCTGAGAGCGAGAGTTCCGGAAAGACAATAATATCTGCATTATTTCTTTCTGCCTCTTTTGTAAATGAGTGGATTTTCTCAAAATTCTTTTCAAAATCCGATGGTATTGTATTTATCTGTCCTATTGCGATTTTCATAGATTATTCTTTGGGTGGATAAAAGTATTCTTCCTGTCTTGTTGCAGAGAGCATTGCCTTGTAAAGTGCCTCCTCCGGATAAATTTTCCTTCTTTCGATTACAGAGAGGGATATCGGCACATGGGTGAAAAAGTTGTTCCACGTTCCGATGAGGCAGTTCGTCTTTCCGGCCATTGCAGCGTGAACGGCGTGTTCTGCAAGCAGCAGACAGAAAATCGCGTCTGTCCCCTGCGCTGGTGAACTTCTGATAATGTAAGATGGGTCGAAATACTTTAAGGAGAAATCAAGCCCCTGTGCTTTTAGATACTTTGATATTTCATCACGAATAAATATCCCTATGTCTTTGTGCTTGATGTTTCCAGATGCATCGATTTCTTTTTCGTCTCCAAAGAATTTCTGACCTGCTCCCTCTGCAACTACAATGACACAGTGCTTATTCTTTTCAAGACACCTGACTACTGCCATTTTGAGACCATTCTCACCTTCCATTTCAAAATCAACCTCTGGAATCAGACATATATCCACAACCGAATTTGCGAGGGTTGCAGATGCAGCTATAAATCCCGAGTCTCTTCCCATAAGTTTAATGACAGAAATGCCGTTGTATGCCCCTTCAGCCTCGTTATGGGCACTTGAAATTATATCGAATGTCTTATAAACGGCTGTCTCAAAGCCGAACGAACGTTCGACAAAGGATATATCATTGTCTATTGTCTTGGGGACCCCTATTACACCTATCTTCAATCCTCTCTTCTTTGCCTCTTCTGATATGGCCCTTGCCCCCTTGAGTGTTCCATCTCCTCCGATGCAGAACAGTATATTTATGTCCTTTCTTACAAGCGTATCGACCATTACATCAACCGGTTGATTACCTCTCGATGAACCTAAGATACTTCCTCCCTGTTCGTGAATCTCGTCTACATTTTCGGATGTCAAAAGTAAAGGTTCGTGTTTGTACTTTGGATTCAATCCCCTGTAGCCATATCTGATTCCATATATAGTCTTTACTTTGTAGTCACAGGAAAGGACTTTTACGAGGCCTTTTATTACGTCGTTGAGTCCGGGACAGAGCCCTCCGCAGGTAACTATTGCAGCTTTGGTCCAGCTCGGGTCGTGAAAGATCTTTGCCCTTGGTCCTGCCTTCTGAAAGGCGGGAAAGTTCTTTTGTTTAATCAGTTTCAGTATGTTTTTGAGTTGTGAGGGAAATACTACCTTTTCTTCATCAGACACATACTCGTTTCTCTTCACGGGATTATCGATTGTGCATTCCCCAAGTGTCTCTATCTCAAAAGAATATTCATCGGGATTGTCTATCACTCTCTGATAAATAAAGGTATCATTCTTCATAAAGGCTGTTCCCTCCGAAAATTTCGAAAATTATATTTTATATACCTGTTATGTCAAACTAAATATGCCGTACTAATTTTTTCCGACATATACCACCGGCAGTGTGTTTATTCTCTTCATCTCTGAAAATGCCTTTGACCTGTCTCCTTTTATGATGGAAAACCTCCATTCGAATCCTTCTGCCTCCGGTGAGTTGTCAATGAATGTGAGCAGTTTCGTCTCGAAATTGACAAATGGTGAGATATGAAAATATTCGCAGTGCTTGATGAGATATTTTTCAGCCCCGATCTTTATTAAGCCGGTTGCAAGGGAGGTATTGAGTTCAGACCTTGCAAAGTCTGTCCTGCCGTACGAAAGTATCGCATCCTTTATGTCCTCATTATCCAGAAGGGCCGGGACGTATTCGATATCTTCTGTCTCGAACGGAAATGTCATTGTTACACTCTTCTCGGCCTCGGTATTCTTTGGGAGAAATACAACTCTCACATCGGTTCGGAAATCATCTGTTTTCTTACAGAAAACCTCATATGAGTAATAATCGGACTTTATCCCGCTAAAGGATTCTTCCTTGCATTCTTCATCTATGGAAATGACTTCCGGTGTATCAGTCTCAGAGATTTCACTATTATAATTATCAATTTTTATCGTTTTCGTAAATCCGAGTTTTTCTCCCAGAGACCTTATCTGGTTTACGGATATTTCCCTTGCGTTCTTTGCATTGTCAAGTGAGTAATTCACCTCGACCTGATTCGGGTACCAGCCTGTTGAATCGGAGACCTCCGCATAGGCAAGATACCTCTTTGCCTTTATCAGTTCTTCTTCATACTTTGTTGTGTCGGCCTTCTTGGATTTTGCATATTTGATAAGATTTTCAAAGGAGAGGACGAATTTTCTCGCCTCGTAATTCGAAGTAAGTACTTTGTTGTCTCTGTCCACCTTACCCTTCGAATCCCCCATCCATCTGTGAATATTTGCGGTGTCGTCCGGTTGCCATGTCCCGTCCAGAAGCGGAGGGAGCGGTGTTGTGGTAATTCCCCTTGCCTTTATTGTTGCCACATAATCGCCGACGGATGTAATCCTGTAACCCTCCTTCTCCTTCTGAAGGAGTTCGTCTTCATACTTTTTTATGGATTCCTCGTCGACTTTGTAATTTCCGGTATCCACAAAATACGGAGAGAAACCACCGGTCGCCAGAAGTTCTCCGTCATTGAAGAAGGACCAGTCAACTTTCACCCCGTCTGAATCTATACCTGCACCCACAATGACAACATCGGTCTCATACTTGGAATAAAGCGGCTTTCTGTCGATATCTCCAAGAAAGTACCTGAACAGGTTTTTCGGATACAGTGCAATATTCATCCCGTTCTTCTTCATAAATCTCAGCATACCTTCACCAAACTGACCCTCCTGTGTAAAGACCACACCTGAGGGGAAGAGTCCGTATTTCTCAAAGACGGACCTGTTGAGGTCGAATGACCACTGCATATCAGTTTCAGGATAGGCAAGGAATAGCTGGTCTGAATAGTGGAATGAGATAAACTCCACCTGACAGTTCTTTACAAGTTCTTTGAGTTTATTGAATGTCTTCGGGAATCTCTCTGCCATAATCTCGAGCATATAACCCTGCATCTCGATGGAGAATTTCCAGTTCGGGTGTCTCAGAAGGATATCGAGTATAGGTTCAAAACCGATTCTTATGATGGCATTTTCATATTTTTCCCCGCCTCCCGCGATATACTGAATATTGTAGTGAAATAGTGAGAGCGAAAATTTCTCCTGATAATTCTCCCCGTCTCTGATCTCCGATGGTTTGCAGGATTCGACTACTTCAATAGTATCAGAACCTGAGGTATCGGTATATACATCTGTAAATTCCGTGTCTTTTATATTTGCAGTATCAGTTGATTCTTTGCCGTTCTCTGAACAACCGGCTGAAATACAGAATATCATCAGAGCAGAAAATAATAAAAGATATTTATTCATTTTACCTCCTTGCCTGATTCCGGTTTATATCATAAAGTGCTCTAAATATGAATAACAAACGGCAAATGTTGAATTGCAAAACTTCGGTATTCATTACCGGCGATATATTGAAAGGTTTACGCGATTCAGTTAATGCTTCTTCAAGATTCCGAAAAACCGGATATCCTGATGAATGTTGTGTTTTTTCAGTCTGCAATACTGCAACTGCAGCCGGATGTTACGTTGTCAGAGGCAGAGTTGTTCTGCTGTGAATCTGTCCCTGAGGGTTTGCCGGTATCCTTATCCTGAATTATACCGGTGTCATTTCCTGTTACATCTTTTATCTCTGTTGTATCCGTATTGGAAATATCCTTCGAGGAAATTATGTCTTTTAATTCTGTTGTATCCGGAATAATTCCCGCATCTGCATAGGGGTCAGTAATGCATTTGTTCTGCTCGCACATATAGCTGCATTTTTTGTCCGTATACGGGTACTCGCATATATTATTGTTACAGGTGCCGTAAGGGGAATAATCTCTTAAGGTCTGAATGTCAATACAGACATCCGGTGGCGGATTGTTGCAACTGCCGCAGCTTCCTCCGCAGCCGTCGTCACCGCACTGCTTGTTTGTGCAGTCAGGAACGCAGTTCAGACATTTACCGTTTGCACAGCCGCTGGTACAGGTTGTGTCTTTGTATTTATAATCGCACTTGTTGTTTACGCAGGAAGAGAATCCGGTGTAATCTCTCAGAGTCGTTGAATTGAGACAGTAGTCAGCAGGTGGGTTACTGCAACCGCCGCAGCTTCCCCCGCAGCCGTCGTCGCCGCATTCCTTGCCTGTACAGCTGGGTGTGCAGGTTGTGTTGCATTTGCCGTTTGCACAGCCGTACTGACAGGTCTTATCTGTGTACGGATACGTGCATTTGAAGCTTGAGCAGGTACCCGTCCCTGAATAATCTCTTAGGGTAGTTGAATTGAGGCAGTAGTCGGCCGGGACAGACGTGCAGCTTCCGCAGCTTCCTCCGCAACCGTCGTCGCCGCATTCCTTGCCTGTACAGCTGGGTGTGCAGCTGCTCGAAAAACAGTTTTTAAGTTTCGCATCGACGACGTTTTTGCATACCGGGCAGAACTTGTAGCCGCCGGTAGGTGTTAGTGTTCTCATCAGACAACCATTGTCGGTAGGTCTGTACATACCATTGTACGAACAGCCTGCATAGCAGCCGGTACCGGCTACTCCCTTCCATTTGGCACAGGTAGAATCGTGGACGCAGTTCGGTCCGTCACCACTACCGTTTGTGCCATATTCGTATTCATCCCAGAGACCACCGAAGGAATGTCCGGTCTCGTGTACGGCCACCTCTTTTGCGTAATAACTTGTATCCCTGAATGTTACGGCATAGGAGTTCTTGTCAGCACAACCTGATGTATCAACGTAACCGGAACCGCCGTATTCGTTCATATTCGTTATAACGAGAATTTCATCATAACTGAGTCCCGAGACAGCAGCAAAGACCTTATTTGAGTCACAGCATATAAGTCTCTGAATGCCGCTGCAGTTGTTATAACAGCCTAGTGAGGTTGTATTGTCCACACGTGTGATCTTTATTCTGTCCAGATTCGATTTGAAGGGTTCGATAGTGCCGAAATAATTGGCAATTGTCTGGGCATCTGTCTTGAACTGCGAAAGATTGCTGCCATAATTGTCTGCTACAAAGAAGAAGTCAAAACAGCCTGTACCTGTGCAGTTGCCATAGATTACCTCTGTGGCAGGGGCAGGCAGTGGTGTGGCAAACGGGATGGTTTTAATTGAAAAGGTACTGGAATTGATTCTTACCCCGGATATATAGGGGGTATATGGGATTCTGACTACTGTCGAATTTCTCTCGACTCTTATCTGATAGGATTCGCCTGTATACGGGTCCGGTGGAACGTCCAGAAGCAGAGGTATATCGAATGTGGTAAAGAAGAGTTCCCTCGATTCTCTGTCGGTGACAGAGAGGATGTGGTCTCCGTCATATTTTATATCCGCCTTTCCTGTCGTTTTAGTGTAGGAGATAATGTTTATTTCCCCGTGGTTGTATTCGACAATGAGCTCGAGGATATCCTCTGCGTACAGATTTGTTATAAGGGCAGAGAACATTAAGATAGAGAGACAAATGATTTTTTTCATAAATTACTCCTTTTCTTCATATTCAAGTGAAATTAATTTCACCTTTTTGTCGAAATTCCTGATTTCATCCAGGAAACGGGACCTCCGTTTGACTACGAGATTTGAATCATATCTTACAACGGAATTCGGATATGAGAAGTAGAGGTTATCCTTTGCCCTTGTGACAGCCACATAGAATAATCTCCTCTCCTCCTCGAGGTCCCTGTTCCTGTTCGTTGAAAATTGTGACGGGAACATCCCGTCTGCAAGACCTATAATGAATACAGTCCTGAACTCGAGCCCCTTTGCCTGATGAACTGTTGAGAGAATTACATATTCATCGTTGTTCTTTTCAGCACCTCTTCCCCGTTCTACTTCCATATTGCTTATGAGCGAGAGTTCCGAGAATAGTTCGGAAAGGGTATTGTAACGTGAGATAAAGTCAGTGAAGAATTCTATATCTGTGAGCCTTTCGATTGCATCGGAATAACTCTTTTTCAGAAAATCCGCATAGAATTCTTTGGAAAAGAGCAGGAGTAGTTCTGACGGCTTTGAGTCTCTTATCTTTTCGGCCTTTGATATCAGTCTCCTGAATTCTTCAAAACCGGTCTTTGCCTTACCCTGTGGTATATCTTTCTGATGCCTTACCCAGTCAAATATATCCATTTTCGATGAGATGAGTTTCTCCCTGAGTGTATTGGCTGCAGTATTGCCGATTCCGGGGAACATCTTGATTACACGGCGGAATGATATTTCGTCATTGGTATTGTAGAGAATTCTTAAAAATGAAGTTACATCCTTTAAGTGAGCCTGTTCGAAGAATCTGAGTCCGCTTCTGATTATAAAAGGAATATTGGCCCTTGTCAGTTCCACCTGAAGTTCCATAGAGTGGGAGTGTGCCCTGTAGAGGACTGCTATCTCTGATGGTCTGTGTCCGTCATTTATGAGTTCTGCTATTCTGGAAGAGATGAATTTTGCCTCCTCCTCCATATTTTCTGCCGGGACTAACCATGGTATTTCTCCTTCTTCTCTTACAGGTTTCAGCTCTTTTCTGAACTGTTCTTTGTTGTTCGAGATTATGTCCTGTGCAATCGACAGTATATTCTTCGTAGAGCGGTAATTCGCCTTGAGATTAAACACTTTGCAGTCTTTGAATCTTTTGGGGAAATTCAGCATATTCTCCACATTTGCCCCTCTGAATGAGTAGATCGACTGTGCATCATCACCTACAACCATAATATTGCCGGTCTCCGATGCAATGGCATAGGCTATCTCTGCCTGAATGGGAGAAGTATCCTGAAATTCGTCCACCAGAGTATAGAAAATCTCTTCTGTTATCGGTTTTCTGGCTTCTTTGTATTGTGTGAGAAGTATGAAGAAGAACTTCAGAATATCATCAAAGTCCATAAGTGAGGACGACTCTTTCTTCTGATTGTATTTTATGAATATGCGGGATATTTCATCGGAGTATTTCAAGAGATACGGCCTTTTCTCCTGTATAATATCCTCAACACCCTTTAATGTATTTATCATCAGTCCGTAAATATCCAGAAGAACATTTGCCTGTACAAAAGAGTCCCTCTTGATCGACAGGTCATCCATCGATAGTTCTATGAGTTCGCGGGCATCCTGATTGTCGAGTATCGTAAATTCCCTCTTGAAACCTATAATCTCGGCAAATCTCCTGAGATATGATACCGCAATATGATGAAATGTTCCGCCAGAGACGATCTGATAGTAGTTGGGGACTATCTGTCCCACACGGCCCAGCATCTCCTTTGCCGCCTTGTTTGTAAAGGTGAGAAGGATAATCCTGCCTTTGGGGTTTATTCTGGAGAGGAGGTATGCAACGCGGTATGTAATGACTCTGGTCTTTCCGGAGCCTGCGCCTGCGATACAGATCGAGGGACCGAGAGAGGATGTGACGACCTTTAACTGCTCTTCGTTTAAGAGTTCATCGAATTTCAGTGAGGCTTGAGGTTCACTTTTCTGGTATTTTATTCTGTATACATTATCTGATTCGGGGCCTATATCCATAAATCCCTCGGATATAAATTATATATTGATAAATCTGCAAGTGCAAACTAAAAAACATATTTATTCTTGAATCTCTCTGTGTTACATTGTAATCATAATAGTTATGCAAAGGAGTTTTTATGAAAAAGATAATTTTTTTACTGGCTTTTGTGATTCCGGCCACTCTGTATGGTCAGGGAGTTATTAATCTTCAGCTTTCGAGTGCATTTACCGTTTACAATGATATAAGAAGCCCGGGAGACAAGGGGACATTTTTCTCTCTGTCGGATACTCTCATCTCCGAGGCAGCGCTATCCCCGAGACTTGAACTCGGATATTATTTCGGCAAACACTATACCGGCCTTATGGGTACGCTGTTGAGGGTCAGGTATGAGGGGAGACTCGATAAGGATGTTTTTTATGAGGGGAAGACATTTACGAAAGGGAGTGACATTCAGGCGAGATACAGATTCGATTCATACAGGCTGTATTACAGGTATACATTCTTTGAAAATGATATTATGAAGTTCGAGGCCGGCGCTGCAATCAAGATGAGGGATGCAACGGTCGAACTCGAGAGCGGGAGCGGGAGGGCTGAAAAGTCCAACATAGGCTTCGTCCCGCTTCTGAGTATCAGGTATGAACTAATGCTGAGTGATATGGTATCGTTTTTGATTCAGGGTGACGGGCTTGCTGCACCTCAGGGGAGGGCAGAGGACTTCCTCTTTGCCGCTGTGCTTAAATCGGACAGGACTAAGGTTCTGCTCGGATACAGATTCCTTGAGGGCGGCGGGGATAATGATGAGGTCTATACATTTGCGATGTTTAATTACCTCGTGGTCGGAATGGAATACAGATTTTGAAATACTAAGGGCGTTGCACGATTTTATTGCGGGTACGATCATTATATATAACCCCTCCCGAGTATTGAGAATAAAATTTTATGAGCAATTTTTCTGATATTACAAATAAGAAACTGATTGAGCTTGCAGGAGCGATTGATAAAAATTCGGAGAAGGTCTTTCTTGTCTCCGATACTCACTTTAATGATTTATCAATGCTGGAATCGGAGCCGTCGAGACTTATCTGTCAGGATTCTTTTGAGAGTTTTGAGGAGTTTCTCGCATATAACTGGAACAATAAGGTTTCAAAGAATGACTTTGTTTTGCACCTCGGCGATTTCATTTCAAAAGATACAGAGACATTTTTCAATAAATTTAAACTAAACGGCAGAATAATTCTGATCAGGGGAAATCACGACAGAGATGATATCCTTTCGGCAATAAATGACAAATTTTATCTTATAATTTCAGAACTAATCTGGCTGAAAAAAGAAGGCACTGAATATTCGGTTGAAGTTATAAACAGTGAGGATAGCAGACCGGCAGGACTGATTACAGAATGCAGGGGTAAAAGAATTCTCTTCTCTCACTATCCTGTCTATGAGTATGATGAATACGATATTGAGGAAGTCGGCTATCTGAGAGAAATATTCGAAAAGAACAGGTGCAATCTGAATATCCACGGACATGTCCATAGCAAACTGGAGATGCATCCTGCCCTTGTAAATGCATCGGTTGAGAGAATTGACTTTACTCCAAAAAGACTCTCTGATCTGGTTTAGTCCACAGGCAAGTCAGAGCTGAAGGCGATAGCACTACTAAGGTCGCTGAGTAACAGAGTATATCGAAGCGACAGACGTCAATTTACGGACAGGTTAGAGCTGAAGTTTTGGGGGAGAACTTTATGAATTTGTGGAAAATCCTGAGCCATCGCTGGTGACATGTGTTTCAATACTCTTTACACAAGACAAGTTTGATGGTAATATTTATTCGAAAATGGAAGGAATAAGATATTATAACGACAACCATCTTGGGACACCGCAGGTATTAACTGATGAGAATGGACAGATTGCGTGGTATGGAGATTATGAGCCATTTGGGGAGGTGAATATATTGGTTGAGAGAACAACAAACAACTTCCGCTTCCCGGGGCAGTACTTTATAGAAGAGACAGGCTTACATTATAATTGGAACAGATGGTATTATGATAAGACTGGTAGATATATTCAAGTAGATAGATTCTTGGAAATTAATAGAGAATATGTTTACACTGGATCAAATACTATAAATAGATATGATTTATTTGGATTATATGACTGTGCTTCGGGCTGGCATGATTGTGAATCATTGAGAGAGGATTTAAGGAGAACTGCTGATGAATATTGTGATGAGGATATTGCTGTTCCTTATCAAGAAGGATGTTATTGTAAGTTTTATTACTGTGTATGCTATAAAAATGCAGAAAAGGGAGATCCAAATAGAAAAATACTTACGAAATGTAAATGTGTAGAATATAAGAGTAAGAATTGCAGGATAGCATAATATGAGATAAACATAATATGAGATCGATAATTATTAATTTGTTTTTATTATTTATTTTAATTGTTTCATCTGAGATTAACTCTGAGACGATTTGTATAGAAGTTAATGATATTGAGAAAGATTGTAACGGAGAGATATATAATGGTAAATATATTAAAGTTTATGCTAAAAGTAAGATATATTGCTGTTCTGGGGATGTCGAGCAAGAGAACAAGGTAGAGATAGTAAAAAGTATTTCATTAGTAGATAGATTAAAAAAACATTTTCATCCAGAGGTATTGATATTATGTGATGAGTCAGTTAGTAATGAATTAAAAGAGTATGCTGAATATATATCAGCTACATTAAGGGAATGTGTTATTAACGAGGTTCAACAGCAAACGTATAAGGATATATCTTTTGATTTTCTACTAAAACTCGAGTTATTAAAAATATCAAAAGGGTTTTTTAGGGATTCGTATGTAATAAATAATTATGAGAACAATTCTTATTCAAGTGCCATTTTGCAATGTAATAAAAAATTTATAGAAGGGATTGGAGAGGAAATAAGAAAAACGTATGAATTAAATAGATGTTCAGCTTTAAATATATATGTTTATTATTTAGATGAATTTATAGGGAGTTTCAACGAACTTGGGAAACTTCGCAATGAAGTAATAGAACTTAAAAAGACAAAGAGAATAAAGAGCCAAAAGAAATAGAAAAAGTGAGGAAATTAAAATGTTTGATAGGTTATCAATATGTTGTTCAAATTAATTAATAACTTCCTCAAATTCTCGAAACAGTGCTTGAATAAAGAATCGAGGTCGTATTACAACTGGTGGAGGTGTATGGGAGTAATAACGGAAGATATTATGAGGTTGATTTAATTAATAAGTACATTATAAGGAAAGAACAGGAAAATAATTATATGTATGCTCAATG
>Ga0067045_1030213_pt1 | contig 16172 bp, 12 predicted proteins | sample TerdegcTABiofilm_FD_59184 | JGI IMG/M metagenome (GOLD analysis project Ga0067045, IMG submission 59184) | Combined Assembly of (Gp0054472, Gp0054536) Wastewater bioreactor microbial communities from Singapore -Terephthalate degrading...
GTATGTGGTGAGCGCTTCGTTGGCACTGTAGGGGCGGGCCTCGTGCCCGCCCTGGGCACCCACAAGGGGTGCCCCTACGTCGTGGCAGATTACGTGACCGTATTTGGGAAATGGAGCACTAAGTAACTGTATTTATGAAATCGCGGACTTAGCTCCGTCGAGCGCATCGAGGGGCCGGTCAGCTTTCTCCGAAGATCTCCATCCGCTGTGTCCGGGCATTCGGGGTAACGATCCGAACATTAGCCTCGATTCCCTCCAAATGTTGGTGAAGCGCCCTCCTTCCAACACCAGCAACAGCGTACACAGCGAAGAGCACAGTGCGAGTGGACGATCGGATCATCGTACGCTTGTCCGGCCCGCAAAGCACGCTCGAGATGATCCCTTCCGCGTCCGTGATGTACATGTCTCCAGGCTTGAGCACTTGGACTTCCCCGTTGATCCGCGTAAACGACTCCTCGCCCTTGGCGACATCCAGGCGCAGGGGCTCGCGCACATATGCCATGTCGTGCCCCGCAGTGAGCAGCATGTTTCTGAGCTCGGCCATGAACATGGCTTCTACGAGGGCGGTCACGCTCTGAATAGGTTTGCCTTTGAATACGACCGATTGGAGCTGGTGCATCACGTGGTACGTCTTCTTGAACCGCTTGTAGAACTGCTGGTAAGACCTTATGGGCTCTATGGCTTTGAGGTCCTGCTGGTCTTTGAACAGAGCTCTCAGATCCGCCTCCAACTCTGCCTTCCGTCTAGCCAGCTCCGGGTGGTGGTCAGGATTAGCGACCTCGTCCATGAGCAATATTCCCACGTGCGCACCGGGATACGATTTCGTCCAGTCACTGGAAACGCTGAGCATACTGCCGGCCTCCTCTTTTCTGTCGCGGAACCGCGGGTACTTATTTTACTCTGACCTTCCTTTCAGCGATTTACAACCCTTTTGTTTGGATCGAGCCCCTCTCACGCGAGGCTCTTGCAACGAAATCTCCTCATTGATAACGTTGGACTAGCGGGAACCGCTCAAGCGGACCACGGGTGAACGAAGCACAAATCGTACTGAATGCGGAGGTCGACAATGTCACCGAGGAGACCCAAGACAGCGCCGGGAAGGATCGATCGAGTGTTGGCCGAGGCTCAACGCGAACGTCAGATCCGGTTGGCTGGGTATCGCGACCAGGCGCTCAAGATATTCCCCTGGGTCTGCGGGCGGTGCGGCCGAGAATTCTCTGGGAAGAAGCTCCGGGAGCTTACCGTACACCACAAGGATCACAATCACGACAACAATCCGCCTGATGGAAGCAACTGGGAGCTCCTGTGCATTTATTGCCATGATATGGAGCATTGCCGTTATCAGGATGAAGAAGACTGGGAAGGAACCGGTGGTAGCAGACAGGAGCCGTTTCCCGACAATAAACCTTTCGCAGCGCTGAAGGATCTTCTGGCAGACAAGGAATGACGGTTTGGGGCCGAATCGTCCCTAAATCTTCGGGAGGCAGGTCCCAGCAGTCTGCCGACCGCCGGCAGCAATGCCATATTGCAGCCAGCAATTGGCTGTCAGGCGAGCCGATGAACGCGCTGAACTTGAGCGCATGCATCCGTCGTCATGCCCACGTGGCGGGGAGAACTGAAGAGCACCGCAGAGTCAGTGAGAGTAGCCTCCGTCGCACCTGGCGTACGCTATAGCATGGCTCATTGAAATTCGCGGCTCCCGACGGGTTGAATGCCACGTGCAGTCAACGCGTGGCAACATGGTAGGTCTCGCTTGCCCCATACCGTGGTCCACGGTCTCCCGCAATTGTCGAGGCGCTCCGCTATGGCAATTCAGGGCTGGAATGAGGTGTGTCGGAGCATCCGTGCATCACGGGGAAGTAATTTGATAGGTATATGAGAACTTTCGGCTATTGCAGCCGTCCAGGCAGACTTGATACCCATACCTCTTACAGGCCAGATCCGCGTCGTGCGCGATGTCGGGAGACCGATCGACGGGAACGACGAATGAGAAATTGCCCACTGAGTTATTTTGCAGGCATCGGCACGTAATGTGACACTTGGTCGCTACCTGCTCTCCATGAGCCAATCCGGAAAGTCCTATCGCTCCAACGACGATCGCAACGAGAACACTCAAAGATCTCGACCAGCTCATGATCCATCCCGCCTTTCTTTCCGCGCGACATTACCATAGGGGAGCAGGCGATGCAACAGGATGTACGGGCCTTGCTATGTGGGTGCAGATGATCAAGAAAAAGCTTGACAAGAGGGACGAAGGGTTTTATAAGGGGGTATCGTAGATAGAGCGCTCGCTCTAAACGATCTCTCGAAGTCCCCTCTCGTCTCCGGCTCACGGACCTGACGTTCATAATGACCACGCATCGCGTGCTTTCTAGCACTGGGATGCTTTGTCCCGCGCTTGACCGTGGAACCGTGATGGCGCCCACGCGGAGATAACCCATGGCCGTTCCCGCAAAGACTGACCCCATAACGGATGTCCACGAGCTGCTCAAGACCCTGATCCCCGGTTCGGCCAAAGACCCCGAGCTCGTTGAAAAGAGGCAGGACCAAATCGTCCAGGGAGCTTTAAGCCTGTTCTTTGAGAAAGGGTTTGACCGGACATCCATCCGCGAGATCGCTTCTGCCTGCGGAATGTCTATGGGCCAACTTTACCATTACATCTCGTCCAAGGACGACGTTCTCTTTCTGGTCCACAAACACATGCACGAGCTCGTAATCAAGACCATGATCACATCCGGCTTCGATGCCATCGAAGACCCGCGGGATCGCTTGATCCATGCCCTGAGGACGATCTTGGAGCTCATGACGGAGCATAGGAAACTCTTTCAGTTCGTCTACACGGAGAGCAAGCATCTCGATAAAGAACACCTTCGAGCCATCCTTGAAGTGGATGACAAGCACATTGTTGGCTTCTGGCGTCGCCTGATATGCGAAGCCAAAGGCGGAGCCATAGCAGAGAAGGAACTGGATCTTGCCGCTAACTTCGTAGCCTATGCATTGGTTTTTCTCGCCATGCGAGGATGGAATCTCAGCTTGACGACCTCGTCGGAGAATGTGGATTTCGTGACGGATTTCATCATGAAGGGTCTCGGAATGCACAATCGGTGACGCGCGTTCATGAATCCTCTTTCTGCGAGAAGCACCCATCGGAGGACAAATATGGAGCGCACATGGTACAAGGCATGGCCCGTATGGGTTCCCAAGACGTTCACCGTAGAAAAGCCTACCTCCGAGTACTTACGGGAATGGGCAACAATCACCCCCAATAAGATAGCCCTCAGTTACTACGGAAGGGACATCACCTACGACGAGCTGAATCGGATGATAGATCGACTAGCCTGGGGGCTGGTCGATCTCGGAGTCAAGAAGGGCGACCGTGTCGCCGTTCACATGGAGAACTGTCCTCAGTTCGTGATCGCCTATTTTGGTGCCCACAGGGCAGGGGCCACCGTAGTACCTGTCAACCCAATGTTCAAGCAAGCCGAGCTCGAATATGAGCTTAACGATGCAGGAGCAGAAACCCTCATAGGTCTTGATAGCCTTTACCCCGATGTGGAAGAGGTCAGGACCAGAACCCCCCTAAGAAATGTGATCCTTACCTCTCTGGCGGACTACCTTCCGACTGAGCCTATCTTGCCCTTGCCGCCGGATGCGAAGGAAGAGAAACGTTCTTTCTCGGAGACACTCGACTTCCTGGACTTCATCGGAACATCGCAAGATCGTCCTATATGCCGTATAAGCGACATGCAGACGGAGCTCGCTCTACTGCAGTACACGGGAGGCACCACAGGCATTCCGAAAGGGGCGATGATCAGCCATTATACGCTTGCGTATGCGAGCCTGGGCGCAATGCACTGGTATCATCACAGGGAAGATGACATTCACCTGGGCGTTACGCCTTTCTTTCATGTGATGGGTCAACAACAGTTAATGTGCACTCCGCTGGTCTCCGGGGGCCGGGTAGTGATTCTCGCCCGCTTCGTGCCGGAGGTAGTTGCTCGAGCCATTGCTCATTATCGCTGTACCTATTGGGTGGGTGCTACCACGATGGTCATCGCTCTCCTGGCTCTGCCTAACGTGCAGGATTACGATTTCAGCTCCTTTCGGTGCCTCTGGAGCGGAGGCACTCCGATATCGGTCGACTTGCAGAAAAGACTGAAGCAATTGGCTCCAGGGGCTGTTATCGGCGAGGGATACGGACTGTCGGAGACCATAGCCCACGGAGGAGCCATTACCCCGTTACACCGCTATAAGTCGGGGTTCCTGGGTGTCCCCCACCTCAACGACATCAGAATTGTGGATCTTGCATCAGGAACAAAGGAGCTGGGACCCAATGAGGAAGGAGAGATAACGATCAAAGGACCGGCGGTGATGCAGGGATACTGGAATAAACCTGAGGAAACAAAAGCAGTCCTGAGAGACGGCTGGCTCCACACGGGAGACATAGGGCTTATGGACGAGGAGGGCTATGTAAAATTCCTGGGCCGAACCAGGGAGATGATCAAGTGCTCGGGCTACAGTGTGTTCCCGGCCGAGGTGGAAGACCTCCTATACCGACATCCGGCAGTGAAAGAAGTAGCTGTAATAGGGATAAGCGATCCGTACCGAGGCGAGACGCCAAAGGCCTTCATAGTATTGAAGCCTGAGTATGTAGGCAAGATCGAGGAGGGTGAGATCCTGGAATGGTGCAAGCACAACATTGCGGCGTACAAACGTCCGCGTGTTGTGGAGTTTAGGGGAGACCTGCCGAAAAGCGCCGCAGGCAAAGTGCTGCGAAGAATTCTGACCGAAGAAGAAAACGAGGGCCGCTGAATCCGTACTCCAGTAACCCGTGCAAGAGACCCGCTGACGGATTCTCTGAAAACTGGAGAACCGGTTACTCGAGACGACAAATACCCGCACGAAAAGGTTTGGATAATCAATAAGGAGGCCATTTCTATGAGGAGTTCAAAGATCGCTTTCGTATCGGTATGCGCTCTTGTCTTTTTCCTGACAGGCCTATGTCATGCGGCGGAAGCTCCAAAGCTGAAACTGAAACTGCAGACCTTCCAGATTCCTGACGAAACCAAACGCAATTTTACGAAATTCGCAGAAATGATAAGGGGGCTCTCGAACGGTGAGATAGAGATAACGCTTTTCCCTGTTGGAGCCCTCGTACCCGCCAAGGAGATGCTCGAATCTGTCAGCAGAGGAAGCCTCGACATGGCACAGATCGTTGAAGGATATTTTGTGAAAGTGGTCCCGGTGAGCGAGATTGCCGCGGGCATTCCTTTCTTGTTCAGAGACACCGACGAGTCGAAAATCTTTATGTGGCACAAAGGATTCGTCAACGTGCTCAGAGAGGGCTATGCGAAACAGAATGTATATCACATTCCATGGGAAACCTATCCGGTGGGGCTGATGACAAAGAAACCCGTCAAGACAGCAGACGATCTCAAGAAGATGAAAATACGAGCGCATAGTACCATGGCTGACTTGTTAGGCAGAGTGGGGGCGTCGGCGGTCTTCATTCCAGGGGGAGAGCTCTACACGGCCCTTGCCACAGGTGTTGTCGACGGCGGGCAATGGGGAGACGCTGGTCCTATGTATGCCATGAAGTTTCATGAGGTTCTCAAGAATTACATGTACCCTGAACCCATCGTGGGGGCATGGAACAGCCTTATCATTAACATGGATCTCTGGAAAAAGATGACCCCGCAGCAGAGAGCCGTTATCGAGACTGCTGCCATCGCAGGCGGTGAAATGTCTTTTCATTCCACGAGGCACATGGCCAAGATGCAATTGAGGGAAATGCAAGAGAAATGGAATGTGAATGTTGTTACACTTCCCGAGGCAGAGAGAGAAAAGATGAGGCAATATTCTCTTGAGTTTCAGAATGCGGTTGCGAAAAGGGATGCCCTCTGTGCCAAAGGTGTAGGTATGGTTAGGGATTTCATGAAGGAATTGGGATACGAAAAATAGGGGCCATGTGGAGAGTACTGTTCGCCCAGATCCTGGGGTGTCCTCATGCGCATGGAGGATTCTCTTCACCGGATTTCTGAGAGAGCATTTTGGCAAATGCAGGCACGCATGCTGAAAGGAGGGCCCGTTGGAGAGAGAATGGAAAATACTTCGCTCAATAGATGCCCTGAGTGAGTGGACGGGAAAGGCTGTGAGTTTCCTTATTTTGGGCCTTGCTCTCGTCATCGGGTATGAAGTGGTCATGAGGTATGGACTTAACAGGCCGACAGTCTGGGTGCATGAGTTTTCCGTGATGTTGTTCGGCACGGCTATGATAATCGGCGGCGCTTATGCCTTGCGGTTCAACGGTCACATCACGATGGATATTGTGTATGGGATGTTCTCCGAACGGGGAAAGGCCATACTGGACGTGATCACTTATTTTGCTCTCACCCTTCCCTTCATACTCGTGCTCATGTGGTATGGCGGTGAAAGGGCTTGGAGATCGCTCATCACCCTGGAGCATGACTCCACACAGTGGGGCCCTCCCTTATACCCCCTGCGAATAATGCTTCCTCTCGGCGCTTTTCTCCTCTTTCTCCAGTCTTTGGCAAAGCTGGCCCGTGATTTCGTCATCATTTTCAGGGGAAGGACTGAGGAGCAAGACTAATGGATACCGGAACAATCACGGCTCTGCTTTTCCTGGGAATGATGACAGGTCTCTTGGCCGGGGCACCCCTTGCAATGGTCATGGGTGGTGCGACTGTCCTTTTCTCCTGCCTCTTATTGGGTCCCCAGTCTCTCATGACTATAGCGGCGAATACATTTGGGGTCATGCAGAATTTCATCATCACCTCCATCCCTCTGTTCATTCTCATGGGCAGTATATTGGAGCGCTCAGGGCTTGCAATAGATCTCTATGAGATGATGTACAAATGTTTCGGCTCAGTGAGGGGTGGCCTTGCGGTTGGCACGGTGATCATTTGCATGATATTTGCCGCTATGTGTGGAATCAGTGGTGCTGCCACTGTGACCATGGGCCTCATTGCGCTCCCTTCGATGCTGACCAGAGGATACAAGAAGGAGGTAGCCATAGGGTGCATAGCGGGCGGTGGCGCCTTAGGGATTCTTATCCCGCCCAGCGTGCCCATGATACTTTACGGCCTGTTTGCCGGCGAGTCCATAGGCGCCCTCTTTGCAGGCGGGGTGTTGCCGGGAATCTTGCTCGGACTTCTTTTCATTGTGTACATCTTGGTGAGGTGTTATTTGCAGCCAGACCTGGCGCCGGCTCTTCCCAAAGAGGCACGGGCTACCTGGAGTGAAAAGGTTCGGTCATTGAGGGCAGTCGCTCCGCCATTGCTGCTCATAGTGGCAGTCCTCGGTTCCATTTTCGCTGGAGTGGCTACACCTTCGGAAGCTGCAGCCATTGGCGCTCTCGGGGCCCTCGTGTGCGCGGCAGTCACAAGAAGGCTCACATGGGAGGTCATCAAGGAATCCTCTTACAGTACGCTGAAACTGAGCTCTATGATCGTCTGGATCATCATAGGCGGTACTGCCTTCACTGCGCTTTACACATCCGTGGGGGCAGTCGATTTCATTAAGGGCGCAATAGACACGCTTCCAGTGTCACGCTATGTAATTCTCCTTGGGATGCAGCTCGTCCTCTTCGTCCTCGGAATGCTCATGGATCCGGGTGGCATTATTATGATCTGTACGCCTGTCTTTGTGCCTGTTATCAGGCATCTCGGTTTTGACCCAGTGTGGTTCGGTCTTCTCTTCATCGTAAACATGGAGATGGCGTATCTGACGCCTCCCTTTGGCTTTAACCTCTTCTACATGAAATCGATCGTTCCAAAAGACATATCAATGGCGGACATCATACGCTCAACAGCCCCGTATGTAGGGCTTCAGGCCGTTTGTCTGATTATTTGTACTATATTTCCCGAGTTGACGCTTTGGCTCCCGAGAATACTTCTTGGAGGGCAGTAGTCCGGATTATTGAGCTCGATTACGCGGAAATAAACGTTCTTCGGGGCTACCTTACGCTTGTTACGGAGATTGAATCTATGGATACGAAGAAGTTTCTCCATGGGAAAAAGTTGCTCATCGTCGACGACGAACCCGACGTCCTTCAAGTGCTGACTGAAATGCTCGAAATGTGCAAGATCGATACAGCCATCACTTTCGAAGACGCAAAGGCATTGCTGGAAGCTGTCCACTATGACTGCGCGGTGCTGGACATAATGGGGGTACGAGGATTTGATTTGCTGGAGATAGCGAATGCGAGAGGGATCCCCGCGCTTATGCTCACAGCGCACGCTTTGACCGAGGAGAGCCTCCATAAATCGGCCGCTAACGGGGCATCGTATTTTGCTCCAAAAGAGCTTATCTCCCAGATCGATCTTTTCCTCGTAGATGTGCTGGAAGCACAGGAGAAAAAGAAAAACCCGTGGGTGCGGTGGGCCGAGCGTTTGGGCGGCTTCTATGAGAAGCGGTTCGTGGGGACGGACTGGCGAAAAAAAGAGGAAGATTTCTGGAAGAAGAAACTCAAGGATTATTCCGGCTTATAACTGGTGCGTCGCATTGCTCCCCAGAGTACATTGTTGGGATGGACTCATCTCCTATCCGCCCTCGCATTGAACATGCGTGGCATTGATTGCAGTTGAAGGCCAATGAGCCTTCGGTCGACATGTGGTCATGACAGAGGTCGAGATTTCCCATGAGTGCCTGTGGAGCTCCTGGCTTATGGCCAACACGATAGTGGAGCGCGGCTGCTGCTTTCACGCTGTCGCTAATGACTCGGTTTGCGAATCAGGTTCCGACCTGTTTTTAATGGCTCCCCTATAGTGCGACGGATAGAGTTTCGCGGCAAGAATTAATGGGGTGGGCTTCAAAAATCCTATGCCTCAAGATCGTCGCTAGGGCCGCTATTCTCAACCCGTGCCACCATAGGCAACATGAACTGCGTTGCGGATCGATTCAACCTCGAAGGAGGAGGGAATATGGCGCTTAGAACACCTCAGGAATACATCGATAGTCTCAAAGACGGCCGCGTTGTCTATTGCAGAGGAGAGAGAGTACCGGACGTGACGAAGCATCCAATCTTGAAGATATGCAATAACTGGGTGGCCATGGATTATGTAATGAATAACGATCCCCGCCACCAGCAGCTCCTTACGGACGTTGACGAGGATGGCGACAGGGTCAGCTTTGCGCTACAACCTCAGAGGTCCAGAGAGGATCTGCTGAGATTGCGCGAAATCGTGAAACTTTGGGCTCGAGTCTGTTTCGGTAAGCCGCCGGGCGCAAAGTTCGTCGCAAAGGATGGGCTGAATGCTGTAACCGTGGTCAGTCGGCGGGTCGACAGAAAATATGGCACCCGTTATGCGGAAAATGTTGAGTCCTATCGAAAATACTTACAGAAGGCGGATCTTTCCTTTGCCATGGGCTTGACCGATGTGAAGGGTGACAGGAGCCTTCGTCCATCGCAGCAGAAGCAGCACCAGGACTTCTATGTGCGAATCGTGGAAGAGAGGAGCGACGGTATAATCGTTAGCGGAGCGAAAACTCATATCAGCCAGGCGCCAGCCTGCAATGAGATACTGGTCGCTCCGTGTCGGGCCATGACCGAAGATGACAAAGCATACGCCGTCGCGTTCGCCATCCCCCTGGACTCACCGGGGTTGACGCTCATTTGCGCCGAGCCGGAGGTGACCGAAGAATTCAACCTCTTCGATCGCCCTATTGCAGGCAGTGTGTACATCAATGATGCTTTGATCGTGTTTGAACGAGTCTTCGTTCCTAACGAAAGGATTTTTCTGAAAGGCGAGTGGGAATTTGCCGGACAGGTGGCATACATGTTTGCCAATTTCCACCGTCTGAGCGCTGAGACTTACAAGGCAGTAGAGCTTGAGTTGTTGACCGGCGCGGCCGCGCTCATGGCAGAGTACAACGGCATAGAAAAGTCCTCCCATGTCCGGGAGAAGCTCACGTGGCTTGTCATGTATACCGAATCCGTAGAGGTATTGGGACGGGCCGCGGTGGAGCATTGTATTCGGGAAGAGGATTCCGATCTTGTATATCCGAATCCGATGATCGCGAACATATGCAAATACCACTTTGCGAACAACTGGCATGAGGCAACAAAGCTCATTCAGGATATCGCAGGCGGAATTGTGGCGACCGCCCCTTCCTCAAGGGATTTCTTCAACCCGGAGACTCACGCTTTGATGGACAAGTATTTTGCAGGAAGAGCAGGGATCCCCACGGAAAACAGGCTCCGCATGATCAAGCTTGTCAGGGACATGACATCTTCTTACGAGGACGTGCTCACCATTCATGCAGAGGGATCGCTGGAAGCGCAAAAGCTTTCCATACTGCAATTGGCCGATTTTGACCGGTACAAGGCAGCGGCCAAGAGGGCGGCCCGAATTAGCGATTCAGAAGGCCATCCTGCCTATGCGCAACTCCCGGAGTTTCCGCTCGTGGCTGAAGGTCTCAGATAGGAATGTTGGTGAACCGGCTTCTCAATGAGAGTCGTTTGAAACCGAATCGGTCTAGTCCGCGTCGTCAAACGGAGCCCGGAAGCCGAGCGCATTGGACCTGCATCCGGTGCGGACAGTCTGCGGCTGAAATCCCAGTCGCCACTCCAATTCGCAGAATTAAGAGGAACTGAGAATGGATAGAAATGATCCGATTATTGTTTCCGCGGTGAGGACACCTATTGCCTCTTTTGGCGGGACCCTGAGAGACGTTCTTCATGAGCAGCTCGCTTCCGCTGTAATGGCGGAGGTGTGTGAGAGGGTGAGCTTCCCCAAAGAACAACTGGACGATATCTACTGGGGAGTGGTCATGGTCCGCAGCGACGAGAACGGATTGGCCCGTTGTGCCGCCTTGAAGGCAGGAATACCGGAGCATGTCTCCGCTGTGCACGTAAACAGGGCCTGCTGCTCGTCAATGGAAGCCATCCGTATCGCCTCAATGAGGATCCGACTGGGAGAGGGCCAGGCAATCCTCGCTGGCGGCGGAGAAAGCATGAGCAATGTCTCTTACTCAGTAAAGAACGCTCGCTGGGGCTTGCGGCTCCGTCACCAGGAGTTGTCCGACGGAATATGGGACGGACTATTCGATCAGTATTCGGGTCTCATCATGGGAATGACGGCTGAAAATGTAGCCGAGCAGTACCACATCTCGCGGAAAGATCAGGATGAGTTCGCTTTTACCAGCCAGATGCGGGCCAAAAAAGCTCTGGAGCAAGGACGGTTCAAGGATGAAATCGTTCCAGTGGTGATTCCGGGGAAACGAGGTAAAGGCGATATCATCGTGGATACTGACGAGCATCCCCGACCGGAGACTACTCTGGAAGGGTTGAGCCAGCTCCCGCCGGCCTTTAAGAAAGACGGGACGGTGACCGCCGGCAATTCCTCGGGAATAAACGACGGAGCCTCCGCTGTGCTGGTGGTCTCCCGAGAATTGGCCGAGAAATTTGACATGCAACGGCGGTGGCGAATTGTCGGATCGGTTGCAGTGGGGGTCGATCCCCGAATCATGGGGATCGGGCCCGTCCCCGCCGTCCGGAAACTGCTGCAGCAAACGGGCTATCGGCTTGAAGACATCGAGCTGTTTGAGATTAATGAAGCCTTTGCAGCTCCGTCAGTGGCGGTAGAGCGAGAGCTCGGCCTGAACAGAGACATCGTTAATGTGAACGGCAGCGGCATTGCCCTCGGCCATCCCATCGGCAATACGGGCTGCCGGATTGTGGTCAGCTTAATCCACGAGATGGAGAAGCGGGATCTCAAGCTGGGTCTCGCGGCACTCTGCGGCGGCGGCGGTAATGGCCAGGCAATCCTCATTGAAAAGGCCTAAGGGAAATATCATGGCTACAGATCGCGTGGAAGGCCCGCGCTTGTAAAGGGATGCTTAGACCTCATTTCCTGGATACGTCACGTATTCGAGGCAAGGCGATTCACCTCATTGAAGTGGCCAGCCGTGAGAATGGCGGCGAACGCGACCATCTTCAATCAAGGGCGGGTTTGAAACCCGCCCCTACCAAGGGGGTCTCGGCGCGAATTTCCCGCAGCGCCGGCGTCTCGCCGGTATTCTTGTTCTAAATTGGCCTTGATGAATAGGCTAGTTTAGAGCCTGTCGCAATGCGGGCAGGTATGAAGAAACTGTCTCAAAACTCGGGCAACATCAGAAAAAGTGGTACGGTGAGGGAGAATACTGCCCATGGAGCCCTCACCCAACCTTCTCCCAGAGGGAGACTGCTCTGTCATTCCGGGCAGTTACGGGCCATCTCTCCCTTCGGAAGAGGGCTAGGGTGAGGGTGCAAAAAAAGAAGCGTGCCACGATCTTAACATTTGCCGCAATTCCGAGACAGTTTCTGAAGCCTACCCCTACCCCTGAGGCGGGGCGCATTACCTTCGCGGCAAAAGTGCCGCAGCAGTGGGGGTACGGGCGGCTTTCAAACGCGCCCGCGGCCACCGTTAGTCACTTTCTTTAATGCTTGCAGAGAGGAGCGCACTACCATGCAGGTAGCATACGAAACCATAAAGATATCCGTTACAGATGGCGTGGCGGTGCTCACCATTGATAGCCCGCCCGTAAACCAGATGTCTCCCCAATTGAGCAGCGATTTAGCCCAGGCACTCACAGAAGGACTTTCGTACCCGGACGTCAAGGCACTAATCTTAACCGGTACAGGAAAGAATTTTGTTGCCGGCGCGGACATAACCGAGCTCCAGAGCCTGAAGAATAGAAGAGAAGCTTTCCGGTTAGCCCAGACCGCGTCAAGCTTATTCAATATGATTGAGACGGGATCCAAACCGGTGATCGCAGCGATTAACGGAAACTGCCTGGGCGGCGGACTCGAATTGGCTATGGCCTGTCACTACCGTGTGGCAGCCAAGGCCGCTTCCTTAGGACTGCCTGAAGTCCAAATCGGCGTGATTCCGGGGGCTGGCGGCATCCAGCGTTTGCCCAGGCTGATCGGCCTTCCCTATGCCCTGGAGCTCATCACTACCGGCCGGTCCCTCCCTGCAGAAAAGGCCCTTTCCATGGGACTCGTGGACGAATCGGTCGACTCGGACGAGCTGATGGAAGCCGCACTCAAAGCTGCTCAGCGGTTCATTGCCGGCGAGATGGATCGGAAGACGCTTATGACCAAGAGCCGAAAGGATCGCTTGCCGAGCGGCGAAGCCAAGAGGGCGCTGATCGAGGACTTCAAGGCCAGAAATGCCAAGAAATTCAAGGGCACCATCGCGCCCTTCTCGGCAATGGAGGCAATGGAGAAAGGTCTGAGCGACGATATTCAAACCGACATTCAACGGGATGTTGAGCTGTTCAGTGAATGCGCGATTTCCGACGTGGCCAGGAACCTGATCGGGGTTTTCCTCAACAGTCGGTCAGCGGGCAAGCTCCCGAGAATTAAGGGTCTTGAGCCAGCCCGGATCGAAAACGTCGCCATGTTGGGGGGCGGCGTTATGGGTTCCGGCATTGTCCACCTGTTGCTCATCAACGGATTCGATGTAGTGCTGTGGGACATCAACCAGGATGCTATTCAGAAAGCGTTGGCCACGATCCGCAAGACTTTCGCATTCTCGATCAAGCAGAAGAAAATGACCGATCAGGATCTCGAGAAACTTATTGACGAGCACCTCACCACCACTTGCTCCCTGGAAGACCTGAAAGACGCTGACCTGGTAATTGAGGCAGTACTGGAGGACATGAGTATCAAACAGGAGATTTGGAGAAAGCTTGAAAGTATCTGCCGGCCCAATACTGTGTTTGGAACCAATACCTCTGCTTTGCCCATTACGGAGATGGCTTCGGTTTTGAGGGATCCAGGTCGGATGATCGGACTTCATTTTTTTAACCCTGCCGAGAGGATGCAGCTTCTCGAGATCATCTGCGGGAACGACACATCCAGCCAGACTCTGGCCACCAGCGTGGCATTCGCCAGAGCTATCAAGAAGACGATGATTGTGGTCAATGATGCCCCCGGATTCTACGTCTCCAGACAACTCATCGGTCTCTTTGCAGCAATGCCCTATCTGGTGGCTGATGGAGTGGACCTGGCGGTTGTAGAGCAGGCGATGGTCGAGTTCGGCATGCCAATGGGCCCGGCCTTCCTAGAGGACCTCACCGGGATCGACATTGGCTATCATGTGGGGAAGACCTTTGAACAGCGGCTCGGAGAACGCTACAAAGTCCACCCCCTCATTGAACGGATCTACCAGATCGGCTGCTACGGCCGCAAAACGGGCGCGGGGTATTTTGACTATACTGGGGAGAAGCCCGTCCCCAACGAGAAAGTGCTCGCCGTGGTGCGGCTGTATCTTGAAGAAAACGCTGTCTCGCCGAAGAATATGACACACCAGGAGATAATCGACACTATGCTCGCCCTTGGGATTAACGAGGCTGCGCTGATGATCGAGGAAGGAGTCTGCAGTCGGCCACAGGATATGGACCTGGCTATGATCTACGGAGCCGGCTTCCCGGCGTACAGGGGCGGAATTCTTCGCTACGCAGACAAATGGGGTATTTCAAACGTTTACGCCAAGCTGGTCGAGCTCGAGGACAGGTACGGATTGCGTTTTCGTCCTGCAAGGGTCCTCAGGGAAATGGCCGAAGCTGGAAGAACTTTTTACGAGGCCTAAATTTGGTATAGTTGACACCGCAAGATTGCTGTACGGCTACCGCTTGGAGGGCTTATCGATTTGGACAGAGGCAAGGCAGATTACAGCGACTTCCGCAGAAAACACTGGGACGCGGTAGCGCTGCGCATGGGCAAGGAAGCGACATGGGGAGAGCACTACCACAACCTGCTGATCCATATATATCGCAAGAACGTTCCCCCCGGACTGCGCGTCCTCGAAATCGGATGCTCGCAGGGAGACTTGCTCGCGGCACTCGAGCCCTCGCTCGGGGTCGGCATCGACCATTCACGAGCAATGGTGAAGCGTGCATGCGAGCGTCATCCCCACTTGGTGTTTCTTCAGGCTGACGGGCACGAATTACCTCTGCGGGGGCCGTTCGACGTGGTTATTATGTCGGACCTGGTGAATGACTTGTGGGATGTCCAGGCAGTCTTTGAAGAGGTGTCGCGGGTGAGCGTGCCTCAGACTCGGCTGATTCTGAACGCGTACAGTCGGCTCTGGGAATTGCCCCTGGCTCTCACTCAACGTTTCAACCTAGCAATGCCCACCCTGAATCAGAACTGGCTGACTGTCGAAGACCTCATCAACCTGCTCAAACAAGCGGACTACCAGGTCGTCCGGCACTGGAGCGAAATTCTGTGCCCTCTCGCCATTCCCGGGTTGGCATCGCTTCTCAACCGGTTTATGGTCAGATTCTGGCCGTTTAGAGTGCTTGCTCTGACGAATTTCCTCGTGGCCAGGCCTGTTGCATTCGCGGATCGGACCGCGGACGAACCTGTCGTTTCCGTGATTGTGCCGGCCCGCAACGAGGAAGGCAATATCGAACAGATCATTGAGCGAATGCCCGAGATGGGCGGAGGGACTGAGATCATCTTCGTGGAAGGGCATTCCAGCGACAACACATATGAGGCGATACGCAGGGCCATTGCCTCGCATCCGGAGAGACGCGCCAAGCTGTTTCGCCAATCCGGCGAGGGAAAGGGTGACGCAGTTCGGCTCGGATTTCAGAACGCGGAGGGTGAGGTCCTCATGATCCTCGACGCGGACCTTACTGTCGCGCCAGAGGATTTGCCTCGCTTTTATCGCGCTTTGGTGTCCGGCAAGGGAGAGCTTATCAACGGGGTGCGCCTCGTATACCCCATGGAAAACGAGGCAATGCGCTTGCTCAACCTCGTGGGAAACAAGGTGTTCGGACTCAGCTTCTCGTGGCTATTGGGTCAGTCCTTGAAAGACACGCTGTGCGGAACTAAGGTACTCTGGAAGGACCAGTACAGGCTAATTGCTGCAAACCGCGGTTATTTCGGCGAGATCGATCCTTATGGGGACTTCGATCTCATACTCGGAGCGGCCAGATTGAACCTGGAGATCTTGGATCTGCCGATCCGGTACAGAGGCAGAGTCTACGGAACCACCAATATCAGGAGGTGGTCCGGAGGTCTTCTCTTGCTGCCTAGATCGCGGGTCAAAAAAAGTGAAAAACCTCGTTGTTCTTGAGAGATCAAGAAGATAGAATGCTTTTGTCAAAACGATTCTATCACCAACGAGGTGACGTGATTATGACACAAGGGCTCCTTC
>Ga0067045_1003721_pt1 | contig 16162 bp, 16 predicted proteins | sample TerdegcTABiofilm_FD_59184 | JGI IMG/M metagenome (GOLD analysis project Ga0067045, IMG submission 59184) | Combined Assembly of (Gp0054472, Gp0054536) Wastewater bioreactor microbial communities from Singapore -Terephthalate degrading...
GGCCGGATAGGAGAATGATCGAGGTTTTCAGCGATCGACGCGTTTTTCGCCCCTCGGCCCCTCAGCGTCGGGGCGAAGGGACCTGCGGGGCGAAAAACACTGGAGGCCTTGCACAACGAGTTCATAGGAGGCGGGCGATGTTTGGTCACAGATGTTCAGGACTTGCGGCCCTCGGTTTGTGTTTCGTGCTTAGCCTGGCCATCGGGCCACGGCCCGCGCTGGGCGCGGAGCCGGATGAATGCGGGGTTTTCGTGCGCACCCACAGCAGACTCGTCACCAGCGACCAAGTAATCAATGCCATGACCAGAACCTCCGACGGCGGATTCGCCGTCACCGGATACACGGTCAGGACTGGGAGCAAGGACGTTTTCGTGGCCAAGTTCGACTGCACGGGCCAGTGCAAGTGGTGGACCACCTACGGCGGGAGCGGGGATGACGAGGGCCGCGGCATCGTCGAAACGAGCGACGGCTACCTCATCATTGTCGGATCTACGCGAAGCCATAATGATGGAGCCGACTTCTTCATGTCCAAGCGTCCATCTAACAATCAGTGGAACGCCTGGACCTGGACCCGTATTTGGGGCGGCGGAATCGGACAGGACGAGGAGCTTCACGGGATCATTGAAGCAACGAACGGCGACATTTGGGTCACCGGGTACACAAGCAGCTACAGCTCCTGGCCGGCGTATCGACCCCAAGTGGTCCTGGCGAGACTGTCGCCTGACGGCACGACTCTGACCGGCACAGTCGCCGGAAATCCGGCGATCAGCAGGGAGTATAAGGGATTCGCCTTGGCCGAGGTTTTTGGCGATTACCCTGGCTTTTGCGTGGTCGGCTCAATCAGCGGAAGCGCATTTGGTCAGGACGCCCTCCTCGCCAAGTTCCGTCCCACGGGGGCTTTCTGGTGGGCGGACCGCTTTGGGGATGGAGGTCCGCGAGATGAGACCGCTACGTCAATCATTCGGACCTCCAACGGCTGTCTGGCGATCGCAGGTCGCGTGGACTACAGCGATGTATATCCCAACAACAAAGCGGGATTCCTTGTCAAGACGGATAGGGATGCGCAGGTCGCCTGGGGGCGGTTCGCCGCGGGCATGAGTCCGTACTACTCTCGCTACTGCAAATCGGTAGTTGAAACATACGACGAAGGGCTTGTTGTAACGGGAGCGGATCATAGCCCGTACATGTATGCGGACCGCGTTATCTTGAGCAAATGGGATTTTGGCGGCGCCACCGTATGGAACCGTGGCTTCGAGCTGGGCGAGATTTCTATTGGAAACGCGGTGCTCGAGGATGCCGACCACTCCTTGTTGGTTGCCGGGGCCACGCAGGGAGATGCCACCGGCCAGTACGACGCGCTGGTCGGGCGCTGGTGCTCAGCGGGATTGACCTGTCTGCCCGACGAAGACGGTCCGTCGTGGTCGGCCTGGAATCCAGGACAACAAAGGATCAACTTCCCGGCCCCGGATTCAGACGAATTCCTCGCAGCCCTTACAGCCTGGTCGGTAAACTATGCCAGCCTAGCGCACGTGTCCTCGACGATCTGCGAACCAACGATTCATACCGTCCATCCCGACGGATCAGGAGATTATCCGACTATCCAGCAGGCCATCGATGCCGCTTCCGCCGGTGATGTCATCGAACTCGGCAACGGCGAGTTTGATGGCCCGCTGAACAGGAACCTCGGCTTCGCCGGCAAGTGTCTTACCCTTCGCTCCCAGAGTGGCAACCCCGAGGATTGTGTCATCGACTGTGAGAACGCGGATCGCGGGTTCAATTTCGGTCCCGGCGACACCGCGGTGCAAGTCGAGGGGATTACGATCAAGCGGGGCAGTGCCATGCAAGGGGGAGGCGTCTATTGCAACGGTGCTTCCCCGGTCTTTCGCAACTGCGTGATCGACTCCTGCAACGCCGACAATGGAGCGGGTGTTTTCGTAACGGAGGGATCGCCTCAACTCACTAGCTGCGTGGTCAAGAACTGCGGATTCCAAAGCGGCGGCAATGCGATCGAGCTGTGGGGGGATCTCGGCACGACGATCGCCTGGTCTCAGATCGTCCACAACAACGGCGACGGCATTGCTATCCGTGGTGACGGCAATCACGCGATTAGTCAGTGTACGGTTGCGAATAACGGCGTTTCCGGCGTTTCCGTCATGCTTTCCTCAGTCGTTCTGGAAAACACAATTCTCTGGGGCAATTGGGCGTCCGTCACGATTCACCAAACCGAACCGCCTTCTTCCTTTGTCCAGGTAGACTGTTCCGACGTGGAGGGAGGGTGGAGCGGTCCGGGCGATAACAATATCGATCTCGACCCGCTTTTCTACAACCCTTCTGCCGGAGAGTACCGGCTGCATCCCAACTCCCCTTGCTCTCCGGCAAACCAGCCCGCGTGCAGGCTGATCGGCGCACTTGGCGTGTTCGGCGACTTCACCGGAGACGGGCGCGTCGATTTCGGTGATTTCGCGATTCTCCCAGACTGCATGGCCGGCCCCGGTGTGCTTGACCCACTGCCGGGGTGTGATCCAGGGACCTTCACATTGTGTGACCTCGACGGCGACGGCGACGTGGACCTGACGGACTTCGCGGCGTTTCACGAGCTGTTCGGGAACTAGTCGAGGCACCATTGAACGGCAGTCGATCGATCGTCGGCTACTGTGCCAAGCCGCAGGGGTCGGCCTTCGTTGCGTCCGCAAGCGTCACGGTTTCCGCCATTCTGTTCACCCCCGCGTAAGTAACAGGTAGCGGGCCGCGCCGGCCCGAACGCGCCAGACGACGCACCGGTCGCGAAGCGAAGGTCGTCGTGGGCATCGTCCAGAGGGAGATGCTCATGGCCGCACACCGCGAGCCGTTTGACCCCACCGATCCGGCCAATCTTGCACCTGAGCGTCGGCAGGGCGACGTCGCCGCCATTCTCGCGGCCAGCGTGATCCGCATGCGCATGCGTCGCGGCGCAACATCTTTGCGACACCGGGCCACCGCAAGCATGTCGCAGATTTCGCCGGAATCCGGCGAAACCCGCCTTGAGCTTTCCCGCCGAAGTAGCCCTGACGGCCAGCGTGGTTAACGCTCTGCGAGAGCGGCACTTACGGAGGACACGCACGGCGATGAACGTCGGGAAAGAGATCGCGGAACTCAAGCAGGTGAAGGTCCTCGAACTGCGCGAGAGCTACGAGGCGGTCTTCGGTGAGCCGACGCGGGCCGGGAACAAGGACTGGCTCTGGAAGCGCATCGCCTGGCGGATGCAGGCCAACGCCGAGGGCGGGCTGGCCGAGCCGCCCCAGAGCACGTCGCCGGCGCCGGCCTCGTGCTGGAGCCCGCCGACGTGGCGCCGGTGCCAGGTGTAGGCGCAGAACAGGCATTTGCGCTGGCAGCCGTAGGCGGTCTCGCGCCAGGTCTTCCCGTTGGCCAACGGCACCGGATGCGGAAACAGCGCCGTCCCGGCGTCGATGAAGTAGGTGTTGTTCACGCTGAAGTCGGCCGCGTACACGACCGACGGGTGTTCAAGCTTCTCGCCGGCCAGCGCGGCCCGGACCAGCGGCACGAGGTACCCTTCCGCCCGGCCCAGACAGAACACGTCGCACCAGCGGAGAAAGGGCCGCACGTTCAGCTGCCCCGCGCCGCCGGCGATGACCTGGATGACCAGCCGAACCGCGATGCCCCGGCGTTCTACCGCGAACGCGCCCGGGCCGCCCTGGACCGGCTGGACACGGCCGACTCGCCGGACCCGAAGGAAATCGGCGGCATCCCGCTGCCCGTGGCGATTGAGGGGATTCCGTTATCTGGTCCGTGGTCGCCGGTTATAGCGTAGGGACGTATCGGTTTTCCACGCCGCGACGCAAGGTGTCGCACCCGCCTGCTTTACACACACGCACCGCCACGGATAATCGTTGCCGCAGACAACGCTTGTCCAGTACCGGCGGCGGGTGACATGAGCGGAACGGTCGAACAATCCATCCACGAAGTCGATTTCTGCGGCCGGGTCGCGACGGCGGCGGAGCGTCTGTTTCGTGAATTTGCCGCGATTGCCCCGGCCTTTCCATTCGCTGAAGCGCGTGTGGAAGGCTTCGGCACCGGGCCCGCCCGGCGAAGGCGGATGGATTTGCGGTTTTTCGAACCGGGCGGCCGGTTGGCGCTGTGCGGCGAAGTGAAGCTGCCCGGCACGCCCGAGGGCCGCTCCCCCTACGACGATGCCGTCTATCGGGACGCCGCCGAGAAGGCCGACAACGCCGCCGTCCGCTTTTTCTTCACCTGGAACGTCAACGTCTTCGTTCTGTGGGACCGGTCGCAATGGGATAAGCCGATCCTGGAACGCCGCGTCCGGGAATGGAAACTCGGGCGGACGCTGACCAGTCCCGAAGACGTGGCGCGCCCCGAGAACCTGGAATTCATCCGCACACGCTTCTTGCCCGACCTGCTGCGCGACCTGGCCGACATCTACACCGGCCGGCGGCGCGATTGGACGATGCCGCCGGACGATATCTTCATCCGTTCGCTGGAAAGCCACCTGGACTGGCCGGTTCAGCTTGCGACGGCGTATCTGATCGACCGCACCGACCGGAACAAGACGTTCGACGCGCGCGTCCAACAATGGCTTGCCGATCAAGACTGGATCTTCGTCCGTAACGATCCGGACGAGTGGCGGGCCGCCTTGAACAACATGGCCAAGACGCTCGCGTACGTGTGGGCGAACCGCCTCATCTTCTACAAGGCGCTGCGCACCCGCTTCGCCGACCTTCCGCGCCTGGAGCTGAAGCGCACCGTCAAGACACCGGCCGACGCGGCCAAGGCGTTCGACCGCTACTTCCAAGAGGCGGTAGAGCGGAGCGGCGACTATGAGCCGCTGCTGTTTCCCAGCGCCCAGGACTGGGCATCGGTAATCGTCTTCGAACCCCCGGGCGCCCTGGACGCGTGGCGCGGGCTGCTGCGCGGCATCGAATCCGTCGACTTCCGCGACGTGCCGTCCGACGTTGTGGGCCGCATCTTCCAGAAGCTCATCGGGCCGGAAGAACGGCAGCTGGAAGGAAGTTGCACGAGACCTAACACCCACGGTACGATGCTGTTACGCGCCTTGGCGGGATCGCGTGCGATCATAGGTCCCTTGACGATGGAGGCTGCTTACGATGCGAACGATCGCGCCCAAGTGGACTGGCGGCGTGATGTTCGACTTGCGTCCGCCAAACTGTGAGATCATCTGTGGCGATGCGCGCGATGTGCTGCGTCGTTTGCCCGCAAAGGCTTTTCGGTGCTGCGTCACGAGTCCACCGTACTGGGGACTTCGTGACTACGGACACAACGGTCAGATTGGGGCTGAGGCCGACCTCGACGCGTACATTGCGACTCTCCGGGCTGTATTCTCCGAGGTTCGGCGCACTCTTACCGACGACGGGACATTGTGGCTCAACTTGGGCGATTCGTATACCAGCGGTAATCGTCGCTGGCGCGACGACGACGCCAAGAACCCGGCACGTGCGATGTCTTATCGTCCCCCAACTCCGCGCGGTCTCAAACCGAAGGACCTGATTGGGATTCCCTGGCGCGTGGCTTTCGCGTTACAGTCTGATGGGTGGTTTCTCCGTTCGGATATCATCTGGTACAAGCCCAACTGCCAGCCGGAGTCGGTCAAAGATCGTCCGACGCGAGCGCACGAGTACGTGTTCTTGTTATCGAAGTCGAAGGACTACTACTACGACGCCGCGGCCATCCAGGAGGCCGCGAACGGAAACGAGGGTGCACGAAACCGTCGTACCGTCTGGGCCATCAAGACTGAACCATTTCCTGGGGCGCACTTTGCAGTCTTCCCCCCTGCGCTCGTGCGACCTTGCGTGCTCGCTGGGACGAAGCCCGGTGACCGCGTGCTCGATCCGTTCTTTGGATCGGGCACGGTGGGGCAGGTATGCGTTGAACTCAAGCGCGGTTTTCTGGGGATTGAGGTCAAGGAAGAGTATGTCGAGTTGGCTGAGAGGCGCCTAGGGTGGAGAGAATGACAATGGCCCGGCGGAATTCCGGCCGTCGCCTACCGCACCTTGAGCCGAACCTTCAGATTTCGTTTTTTCATCGCCTCAAGGCCGTGCGTGCGAGGTATCTGCATGAGGCCTTAAGCACGACGGTGGCGCGCCTCGATCTGGCAAGCCTGGACGCCGAACTTCGAGCGTTCGCCGATGCCGAGCGCCTGAAACGCGTGGCGGCGGCGGGCATACGAGGAGAAGTGTTCTTCCCAGTTCCGCTCGTGCTGAGGGCTAATCCCAATCTACTCGGGTACTACCGTTTGCTGTTTGGTCACTCACAGAAGGAATTCTACAGCAAGGGCCCCTTCGGCCGATTCAAAACGATGGAAGAAGATGGTGAGATCCCGGATCGCATCGGAGCGGAGCTCGAAGATCTCTGCCGGTCTCTATGCGCTACTGCTCAAGCGCTACTGACCGGCATCGATGACCTGTCACTCAACGTCGTGACGGAGCTCCAGCTCCTCACTCTCGGCCCGCAGTTGCGCGGCGGGGAGAACAATCGGATCGGGCAGCGCGCTACAGCCGAGGTGTACAGGCTGATCGAGGACGCCGTTTCCGGACACCTTGTCAAGAAGACCGCGCGCACGATGATCGTGCGGAACGCGGCTGGACGTACCGTGCTGATCGAGTTCTTCAGCGACCCTGACGTGGCCATTACCGAGACGATGCCGTCGTCGGTCCGGCCAATCGTGTCTATCGAAGTTAAGGGCGGTGCGGATGCATCAAACATCCACAACCGCCTCGGTGAGGCCGAGAAGAGCCACTTGAGAGCGAAAACGCGCGGATTCTCTGAATTCTGGACGCTGCTCCGTGTCGAGCTGGACGAACCTGCGGCTCGATCTGCAACACCAACGACGACGCGGTTCTTCAATCTGAGCAGGTTACTGGGCGTGCGCACGAGGGAGCATCGAGAGTTCGTTGAGGCGTTGGCCGGCATCATCGGAATTCGACTGCCGTCGGAACCGGGTCATGCCGCGACGCGAAGGAGTCGATGAGCCGGCGGAGTATCGGCCGGCTGGTGGAAGAACAGCTCATGGACTGCCATTCGCCGGAACGGGCGCGGCGGATCGCGCGCGGGCCGCTTGTGCTGTCTGACGAGCTGCGGCAACGCGATCGGCGCGACCTGGACGATGCCGTGTTCGAGCTTCTCGGCGTCACAGACGCGGCCGAGCGGGCGAGGCTTGTGCAACGCTTGCATGAAGCGACGGCCTTGCACTTCCGCAACATCCGCGTAGTGGAGATCGAGAAGCAGGAGCAGCGCAGTCGCACCGGCGGGCGACGGTTCACCGTGGAGGAACTGGCTGCCGATGCGTGGGACGCCGCGGAGCTTCCCGACCTGACGCCGCTGGCCGAATGGGTCGGCAAAGAAGCTGAGCGCATTACGGCGGCGGGCGGCACTGCTGTGCAAGCGGTGAACATCCCCGAAGAACGCCCCGCGGAACTGTCGCCTTCGCCCATGTTCGACCCCAACACGGTCTACTTTGGACGTCGGTCGGGCGGTCGCGCCGGTGCCGGCGGCCGAAGACGGACCGGAGCGGCGGGTGCCCAGATCGACTGTGCGTCGCACGGTCAGGCGCAGCTCATCGTCCGCTTGGCCAACGTCGGCGTATCCGGCTGGGTGAACGTGCCGGCCGAAGAAACGGCGTGCGTCGAATTGCTGCGAGCGGTCGATGCCCGCTTGCAGGCGGCGCGCAAGCGCTTCGACGCACTCGCCGAAAGCCGCACGAGCGACCCACGGCTCCAGGCGCAGATTGTGGACCAGCTCATGCGCTGGTTTGTGCATGGCCGCAATGCCGGCGGTGCGGCGGCGGACGCAACGGAAGACACCGACGAAGCGGCGTGAGCATCGGGGGCATGACTGCGAAACCGTCAAAGTGCGCCGCTTCCGGTATACTTCCCTTGGCATGGCCCACAGTTCGAATGCGAAGGGGAACCACGACGCCCGCGGGCGGTTCACGGCCGGGAACAAGGCCGGGCGGGGCGTCCGCATCATCGCCGCGTGGCCGAGCTGCGCGCGAAGATGCTGGAACGCGTGACGCCGGACGATATTGCGGCGGTGGTCGAAGCACTCGTGAACAAGGCGAAGGCGGGCGACACGGCGGCTGCGAAGCTGCTATTCGATCGAGTCTTCGGCCGCGTCGCCGACCACGACGCCGCGGCTGCGGGCAAGGCAGCCAAGCTGCCGGCGGGCGCCTTCGCTCGCAGACAGTCGCCGCCGCGGCCTGTTTGGCGCGCTCCGGCGACTCCAGCAACTCCACGATGTGCGGCGGCAGCTCGGCGATGCCGACGTTCCACGGCTCGAAGCCCTCCTCCCACTGGTACGTCGCGCCGGTGTCGGGATGCACCGAGCCGGGAAAGACCACCTGCCCGCCGTCGGCCTTCACGTCGATGTGCGGCCCCAGCTTCTTCGACGTGCACCGAATCGGCCGGTCCGTGCGGGTGTACAAGTGGAAAGCCCCCGGGCGGCCAGCTCCCGCTGCACGTCTTCGAGGGATCGGGCGAGGATGTAGACACGGTGGAACCTCTCGATCATCTGCCCTACACAGGCAGCGCGACAGAGTGACGTTACTTGACCGTCCCAGTGGCTGGCAATACCTTGGCCGTATGGCGAAGTTGAGCGGCAAGGAAATCCGGGAACTTGCGAAGAAGATCGTCACAGAAACTCCAGGGGGAATCCGGTATTCAGCCCTCGTGCGCCAAATCTCACAGACACATCCCGAGACGCCGATTAACACGATCCACGGCAACGTGTGGGACCTTGACAAGACATTCAGCGGTCAAGTGCTCAAACCCAGCCGGGGCCTGTTCGTTTACGCTGGTCGGAATCCGTCGGCGGATCAAGAAGCAACGGTGTCGACTGCTCCCATTCGCGAGAGCGACTTTTACGAGCCTTTCGCCGAATGGCTGAAGACGGACCTGGACGAAGCAACCGAAGCAGTCGCCCTTGGCGGCGCTGGCATGCGCAGCAAGTGGGGCACACCGGACGTCGTCGGCGTATTCAAACCTCTTCCGAGCAACCGCGTGAAGTTCGACCTTGAGATCGTGTCCGCAGAAGTCAAGACTAATCCGAACGAGTCGATCGTGGCGTTCGGTCAGGCGATGGCATATCGCCTTTTTTCGCACAAGGTATATCTGGTTTTGCCGTCGACCGTTCCAGAGGAGGACCAGGGCCGTATCGAAGCTTTGGCGCTTCTGTTCGGCGCCGGCTTCGTCCTGTTCGACCTCAACGTTGAGGACCCGCACTTTCGGGTGCGCGTACGTGCTCAGCGCTTTACGCCGGACATGTTCTACGTCAACGACTTTGCCGACCGTCTCCACGACTTTGACCGGACACTGTTCAATCGCCTTTTCCAGTAGTGCGCTGCTTACGCCTGCCACCGTTCAGAAGGTGCATTCCCCTCGACAATTGCGACGCCCTTGGCGCGCGGGTGCCGCGATAATCGTCCATCCAGGATCGACCGTGCCGCCCGGTCCGAGCGGGAGTCGCCGCGGCGACCCCCGACCCGGCCGGACAGGGGAGACCAACCCACCGGCGGGCGTCGGAATCGAACCGACCGGCGCGAGGCAGTGACCTCGCAGGCCCACCAGCCCTTGACGCAGTGCCCCGAGCGAAGCTCGGCGGTCGCGTCGCGACCCGTGCCGCGTTGCGGCACGCACTGTGTCAAGGGCCAGGGCCGGCCCGCCGCTGCGTCAGAACGGCACGATCCGCGTCGGTCCCTCATCGCGCATCACCGCCCACTCGGTCGGGCTGAGTTCGTCGGGCCGCTTGCCGGGGAAGAGCTCGGCGAGGATGCGGAACCACCCAACTTCAACCGCGGCCTGGTCCCACTGCGGCCCCGAGCACCCGCGGCAGAATGCCGCCCACGCTTCCGGCATCGAACTGCTCGCCGGATCGCGCGACTGGCACCCGCGAGACCCAGTTGGCATGAAGCTGGCGCGAGGTCGCGAACCGCAGGATCGCGCCTAATCTGCTGGTGCGCCGCACCGGCGAAAGTGCTGAACGCGGAAGAGCTTCCCCGCCGAGGTCGCCGCCGTGCGGGCGTCTGTCTCTGCGTAACCTGCCGCGGCTGCCCAGCGCGATAGCCCTTCCGGCGGCACGAGTCGCATGACCGAGGCCAGAGTGGCGAGGCTGACGTACGGAGACGGCGTGACCTCGGGCACCGTCGCGCACGGTAGTTGCACGACCGTAACCAGTGTGCCACCCGCGACCAGCATATCCCGGATTCGAGCGAGCACCGCGGCGACGTCCACGTACTCCAGCAGCAAGGCCGCGAACACCAACTCCACACGGGCAAACGCGAACTGCTCCGTCTGCACGTCCCCGATGAAAAGCTCCAGCGCGTCAAAACGGCCGGCGTAGCGCTGGCGTGCCTGCTCAATGTACTCCGGATTGAGGTCCACGCCCACGACGCGTCGTGTAACCGCTGGGTCGATGCGCTCAAAGCCGTTGCCACCCGAACAACCAAGGACGGCAACAGACACGGGGGCGTAGCGGCCCAAGACGTCCGCGAAAAGGTCGGCGAGCAACTGGGCCTGCGCGACCTGCGGCAGCGTCATGTGGCCTTCATAATCGGCGAGCGGAATATGGAGCCACGGGTTGTCCATGCGCCAGACCGTACCCCGCGGCGGCCAGCCGTTCCAGTGTCCGACGGGGGCGCTATTCCGCGCGGGGCGGCAACAGGAACCGCCGCGCCGTTGGTGCAGGAGTGACCCTGGCTCCGGTCCAGGAGAACAGCCGGAGACCCCGCCGGCCACCGGCGCGGGGTTTCACCCTGCGGAGCCAACGCTGCTGCTGCCAAAAGGGTTGAGGTACTGGACCNGCANCCGGGTCTTCCCGCCGTACTCCTCGAAGCCGAGCCTCACCTGCACGGCGTGTTCGGACAGGTCGGTTTCCTGNAGCCAGAACGGATCGCGCCCATCCCAGCCGAGCGCCGCCTTCAGCGCGTCGATCGNGACGGTGTTGAGCGANCCGTCCTTCTTCTCCAGGTAGAANTAGCCGNNGATCTCCCANNTCTCGCCNGCGNAGTCGGCCCACTCGCCGGACGCCTNGAAGCTCCTCGNACAGCCTTGAAACGGACGATGCACGTGGCCAGCTTGTTNGGCCCGGTCTCGTCGATGCCGATCTCGACCGGGTACGCATTGAACAGTCCTTCGCGTGTGGGCAGCATCGGTGTGGTCTCCCTACTCGGTCTCGTGGGCAGACAACTTGTTCCAGAGGGTGGTGTCGAACTGGACCAGCTCGACCGGATCGGCCAGCGCGCGGCTCTTGGCCATGCACCAGGGCCGCTCCTGCGGCCAGATCGTCCGCGTGCCGTGGCCTTGGGCCTTGCAGCTCGGGGTGGCTTCCACGTCGTAGCTGACGTACGGCAGGTGATCGAGCCACTCGCGGACGCGCAGGCGGATCGACGCTTTGCCGCTGCTCGGGCTCTGGAGCCGCGGCTCCCAGCGGATGTAGTCCTCGCCCTTGGGGTGCGGCACCGTCGCCGTGCAATCGTGCATGATGAGCACGACGTTCCGCCCGGCGCGGACGTGCTGGTCGAGGTCGCTCAGCAGCGGCAGGAAGGTCTCGTAGACGTGCTGGTAGCCCTTACCGAACCCGTAGTCCTCCAGCCGCCGGATGACCACGCCTTCCTTCTCATGCCGCACATTGCGGAGCGTCCATTCCAGCGCCAGTTCCTCGGCCTTCGTCGGCGAGTCGATGACGATGGTGCGCACGTCGTCCCAGCCGTCGAGGGCGCTGCCAGAAGGACGTCACCCTTGTAGGTGGCCGTATGCGCGCGGTACATTCCCGTCACAGCTGTCGCGGTAAGTGAGCGGGGAAAGCGTGGCTGCGTTGCGGACAGGATGCTCCGACTCTAGCGCGCGAGCGCAACAAATCGAACCTGTAACGGCGCCGTCCGACGTGGCCGCAGACTAGACAGGTTCCTTGACCATCATGAGGGAGTGTTCCGACTTGAACGAAACATCTGACACTCAGGGTAAACGGCCTGAAGAGCAAAGTCCCTCGCCCTGTGAGCTCTTGCGCAACACTGTATTCGAGATTGGCGGTACAGATCAGCTTTCAGCCCGCCGCTTGAAGTGGGCGCAAGAGCCGACAGACGATGGGAGTAAGCAAGCCGTCGAAGCTGCCTGGCAGGAAACTCTTGCAGACCTCCACATTCGGACCGGCACGTTGCTCAAGGCCGACACGGTTTCCTTCCTGCTTGGCGCGGGGGCGTCCTGCGAATGTGGCGGTCCGCTCATTGGGACAATTCCGCTCGCCTTAGAGCGCAACCTTCTCCAAGAAGGAGTTGGCAACGATCAGGAGCAGCACGTCCCCGAGTGGCTTCAATGCTTCTATCTCGCAGTGCGCCGTTCAGCAGGTTCTGCCACGACGACGCCGGTAGACCCCGACGAGATCATCGCACGGAAAAAGAAGTTCGGCAACGCCACGCCGGTGCTGCCCGTCAATCTCGAGTTGCTGCTCAGCACGCTTTACCGATGGCGCGCGGCCCTGCCTTCAGAAGGCGGGCGGCTCAGGCTTGATGGCCAACCGGAGGTTGACCTTACGGCGAAAGTAATCGACGAGTGTCTGCACCACACGACTTCAACGCTGGCCGACCTGTGCAAACTGCCGAGAGGCGATGGCTGCGCCGCCGCCTTCGAAGCGTACAAGGTGTTTCTCCGCAAGGTCCTGACGCGTCCGTTGAACCTGAGGCGTGCGAACATCTTCACGCTCAACTACGACACGCTCGTGGAGCAGGCCGCGGACGACGAAGGCGTGGTCCTGATAGATGGCTTTGTCGGAACGATCCGACGGGTTTTCAGGCCCGAGTGTTATGACCATGACCTCTACTTCCCAGCCGAGACGACGGAAGGGCGCGTGCATCGGCTCGACCGCGTGCTCCATCTGTACAAGTTGCATGGCTCTATCACCTGGGTCGCCGAGGAACCCAGTTGGGACAACCCATATGGCGTCCGGGCATACAGCCAGATGCTTCCCGGAAACAACGGGCGTGTCCTGATCTACCCGACGCCCGCCAAGGCAGGCGAAGTCCTCGGCATGCCCTACTCAGAGCTGTTCCGGCGCTTCGCAGCAATGGTCGTGCGATCGCAGTCGGTTCTCTTTGTAATCGGATATGGGTTCGGCGACGAACACGTCAACGCCATCGTACGCCAGGCGATGGCGATACCGAGCTTCACGCTGGTCATCGTCGATCCTTCTCCCAAAGGCGACTTTGTGAAAAGCCTGAGGCGCAGGCAGGATTCGCGCGTATGGGTTCTCTCCGGCGAGACGATTGGAAAGTTCAGCGGCTTCGTCAAATATGCCTTGGCGGATCTTCGTGACGAGGAGATCAGGAAGAGGGTCGTGGGTACCTACCGCGCGCTCTCTGAGAAGGATGAAAAGACAGGCGAGACGGCTGGCATTGCCGACGGAGGGGCGAGCAATGGCTGACGATTTCGAGATTGGCCGCGTGATCGCGGTGGACACCGCTCAGGTCACCATCGAACTGAACAAGGACCTGAAGGCACTGACCCGAACCACCTACGAGGGGCCGCTCGATGTCGGGCGCATCAATTCCTACGTGATCATGCCGGTGGGTGCCCGCCGCCTCGTCGCCATGGTTACGCGGGTCGTGCTGGCTGAGGAAGCAGAGATTCGCGCAGACCGCACGATGGTCGCTCTCCCCGCTGCACGCCGCATTATGAAAGCGACCCTCATCGGAATGCTTGATGGCCGCGTGTTCACGCAGGGTGTGTCCACCTTCCCAATCTTAGACAACCCGGTTCATCTGGCCTCCACAGGTGACCTTGACCTCATCTTTGGGCGAGCCGAGCAAGGAGCCAAGGCGGCGAGTGACCCCGACCATCCGGGCTTCCTTATCCAAATTGGCGAGTCCGCGGTGTGCGCCGGGTATCCAGTCCATATTGACCCGGATGCCTTCTTTGGAAAACACGCCGCGGTCTTGGGCAGCACTGGCTCGGGGAAGTCCTGCACCATTGCCAGTCTGATTCAATCGATCTTGAGTCGTAAGGATATTCGTCGCACGCACTTCGTTATCCTTGATACGAACGGGGAATACCGCTCGGCATTTCAGCGTCAGGCGGATGGCGAGAGGTGGACAGATGCTATTCAGGGGCGGCAGATTCTTTATCTTCCGTCCGACCCGGCCAAGTCCACCGAGCGCCTCGTTGTGCCCTACTGGTTTCTGAACGCCGACGACTTTGTCCGCTTGTTCCGAGCTCGCGAGGGATTGCAGGCTCCGGTCCTTATGCGAGCCTTACAGTTGGCGCGCGCAGGCGCATCTGGGGTAGGGGGCGTCGCTTCTGTGCTTGAGGTTATGAGAACCGCGTGCATGCAGATCATCGCGCTGTCGCAAAACGACGCTCCGAATCAGCAGTGGGCGATTGCGGGCAACATTGAGCAGCGCTGCACGGATGGCTTACGCTACCGGCAACAGTTTCCAGACCACATTCAGTTAGTCAATAGAACCTATGGTGAGGAACCCTTTCAGCAGTGGGAAGCCGCGCTTGGTGAGGTGCAACGGGTCGCACACGCCGCTGCGCAATCAGGCAGCCAAGGCGGCCTGGGAGGGACGCGCATCCAGGAGATTCGGGATGCCATAGACCCCGTTATCACACGACTAAATACCCTTATCGCCGCACAGTCTCCGGGAGTTCCTGGAGTCAGCGCCGATCAGCCAATCCACTTCGAGAGAGGTCAGTTCCTTGAGAGCGCGCTGGAAACCGCAATGCGAGAACAAGCGGAGGGCGCGAGTCCTGGTCGCATCCGCGATGCTTGCGGACCGATGTTTCTTCGCATCAGAAGGTTCTTCGAGGACCCCAGGTTCCGTTTCCTGTTCGGCGAGCATCCGAACGCTGAACACGGCCTTGCAGCATTTCTCCGCGATGTGCTTGGGCTTCCCTCCGCAGTAAACCCAGTTCCGCCCTTATCCGACGCAACCGCCGTCCCGTCGGGAACACTGCCGTTCTACGACCGCCAGCGTGCGGGCAGTCAGGGGCACCCCGTCGTGATTGTCGACCTCAGCCTGCTCGCAGCAGAGGTGCTGGAGAACGTCACGGCCCTTATCGGCCGACTCATCCTCGAGTTCTTGCAGCGCCTCGGCGAGTTCGGCGGCGAAGAGGCGCGCGGCTCGCTGCCCATCGTGCTCGTGCTGGAGGAGGCACAGAACTACATCGGCCAACCGCGGCAAGGCGACGAGGAATCCATCTCGCGGGCAGTGTTCGAGCGCATCGCCCGGGAAGGCCGAAAGTACGGTCTCAGCCTCGTCGTTGCCTCCCAGAGACCCAGCGAGCTTTCGCGGACGGTCCTTTCACAGTGCAGCAGTTTCATCGTGCACCGCCTTCAGAACCCGGAAGACCTGCGATACTTCAGGGACATCGTACCCGGAATCTATCAGCCGCTTCTTGATCAGCTCCCAGCGCTTGCGCCGCAGACTGCGCTGGTGCTCGGAGAATGTGTTCGAGCCCCGGCGCTGGCTCGGATCCGCGATGCGGACCCGCTGCCCCGAAGCCGTGATCCTCGTTTCTATCGCTACTGGGTCGCGGAATCTGAGCCCACCGTGGACGTAGAAAGGATATGCGCGCGGTGGGAAGGCGGGGACGCGTCCTCTGATTCGGCGCAGGAAACGACTGCTTCAGCGGGGTCGGCAGGGGCGGGTAACCCACAGACGGAGAACGAGGAACGCGGGGCAAGCGGTGAGCGCACCACGTAAGCACGATTGTGGCCGACGGGACGTGTTTGGTCATCACCGCCGAGCACCGCTCGGGTGGTGTGCCGGAGCGGGCCGCGGACGGCCTCGCCAAGCGGTTCGAGCAGAAGGCCTGGACCGGCGGACCACCGCCCTACGGCTACCGGATCGAGCAGACCGCCGACGGCCTGCACCGGCTGGCCATCGACGACGCGGAAGCCGCGGTCCTGCGGTGGGTGTTCCAGGTCTACACGATCGAATCCGTCGGCTTGAAGCTGCTCGCCCAGCGACTGAACAGACGCGGCATCCCGACCCGCCGCTGCCCGACGTGGACGCACACCAGCGTGCGGCGGATTCTGACGAATGACATCTGCATCGGGCGGATCATCTACAACCGCCGCAAGTACAAGCTCAACAAGCGCACCGGCCGGCGGGTGCCGGTCTGGCGCGGCGCTTCCGAACACA
>Ga0067045_1003875_pt1 | contig 16156 bp, 15 predicted proteins | sample TerdegcTABiofilm_FD_59184 | JGI IMG/M metagenome (GOLD analysis project Ga0067045, IMG submission 59184) | Combined Assembly of (Gp0054472, Gp0054536) Wastewater bioreactor microbial communities from Singapore -Terephthalate degrading...
CTCTCATATGTATTCCACATCCCCCGCGATGACGCGCTCGACGACCCCGCCGGCCGTCTTCAGCAGGAGAATGCCTTCGTCGTCGATCCCCGTGATGACGCCCTCGAGGGGGCCGCCGAAGGAATGCACGCGGACCCGCCTTTGCGTCATGTCCGAGAGTTCCCGCCAGCGCCGGATCAGGGGGCCGAACCCTTCCCTTCCAACCCTGTCGTACACCCGCTCGAAGCGTTCGAGAAAACCGGCGATGATGTCCGCCCGGGACACGGGGCCCCCGATCTCGGCGGCAAGCGAGGTCGCCCGGTCCTGCAGCTCCTCGGGAAAGCCCCCGGGCGGTGTGTTGACGTTCAGCCCCACCCCCACGATCATGTAAGCGATGGCATCGATGTCCGTGGCAGCCTCGACCAGGATGCCCGCCACCTTTTTCCCGCCCGCCAGGATGTCGTTGGGCCACTTGATGGTCACGCGGTTCGCAACGGCGGGCAGGAGCGTCTCGGCGAGGGCCACCCCCGCCAGCAGGGTCGTCTTCGGGGCCTCGGCCGGCTGGAAGCGGGGCCGAAGCACCAGCGAAAGGTAGATCCCCGCGCCCGGCGGGGAAAACCAGCTGCGGCCCTTCCGTCCCCGCCCCGCCGTCTGGGATTCGGCGACGACGATGGTCCCCTCGACGGCCCCGGCGATCGCCAGGTCCCTGGCCAGGCGGTTCGTCGAGTCCACCTCCCTCTCGAAGACGATCGGGCGGCCCAGTCGCGCCGTCCTCAGCGTGGCCTCGATCTCGGAGGGGGAAAGCCTGTCGAGGGCTTCACGAAGCAGGTAGCCCTTGCGCGTCGAGGACTCGATGACGTGTCCTTCGGCCCTCAGGCTGCAGACATGCTTCCAGATCGCCGTGCGCGTCACGCCGAGCCTCCGGCTCAATTCCTCGCCCGAGACCCAGTTGCCGCCGGCCGCCTTGAGACTCGAAAGCAGCCGATTTCTCGTGCTTGTCGCCATGATCACCGCACCCCCGCCGCAGCAGGCGGTGTTTTCTAGCACGGCCACCGGATATTGTCAACCATGTTATTTAAAAAGGTTGACATATCGAGGCATGAAAAAGGGCCCGACCGATGCAGAGGGACGGGCCCTGACTTTTTTGAGCTGGTTGAACTTATTTTACTGTCCGATTCAGGAAGTATCCCTCGGGGTCGCAGACCTCCCGAAGCAGGCGGAGATCCTCCGCCGTCGGCTCCGCCATCTCCTTCAGGTCCGGCGAGATGAGCAGATCGAAACTGACCATGTCCTGTATATCCTCGGCCTTCTTTCCGGGCAGGACTTCCAGCAGCACCATGCGCCTTGTCTTGTCGTCGAACCCGAACAGGGCCTGGTTCGTGATCACGCGATAGGGTCCCGCCCCCATCACGCCGGCCTTCTCGCGGTAGTCCGCAGAGCCGTCGCCATACCCGATGCTCGTGAGAAACTCCACCTTCTCGGTGAAGCGCCTCTTCTCGAGGGCCATGATGATGATGGACTTCTCGCAGTTGGCCGCCATGGCGCCGGCCCCGCCGCTGCCGGGGAAGCGGGTCTGTGGGGCGTTGTAGGTCCCCCCCTCGAAGGTGGAGCAGACGTTTCCGTACATATCGATCTGNGCGCCGCCGATGAAGGCGTAGTCCGAGTANCCCCTCTGGGTCAGCTCAAACACGGCGCTCAGGCCTTTCAANAAGCAGGCCTTGCGGCAGGCCCGGGTGTCGCCGACCGACAGGGGCATCCCCATCTCCAGGACAGGGCTCAGGGGCCCCGATTCGAATATCATCGACAGGCCCGGGGCGTGTGTGAGCTGTGCGTGCATCGACGCGATGATGGGAAGGCCCGTTCCCACGAACACGATCTTTTCGTCTTCCAGAACTCTGGATCCCGTGTAGGCGATCATTTCAAACGGCGTATAGTCAGGCATACAACGATCCTCCTTGGCTTCGATCTGGGTGGAATGGTTTACGAAAGGATGATGGGCTGGCCGCCGTCCATGTCCCTCAACTCCCGAAGCTTCTTGTAGCCCACCTTGGCGAGGAAATCGTCGTAGGCCTCGCAGCCGAAGATGTACTCGTCATAGTACTTCTTCAACGCGTCCTTCTTCCCCGTCTTTCGGAATTCGTCGCAAATCCCCCGGAACATCTTGATGTGGTCCATGTCGAACCAGTAGTACCCGTAGGAAGCGCCGGGGTAGGCCCCGTAGGGCTGCTCGACGAGGGCATCGACGGTGGCGTAGGGGATCTCCGTCAGGTTGGGGTATGTCCGGATGTTCTCGTTGGGAATGATCCGCTCGGTCGTCACGATCGCGTGGGTGGCCGCCATGGCGATCTCGGGGCAGGTGCAGTGCGCACCGAAGATCCGGCTGTTGCCGTAGATGTCCGCCGCCGTCACGTGCACGATGCCGAGGTCGGGGTGGCACGCGGGAACGAGGTAGACGTTTTTCCCCGTAAATGGGCATTCCACCATCCGGCCCCGGTTGACGAGTTCCATGTCGGAACCGCCGTGATCCCGTGTCGGGACGAAGGGAATCCCCATGGCCGCGGCCTTGAAGCGCGCCGACATGCCGTAATTGGTGTAGTCGTCGAGGCGGATCATGCCGTTCGACGTGAGATACCGCAGCAGGGGGGCGATACCGATCACCTCGTAGCCCCACCAGGCCAGCTCCACGCGCCGGATGGACACCCGGTCGGGGTCGAGGATCATGGCCCCGGCCAGAAGCTCGGCACAGATGGAATTCGACTGGAACGACAGGGTGAGGTCCCTCGCGCCGTGCCGGATGATCTCGTGCACGATCGCCACGGGGACCCTCGTGTTGACGAACCCGCCGATTCCGATGTTGATGCCGTCCCGGACGTACCGCGCGACGGCCTCCTTCAGGGGCATGCGCTTGTCGCGCATCCCCTTGGCCTTGTTGGACATGGTCCTCCTCGCCTCGTCCGGCGACGGGCCCCACCATTCGAAGGGTTCCTCGGCCATCGTCCCGTCGTACTTCAGGTTGGACACCTTCCTGATCTTTGAACTCGCCGTCTTCTTCATTCACTACCTCCCTCTCTCCATTTTGGTCGCGGGACGCACCCGGAAGACAGGGGCGCCGCCGGGCCCACCGGCGTATACNCAGAAAATGCCGTTTCGTCAANAAAAATGGCGCGGNGGGCGGGNACCCCCGACCGCCGGTTGGACGNGCAGATTTCACGATTGCCAAGGGTCCGTTTTTCGAGTATAAAACCAGGCTTCGGACACCTAGCCCAGCCGATGGAGGTAACCCATGGGGAGTCACAAGAAGCACGAGAGGAAGAAGGAACTGCAGCGAAAGCGCAAGCGCCGGGAAAAGAGGCAGAAGCTGATCGCCAAGGGGCTCAACCCCGACGAGAGCAACAAGATCAAGAAGATGGCCTGAGCGGCCCTCGGCCGGGCCCCTGGCCTCTGACGGCCCCCCGGACGAAACCCTTCCGCACGCGGACCTTCCCGACGGATCGCCGCTTCCCCGCCGGCGCTCTCAGGGGTGGGGGGCGCCCGCCGGCCAGACCATGAAGATCCCCTTGCGCACCATCATCACGGCGATGGCCGCAAGGAGGATCCCCGCCAGTTTCGACAGGGCACGCGATCCCGAGCGGCCCAGCACCCGGTTGATCGGCCCGGCAAGCCAGAACACGGCGCCGGCGATGACGATGTTCACCACCGTGGCCGCCACGGTGGGCGCAACGCCGTATTCGCCCACCAGGACGAAGATCGTCGTCAGCACCGCGGGACCCACGATGAGCGGCACGCCGATGGGAACGGCGCCCAGGCTGTCGGCGTCCACCTGGGCGACCCGTTTCTCCACGGTGATGACGTCGGTGACGGAAATCGTGAAGAGCAGGATCCCCCCGGCGATGAGGAAGTCCGCCACGGTGATCCCCAGGTAGTGGAAGATCCACTGCCCCACGGCAAGAAACACCAGGGCCACGACGAGCGCCGTGACCATGGACTGGACGATGATCCTCCGGATTGTACGGGGGTCGATCCCCTCCGTCAGATGCATGAACAGCGGCAGGACGCCCACGGCATCGACGGCGACGAACATGGGGAAAAAGCAAAGCCAGAAATCGGCCATGGCCGATTCGTCCTTTTCGTTTATTTCGTTTGTTTCGTCACGGCGCCTGCCGCAGCAGGATGTCTGCAGTCTTCAGCATACAGCCTACACGAAAGACCGATTGACTGCCGGCTTTCGGCGTTTTGTCCTCGCGCCTCGGGCCTCGAACCTTCATTTTGCGAGCTTCGCGGCGATCTGCGCCACGTGCTTGCCCTGCCAGCGGGCGGCGGCCAGCTCGTTTTCACTGGGCATGCGCTCCCCTTTCCCGCCGGCGATGGTCGAGGCGCCGTAGGGCGAGCCGCCGGTGATTTCGTCGATCCGCGACTGCCCGGCGAAGGCGTAGGGAAGCCCGACGACGACCATGCCCTGGTGAAGCAGGTAGAGGTGGAAGCTCAGGATCGTCGACTCCTGGCCGCCGTGCTGGGTGGCCGTGCTGGTGAAGACGCTGCCCGGCTTTCCGACGAGAGCCCCCTTGGCCCAGAGCCCGCCCGTCGCGTCCAGGAACTGGCGCATCTGCCCGCACATGTTGCCGAAGCGCGTCGGCGTGCCGAAGAGGACGGCATCGGCGCTGCCGAGCTCCTCGACGGTGCAGACCGGGATGCCGGCCATGGACTTCTGCGCCTCCAGGGCCCCCATCTTGCCGAGGGTCTCCGCCGGCAGCGTCTCGGGGACGCGGCGCAGCAGCGCCTCCGCGCCGGCAACCTCCTTCACCCCTTCAGCGACGGCCTGCGCCATCCTGTAGATGTGGCCGTACATGGAATAGAAAACAACGAGCACCTTCATAATCTTTCCTCCTTCGTCGGAAAACGGCTCAAGGCAGTCATGATCTCAAGCCCCTCATACGCGTCGTCGTCTTGAAATGCCGGGGTCATGGAATGACGGGGGATGAAGAAGCTCCTTCACATTCCCCTCACTCCAATATTCCATGATTCCATCATTCCATCCATTGCGCCTTCAGTTGTTTCACGGCAGATGCGATGATCTCGACGGCTTTGTCGACTTCACCTTCGGTGGTGTACCTGCCCGTGGACAGGCGGATCGTCCCGCGGGCCCACTCCAGGGGGACCCCCATGGCCCGAAGGGTCTTCGAAACCTCCACGGACGCCCCGTGGCATGCCGCCCCCGCCGAGGCGGCAAGCCCCCCCATCGCGCCCAGGAGCATCCCCGCATCGATTCCCCGGAAGCTCACGCTCAGCGTGTTCGGCAGGCGTTTCTCGGGGTGCCCGTTGACGCGCACGTCCGCGACGGCGCGCAGCAGGCCTTCCTGGAGCCGGTCCCGGGTTCTCCGTATCCGAGCCCCATCGGCCTCGAGATCGCGTCTCACGATCTCGCAGGCCTTTCCCAGCCCGGCGATCCCGATGACGTTCTCCGTGCCGGCCCGCCTCCCCGACTCGTGGCCCGCACCGTGCATGAACGGTGCGAGCCGAACCCCCTCGCGGATGAAGAGCGCCCCCACCCCCTTGGGGGCGTAAAGCTTGTGCCCCGCCACGGTCAGCAGGTCGACGCCCAGGTCACTCACGTCGACGGGGATCTTGCCGACGGACTGCGCTGCATCGGTGTGCACCAGGATCCCCCGCCCGCGGGCCATCCGGACGATCTCGCCGATGGGCTGGACGGTGCCGACCTCGTTGTTGGCGTGCATGACACTCACCAGGACCGTCCGCTCCCCGATGGCCCGCTCGAGGGCCGCCAGGTCGATGAGCCCCGTCCCGTCCACGGGGATCACGCTGACCTCGAACCCCTCCGCGGCCAGGGACGCACAGACCTCCGAGACGGCGGGGTGTTCGACGGCCGAGGTGACGATGTGGTTGCCCCTGTGGCGGTTCGCGCGGGCTGCGCCCTTGACGGCATGGTTGTTCGACTCGGTGCCGCCGCTTGTGAAGAGGATTTCCCCGGGGCTGCAGTTCAGGAGCGCCGCCGCCTGCCCGCGGGCCTTCTCGACGATCCTGCGGGCCTCGACACCGTATGCGTGCGTGCTCGAGGGGTTGCCGAAGTGCTCCCGGATGCAGGGCTCCATGGCGGCAGCGACCTCGGGGTCGATGGGCGTCGTGGCGTTGTAGTCGAGATAGATGGGGAGCATCGTGTCTCTTTCAACGGTCGTCTCGAGGGGGTGAGTCATGAAAGATGCTGTTTGAGCGCCGCTGCCGCTGGAATGTTGGAATACTGGAATCATGGAAAATCAGGAGATGTTCCCGATGACCCGCCGTTTCATCACTCCATCATTCCCGTATCAGAAGGATCTCACATTCGGGATGACTTCCACAAGCACCAACCCGGAGAGGATGTTGAGGAAAAGGAGGATGAGGGTCATGGCGCCGGCCCATCGGTGGAGTTTTCGGACCTCCGCCCGCCGTTGCCTCGTGACGAACTGGAGCTGCCCCAGGGCGGGGGTTGCCACCGCGAAAAACGCAGCGACGGCGCCCACCCAGGCGTGCAGCACCTGGAAGTGGGGACCGCCGAACCCGGCCACCATGGCGACGGCCGCAGAGACGCCGAAAAGGACCGAAAGGGCGCCGCAGGCCCCCAGCGCCCGGTGGACGCGAAGCCACCAGGGCCTCTTCCTCATGAGGCGGGCCGTGGTGACGCCCGCCGTCATGAGGACGAGACCGGCGATCATGAAACCGGCATGAAGACCCAGGAGCACGATTTCCCTCCGTGATGCGCTCCAGCACCCCGCATGGCTGCGGCCGGAAAAGCCGGGAGTACCCGGCTGCGTTCTACACGCCGGGGGAGTACTTCGCGGTGATGGATCCCCGGATGTTGCAGACGGCGGTGACCTCGAAGGTGTCGGCGCCCGTGGCGGCCACCTGGAAGGTGTAGACGAAGGTATCGCCGGGCTGCTTGTTGTACTCGCCCCGCGCGACGACCTGGCCGTTCTTCTTCACGACCACCTCCTTGACGTAATGCCTGTCGGGGTTGTTCGAGGGGTGGGTGATCTTCACGGACAGGGTCTGGGTCTTGGCGTCGTAGGCCAATTCCATCCTGTCCGGGCTGTGGGCAGAAGCCGTGCAGGGCAGGCTGAGGACAAAGAGGGCGGATACCACGATGAGCAGGACTCGTACGGCGGACGTCTTCTTCATGGGAACACTCCTTTCTGCAGGATTCGTTTTTCAGGATTTCGCGGGGGCCCCGAGGAGCCCCATCATCTCTTCCACGGTCCGGACCGGCCTGGAGCAGGCGAAGTTGCGGCACACGTAGGCCGTCGCCCGGCCCCCTTCGGATTTCATGTCCTTCGTGAAGGGGGCAATCGCCGTGACGGCCGCAGACCCGGCCCCGCGGGGCCGGAACAGAAGGACCCGGCTGGGCATGAACGCCCTCCTCACCGCATCCAGCATCTCCTGCGTGTCCCGCGCCCCGGGCTTCCCGGCAACGACGATTTCAAACGAAGGACCCGCCAGGAATTCGAGGGCGACCATGAGCTGGGAGTAGGCCGAGGGGATCTGCGCGATGTTGCGGGCGAAGGCCCGGGCGACGCCGATGGCCTTCTGCTCCAGGTCCTGCCTGCCCGTGATCCGCGACAGCCTCAGGAGGTTGAGCATCATGACCGAGTTTCCCGAGGGGATCGCCCCGTCGTAGCTGTCTTTCTGCCTCAAGAGGATCGCCTCGCCGTCGGAGGCGGTGAAGAAGAAGCCCCCGTGCCGGCCGTCGTGGAAATGATTGATCGTACTATCGGCAAGTTCAAGGGCGGTCTTGAGGAACCCCGGCTCGAGGGCCGCCTCGTAGAGCTCCAGGAGCCCCCAGATGAAAAAGGCGTAGTCGTCGAGCATCCCGTCGACGGCGGCCTCACCGTCCCTGTAGCGGTGCAGGAGCCGCCCCCGGGCGTCCCGCATCCGCTCGAGGACGAAACGGGCGGCCCCCGATGCCGCCTCGGCCCAGTCCTGCCGGCCGAGAACCGCCGCGCCCCGGGCCAGGGCGGCGATCATGAGACCGTTCCAATCCGTGAGCACCTTGTCGTCCCTGCCGGGCCGCACGCGTCGCTCCCGAAGCCGGAAGAGCTTCTCCCGCGAGGCTTCCCACATCGCGCGCACTTCCCCGGAAGCCTCTTCCCCCATCGGATGCGCCAGATAGAGGACGTTGCCCCCCGTCCGCGACCGCGTGGCCTCGTCGAGGAAGTTGCCCCCCCTCTCGATGCCGCAGACCCTGACGACGAGCGCCGCCTCGTCAGGGTCGAGAGCCTCCCGGATCTCCGGCTCGGTCCACAGGTAGAATTTCCCCTCCTCGCCCTCGCTGTCGGCATCCTCGGCGCAGAAGAAGGCTCCCCCGGGGGCCTTCAGGTCGCGAAGCACGTAGGTGAAGATCTCCTCGGCCGTCCTTGCATACCGCCCTTTTCCCGTCGCCTGGAAGGTCTCGACGAACGCGAGGGAGAGCATGGCCTGGTCGTAGAGCATCTTCTCGAAGTGCGGCAGGTGCCACCGGGCGTCGGTGGAGTAGCGGTGGAATCCGAAGCCGAGCTGGTCGAAGATGCCCCCCCGGCGCATGGCGGTCAGGCTGTTCTCGACCATCTCGAGGGCCCTGGGCTCGCCGGTGCGCTTCCCGTAGCGCAGCAGGAACAGGAAGTGATGGGGCGAGGGAAACTTGGGCGCCCCGCCGAACCCGCCGTTGACCCCGTCGTACTGCCCGGCAAGCGCGTCGAAGGCCGCCCGGCATGCCTCCGTCCCCGGGGCGTCCCCCGCGGTGGACTCGGCGGACAGATTCTTCAGGGCCTGAAACACCTGGTCGGCCGACGAGAGCACGTCGCCCCGGCGTGTCTTCCAGACGCGCCGGACGCCCTGGATCAGCTCGATCATGCCGATGCGCCCGTGGCGGTTCTCCTTCGGGATGTAGGTGCCGGCAAAGAAGGGCTTGCGGTCGGGGGTCATGAGAACGGTCAGCGGCCAGCCCCCGCTGCCCGTCATGATCTGGCAGACCGTCATGTAGATGCCGTCCACGTCGGGCCGTTCCTCGCGGTCGACCTTGATGCAGACGAACACCTCGTTCATGAGACGGGCCACCTCGTCGTCCTCGAAGGACTCGTGGGCCATCACGTGGCACCAGTGGCACGTCGAGTACCCGACGGAGAGGAAGACCGGCTTGTCTTCCGCCCGGGCCCGCTCGAAGGCCTCGTCGGACCAGGGGTACCAGTCCACGGGGTTGCGGGCGTGCTGCAGGAGGTAGGGGCTTTTCTCCCGGATGAGCCGATTCGCTTTTGGGTCCGATGCCCTGCCTGCCACGGTCTACTTCCTCAGGATTTCGGTCAGCGCCTCTTCCAGCGTGGGGTAGCGGAACCGGAAGCCCGCCTGCAGCAGCTTTCGGGGAAGCACGCGCTGGCCTCTCAGGATGACGCTCCCGAACTCGCCCTTTATCAGCCGCAGCATGAAGCCGGGCACGGGCGGCAGGAAGGTCGGCACCCCCAGGACCCCCCCCAGCGTTTTCGTGAATTCGCGGTTCCGGACGGGCTCGGGGGCCGTGCAGTTGACCGGCCCGTCGAGGGCCCGGTTTTCCTCGATGAGGAACAGAAAGATGCGGGCCAGGTCCATCTCGTGGATCCAGGAAAGCCACTGGCTGCCGCTCCCGAGGTCGGCCCCCAGGAACATGCGGAACACGGGGACGACCTCCCCCAGCATCCCGCCGCTTCGGCCCATGACGATCCCGAAGCGCATCAGCACGACCCGGGCGCCGTGATCCTTCGCCCGCAGGGCCTCGCCCTCCCAGTCCCGGGACAGCAGGGCCAGGAAATCGGTCCCCGGCGGGGATTCCTCGGTCAGCTCCTCGTCGCCGTGATAGCCGTAATAGCCCGCGCCGGAGGTGCTGAAGAGATGGGTCTCCTTGCCCTTGCGGGGCGCCATGGCCTCCACGAGGTGCCTCGTGGTGAGAATGCGGCTCTCCCGGATGATGCGCTTCGCCTCGTCGGTCCACCGCGTGAAGATGGAGGCCCCGGCGAGGTTGATGAACACCTCGTGCCCGGGGACCTCTTCCTGCCAGGCCCCGCGGACCGTGGGGTCCCCCTGCAGGGCCCTCGCGCCTGCGGGAAGGTTCCGGGCCGGCTCGCCCTTGCGCATGAGCACCGTCACCGAGTGCCCCTTTGCCGTCAGCTCGCGGGCAAGCGTCGTCCCCACGAACCCCGTCCCCCCGGTCATGAATACCTTCATCGCACACTCCGTGCAGGGTCCGGGGGCCGGGGTCCGGAACAGGATGAGACTGTGAAGTCGGGAAGCTGAGAAGTTCGGCAAAGCCCCCACGAGATGAACTGCGGGGGGACACCCCGCGCTTCCTGACTCCCTATCTTCTTACCCTCCATCTTTTCACGATACCCCGTACCCTGTCTTATTCCTTGTCCCCGATCAGCGGCAGGACCCTGTCGATCTTGAAGTAGACGACGAACTTGTTTTCGTCGCCGTATCGGCCGGCCACCTCGGGATACTTCTTGCGACGCATCTCGCCTACGAGCTGCGGATCCTGGATCTCTTTCGTCCTGGTGAGGTACAGGCGCCTGCCGACGTACTTGTCGCCGGCCTCCTTGAACAGGTAGGCCGCCCGCGGGTTCTGCTGGATGTTGCGATGGGTGAGCCTGTCGGCCATGATGAAGGCCACGTTCTCCTCGTCGATGAAGTGGGGCTTGGCATAGACTGCGGCATCGACGGCGCCCGCCGCGTCCGACGTGGCGAGAATGCCCAGGCCCGAGGCCGTTTCGAAGTATTCGCTCAGCTTCATGGGTGCCTCCGGAGAGAAAGTCTGTTTCGTCCATCATCAGCAGCAAGCAGCAAGGATTCTATCGGTCTTTTATCCTTGTTGCTTGCTGCTTGTTGCTTGATCCTGCCCCTGTCGCCCAAGGCGCTCAATCGCGTGATCGGCCGCCACGAGGAAGATCGGCCGGGGGTCCATGCGGTGGGCCCGGAGGCACACCTCGGTGAACTTGACGGCGTGCTCGTCGCCCGTGTCGAGGGCCCGCGCGACGAGATCCTCTTTCGATCCATCATATGCATCGTAGGGGGCCCTGTCAATTTCGCGCCCGATGGCGGCATAGAGGGCCGCCGAGGCCTGCCAGGCGTAGCGCAGGGCGATGCGGCTGATGTCGGGCAGCAGGCAGGCGGCCATGAGGTACACGGCCCCCGGCCCGGTGACCCCGTGAATGAACGTGATGACGCTTCCCCGCGTCGTCGCGTTCGCCAGGTAGACGCGGACGAAGGTCTCGAGCAGATCGACCGTGAAGGCCGTGATGTCGTCGGGCGGTTCCGTGAGGTTGATGACCGGCGCAAAGGGCTCGAACCCGCCGAGCCGCCTGACCTTGTCGACGATGAGGCCCTTCATCAGGCGCTGCTCGTCGGGGAGCGTCGCGACGTCGTCAATGGCCGACAGCGGGTTGCGCACGTCGACCCGGGGAACCGGGAATCCCGGCAGCGACTGATAGCGGGCGGCCCAGTAGGCCAGGGCCCGGGCCAGCTCGCGGATTTTCGCGGGGGACTCCTCCCGGTTGAGGCTGCGAACGGCATGTCCCGTGCGGATGGCGCCGTGCCAGGCCGCCCCCACCATGCCGGGCAGCAGGCGGGGCACCCAGACGTTCAGGACGGTGCACCAGTCGTCCTCCCGCAGCTCCTCCTCGAAGCAGGTCACCCAATCGGCGTAGCGGCCGAAGCTTCCCAGGGCCTCGAACCAGTAGCCGCCGAGCACGGGAAGGCCCGGCGCCGGGTTGCCCGGCAGCCGCTTGCGGTACCCCGTCACCCAGGGGATGACGGCATCCCCGCGCCCGATGGCCAGCATGGCCTCGGCGGCCATGGGCGCGTGGCTCGAGAAGCCGGGGCCGTACTCGGGCCCGGACTCCTCCAGGAGATCCAGTGCCTCATCCATGACATCCATCGGATTTCCCCCGACCGGCTGTTTCACGACCCCTTGAGCAGGGTCGTGAACCGACGGTTCGCCTCCTCCCAGTTCACGATGCTCCAGAAGGCCTCGACGAACTTCGCCCTCAGGTTCCTGTAATCCAGGTAGTAGGCGTGCTCCCAGACGTCGAGCACCAGGAGGATCGGGAACGCGGGGTACACGTCCACGTTGTGCTTCTCGATCTGCATGACGAGCGGCCGGTTCGACATCCGGCACCAGCTCAGCGCGGCCCAGCCGGAGCCCTCGTCGGTGACGGCCGCCTGGGAAAACTCCCTCTGGAAGCGCTCGAAGCTCCCGAACTCCTTGTCGATGGCCGCCCCGAGGATGCCCGCCGGCTTCCCGCCGCCGCCCCTGCCCGCCGGCGCGAGGTTTTCCCAGAACAGGCAGTGCAGCAGGTGCCCTCCGATGTGGAAGGACAGCTCCTTGAGAGCGGCCTTCATGTCGAGGTCGCCCCCGGCCCTCCGCGACTGCTCGAGCTTCTCGAACACCGCGTTGGCCCCCGTCACGTAGGCCTGGTGATGCTTCTCGTGGTGGAGCCGCAGCTGCTCCTCCGACACAAACGGCGCCAATTCCTTGTAACCGTAGGGCAGTTTTGGTAAAGAGTAGTAGTGCGCCTTTTCCATGGATCGATTCCGTCCTTTCCCGGGAGGGAACTCCCGATAAAGGCTCCCGGCTGGAAGCATGGTGGGTCTTCGCGACCGTGGCCCGGCGGGTCGGCGACCCCCGGGGCCGCAGAAGCCTGCAGCGCGCATAGTGTACCTCAACAGGGCGGAGAAAGACAGGCGAAAACGTGTCGGGGCCCCCGGGCCCTGCCCGCCCTTCGCGGAAGGGCCCGCACGGTCCCGACGGGGGGGACGGCCGGATGAAGAGGGACGAGCGAAGGACCAGGGCGGATCTCATCGGGGAGCTCGAGTCCCTGCGGGCCGAGATTGCGCGGCTGCAGGAAGCCGAGGCGGCGCTCCGGGACACCGGCGCCCTCTACCGGAGCCTGGCGGACAGCAGTCCCGTGGGGGTCTTCTTCCTCGTGAACGGGAAGTTCCGCTTCCTCAACGCCCGGTTCGAGCAGAGCACGGGCTACCGCGCCGGCGACCTCCTGGGACGGGACTCGCTCGTCGTCGTGCACCCCGAGGACCGGGAGCGGGTGCGCAGGGACGCCGTCGAGATGCTTCGGGGCCGCAGGAGCACCCCGTACGAATTCCGCGCGGTGACGAAGGACGGCAGGGTCCGGTGGATCCTGGGCACCGTGGCGCCCGTCTCGTTCCACGGCGAAAGGGCCGTCCACGGCAGCTACATGGACATCACGGAGCAGAAGGAGACCCGGCGGCGTCTCGAGGAGATGGAAACCGTCGGGTCCTCCATCCTCGATGCCCTGCCCGTGGCGGTGATCGTGCTGCGCGAACGGAAGATCCTCTTTGCCAACCGGGCCACGGAGGCGGTCTTCGGCTGGAAACCCGACGAGCTCACGGGAAAGGGGACACGGGTACTCTACCGCAGCGATGCCGAGTACGAGGAGATCGGGCGGCGGTTCTACCCCGTGCTGGAGAGGCGGAGAACGCACGGAGAGGAATTCCCCTGCCGGCACCGGGACGGCCGCGACATCCTCTGCTACGTCAGCACGTCGCGCATCGGCGAGACCCTCCAGGAGAAGGGCATCGTCGCCACGTACGAGGACATCACCGAGCGAAAGCGCGCCGAGGCCGACCTGAAGGAGAGCGAGCAGCGCCTCCGCCGCATCATCGACGGATCGCCCATCGCGGCCTTCGTCATCGGCCGGGACCACCGCGTGCTCTACTGGAACCGGGCCCTCGAGGAGCTCAGCGGGATCCGCGCAGCCGACGTGATCGGGTCGGACGGGCACTGGCGGGCCTTTTACCCCGAAAAGCGCCCCTGCCTGTCCGATCTGCTCGTCGACCAGGCCTTCGAATCCATCCCCGCCTGGTACGCGGCCTGCTGCAGCCCCTCGAAGCTCATCGAGGAGGCCTACGAAGCGACGGACTACTTCCCCTACCTCGGCAACGGGGGGAAGTGGCTGCGGTTCACGGCCGCCGTGATCCGGGATTCCTCGGGGGCCCCCGTCGGCGCGATGGAAACGCTGGAGGACGTGACGGAGCGAAAGAACGCCGAGGAGGCCCTGCGGGAGAGCGAGGAGAGGCTCCGGGCCATCCTGGAGGGGTCGCCCACCCCCACGTTCGTGATCGACCGAGGGCACCGGGTGATCGGGTGGAACCGGGCGCTCGTGGAGTTGACGGGCGTTCGGAGCGAAGACGTCATGCACACGGGGAAGCACTCGATGGCGCTTTACGGCGTCAAGCGCCCGACCGTCGCCGACCTGCTCGTCGACGGGGCGGCGGACCCCGCCGAGACGATCCGGAAGTGGTACGGGCCGAACCTGAGACGCTCGGAGCTGCTCGGCGAGGCCTACGAGGCCACCGGGCCCCTGAGCTTCCCCGGCAGGGAGGAGAAGTGGATCCACTTCACCTCGGCGGCCGTGCGCGACAGGAAGGGGGACATGATCGGCGCCGTGGAGACGATGACCGACGTCTCGCCCCTGAAGCGCGCCGAGGAGGAGCTCAGGCTCACCGTCGAGAAACTCCGGATGGCGACGGCCGGCATCATCCGGGCCATCGACCTCATCGTCGAGACGCGCGATCCCTACACGGCGGGCCACCAGCACCAGGTGGCGCGCCTGGCCGAGGCCATCGCGCGCGAGATGGGGCTGCCCGCGGAAACGGTCGAGGCGATCTACGTGGCCGCCTCGATCCACGACCTCGGGAAGATCTCCGTGCCCGCCGAGATCCTCAGCAAGCCGGGGAACATCAGCGAGATCGAGAGGGGGATCATCCGCACGCACCCGCAGGTGGGCTACGACATCCTCAAGACGATCGACTTCCCCTGGCCGATCGCGGAGATCGTGCTGCAGCACCACGAGAGACTCGACGGCTCGGGCTACCCCCGGGGACTGCGGGACGGGGAGATCCGGGTCGAGGCCAGGATCATCGGCCTGGCCGACGTGGTGGAGTCGATGGGCTCCCACCGGCCCTACCGCCCCACCCTGGGCATGGGCCGGGCCCTTGCCGAGATCCGGAAGAACCGGGGCACCCTCTACGACCCCGCCGTCGTGGACATCTGCATCGCCCTCTTCGAAAACAACCGGTTCGCCTTCGAGGGGCCGCCCGGCAGCGCGGAGCGGTAGAAGGCCCGGCGAGATCGAAACCAGAAAGGACCCCCCATGATGAAGCCCGTCGACACCGTCGCCATCGAAGACCGTCACATGCCGCCGTTTTTCGCCAAGATCCCCCTTTCCATCGAGCGCGGCGAGGGGATCTACGTCTGGGACGAGTCGGGGAGGCGCTATATCGACTTTACCGCCGGCTGGGGGGTCACCTGCCTCGGGCACGCCCACCCCGCCATCGCCGCGGCCCTGGCCGAGCAGGGGCAAAAAATCCTTCAGAACCCCAACTCGGGGCTCACCTACTCCCCCGCCCGCGCGCGGCTCATCGAGCTGCTCACGGGGATCCTGCCGCCGAACCTGACGCGGGTCTTCTTTTCCAGCAGCGGCGCCGAGGCCAACGATGCCGTGATCAAGCTCGCGAGAAAGGCCACGGGCCGGATGGACGTCGTCTCGACGGAGCAGAGCTTCCACGGCCGGACGATCAGCACGGCCTCGGCCACGGGGCAGGCCAAGCACCGGGAGCGGTTCAACCCGCTCATGCCGAACTACCTCTTCGTCCCCTACGGCGACGCGGGGGCCGTCGCGGAGGCGCTGGGCGAGAACACGGCGGCCGTCATCCTCGAACCCATCCAGGGCGAGGGCGGGGTCAACGTGCCGCCGGAAGGGTATCTCCGCGAGGTCGAGGCGCTGTGCCGCAAGGCGGGCGCCTACCTGATCGTCGACGAGGTCCAGACCGGTTTCTGCCGGACGGGCCCGCTCTTCGCCGTCACGGAGCTGGGCGTGCGGCCCGACTTCATGACGCTGGCCAAGGGGATCGCCGGGGGGTTCCCCTTCGGGGCCTTCGCCCTGACCGAGGAGGTGTCCGCGAAACTCGAGAGGGGCGACCACGGCGGCACCTACTGCGGAAACCCCCTGGGCTGCGCCGTGGCCTACGCGGTGATCCGGCACCTCATCGACAACGACATCGAGCAGAACGTCCGCAGCGTCGGGGCCATGATCCATGAGCAGATGCTCCTGTGGCAGGCCCGCTTCCCCGCCATGATCTCCGACGTGCGGGG
>Ga0067045_1030217_pt1 | contig 16153 bp, 10 predicted proteins | sample TerdegcTABiofilm_FD_59184 | JGI IMG/M metagenome (GOLD analysis project Ga0067045, IMG submission 59184) | Combined Assembly of (Gp0054472, Gp0054536) Wastewater bioreactor microbial communities from Singapore -Terephthalate degrading...
TGCCGATGCTGGCGATCCACCTGCTGCTGCAGAACCTGATGTACGACATCTCCCAACTGGCCCTGCCGTGGGACAAGATGGACAAGGAGTACCTGAGCAAACCGCGCAAATGGGATGCGCAGAACATTGGGCGATTCATGCTGTGGATCGGGCCGACCTCGTCGATCTTCGACATCACCACCTTCGCCCTGATGTGGTACGTGTTCGCCGCCAACAGCGTGGAAATGCAGAGCCTGTTCCAGTCCGGCTGGTTCATCGAAGGGCTGCTGTCCCAGACCCTGGTGGTGCACATGCTGCGCACCCGCAAGATCCCGTTCTTCCAAAGCACCGCGGCGCTGCCGGTGATCCTGATGACCGGGTTGGTCATGGTGCTGGGCATCTACATTCCGTTCTCGCCACTGGGCAACCTGGTGGGCCTGACCCCGCTGCCGTGGTCCTACTTCCCGTGGTTGGTGGGCACCCTGCTCAGCTACTGCGTGGTCGCCCAAGTGATGAAGACCCTCTACATCCGCCGCTTCAAGCAATGGTTCTGAGGGGTTGAGGCCTCCCGGCCGGGTAGCTGTCGAAGAAGTGTTCCCACTGCCCTAGCCGTTACGGCCATTGGGAAACACCAAGCGAAACACCGTCACACGCCCAGGTGAACTCTCCACCTGGGCCAAGCCCTGGTGCAGGCTCATGATCGAGCGCACGATGGCCAGCCCCAGGCCGGTGCCGCCCTGAGCGCGGGAGCGGCTGTTGTCGACGCGGTAGAAGCGGTCGAACAGGTGCGGCAGATGCTGGGATTCGATACCCGCGCCGGGGTTGCTCACCTCCACCGACACGTGTTCGCCGTGACTGTCGATAACCAGCGAAATCGCCTGCCCGTCAGGGCAATGGCGAATCGCGTTGGACAGCAAGTTCGACATCGCGCGCTGGATCATCAGCCGGTCGCCCAGGGCTCGTCCGCTGCCGGAAACCTGCAGGGTGATGTGTTTTTCCTGCGCCGCCAGGCTAAACAAATCGGCGACCTTCAGCGCTTCATCCTCCAGGCAAATCACTTCAAAGGGCACCAGCGCCGCCGGGTGGCTGACCTGGGCCAGGAACAGCATGTCGGAAACGATGCGCGTGACTCGCGCCAGTTCCTCGGTGCAGGACACCAGCACCGCCTTGTACTCATCGGTTGGACGCTCCCGCGACAGGGTCACCTGGGCCTTGCCCATCAGGTTGCTGATGGGCGAACGCAGTTCGTGCGCCAGATCGTCGGAGAATTGCGACAGTTGCTGCACACCGTTGTCGAGCCGGTGCAGCATGAAGTTGATGCCATGCGCCAGTTCGCTAAGCTCCTGGGGCATATTGGCTTCCGACAGTCGATGATTCAGGTCCTGGGCCGAAACCATCGCCGCGACTTTGCGAAACTCACGCAGCGGGGCAAGGCCGCGCTGGACAACCGCCCAGGCACTGAGGCCAATCAGGATCAACAGCAACGGCAAGGCAATCAGGGTCGAGCTGAGGTAGGCACTGAGCAAGGCCTCATCGTTGGATCGGTCAATCGACAACAGCACCACAACCGACTGGCCATCGTTGAGCGGCATCAATTGGGTGGCCGTCAGAAAGTGCCTGCCCTGATCATCCGAGCGGCTGAAGTAGCTGACCTTGCCCTGGCTCGCCGCGGCCACCTCACGACGAGCCTGCGCCGGTAACGGCAGTGGGCTGCCGACACTGAGCAACGGTGCCGTCGGGTCGCCTTGATCGAGGATCGTCAGGTTCAGGTTGTCATGCCCCATGACCTGGTCCAGCAATGAGTGCGGCTTGAGCGACAGGTCGCTGGCGCGCTGCTCCAGTGCCAGGCTGTGGCGAATCTGCTGCATTTTCCTTTCCAGGCCGCCCTTGGCCAGGGCGTCCAGTTCGTGGGTCAGCGCCAGGAACGCGAGAATGGCCAACACCACCACCAGTAGTGCGCCCAGGACGCTGACCGTCAGCCCCAAGCGCATCGACAGGCTGGCCGGTTTCATTCGCGCGCCTCCAGCACATAACCGACGCCGCGCAGGGTGTGGATCAGCTTACGGTCGAATGGATCGTCGATCTTGGCCCGCAAGCGGCGGATCGAAACCTCGACCACGTTGGTGTCACAGTCGAAGTTCATATCCCACACCAGGGAAATGATCTGGGTCCGCGAGAGCACTTCACCCGACTGGCGCATCAGCAGGTGCAGCAACGCGAACTCCTTGGTGGTCAGGTCGATACGTTGCTCACCCCGGAACGCCCGATGTCGCCCCTGATCCAGCTCCAGGTCGGCCACCTTCAACACCTGAGGCAACGGAATCTGCCCGCTGCGCCGCAGCAAGGTGCGTACCCGCGCCAGCAGTTCGGGAAACTCGAAGGGTTTGACCAGGTAGTCATCAGCCCCCAGATCCAGCCCACGGACCTTATCGGCAAGCCGCCCTCTGGCGGTCAGCATCATCACCAGGGTGTTGCCACTCTTGCGGATATGTTCCAGCACGAACCAGCCATCTACCTCAGGAAGGTTTACATCAAGTATCACCAAGTCATAGGCCTGTTGCCGGGCCAGGTGAAGTCCATCTGCACCATTGTTCGCACAGTCCACTACATAGCCACTTTCGGTCAGCCCCTGGTGCAAATATTCGGCAGCTTTCAGCTCGTCCTCGATCACAAGGATTCGCATAGTTGTTCACCTTTAAACAAATAACGCATGGATTTATTCAGAGCACGACAAAGATGTTTTCATACGGCTCCGTGGTTCAAAATGAGCCGCTCGTGCACCACGCTAATGTCTGTAGTGGCTTCAGGGTCAACCGGAATCCGCGGCCTTGAGTGCTGCAATCCACAAGCGCGACAAAATGCCGCAACTAACAGCCCGGCTAATTCACGAACAAACAAAATCAACAAGTGCATCTGAGCGGATAAACCATCGATGTTTGTATCGTCATATTTCTATGGCGACGCCTATAACGTTCCGACACTTTCCATCCTAATACACAAGTTCCTAAGCAAACCGCGGATAACGTATTTGTAATTATCCAGCCACCTTATTGATAAGCACCGACCTCTAGATTAACGCCATCGCCTGTTTCGCATTTAAGGAACGTCCACAGTGCAGGGTTATCAATGCGTCGTTAGTCCACCCAGGATCAGAAAGTTACTCACTGGCCCTGCTGTTTTACTGCTCAGTCTGGCAATCGCCGCCAGTGCCTTGCCGGCCATGGCACAGGCCGCACCATTGACCCTGGAGCGAGCGCTGCAGAGTGCCTTTGCCCACAACCCGAATCTGGCTGCGGCGCAATGGGAAATCGGCGTCGCCGAGGGTGATCGCCAGCAAGCCGGGCTGATCCCCAATCCGCAAGTGTCCTGGGAGGCCGAAGACACCCGACGCCGCTCGCGAACCACCACGCTGATGCTCAGCCAACCGCTGGAGCTGGGTGGAAAACGCGGCGCCAGAATCGAAGTGGCCGAGCGAACGCAGGACGCGGCGGGTATCGAACTGGAACGTCGACGCAATGAATTGCGCGCGGATGTGTTCCAGGCCTTCTACAACTCGACCATCGCTCAGCAACGTTTGTTACTGACCGAGCAATCCTTGCAACTGGCCGAGCGCGGACTGCGCGTAGCCCAGGGACGCATCAACGCCGGCAAAGCGGCGCCGGTCGAAGCCATGCGTGCGCAGGTGCAACTGTCCCAGGTGCGCCTGGAACTGCGTCGCGCCGAACGTGACCAGGCCACCGCCTATCAGCAGCTGGCACAGGTCACCGGGGCCCCACAGGCCACCTTTACCCGCGTCGAAGAACCGACAACCGCATTGCCGGCCATTGCCTCGCCACAGACCCTGCTTGATCGCCTCCCCACTACCGCCGAGCTGCGCCTGGCGCGCTTGCAGATCAACCAGAAGGAAGCCTCGCTAGGCCTGGAAAAGGCCCTGCGCATCCCCGACCTGACGGTGAGCATCGGTAGCCAGTACAGCGAGACCGATCGCGAACGGGTCAACCTGCTGGGCGTGTCGATGCCGATTCCATTGTTCAATCGCAACCAGGGCAATGTGCTGGCCGCCGCGCGCCGCACCGACCAGGCTCGGGACCTGCGCAACGCCAGCGAATTGCGCCTGCGCTCCGAGGTCCAGTCAGGCCTGGAGCAATGGGCCACTGCCAACACCGAAGTCAACGCCTTCAACCAGGTGATCCTGCCGGCGGCCCAAAGTGCAGTCGACACCGCCACCCGTGGCTTTGAAATGGGCAAATTCAACTTCCTCGACGTGCTCGATGCCCAGCGCACCCTGTTCGAGGCGCGCAGCCAATACCTGCAGGCCGTGGCCGATTCCACCGATGCCTGGGTGCGTATCGAACGCATCTATGGCGACACCCGCGCCCTCCTCCCCACCCCTTGAAATCCTATCTATAGCCGTATTGCGCACCCGTCCGGTCGTACTGACCCAACGGTGCCTGGAGTATCCATGGACAAAAAAGCCATCCTGGCCATCGCTTTGACCCTGATCGCCGGCATCGGCCTCGGTTCATTGCTGACCACCCGCGCGACGTCGGCGCCCGTCGCAGAGCAGTCGCACGCCGAGCACGGCACACCCGCCCAGATCACGGCCGACACACCCGCTGAAGCAGAACCGGAGGAAGCCGAAGGTCACCTGACGCTCAGCGACGAGCAAATCAATGCCGCCGGCATTCAATTGGCCGAGGCGCGGCCACAGGTCATGGCGCTGTCGCTGGCGTTCCCCGGCGAAGTACGTTTTGACGAAGACCGCACTGCTCACATCGTTCCCCGCGCCCCCGGGGTGGTCGAGCAGGTGCTGGTCAACCTCGGACAAGCGGTGAAAAAGGGGCAGTTGCTGGCGGTGATTGCCAGCCCGCAAATCTCCGAGCAACGCAGTGAACAGGCGGCCGCCCAGCGTCGCGTTGAATTGGCGCGCAGCACCTTTGAGCGTGAACGCCAGTTGTGGCAGGAGCAGATTTCCGCCGAGCAGGATTTTCTGCAAGCGCGCCAGGCCCTGCAAGAAGCCGAGATCGCCCTGAACAACGCCCGCCAGAAAATCAGCGCATTGAGTGGCAGCAGCGCCACCGGTGGTGGCAATCGTTATGAGTTGCGGGCGCCCTTCGACGCGATGGTGGTGGAAAAACACCTGACCCTGGGGGAAGTGGTCAACGACGCCACCAGCGTGTTTACCCTCTCCGACCTGTCGCGGGTCTGGGTAACGTTTGGGGTTTCACCCAAGGACCTGGACAGCGTACGAGTCGACACGTCGGTCAACGTCAATGCCCCGGAACTGAATGCCGAAGTGGCGGGCAACGTGTCCTACGTCGGCAGCCTGCTGGGCGAGCAAACCCGTACGGCCACGGTCCGGGCCAGCCTCGCCAACCCAGACGGCGCCTGGCGTCCGGGGTTGTTCGTGACCGTGCGGGTCACCACCGATACCCGCCAGGCCTCGGTCACCGTCCCCGAAACCGCGATTCAGACCATTGAGGACAGCCCCCGTGTTTTCGTGCGCACGGACGACGGCTTTGAGGCCCGGACGGTAGCGCTCGGCAGCCGCTCCGCAGGCCAGGTGGAAATCATCCAGGGGCTGGATGCCGGGGCGCGCGTCGCCACGGCGGGCAGCTTCATCCTCAAGTCAGAACTGGGCAAGGCTTCGGCCGAGCACGCTCACTGATCCGCTATCGGCACAAGAAGGTCCTCATGTTCGAACGCCTGATCCAATTCGCCATCGAGCAGCGCATCATCGTGCTGCTCGCGGTTCTACTCATGGCTGGCCTGGGTATCGCCAGCTACCAGAAGTTGCCGATCGACGCCGTGCCGGACATCACCAACGTCCAGGTGCAGATCAACACCGCGGCCGCCGGGTTCTCGCCGCTGGAAACCGAGCAGCGCATCACCTTCCCCATCGAGACGGCCATGGCCGGGTTGCCGGCGCTGGAACAGACCCGTTCGCTGTCACGTTCCGGGCTGTCGCAAGTGACGGTGATCTTCAAGGAAGGCACCGACCTGTTCTTCGCCCGGCAATTGGTCAATGAACGGCTGCAGGTGGCCAAGGAGCAACTGCCTCCGGGCGTCGAGGCCGTCATGGGCCCCATCTCCACGGGGCTCGGGGAGATTTTCCTGTGGACCGTGGAAGCCACGGCCGATGCACGCAAGGAGGACGGCAGCGCCTACACCCCCACCGATCTGCGGGTGATCCAGGACTGGATCATCAAGCCGCAACTGCGCAATGTGCCCGGTGTGGCGGAGATCAACACCATCGGCGGCTTTGCCAAGGAGTATCAGATTGCCCCCGACCCCAAGCGCCTGGCCGCCTACAAGCTGACGTTGACTGACCTGGTGAGCGCACTGGAACGCAACAACGCCAACGTCGGTGCCGGGTACATCGAGCGCAGTGGGGAGCAGTTGCTGATTCGCGCTCCCGGCCAGGTGGCGAGTCTCGATGACATCGCCAACATCGTCATGGCCAATGTCGACGGCACACCGATCCGGATCAAGAACGTCGCCAGTGTCGACATCGGCCGTGAATTACGCACCGGTGCTGCCACTGAAAACGGCCGGGAAGTGGTACTCGGCACGGTGTTCATGCTGATCGGCGAAAACAGCCGAACGGTGTCGCAAGCGGTGGCCAGCAAGCTTGAACAAATCAACCGGACCCTGCCTCAGGGCGTGGTCGCAGTGACGGTGTATGACCGCACCACGCTGGTCGACAAAGCCATTGCCACGGTCAAGAAAAACCTGATCGAAGGCGCGATCCTGGTGATCGCCATCTTGTTCCTGTTCCTGGGCAATATCCGCGCTGCGCTGATCACCGCCATGGTGATCCCCCTGGCCATGCTCTTCACCTTCACCGGCATGTTCACCAACAAGGTCAGCGCCAACCTGATGAGCCTCGGCGCGCTGGACTTCGGCATTATCGTCGACGGTGCAGTGGTCATCGTCGAGAACGCCATCCGCCGTCTGGCCCACGCCCAGCAGCAACATGGCCGTATTCTCACGCGCTCCGAGCGCTTTCATGAAGTCTTCGCGGCAGCCAGGGAAGCACGACGGCCGCTGATCTACGGCCAGTTGATCATCATGGTGGTGTATTTGCCGATCTTCGCCCTGACCGGGGTCGAGGGCAAAATGTTCCATCCAATGGCGTTCACCGTGGTGATTGCCCTGCTCGGCGCCATGCTGCTCTCGGTGACCTTCGTGCCGGCGGCCATCGCGATGTTTGTCACCGGCAAGGTCAAGGAAGGCGAGAACCTGGTCATGCGCGGCGCGCGCCGGGCCTATGCGCCGGCGCTGGATTGGGTCATGGGGCACCGCCAACTGGCGTTCGCCCTGGCGCTCGCGATGATCGGCGTCTGCACGGTGGTCGCCAGCCGCATGGGCAGTGAGTTCGTGCCCAGCCTCAGCGAAGGCGACTTCGCCCTGCAAGCCTTGCGCGTACCGGGCACCAGCCTGAGCCAATCAGTGGACATGCAACAGCGCCTGGAAACACTGCTGCTGGAAAAGATCCCCGAAGTGCAGCGTGTGTTCGCCCGCACCGGCACCGCCGAGATCGCCTCCGACCCGATGCCGCCCAACATCTCCGACAGCTACGTGATGCTCAAGCCGCAGCAACAGTGGCCCGACCCGAACAAAAGCCGCGAGGCGCTGATCGCCGATATCCAGCGGGTGACGGCGCTGTTGCCGGGCAGTAACTATGAGTTGTCGCAACCGATCCAGCTGCGCTTCAACGAGCTGATTTCCGGGGTGCGTAGCGACGTCGCGGTCAAGGTCTTCGGTGACGACATGGACGTACTCAACAGCACCGCGACGAAAATTGCGGCGACCTTGCAAACCATCGATGGCGCCTCGGAGGTCAAGGTCGAACAGACCACTGGCCTGCCGGTACTGACCATCAATATCGACCGCGACAAGGCCGCGCGTTACGGGCTCAACGTCGGTGATGTGCAAGACACCATTGCGGTGGCGGTTGGCGGACGCCAGGCCGGCATCCTGTATGAAGGTGATCGGCGCTTCGACATGGTGGTGCGTTTGTCCGACGCCATGCGCAAGGACGTCGAGGGCCTGTCGAAGCTGCTGATCCCAGTACCCGCCCTGCTCAACGGCAGCGCCGACACCATCGGCTTCATCGCCCTGGCGGACGTTGCCAGCCTGGATCTGGTGCTCGGGCCAAACCAGGTCAGTCGCGAGAATGGCAAGCGCCTGGTGATTGTCAGTGCCAACGTGCGTGGCCGCGATATCGGTTCGTTCGTGCAGCAGGCCAGTGCCCGGATCGAGCAGCAGGTGCAGATTCCTGCCGGTTACTGGACCACCTGGGGAGGCCAGTTCGAGCAGCTGCAGTCGGCAGCCAAGCGCCTGCAGATTGTGGTGCCGGTGGCCTTGCTGCTGGTGTTCGCGCTGCTCTTCATGATGTTCAACAACCTCAAGGATGGCTTGTTGGTGTTCACCGGGATTCCGTTCGCGTTGACCGGTGGCGTAATGGCGCTGTGGCTGCGGGACATTCCACTGTCGATCTCCGCCGGCGTGGGGTTCATCGCCCTGTCCGGAGTGGCAGTGCTCAACGGCCTGGTGATGATCGCCTTCATCCGCAACCTGCGCGAGCAAGGTCTATCCCTTGGTGTGGCCGTCAACGAAGGCGCCTTGACGCGCTTGCGTCCGGTGTTGATGACCGCGCTGGTGGCGTCCCTGGGCTTCATTCCCATGGCCCTGGCAACCGGTACCGGTGCCGAGGTCCAACGGCCCCTGGCCACCGTGGTGATCGGTGGAATCCTGTCGTCGACGGCCCTCACGTTATTGATATTGCCGGCACTGTATCACTGGGCCCATCGGCGGGATGAAGAGGCAGTGAGCGAATAACCCGTGCACTAATCCGTTTGTGCTTACTTGCCCGCAGTCATTAATGGCTGCGGGTTTTTTAGTGCTCGAGATATTTACATGACTGATCTGTCATCGCATCGCCACGTCGACGAAAGGTCGGCATTGATAATATTCCGCTTTATTTAACCGAGGTCATCAACATGAAACTCAGCCAACTTATCAGCCTCACCGCAGCACTGATTGTTTCCACTAACGCCCTCGCCGAAAGTGGCGGCGACAGGCGATTTGAAACGATGATGCAGAACAATCAGATGGCGATGCAGCGCTATGCCGCCCAACAAGGCAAGGAACAACCCATCGTCAAGGAATATGCCTATGGCATGAAACTGGATGTGGCCAAAGTGGTGAATGTCACTCCCCCGATAAAGTCCTGCGGGCCCGTGCCGGCGCAGATGACCTATGAAGACACCCGCGGGCAACTCAATACCCTGCGCTACACCATCGCCGGCGACTGCAGCCGTCGCGGCGGTTGACCCCACTGAGCCCGGCAACGTCCGCCCGCCGCTGGAGCGAGCGCACTCGCTCCAGCGGCTATGGCAGCCGCAACAATCAGCAGAGCAAAAAAAAGCGTCCCGAAGGACGCTGAAAAATTCACCTCTTCCAAAGGAGCAAGACGCTACCAAGGTGAATGGACACTGTGAACGCTGATCAACCCTCCGAGTTCTTGCCCTGCTTGCCCTCATCCTGTGAGTCAGCGTTGGCCGTCGACTGGACATCAACCGTGCTCGAAGTACCGTGCACTTGTTGCTGACTCAGTTTGAACGCTGCCAGGTATTGCTGAGAACGCTCGGCGCCCCCTTCGGCAAATACACTGCTGCTGGCCACGGCAACTACCGCAATAAACACGAACTTCACAAGTTTCATGACAGGCTTCCTCTTACCATCATCGGAATGACTCGCCGACCTATTGGCCTTCAAGTCTTTGGCTTGCCGACAAGTATAAAAAAGCCAAGTTAACAGGAGCATGGGCGGGACATTACATTCTTGATAGGTTGGCAATTCAAACGGGCCCATACGGCTCATCCCATGCCCCACTATCAAAGAATTGCCAAAGGGTATTCGACAATCAGCCGGACTTCGTCCAGGTCCGACTCGAATGCCGTGGCCCGGGTGTTCGCCTGGCGCACGCGCAACGACAGATCCTTGAGCGAACCGGACTGCACCACGTATTTGACTTCGATATCCCGCTCCCAGCGCTTCTGGTCCGTCAACGGATTGCCCTCGGCATCGCGGCGCATGTACACCGTGTTGGCGTTGGAGTAGTCGGCATCACTGCCGCGACCATAACGAGTCATGAAACTCAGGCCCGGGACTCCGTAAGTGGTCATGTCCAGGTCATAACGCACCATCCACGAACGCTCCTTGGGCGAGTTGAAGTCGCTGTACTGGATCGAGTTGTCGAGGAAGATCGAGTCCGACTGCCGCAGGTAGTCGAAGTCATCGTTGCCGTTATTGCGCTGGTGGGACAGCGCCAGGCTGTGGGCACCGAACTTCACCCCGGCCTTGGCACTCCAGATGTTGTTGTCGAACCGGCCCAGCAACTGCTGGCCCTCATCCACCGCCTTGTAATAGTTCAAGCCACCGAACAGCGAGACCTCCTCGCCCAGCGGATAACTCAGGGTCGTACCGGCGTAGTACTGATTCCAGGCGTCCTTCAGTCGGCTGGAATACAGGCTGACGCTGACGTGCCGGTTGAGGCTGTAGTCGCCGCCGAAGTACGCCACCCAAGGCGAGTTGACCGGCCCGGCATAAAAGGTTGCGAAGTTGTCGCGCATGTTGCTCGAAACCGGCTGGCTCATTGCGTGCAGACGACCGCCCTGCAGCGTCAGGCCCTCCAGGCTGGTGTTGCTGGCCGTGACCCCGGTGAAACTTTCCGGCAGCAGTCGCGAATCCCCGGCAGCCACCACCGGCGTGGCAGGAAACACATCGCCCACCTTGACCACCGTATCAAACGCCCGGATTTTCGCCGCGCCACCCAGCTTGGAGTATTCATCGCGGGCCTCGCCCCGGGCGTCGACCGGCAGTACATCGAACGAACTGCGTGCGCCATTGCGCCCGTCGCCGGTGTCCAGTTTCAGGCCGATCATGGCGAAGGCATCCACCCCGACACCCACGGTGCCCTGTGTGAATCCCGATTCGAACTTGCTGATAATCCCTTGTGCCCAGGCCTCGGAATAACCATTGCCCGTAGGGCTGGACTGGCCGTTGCGGTGATCACGGTTGAAGTAGTAGTTGCGGTTGAGCACCGTCAGGCTGCTGCCCTCGACAAAACCTTCGGGCTTCTCTTCGGCCACCGCCAGTGAAGCGCCGGAACCGGCCAGCGCGGCTATCGCCGCCAGGGTCAATGTTGTGCTGTTATTCATCTTTCGCTCCTGAATGTTTGGCGCAAAGTCTTGTTGTAGTGCGGGGCCGGGCGCCCCAGGTCCGCCGAGCGATATCGTGGCAAGCACGAGATAACGTGAAGATGATGGGCGAATGACAATTTCGTCATGCACGGGCGTGGTGTCGGGCGCAATGGCCAGCAACGCCTTTGACTGTACATCCATACAGATAAAGATTGATCCAGGCCGCAGCACCGCGCATGCTGTGCAGCTTGTTACCTGAAGACTGATGGTCGATATGCGTCTGTATCTGTGTGAAAAACCTTCCCAGGCCAAAGACATTGCCGCGGTGCTCGGCGCCAGCCGGCGTGGCGATGGCTGCTGGCTGGGCACGGGGATCACCGTCACCTGGTGCATCGGCCACCTGCTGGAAACCGCGCCACCGGATGCCTACGACGCCCGCTATAAACGCTGGGTGCTGGCAGACCTGCCGATCATTCCCGAAAAGTGGAAGATGCTGGTCAAGCCCAAGACCGCCAGCCAGTTCAAGGCGGTCAAGCGGCTGTTGGGTGAGGCCCAGGAACTGGTGATCGCCACCGACGCCGACCGTGAGGGCGAAATGATTGCCCGCGAACTGGTGGAGCACTGTCGCTACCGCGGGCCGATCCAGCGGCTGTGGTTGTCGGCGCTCGACGATGCCTCGATCCGCAAGGCCCTGGCGGCCCTCAAGCCGGGAGCGGAGACTTTCAGCCTGTATCACTCGGCACTGGGTCGCTCGCGGGCCGACTGGTTGATCGGCATGAACATGAGCCGGCTGTTCACCCTGCTCGGGCGCCAGTCCGGTTACCAGGGCGTCCTGCCGGTGGGTCGAGTGCAAACCCCGACCCTGCGCCTGGTGGTGGACCGCGACCGCAGCATCGCCGACTTCGTGCCAGTGCCCTATTGGGCGATCGACGTGCAATTGCTGCACGACGCGACCCCGTTTACCGCCCAATGGCGGGCGCCGTCGGACCTGTGCGATGAACAGGACCGTTGCCTCAATCAAGCGTTGGCCCAGCAAGCGGTGCAAGCCATGCGCACTGCCGCCAGTGCGCGCCTGGTCAAGCTGCGCACCGAGCGGGTGCGGGAGGTCGCGCCACTGCCCTTCGACCTTGGCACCCTGCAGGAAATCTGCTCGAAAAAACTCGGCCTGGGGGCCCAGGAAACCCTCGACGTGGCCCAGGCGCTGTACGAAACCCATAAAGTCATCACCTACCCACGCAGCGACTGCGGCTACCTGCCCGTGAGCCAGCACGGCGAAGCACCGGCGATTCTGCAGGCCCTGGGCCGCGCGGACCCAAGCCTGGCGCCGTTGCTCCAGCACCTGGAGCCGCAACGCCGCTCCCGGGCCTGGAACGACGCCAAGGTCAGCGCCCACCACGGCATCATCCCCACCGCCGCCGCGCACAATTTCGAGCGCCTGAGCGGCAAGCACCGGGCGGTCTACACCTTGATTCGCGCGCGCTACCTGGCGCAGTTCCTGCCCAACCATGAGTACGACCGCACCCAGGCCGACTTCGACTGTGCCGGCCACGCTCTGCGCGCAGTGGGCAAGCAGGTGGTGGAGCCGGGCTGGAAACGCGCCATGCCCGAGGCTCTGGCAGCCGCCAAGGGACGCGAAGCCGCCGCCCCGCAAAACCTGCCGCCCCTGACCCAGGGCAGCGACTATCCGGTTGCCGACGTCAATCTCAAGGACCTGTGGACCCAGCCACCCAAGCCGTTTACCGAGGGCGACCTGATCAAGGCCATGAAAAACGTGGCCAAGCTGGTGCAGGACCCGCTGCTCAAGCAAAAACTCAAGGACACCACCGGCATCGGCACCGAAGCCACCCGCGCGGGAATCATCCAGGGGCTGCTGGACCGCGGTTACCTGGTCAAGCACGGCAAGGCGCTGGCTGCCACACCGGCGGCCTTCAGCCTGATCGACGCCGTCCCCCGAGCCATCGCCGATCCCGGCACCACGGCCATCTGGGAACAAGCCCTGGACATGGTGCAGAGCGGTGAAATGAGCCTGGAAGAGTTCGTCGCCAAGCAGGCCGCCTGGATGAGCAAGCAAGTGGGCCGCTGCACCGGCCTGCGCCTGACCATCAGCGGCCCGGCAAGCCCGGCCGGCAAAGGCGCGACACCCTGGAAAGGCAAACGCAAGAGCCCCTCACGCAAAGCCGCAACGACCGGCAAACGCAAGGCCAAGCCCAAGGCCTGAGGCAACTGCTGAACGTGTAGGCAGTGGGTCAGGTGCCAGCGATGTTGAATGCACTGGCCCCATCGCGAGCAAGCTCGCTCCTACAGTGTTTTTGGCTGGCCGTAGATCTCGCGTACACCCAGCACATGTGTGGGACTGGGCTTGCCCGGGATAGAACCAAGATCAACAGCCCTCTAACTCCCCACCACCGGACAAGGCCCACCCGCCTCGGCCCACACTTTGAACTGGCTGACGAACACATCGTGGGGCACCGGCACCGGGGCTCGGTTGCCGCCGGGGTTCCAGCCCCAGAGCACCAGCTTGTCGTCGCTGACATGCTTGATCAACGCGGCAAAGTCGCGGTCGCCGTTGCTCGAACGGTCCTTGATCATCTGGCACAACTGATCGGCCGGCAGCCCGATCCAGGCCATTTTGTGTGCCGCCGGCGGCAGGCTCCAGTGCGGGGCGCCCGGTGGCGCGTGGGGGCCATAACTGGCCGGTGGATTGGACTCGCCATGACAGGAGGCACAGGGCAATCCGGCAGCCCCCTTGCCCTCCACCCCACGCACCACACTCATGCCGTGGGTCAGCCCGGCATCGAACTGCAAAGGCGCATCCCCGGGGATATGGCAGTTCTGGCAGCGCGGGCTCTGGAACACCTTCTGCACCGTGCCGAATGCACTCAGCGCCGGCGACTCGTCGGCGAACAGGTCCGAGGTGTATCCGCCCACCCCGAGCAACAGCAGCGTGGCCAAAAACAGGTGGCGTCTCATCTCACACCCCCTCCAGCTGCAACGGCAACTCACGCAGGCGTTGCCCGGTCAGGGCATACACCGCATTGGCCACCGCCGGTGCAGTGGGCGGCACGCCAGCCTCGCCGATACCGCCCGGCTTCTCGGTGCTAGGCAGGATGTGCACCTGCACCTCAGGCATTTCGTTGAGCCGCAGCACCTGATAGTCGTGGTAGTTGGACTGCACCACCTGACCGTCCTTGAAGGTCACTTTGCTGTGCAAGGTGAAACCCAGGCCGAAAGTGATGCACGACTCCATCTGCGCGACAATGCTGGCCGGGTTCACCGCAATCCCGCAATCGACGGCACAGACCACCCGGTGCACGCGGATTTTCAGGTTGTCCTGGGACACTTCGCTGACTTGCGCGACATAACTGCCAAAGGACTCGTGCACCGCCACCCCCAAGGCATGCCCCGCCGGCAAGGGTGCCTGCCAGTTGGCCTTTTCCACGGCCAGGTTGAGCACCCCGAGGTGCCGTGGATGGTCCTTGAGCAAGGTCCGCCGGTAGTCCACCGGGTCCTTGCCTGCCGCCGCAGCCAGTTCGTCGATCAAGGATTCCATGACAAAAGCGGTGTGGGTGTGCCCCACCGAACGCAGCCACAGCACACTGATGCCGGTCTTGGGTGAGTGCAGGTCGACCCGGTGATTGGCCAGGCTGGCCAGGTAGGGACTGTCCGCCACCCCTTCGACCGAGGTCTTGTCGATGCCATCCTTGACCATGCTCGCCTCCAGCATGGTCCCGGCCATGATCGACTGCCCCACCAGCACATGCTGCCAGGCCAAGGGCAAGCCATCCGGCCCCAGGCCGATCCGCGCGTGATGCAGGAAGGCCGAGCGGTAGTAGCCGCCACGGATGTCGTCTTCGCGCGACCAGACGGTCTTCACTGGCGCACCCGCGACGTGCGCCACCTGCACCGCCTCACTGACAAAATCCGAGGTCGGGTTGGCCCGCCGACCGAAGCCGCCACCGAGGAATTGGGTATGAATCACCACCTGCTCCGGCTTGAGCCCGGTGATCTTCGCCGCGACCATCTGGTCCAGGGTCTGGAACTGGGTGCCGGTCCAGATCTCGCATTGCGCGTGGGTAATGCGCACCGTGCAGTTGAGCGGCTCCATCGGCGCATGCGCCAGGTACGGCACGCTGTACTCGACATCCACGGTTTTCGTCGCCTTGGCCAGCGCGGCGCTGACATCCCCGGCCTGGCTGGCCGGTGTGCCGGGGGTGGTGGCCAGCTTGCGGAAGTCCTGCAGCAGGGTGACGCTGTCCAGGCCTGCATTGGGGCCCAGGTCCCAGTCGATTTTCAGCGCATCGCGCCCCAGCTTGGCGGCCCAATAATGATCGGCCACCACCGCCACGCCCGTGGGCACCTGCAGCACCTTGTGCACCCCGGGCACCGCCAGCGCGGCCTGGGCGTCGAAGGAGCGCACGCTGCCGCCCAGTACCGGCGCACGGGCGACCATGGCGGTGAGCAGCCCCTCGAACTGCACATCCATGCCGAACTTCGCCTGGCCGGTGATTTTCTCCGGGGAGTCCAGGCGCTTGGTCGGCTTGCCGATCAGGGTCCAGTCCTTGGCGTCCTTGAGCTTGATCGATGCCGGATCCGGCACCGGCAGTTGCCCGGCCTCATTGGCCAGTTCGCCATAGGTGGCCCGATGGTCGCCGGCAATCACCACCCCCGCTTCGGTGCGCACCTGGGATGGCGCGACGTTGAAGCGCTTGGCAGCGGCTTCGATCAACATCAGGCGTGCCGCGGCACCGGCCTGGCGATAGCGGTCGAACTCCATCCAGGTCGAAGTCGAGCCCCCGGTGATCTGCATGCCGCCAAAGGCTGGCAGGCCGTACAACGCCGCCGACGCCGGGGCGTGTTCGACGCGAATCTTGCTCCAGTCCGCGTCCAGTTCCTCGGCGATCAGCATGGTCAGGCCAGTCCAGATGCCCTGGCCCATTTCCGCGTGCCCCAACAGTATGGTGACG
>Ga0067045_1003724_pt1 | contig 16147 bp, 17 predicted proteins | sample TerdegcTABiofilm_FD_59184 | JGI IMG/M metagenome (GOLD analysis project Ga0067045, IMG submission 59184) | Combined Assembly of (Gp0054472, Gp0054536) Wastewater bioreactor microbial communities from Singapore -Terephthalate degrading...
GTCGCCGGTAAATTTTACTGCTGTAATGCTGGCCTGCCGCGCCCGGTTTACCGAAAAGAAAACCGGTGGTATATTCACGGTGGCTCACCTTGCTGATTTCCTCAAGCCAGGCGTCCGGATTACAGCAACCGGTTCCGCCGGCAAAAAAGGTGTCCATTGCCTCACGGTAGGCTTTCACAACCCCGGCCACGTAATGAATACTTTTCATTCTACCCTCGATTTTAAAACTGTCAATGCCGGCTGCCACGAGCTCCGGGATATATTGAATCAGGCAAAGGTCCCGTGAACTCAAGATGTACGCGCCCCTTTCGTCTTCTTCAAAAGGCAGGTACTCCCCCGGCCTTGTTTCTTCTACCAGTGCATAACGCCAGCGGCAGGACTGGGCGCAGTCGCCCCGGTTGGCATCCCGCCCGGTAAAGTAGCTGCTCAGCAAACAGCGCCCGGAATAAGAAATGCACATGGCGCCGTGGACGAAAATTTCCAGTTCCACCCCCACCCGCTCCCGGATCTCTTTAATTTCATCAAGAGACAGCTCGCGGGCCAGAATAATCCGGGAAACACCCCGCTCCTCCCAAAAACGCGCAGCGGCCCAGTTGGTTGTATTGGCCTGGGTGCTTAGATGCACCGGCAGTCCCGGGTGAAGCTTTCTTATCAGTTCAACCACTCCCGGATCCGAAACAATCACCCCGTCCGCCCCGGCCTCCCGGATAGTATCAAGATAACCGGGCAGGTTCATAAGATCGCTGTTATGCGCGAATATATTCACTGTCACATAAACCCGGGCGCCTTTTTCATGGGCAAACCGCACCCCTTCATTCATTTCTTCTTCGCTGAAATTGCCGGCCCCGGCCCGCAGTCCAAAATGCCGTCCACCGAGGTAGACGGCATCAGCACCGTAAAGCACAGCCACTTTTAGTTTTTCCAGATCTCCGGCAGGTGCTAGAAGTTCCGGTTGTTTCACTGCAGATACCTCTCTTTATTGGCATTGTGCTCCGCCAGCGTCCTGGCAAAAGCATGGGAGCCGTCCGGCCTGGCAACATAATAATAATCACCTGTCACTACCGGTTGAACAGCCGCGAGTAATGACGACTTGCCCGGCACGGCAATCGGCCCGGGCGGAAGCCCCTGCACCCGGTAAGTATTATAAGGCGATTCGACTTCCAAATCTTTGTAGTAAATCTTCGGCTTGTTAGCTCCCAGGGCATATTGCACCGTCGCGTCAACCTGCAGGAGCATGGAGCAGGACAAGCGATTGTGAATGACCCCGGCGATTAACGGCTTTTCCTCCTCAATTTTTGCCTCTCGCTCCACCAGCGAGGCGATTGTCACCGCCTGGTGCAGGGTCAACCCCGCTTCCCGCGCCAGTGTCGCGTAGTCCAGTTCATCTATTTCCTTTTCAAAACGGTTCAGCATCAGCTCAATTATGGAACTTTCACTGCTACCCCTGGTTATCTGGTAAGTATCCGGGAAAAGATACCCTTCAAGACGCTTTTCATTTTTCGGCAAACCCTGGATAAAAGGATAACTGTAATTTTCGTTAGCGACCGCCCAGTAAAAACGCTCACGGTTGATTAGCCCCTTGTCCACGAGCAGATCGGCAATCTGGGCAGTGGTAAACCCTTCAGGCACGGTAAAAGTTTGAACTGTCGAGCGGCCGTCTACCAGATCAAACAGTATTTCCGGTGTCGAAAGCCCGTTGTTCAGCCTGTACTCACCGGCTTTAATCTGCCCGTCTTTACCCTTCCACCTGGCAAAGAGGCTAAATACCAAAGAGCTCCGGACCAGTTTGTTTTTTTGCAATATTTTTCCTACTTGCCCGGCGGACGCTTGCAGCGGAATAGTCACCACTATATCACCGGCCTTGCTCTGAGGCGCCACGGGTAACAGTAAAACCATGGCGCTGATGATAATCAGACAAAAAAAACTTGCCGGAACCAGAAAATAATACTTGTACTTTGCCGGCAGCCCGCTTGCCGTGTTTTTTTCTTTTAACTTGCCCTTGTTAAGTCCCATACCATGTCATTCCAGTACCCTTTTTTTTACGTATATCGTAACTATTCAGGAGTCAGGAGTCGGTAGTCAGTAGTCAGTAGTCGGAACGAAAATGGTTTATCGTCTCGAAATATTCTGAATTCTGACTAATGAATTCTGAATACCTAATACAGTAACCGTATATCATGGAACACGGACGCCATCCCGGCCTGCCGCAGTCCCGCTCTGATCCGTGCCCCCTTGAGTGGTGGACGGCTTTACCACGGGAATAGCCGGACTAACCGGTTCGCGTCCACCGCTCCCGGCTCCACCGGAAGACCCACTGTTATTGCCGCCATTCAATCCGCCTGCCGGTTGGTTGGCATCTCCCCTGGCTGCCTTGGTTGCCAGCCGGCTTATTGGGCCAGCCTGCCGGCGGGGGAGGCGTGGAAGGCGTAATTTGGGGTGAAGCCTGTTCCATCGTACCAACTGCAATCACCTTGTTTACCGGACTATATTCGCTGGAAGGAAGGTATTCCCTTTTTTCCACCACTCCATTCGAGAAAAACAGACGCTCCGCAGATACTTTAAACCCTTTTGCGCCTTCTTGCTTAACAACCTGCTCACCTTTTCGCAGGTTTGGATCATTTTCGTAAACCACCTCAGGTTCGATTTCCTGGGTAATCCAGGAATTCACCCGTACATCTTTTTTATAGGCGGTGTTGCCATATATTTTGAAACCTATTTGCCCACCGGAANNAAAAGAACTTGATGTATATATAATCTCCGGTATTATTGCGAAATTTAAGATCTATCCCGTCATAAACCACAGTGGCATCGCGGCCGATTGGAACATAACTTACCGGCAGAGAGTGATTAGAACGTTCCACAATTTCCAGGCCGGCCAGCAAGACACAGTTATAGAGGGTCGTGGATACCTGGCACACTCCACCTCCCAGGCCATCCACAAATTCATTGTTGATAATTACCGGAGCGGTTTTATAACCCGCTTCCGAACTGCGCGGACCGACAACTTTATTAAAAGACACTTCATGCTCCGGACGGATCAACTGTTCATCAAAAGCACGCGCCGCCACTTTGATGTTATAAGTGCGGCTGACTTTACCGGGATCAAACCAGGTGTAATAACCGGCCAACAAACCGTTAATTCCCATCGACTCAACCAAGGCGGTCGAACGGGCGGGCGGTACGGCAATCATGGCCAGTTCCACTTCCGGTCTTTTAGCTTCAACAATGACTGATGTAAGGTCGCTTTTCAATTTTTCAATATCTATACCTGTGCCGTCTTTGCCCGGCAGTACGGAAACATTGTCATTTTCGTCTATTATGAAATTAGCGTCGCTGGGTTCAACGGTAATTCCCCTGGTCAACTCCTTAGTCCGTTGACTTAGTCTTTCCTGGTCAAACTCAACAGCAAGCGGGATGACCTTGCCGTTTTGTTTCATCTGCTTCCTTTCCCGCCACTGTTTGATCAGGGAACCGTTCCTTCCGGCATGAAGGGCTGCTTCCATTACAACATCCTCGTCAAGTTCGAATCCTACCTCATTTAACAGCAGCGGCCAACTCTGGTCCCGGTAGCGAAGCGTTACCCTGGTGGCCCGCAGGTTTTTTTCCAGTTCGGTAAGCTTTGTAATGCCTTCTGACTTATTGAGACCCTGCAACTCAATTCCCATTACCTCTACACCAGGTAATACCTTTTCTGAGGATGAGCTAAAAAACCCCGAACTAAAAAAAACCAGTGGTGTAATAAGCATAGCTACTATTATAGAACAGTATATTATACGGGTGCGTTTTACGGACACAACCAACACCCCTCAAACCTTAAATATTATGTAACTACTCGGGGGTCAGGAGTCAGGAGTCAGGAGTCAGAATGAGAGAACGGTTTATCGTCTCGAAATATTCTGCCCTGAAAATAAATCTTTACCATTTTCATCCATCTGATGGTGAAGCGAAGCTTCATGGGCGTCTGAATTCTGACTACTCATTATTATGATATGTTCGGCCAAAGCATACTTTCCCAAACAAATAAAAAAAGCCGCTTGTGGAGTCGAACCCCGCAACCAGCTAAACTCTACAAGTTTTCACTCAGCTTCTTCCAAGGTTACTTTCTCTTCCCAGGCATCGGCCACTTTTTCCCATTCCTCGTCTTCTTCGATATCGACCAGTAGTTCGTTTCCATCATCATCATATGTGATCTTTAAAATTATCGCTTCCTCGCCGTCTTCCTCCACAGGTAGCAAGATAGCATATTCAGAACCGTCCACCTCTATGATATCAATGACCATGAAGTCATGTTCCGCACCTTCTTCATCGATCAGAGTTATCACTTCATCTTGTTCAGCCACAGTTTTTCTCACCTCTCCAGCAACTTATTGATAATATTATACCCCATAACAGTCACCTGTCAAGAAATTCTGACATCTCGGCCTGTTCTTAACCTCCCGGGTTCAGTTTCCTGTTATGGCTGTCAAGATATCCCTGTAGAATTAAGCCGGCGGCCATTTTATCAATCACCTGCCGCCGCCTGGAGCGGCTCAGATCAGCTTCAACAAGCAACTTTTCCGCCTCCACCGTGGACAGGCGTTCATCCCACAGTTCGACAGGCAGATGGAGCGCTCCCGATAACCGGTTCGCAAAAGTCTTAATCATTTCCGCCCGTGGGCCGGAGCTGCCGTTCATATTTTTAGGCAACCCAACAATTATTTGCTCTACTTGGTATTTTTGGACTATTTCCTTGATTTTTTTAATATCCGCCTCGTGCGAACCATTGCTGACAATCACTTCCACACCTTGGGCAGTCCAGCCCATCGGGTCGCTTACTGCAACACCAATTCTTTTATCCCCCATATCCAAACCCATTATCCGCATAAACAGTAATTCCCCCTTGCGGATCACTCCAACCCCTTCCTACAAGGACAGGTTGGTCCGGAGCAGTCCGATGGTAAGCGCGCCAAAACATAAACGGGATACTTCGATACCCGTCCCCTTCCAAGCATCCTGTATGGCAACAGCCGTCATCTACCATTAATGGACAATGACTATTTTCTAAGATAATTTTTTACCAGTTCCTCCAATAACTCATCCCGTTCCAACCGGCGGATCAAGCTGCGGGCATTTCCATGACTGGTAATATAAGCGGGGTCTCCTGACAACAGGTAGCCGACAAGCTGGTTAATGGGATTATACCCCTTCTCAACCAAGGCGGCATAAACTTTAAGCAGGATATCCCGTGCCTGGTTATAGTCCTCGCCTTGAATCTTAAACATCATTGTCTTATCAGTAACATCCCGCGTCATCGCGTGAACCCCCTTTCCCTATTATGTTTCTATATATTCGACTATTATATTTATTTACCTCTATTACCATATTATTCCTAATTATCCCTGCCGGAAAAGTATTGAGCGATATTTTTAAGTAAGTTATAATAGTTACTAATTTCAGGGAAAGGTGACGTTAATGATGAAATATCGCAAGGCCAAAATTACTGACGTTGAGCCGATTCACGCTTTAATCACTTATTATGCCGACCGGGGATTGATGCTGGCGCGTTCCCGTGCCATGCTTTATGAAAGTCTGCGTGAGTTTACCATCGCTGAAGATCAAGGGTTCGTAATCGGCGCTGGTGCGCTGAATATCATCTGGGAAGACCTCGCTGAAATCCGGGCGCTAGCTGTGGCGCCTGAATACGCCGGGCGGGGAATCGGCCGCAGCCTCGTCAAAACCTTCATTGATGAATCGCGGGAACTAGCCATTCCCCGTATATTCGCCTTGACCTACCAGCAGGTGTTCTTTGAGAAATGTGGTTTTCAAGTCGTGGCAAAAGAATCATTACCCCATAAAGTCTGGAAAGAATGCGTCAACTGCCCCAAATTTCCCAATTGTGAAGAAGTGGCCATGATAATTGACATTCGTAATAAGGACCGCTAATTTTTAATTTGACCGTCCACAACCTTGTAGGCCTTTTCCAGCGCATCATTCAGGCGGGACGGGTCCTTGCCGCCGGCCTGGGCCATATCAGGCCGCCCGCCGCCACCGCCGCCGACCACTGCTGCAATTTCTTTGATCAGTTTACCGGCATGCAAACCGCTATTCAGTAAATCTTTAGTAACTGCCGCGACCAGGCTAACTTTATCCCCAGTCACGCTGCCGAGAACGATTACACCGGTGCCGATTTTATCCCTTAAAAGGTCCACCATACCGCGCAGGCTGTCCATATCCGGAGCGGTAGCTTGCCCGGCCAGCACTTTTACCCCTTTTATTTCTTTTACCCGGTCTAATAAATCCTGTACCTGATACTTGGCCAGCCTGGCTTGAAGTATCTCACACTCGGCCTCCAATTCTCTGATATTCTGAAGAAGGCCTTCCACCCGGCGTGTCGCTTCGTGCGGCGGCGCCTTAACCAGCCGGGCGAGTTCCGCAAACTGTTCCTCCCTGGCTTCGATGTAGCGCAAGGCGCCTTCTCCGGTCACCGCTTCAATCCGGCGCAGCCCGGCCCCGACGCTGCTCTCGCCCACAAGCTTGAACAGCCCCGCCTCGGCAGTGGAGCGCAGGTGGGTTCCGCCACACAACTCCAGGCTGAAGTCCCCCATTTTAACCGCCCTGACCCTTTCTCCGTATTTTTCACCAAAAAGCGCGGCCGCTCCAAGGGCGCGGGCTTCTGAAACCGATGTTTCGAAAGTCTCCACCGGTAGATTGGCAAGCACCGCTTCGTTCACCATTTTCTCAACCTGTTTCAGTTCTTCAGGGGATAAAGCCGTATAGTGCGTGAAGTCAAAACGCAACCTTTCCGGCTCAACCAGAGAACCCGCCTGGTTGACATGCCCGCCCAGCACTGTTTTTAACGATTTATGCAAAAGATGCGTGGCGGAGTGGTTGCGGCAGATCGCAATCCGCCTGGAACGGTCCACCTGTACCAGCACCTGATCTTTCTCCTTAATTACCCCACTTATTACTTTACCACGGTGTACAAAAAAATTCTCCACCGGCTTGCTCACTTCAAAAACTTCCACTTCCAGTCCGGGAGCGGAGACCCGGGCATGGTCGCTTACTTGGCCGCCGGACTCAGCGTAACAGGGGGTAACATTAAAGATAAACTCAATCTCCTGTCCGGCTGTAGCCGATTTAACCCGCTCACCTTCCCTGAGAATACCGAGCACTTCGGCTTTAGTCTCAAGTAAGTCGTACCCAACAAAAACAGTCTCCCCCAACTGCCCGCGCAATTCTTTGAAAAAGGCGTCGCGTTCAGAAATATATTCAGTTTCCTGCCTGGCGCTTCTGGCACGCTGCCGCTGGTCATCCATAGCCGTCCCGAAGCCGTCCGAATCAACAGTCAGACCTTGCTCAGCTGCCATTTCCTGAGTCAACTCCAGGGGGAAACCGTAAGTATCGTATAGTTTAAAGGCGTCGGCTCCAGGGACAACCGAACCACCCGCCGCTTTCAATCCGGTAATGATCTGGTTCAACATTTCCGTACCCTGGGCCAGGGTCTCTCCAAAACGTTCTTCTTCGGCTTGAATGACCCTTAGCACATGTTCCTGCCTATCTACCAGTTCCGGGTATGCCTTACCCATTTGCCGGATCACGGCACTGGCCACCTGGCCCAGGAAAAGACCCTGCATCCCGAGCAGCCTGCCGAAACGCACAGCCCGCCGGAGCAGGCGCCGGATAACATAACCCCTGCCTTCATTAGACGGCAGGGCGCCGTCAGCAACGGCAAAAGTGATCGCCCGGCAGTGGTCCGCAATTACCTTTAAAGCGAGGTCAATCTTATCGTCAGTACCGTATTTGAGGCCGAAAAGCCCCGCTGAAAAATCCATAATCTCGCGCAGAAGGTCTGTTTCGAAGTTTGAAGGAACATTCTGAAGCACCGAGGCCACCCGCTCCAGGCCCATCCCGGTGTCAATGCCTTTGCTGTCCAGAGGAGAATAGTTTCCTTCTTCATCTCTGAAATATTGAATAAAAACCAGATTCCAGATTTCAATGTACCGGTCGCAGTCGCAACCGACCGCACATTCCGGTAAACCACAGCCGCGATCCGCGCCCAGGTCAACATATATCTCTGAACAAGGACCACAGGGCCCGACACCAATTTCCCAGAAATTAGTATCCTTACCCATTCTGACAATACGGCTGGCCGGCACACCAACCACCCGGTGCCATATATCAAAAGCTTCATCGTCGTCCTGATATACAGTAATCCACAGCCTGTCCGGGGGCAGGCGCAGTTGTTCAGTCACAAATTCCCAGGCCCATGGAATGGCGCTTTCCTTAAAATAATCACCAAAAGAAAAGTTGCCCAGCATTTCAAAAAAAGTGTGGTGCCGGGCCGTCCTACCCACCGATTCAATATCCGGGGTGCGAATACATTTCTGACAGGTTGTTACTCTGAGAAAATCCGGCTTGGCAGCTCCGGTAAAATACGGCTTAAAAGGCACCATTCCGGCAGCCGTCCAGAGAATGCTGGGGTCACTTAAAGGAATAAGAGAGGCGCTGGGCAAAATCTTATGGCCCTTTTTTTCGAAAAATTTCAAAAAACTCTCCCTAATCTCATTACCAGTCATCAAAACATATAGCCTCCCACTTTTTTGCTGTAAGTACTTGGCGTCTGTCATTAGGGCAATTTTTCAACCCTAATTCAAAGAGCGAGTGAGCCTGAGGATAACAAAAAAACCCATAATTTTCGCTCTAATTATACAGAATGAAACTATTAGGTGTCAAGGAGAGGGGAGATCTGAAGGATTAGCAAACGAACACTTTGCGATATACAAAATTCAGGACCACTCGTAAAACGGCCGCTACGGGAACGGCCAGCAGCATTCCCGTCAGGCCGTAAAGTTCACCACCCGCGAAAAGGCTGAAGATTACTACCAGCGGGTGCAACCCCACTTTGTCACCCAATATTTTGGGTGATATAATATTTCCTTCCAATTGATGGATAATCAGGAAAGCTAGCGCAACCTTGATAGCTAGCCACTTGGAATGTAAAATCGCCAGGCCGACGGCCGGTACCGCCCCGATTACCGGTCCGAAATAAGGGATTAACTCAGTTATTCCGGCAATAAGACCCAGCATCATGGCAAACTCCATGCCCAGCAAAGCCATACTCGCCGCTGTAAGGCCGCCGACAATGGCCGCCACGAAAAGATAACCTCTAATAAAACTGCCCAAAACCTGATCTATTTCATGTAATATCCCGGCAACATCTCCCCGCCATTCTTCAGGTAATGTTAAAATAGCTCTCTTTTTTATTAATTGCAGATCCTTTAATAAATAAAAGGCCAGCACCGGCGCCAGGAGCATTTTAAAAATATATCCCGCCGCGCCGATTAATGCAGCTACGGTCAGCCTGACCTGCTGCAAAATAATATCTTCCACCCAGCGAATACGCTCGTCAATAACCTGTCTCATACCGTCCGGAATACTCAGGTCGATGTAATGAGATTGTACAGACCTAACGATCTCCTGAACCTGTTCGGTATACTGAGGGATTGTCTCGGCCAGGCGGTTGAGCTGTTCGATGATCCTTGGAACACCGTACAGAAAAATACCTGCGGCAAAAAAGAAAAGGGCTAGATATACCAGCAGGATCGCCCCGGCCCTCGGCGTACCCCTTCTTTCGATGAGGCTGACCAGGGGGTTTAAAATGTAAGTAAGCAAAACAGCCAACCCCAGGGAGAAGATTAAGCCTTTGATCAAGTAAAAAAAATATGCAAACAAAAATACAACACAGATCAAGAATAGCAGTTTCTTTGAATTATCCTCTTTCCAGGGCAACTCCATTTTCACCACCAAAACATAAGTGGGGAGAACCTCCCCACTCGAAAAATCACAAAAAACTTTATGCAATAAATTTGCTTAAGTTAAAATGCTTTGTAGCAATTACATATTTCTTGAAGTCAACGCTAGTTGTTTCTGAAAATCCCCCTGATCATTCTAGATACCCTTTCACCAGTCTCTTTAGAAAAAAAACCGTGTTCTTTCCTTTGCAGTTTGTTTCTGCCACCGGTCATAATACTTGCAATGGCTCCAATGATACCGGCGGCGATAACGCCTTTCCAAAAATTCTTCCGCACGCTTTATCCACCCCCGTATCGCTCTTATAGTAAAAATTCATTTTGCGGATCAAAAGCAACCAGACTGCCGTCTTCAGCTACCTCGTAGATCTGAACGCCTTCTTTATTAATCCGGTATTCCACACAACAATCCCAGCAGTAATACTGGTCAATACCAACTTTTCCGGTGGACTTGCCACCGCAGACCGGGCATGTCAAAACTTTCGCCCCCCAAACTTAGCGAGTAAACCCTCAATTCCCAACCTTTAATTGCTATTATGTCCATCTGACAAATAAAAATGCATGGGGTCAGGCTTTACTTTGTTACTTCCTCTGTATAAAAAGCGTAAAAAACCCCCACCGACGCAATGGCAGGGGCACAGATCTTGTACTTTTTCTATATCTATTTTCCGTATTCAGTGTAAGTAAGGATAGATTTTCTCCCAGGAGGCACCCGGCTTTTGCGATTAATTCAGTTCATTTTTCAGTTTTAGGACGGTTTCTTCGGTAAGTCCGGTAATTTCAACAATAATATCTACCGGTAGCCCCTTTTTTAGGGCTGCCCTGGCGGTCTCCATTTTTCCTTTTATCTCGCCTTCCTTTATACCTTCCTTTATACCTTCCTCACGGCCTTTCTCGTGCCAACTAGTAGTTATCTGCATGATTGCCTCGGCCTCCTTTCTATTTATCTTACCTAATTCCAAGTAGTATTCTTCATCTTCTTTCTGGTTCAGCTTCAGGTAACTTTCAAAAAAGCCGCCCAATAGCTCCATCTGGGCTGGGTTCAGCTTCATCCGGGTCAGCATGCGCATGAATTCCAGCTTGACTTTTACCCTCTCTTCCGGGCTAAAGCCCATCTTGCTAAGCAGGGCCGCAGCCACGGGGTTGTCCCCGGTTACGTAATCCCTCCAGTTGAGTTTCTTAAGTTCCAATTTGTAGTATCTGAACTGCAGTACATTCAGAAAGGGAAATTCCAGGTTAAATCTGTCTGGTTCGTCCTGGACCTTGTCGTAGCTGAATATGACCACCGGCAATATCCGGAGCCGATACTTTTCGTACAACCGGCTGAAGTAGATAAACATTCTTTCATTGAACTCTTTTTGTATGTAGGCCTGCGGTTCCACATGTATCAGGATTAGACCGGTCTCTTGTTTGAGCCTAGTTTCCACCAGGATATCCACTAGTTGCTTTTTTCCGGCGGTGACATCGGTAAACACTTCCTGCTGCAAAAACCGAAGGTGACTAAAATCTATAGCCTGACTAGCGACGGGGAAGAACAATTGCATGAATTCGGAGAAAAAGGCTTGTAACAACTCCTTGAACAGCCGATCGTGGTCTATTCGGTTATCAAACATTATTTTTACTCCGTTGATTTTTTACTATTTTTTAGTATATAACGAAAGGAATAGGGTTTCAACAGAAACAATGGAACAATGGGGTCAGGCTTTACTTTGTTACTTTCCCTGTCCATGAGGCGGAAAAACCCCCACCGATGCAATGCGGGCACATCAAGGAGTTCGACATCCTGGCCCTGCTGGCCGAAAACCCAAACCGGTTCTACAGCGCCGACCAGTTAATGGAACTGGTATGGAGCACCAAGGAGTCTGTGGATTACAGATCGTTAATGGTACATATGAGCAAGTTGCGCAAAAAAATCAGGGAGGACCCGTCCAACCCTACAGTACATAATTACCGTGAGAGGTTTTGGTTACAAGTTCAATAGTTCATAGGACTATCTATGGTGGCCCCGCCCACCAGGCAATCCCCGTGATAAAAAACAACCGCCTGACCGGGGGTGATGGAACGCTGCGGGGAACGAAAATGAACCTTAACAGCACCGCCGGGCAAGGGCGTCAGGGTAGCCGGGGCAGGCCTGCCATTGTAGCGCACCTGCGCCTCAACTTCTATGGGACCGGTCAATTCGTCATAGAGAATCAAGTTCACATCTTTCGCAATTAAACCATTACCCAGGATGGCTTCTTCAGGTCCCAAGGTGATGGTGTTATTTTCAGTGTCTATTTTAACTACATATAGGCGTTCTCCTGCTGCCAGGCCCAGTCCCCGGCGCTGGCCAATGGTATAAAAAGGGATACCCTTATGTTTTCCGATAACCTCGCCATTCATGTTCAGAAACGGACCCGGCTTGATATCCGCTGCTTTTTCCTGTAAAAAGCCACGGTAGTTATCGTCAAGAACAAAACAAATCTCCTGGCTTTCAGCTTTATCGGCAACCGGTAGACCTAAGTCGGCGGCCATCTTTCGCGCTTGATCTTTGGTGTAGTCCCCCAGTGGCATCAATGTATGCGCAATCTGGTACTGAGTCAAACCGTACAATACGTATGTCTGGTCTTTTCTCCGGTCGGCTGAACGGCAAACCGTATAGCGCCCGTATTCCTCGCTGAAGCCTAGACGCGCGTAATGCCCGGTGGCAACATATTCCGCCCCCAGGCCTAGCGCCCTGTCCAGCAGCGCGTCAAATTTGACGTACCGGTTGCAGGCGATGCAAGGGTTGGGCGTGCGCCCGCGCAGGTACTCGGAAGTAAAGTAGTCGATCACTTTCTTCTCGAAGACATCACGGAAATTCATCACATAATAAGGAATACCCAGTATACCTGCAACCCGCCTGGCATCTTCAACGGCTGCCAACGAACAACAGCCGGCATGCTCCTCTCCCACCTCAGTTTGGGTGGAATCCCAAATTTGCATAGTAACACCGATTACTTCATAACCTTGTTTTAACAGGAGGGCGGCGGTGACAGAACTGTCAACCCCGCCGCTCATAGCTACGACAACCTTTTTATTGGTCACATGCTCACCCTTGATTATTATTCTCCTAGTTGTTCCGGTAGTTCTTAATAGCATCATGCAAAGCGTCAGCAGCCAGATTCGAGCAATGCATTTTTTGCGGGGGAAGTCCGTCCAACATATCAGCAACGTCCTGGTTGGTTATTTGCATAGCTTCCTCCAGCGTCTTACCTTTAGCCATTTCTGTAAGCATGCTGCCGGAGGCGATGGCTGCAGCGCAACCAAAAGTTTTAAACTTGATGTCAGTGATAACACCGTTATCAACCTTAATAAAAATCTTTGTAACATCACCGCAAACAGGGTTACCCACTTCAGCGGCGCCGCTGGCGTCGGTTATTTCCCCAACATTCCTGGGATTGTTAAAATGCTCAACTACCTTCTCGCTATACATGACACAATTCCCTCCCCTAATTACAATCAATAGCGGGAACTTAACCCGCAGTTTTTCAGTTAACTCCGCCCATCATTATCTCTATTGCCTGCGTCGGTTGCCTCCCGGCAAATATCAGCCAGCGTGATCGAATCATAAACCGCGGCGATTCCGTCGCGCACTTTGGCCCAGACAGTACGGGTTATACAATAGTCTGCTTCATCACAGTTGCCGGGATCTTCTTCATTGACACAATACACCGGGGCAATCGGCCCCTCCAGCGTACGAATAACATCACCCACAGTAATCTCGGCCGGCTCCCGGGCAAGGATATAACCGCCCTGGGCTCCCCGGATGCCTTTGACCAAACCAGCCTTACGCAACATCGCAATAAGCTGTTCCAAATAGTGTTCGGACAGGTTCTGGCGCTCCGCTATATTTTTCAGCGGGATGGGTTCAGAACTATAACGCTGCGCCAAATCCAACATAGCCTTAAGGCCATAATGTCCTTTAGTGGAAAGCCGCAAAAAAACGCCCCCTAAATCAGAGTATATTAGTCGGGTTTATGTGCCGATCTTAGCACAGCAAGTAATTGTTGTCAATCATAAACCGACTATCTCTAACCGACTATCTCAGTCAGACTTAGTATCCTGCTCATCTTTTTTAACAAAAAGTGGTGAAATTGCCCTCAGGCGATTCATTATGGGCGGCAAAATATTAAGGAAGTATTCCACATCCCCGTCATTGTTATCCCTTCCCAGAGTAAGCCGGAGCGATCCGCGGGCAGTTTCCGGCGGAATGCCCATGGCCAACAGCACGTGCGAAGGTTCCACGGAACCTGATGAACAGGCGGAACCACTGGAAGCGGCAACCCCTTCCATATCCAGGCTAAAAAGCAGCGACTCACCTTCGACAAATTCAAAAGTGAAGTTAACGAGGTTCGGCAGCCTACTGGCTGGATGCCCGTTTATATGTACATGCGGAACCTTATCCATGACTCCTTGAATAATTTTATCCCGCAATTTGGCAAGACGCTGTGATTCTTCCTGCAGATCAGCTACAGCAAGTTCAACAGCTTTTCCCAACGCCACTATGCCCGGGACGTTTTCAGTGCCGGGCCGGCGCTTTCTTTCCTGGCCGCCGCCGTGGCTGACCGGTTGCCAGCCCGCACCCTGCCTTATGTACAGCACGCCGACGCCCTTCGGCGCGTAAAGCTTGTGCCCGGAAATAGTCAGAAAGTCCACCTGGAGGTCATCGACATTGACAGGTATTTTCCCCATACTTTGCACCGCATCACTGTGAAAAAGAATTCCTTTCTCCCTGGCCAGCCGCCCTATTTCGGGGATGGGCTGAATTGTCCCCACTTCGTTATTTGCATGCATGATTGAAATTAATATTGTTTTGTCATTAATAGCTTTTTTCACGTCTTCAAGGCTTACCATCCCGTAGCTGTCTACCGGCAGGATTGTTAAGGCAAACCCTTCCTCCTGGAGAACCTTGCACGTATCCAGAACGGCATGGTGCTCCACCGCGCTAGTGATAATATGATTCCCCTTCCGGCGGTTGGCATATGCCGCGCCTTTTATGGCCATATTGTCGGACTCAGTGCCACCGCTGGTAAAAACAATTTCCTCCGGTTTTGCCCCAATGCCGCGGGCGACCTTTTCCCGCGCCTCTTCCACCGCTTTTTTGACCTCGCGCCCGAAAAAATGGATGCTGGACGGGTTGCCGAAATTTCCGGTAATGAAGCGGATCATTTCTTCAGCCACTACAGGGTGTACCGGTGTCGTAGCGCTATGATCAAAATAAACCTTTCTCATTATTAAAGCGATACCTCCCATTTACTGATGCGATTAATCCTAGTAAATTTGTCGGATATACTTAAAAACATATTAACATACATATATTTTAGCTGTCAATCCAACATTTTGTGCAACAGTCCTCCAACAATCCTCAATAAAGGAACTTCGTACAAAATGTAAGAAACCTTCCTCACTAAGAGGAAGGTTTCTTACATTTTTAAAGAGCCCGTAATGAACTACGCTACAGCCATTATGCATTTCTGCGTAGCCCACGACAATCTTTCGACTGCCGTAGACCATTACGAAACCCATAATGACCTTTGCTTGACTATCATGGATACCTAGGAAGCCTGCAGCAATCTTTCGACTGCTGCAAACCCCACATCAACAAATATAGTTTAATGTATCCGGCACCCATGATAATCTTAGCTCGACCAGTAAATATCCCTTACGACCTCATAGCAATCGTTCGGACTGCTATAAAGCCTGCCGGAACACTTACCAGTCTGCCCTCCGGCTAATACCGAACCTTCTACGATCCGGTATTAACCTTTGGCCGGCTGTTACAAAGCCATTTGACCCTGTAACAGCCTGGGCTCGGCCATTACGAACCCTTACGGTTGTATTTTGTCCCTGGCGCCGGTTTTAATTCAAGGTAAATCATTCACCAGGTGGTTATTTTTGGAAAACTCAAAATCGCCCTCAAGGTAAGCACCACACCATACTAAGCAGACTATACCGTTAAAGCTAATGCAGTTTGCCGTGCCCGCGCTCTAAACAAGTATCACAGCCGCAAGCCACGTCATGTTTTTCATCTTTGGGTTTATATCCCGCCGACTCAAGCGCATCAACCACCTGCCGTCGTATGTTTTCCAGGTATCTTTCACGAAGTTCTTTTTGTTCCTCTTTTTCCTGCGGAGTAAGCCCCCCGTTGCGTTGTTTGCGGGCCAGAAAATTGATTCTTTCCACTAATTCTTTGGTTATCAACTTCAATGTCGAGTAGACGCTCGACTTCACCTCACTTTGCAATGATGTGTTGAATGTGAGAAGACCGTCCACGCCCCTCACAGAACCCAACGTGCCCTATTAAGGCATTGGGCTCTTCATATATGCCTTACACAGCT
>Ga0067045_1030219_pt1 | contig 16146 bp, 19 predicted proteins | sample TerdegcTABiofilm_FD_59184 | JGI IMG/M metagenome (GOLD analysis project Ga0067045, IMG submission 59184) | Combined Assembly of (Gp0054472, Gp0054536) Wastewater bioreactor microbial communities from Singapore -Terephthalate degrading...
CACGATCTTCTGATGCATTGTCATACGATCCTCCACTCCTTCAGTGAGTGTCAGATCAGATTATAGCACATACACTTGATCAGCGCGGCAATCATCCCTCCCGTCGGCTTTCTGGCCGTCCTGGTCGGGTACCACATGCGCCTTGTCTTCCCGGAGCTCCCCGCTGGGCAGGCCTTTCCCAGGTTCCTTCTCGAATACCTTCCGCCGGCCTGGGCGGGGCTGTTCCTGGCCACCCTCCTGGTAGCCATCGTGGGCACCGGGGCGGGAATGGCCCTGGGTTTCGGCCGGATCGTTTCGAACGACCTGTATTCGAGATACGCGGGCCCCCGGGCGGACGGGAAGCGGCGGCTCCTCGCGACTCGGGCGACGATCCTCGCGGCCCTGGCCGTATCCGCCCTATTCACCCTGGGCAGCCTGGGCCGGACGATCCTTTCCTTCGGATTCCTCTCCATGGGACTGAGGGCCGCGGTCCTCCTCGTGCCCATGGCCGCAGCCCTCTTCCTTCCGGGTCGGATGAGGGGAGGCTGGGCGACGGCATCCAGCGCCGCGGGGCTGGGGGCGGTTCTGGCTGCGGAGGCGGCGGGGTTTCCCTTCGATTCGCTTTTCGCGGGCATCGCGGCAAGCGCCGTCGTTGCGGGAGCGGGACTTCTTGCCGGACGATGCAGGTCTCGGGCGGGGTAGGGAAGGCCGCCGGAATTATTTCCCGCAGCAGTGTTTGTACTTTTTCCCGGAACCGCAGGGGCAGGGATCGTTGCGGCCCACCTTGGGGCCCGCGCGTACGACCGTCTCGGTCCGGACCGTTCCGGAGTCGTAGAGCCAGGCACCGTCGTTCTTGACGAAGTACGCGGTCTCCCGGTGCTCCTGGACGCGGCCGTCCATCTCGAACTTCGCGGAGAACTCGACGACGCCCTCGGAATCCCCGCTTCCTCCCTTCTCGACGCGGTGGATCGAAAGGCCCTTCCAGAGGGCTTTGCGGCTCCAGTCCTCGGTGGCCTTTCGGTCCGCGCCGTCGGACCGGGCGTAGGTGCCCAGGATGTGGTCGATCTCGCCCTTCACGTAGGCGCTGTAGCGAGAGCGCATCAGGGCCTCGGCGGTCGGAGCCCGGAGGGCGCCCGAAATGATCGGGCCGCAGCATGCGGAATATTCGCGGCCCGAGCCGCAGGGACAGGTGTCGCTCATGGTGGATCCTCCGGGGGGACGTTGTATACCGGATCTGCCGATCCGGGCAAGCGGAGGGACGGAGGATCGTTCCGCCGGCCTTCCGCTACCGCTCCGAAGGAGGCTTGAACCCCTCTACGAGGTACCGGGGGAATCCCTTGGTGAAGCTTTTACAGGCCAGGCTTCGGAGGACGGGGATGTTCAAGAGCGGACGAAGGACGGCGGCATCCAGGACCGTGAGGGCCAGGAGCGGACCTGCCGCGACGATAAGGAGTCCCGCGGCGATGTCCGCCAGGGCGGTCGCGGCGGGAGGCCAGGCCCCCCGCAGGAAGGCCGACGCCGGTCCGTACAGCCGGAAACCCAGGACCACGGCGAGCGTCGACAGGGCGAGAAGGGCGATCCCGCGGACCGGAGAGGTGTTGATCGCCCGGGTCGGGCAGGTGTTCATGCAGCGGTTGCAGGATTCGCAGCCCCAGGTCCAGCGCTGCCGGGCCGTCGGGCCCTTCCCCAGGACGATGGCGCCGGCGGGACAGGTCCGTGCGCACAGACCGCAGGATGTGCAGTCGTCGTCGGCGATGAAGAGCTTGCCCAGAAAATGTCGTCCGAATGCCCCGAACATAATGCCGACGAAGTTCAGAAGCCCGTCGATCCCGATCCGTTCCTGCTCGAGGGTAGTCCCATCTAGGAGGGCCCGCACGAAGGCGTCGACCCCGGCGTCCCCCGCCGCCACGGACCGGAACCGCTCCTTGTCGACCGGAGGGGGCATCATTTCGACCCAGTTGACCGGGTAGTGAGCGGCCCCCTTGAGCACAACCCGGTAGCCCTTCCGTCGGAGCATGCGCCCGGCGACGTACGCGGACCCGTAGGAACCGCCGCCGTCCGCGGTGAAGACCGCCGCCGGGATCCCGCCTCCCCCGGGCAGGCGTGCTAGGAACCGCGCCACCAGGGCCGGGGGGCGCCACGCGTAGGTGGGATACGCCAGGATCAGGCGGTCCGGGCGCTCCGGCAGAGGCCGGGCGGTGCGGGAGATGTAGAGCATCCGCACCTCATGGCCGTCCTTCTCCAAGGCTTCAGCGATTCTCCGGGCGCCTCGTTCGGTGTTCCCTGTGCCGCTGAAGTAGTACAGATGGTACAGCATGTCCGCCGTCATGGACGGAGCGGGGTGCTCTGTCCCGGCTCCAGGGCGATCACCTCGGGGCCCCGCACCGCCCGGGCGTTCTTCCCGTCGAAGAGCTCCGACTTGCTCGAATGGATGGGGAGGACCGTCCGGGCTTTGACGGCGGCGGCGCAGCGGGAAGCCTCCTCGGGGCCCATGTTGTAGAATCCGTCGCAGGGCAGGAGGGCGTAACCGATCCCGTACTTGGCAAAGCCTTCCATCTCGGGCAGGTAGTTGGTGTCGCTGGCGTGGTACACGACGATTCCGTCGAAGGACACGAGGAAGCCCAGGGTCTCCCCGCGCCGGTGGTTCTTGTTCGAGGCGGGAAGGGCCCGGACCGTGACAGGTCCCGCCTGGAAGGAGTCCCCCTCGGCGAGGTACCGGATCCCCTTGCCGGATACGGCCCCCGGGGCGGAGGCGACGACCGCGCCGGGCTTGAGCTTGACCAGGTCGACTCGGTTGTGGTCCCCGTGACCGTGGGACACCAGGACTAGGTCCGCGGGCTCTGAATAGTCCCCCGGGGCGTAGGGATCGATGTACAGGACGAATCCGGAAGCCGTCCGGATCTTTACGGTCGCCCGGCCGAAGTAGGTCAGCTCTGCGGACTTGGAGGTCTGTCCCGCGGCCGCCAGAGATCCGAGGGTTATGAGGGGCAAGGCAAAGAACTTAGTTCCGCTCATGGATACCTCCTATACGCCCTTCGGGCCGGAGGCTTTCCGTCAGAATATGGATGCATTCTTGTTCGCCTCGGCTCACCGGGATGGATTCAATTGTCGCAAGTACAGTGTAGCGCCCCCGGACTGGTGAAGCAAATATGCGGCCGCCCCGGGTATTCCCGAGGCGGCCGTCCGAAAAGGGAAGGCGATAGCTTAGCGGAAAAGGGAATGTCCTTCCTTGTTCAACGTTTGAAGCTCTTCCAGGATTTTCAGGGCCTTGGGTGCGTCTCGTTCTCCCGCGGCGCCCACCCCGCGGAGGGCCGTATCCACGAATTTCCCGAGGACGCGGTCCCATTCAGCCTTGTTTCCTTTGGGCGGGGTGAACTTCATGATCCGGTTCTGGCCCTCGGCGAACTTCCAGAATCCCTCCGCGGCCGCATAGAAGTCTCCGCGGTTCAACGCGGCCCGGACCTGGCCCAGGGTTTGCTGGTTCGTGCGCATGACCTGGATCACTTCATCCCGATTGTACGCGGTCTGGGCGGCTGCGGGTACGACTAGGGCCAGGGCAAGAAATGCACACAGAATCGCTGATACCTTCGTCGATGTCTTCATTGGCGCCTCCTTGAAACGGTGTGGGAACTTAAAAGAAATATTACTATAAGTGTAATAATAAAAAAATCTCCGGGCAATAAGTCAATTTCAAAAGTCGGTCATCTTTGAAATCGGCCTTGCGATTGCTCGCCAAAGGCGGATTTCAAGATAGCTTTTTCAAAGCCCAGGGAGTTTTGAAAAAGCCTCGTTTGTAAAATCTTTTCATTGACAGAACACCCAAAGGGGTGGATACTGGACCAACTGGTTAACCAAATATGGTAACCACGCCGGGGCGGGGGTATCGCGGGAATGAAAAGAGAGAACCTGGACAGCGAGCGGGTCGTCCTGGAGCACCTTCGGGACCAGATCGTGTCCGGTTCGCTCAAACCAGGAACGAAGCTTCCCTCCGAGCGCGCCCTGGGACAGACCCTGGGCGTGAGCCGCGGGTACGTACGGAAGGCTCTTGCCAAGCTGGAACACTACGGCCTCATCCGCACCCTTCCCCAGCGGGGAACGATCGTGGCGGGCCTGGGCACCAAGGCTATTTCCGGGCTGATCGCCAGCATCGGGAGCCTGGACGAGGACTTCGGACCCGTCGAGCTGTTCGAGATCCGAGCCCTGCTGGAAACCTTCGCGGCCCGGAAGGCGGCCGAGAGGGCGGGGTCCGATGAGATTACGGAGATCCTGAAGTGGCATTCCGAGTTCCGGGCCCGGGCGGACGCGGGCCAGCGTGGACTCGACGAGGATCATCTCTTCCACTTGGCGATCGCCAAGGCCAGCGGCAATCCTGTCTGCCTCGCCTTGACCAGCTATTTCACCCCCCAGATCATCTCGCTGAACGCGGATTTCGCGGAAAGCGACCCCGATCGGTTCCGCAGGACCTTCGCGGAGCACGACGGCATCGTCCGAGCTATTCTGGCCGGCGATCCAGACGCCTCCGAGAAGGCGATGAAGAGTCATATGGCGGAGGCTTGGAAAAGGAGGCTTCCCGGCAACACGCCCCGCTGAGGATCGGGGACGGTATCGAGGGTACGCGGCCGGCAGGTGTAGATCGGCCTTGAATCATAGGTCCCGAAGGAGGGAACAGACATGAAAAAGGTATTCGCGCTGGTAATCGCCCTGGCGATGATCGTGTTTACCGTCGCCGCGGCTCCCAAGCCGGTAACCATCACCCATTGGTACTGGGCGGACAACCCTAAGTATTCCGCGGTCATGAAGGAGATGGCGGCGGACTTCAACGCCACGAACGGCAAGGGGATCACGGTCGTCGTGCAGGAGTATCCCTGGGACGGCGGCGGCTACAGCGAAACCCTGTTCCGAGCGGCGATGGGCGGGGGAGGGCCGGATACCTCGTCGGCCAAGCTTACATCGACCCCTCTCTTCGTCTCCAACAACCTCTGGGAGAATTTGGACAAGTATATCAACCGCTGGAAGGACAAGGACCAGATCGACCCCGCGCTCTGGAAGACGATGCGGGACGCGAGCCGGACCAAGAGCGTGTACTTGATGCCCTGGAACACCCAGGTGCTGTACGTCTACTACCGGCCGTCCATGTTCAAGGCGGCGGGGATCTCCGTGCCCAAGACCTACGCCGAATTCCTGGACGCCTGCGCCAAGCTGACCAAGGACACGGACGGCGACGGACGCACGGACGTATACGGTTTCGGGATGCGGGGCTTCCGGGGAGGGCACGAGCCCTGGGGCAGCTTCATCCAGGCCCGGGGAGGAACCTTCGCGGACTTCACCACCCCGAAAGCCGTGGCGGGCATGCAGGACTTCATAGATCTCTACAAGAAGGGGTACGCCCCTCCGACCGCGCCGATGGACGGTTTCAACGAGATCATCGCCAACTTCAAGTCCGGGAAGACCGCCATGACGGTGCACCATATCGGGTCTTCCGCAGGAATGATCGACACCTTCGGGGACGACGTGGACGCCTTCCCCTTCCCCGGAGACGCGGGCCGATGGACTTCCATGGGGGACACCGAAAACGTGATGTTCCGGTCCAGCAAGAACAAGGACGCGGCCTTCGAGTGGTTGGCGTATCTCGCCACAGGCAAGGGCCAAGTCACCTGGTGCTCCGTCACGGGAAACGTCCCCGTTAGCAAGGCCGTTCAGAAACTGCCCCAGTTCCAGAACAGCAGGTTCATGAAGGTATCCATCGAGGGGGCGCCCTTCGCCGGCATCTATCCCGTCCTGGATACGACCACCGAATGGATCAGCACGATCTGGCCCAACACGATCGCGGCGGCCCTGCAGGGGAAAATCACGGCTGCGGAGGCCATGAAACAGCTCCAGGCGGGTCTGTACAAGTGATGTAGTTCTAGAATCACCACGGAGGGCACGGAGATGAGAATAGGATATGAACATCCGATTTCCAGCTCCGTGAGCTCCGTGTGCTCTGTGGTAGATTCAGGAAAACCATTATCCCGCGACAGGGATGGAGACGAATGGGACGCAAGAAGAATTTCTGGCCGTACCTTTTGGTAGCCCCGGCCCTGCTGACGGTGCTGACCGTCGTGTTCATCCCGGTGGTGAACGCGATATCCATGAGCTTTCAAAGCTACGACCTTAGGCGGCCCAGTCGCATCGGTTTCATCGGCTTGCGCAATTATTCCGAGGTCCTCTCGGATCCTCTCTTTTGGCAGGCCGTTTGGAAGACCGTGCTGTGGGTAGGAATCGGCGTAGGATTCCAGTTCCTCTTCGGCTTTGTCCTCGCGCTCTTGCTCAACCGAAAATTCTTCGGACGAGGGATCGTCCGTTCGATCAGCCTCATACCCTGGGTTACCCCCGGCGTGCTTATCGGCCTTATGTGGAGATGGATCTACGACGGCAGCTACGGAGTCTTGAACGATATCCTCTTCCGGCTGGGGATCATCCGGGATTTCGTCCCCTTTCTGGCCCGGGGAGAAACCGCGTTCCCCGCGGTGATCCTGACCATCATCTGGCAGGGCATCCCCTTTTTCGCCCTGATGATCCTGGCGGGCTTGCAGGGCATTCCCGAGGAACTGTACGACGCCGCGGACGTGGACGGCGCCAACGGGGTGCAGAAGCTCTTCCGCATCACCATCCCTTCTCTCAAGAACGTGATCTTCGTGACTACCTTGCTTAGGATCATCTGGGTCTCCAATTCCGTGGACGTCATCTTCAACCTGACCGAGGGGGGCCCCGCCTACGCGACCCAGACCCTCAGCGTCTATGTCTTCAACAAGGGCAATTCCTTGAACCTCGGGTATGCCGCGACCATGTCGATCCTACTGGCCTTGATGCTCTCCTCCGTCGCGATCGTGTACCTGCGACGGATCTTCCGGAGTCAGGAGGGCGCCCGATGAGAACGACTCCGTCCGGCGCCGTAAAGAGCCTGGCTTCCTATCTTCTCCTTGCGGCGATGCTAATATTCCTGCTCTTTCCCTTCTATTGGACCTTCGTCACCTCCGTCAAGCCGGAGAGCGAACTTTACGGCAAGACCGTAACCTATTGGCCGAAACAGGCGACCCTCGAATCGTACCGGCGGCTCTTCAGCGACTACAACTTCATTCGACCTATGACCAATAGCCTGATCGTGGCGGCTTCCACGACCCTGGTTTCGCTGACGGTATCCCTTCTCGCCGCGTACGCTTTCTCCCGGTTCCAGTTCAAGGGGCGGAAATTCCTCATGACCTTGTTCCTGACGAACAACATGTTCCCTACCGTATTGCTCCTGATACCCCTGTACGCCATCATGCGGAAGCTCGGGATTCTCTATACGCCCTTCGCGTTGATCCTGGCCTACACGACCTTCACGATCCCGTTCTCCATCTGGCTGCTCAACGGGTACCTGGCCGACCTGCCTCCGTCCCTGGAGGAGGCGGCGATGGTGGACGGGGCGAATCGAGCCCAGGCCTTCACCCGGATCGTCCTGCCCGTCCTGATGCCCTGCATCGTGGCCACCGGAGCCTACGTTTTCATGACCTCCTGGAACGAGTACACCTTCGCGGTGATGTTCACGAACGAGGCAAATCGAACCATCCCGGTCTCCCTGAAGAACCTGATCGGCCAGCTGGGGGTGGAGTGGGGGATGCTGACCGCGGGGGGGATCGTCACGATCATCCCCGTATGTTTCATGTTCTTCTTCGCCCAGAAACGATTGATAGAGGGCCTGACCGCCGGGGCGGTCAAGGGCTGAAGGAAAGGAGTTCCCGCACATGGGCCGCGAATCTCTGGACGCGACGGAGCTTGCATTGCGCCGCGACATCATCAAGATGCTGTACCTCTGCCAGTCGGGCCATCCGGGTGGATCCCTCTCCTGCGTCGAGATCCTGGAAGGTCTCTACTACCGGACCCTTCGGATCGACCCTTCCCGCCCCGACTGGGAGGATAGGGACCGGTTCGTGCTGAGCAAGGGCCATTCGTGCCCCGCCCTCTACGCGATCCTTGCGGACCTGGGTTTCTTTCCCCGCTCGGATCTATGGCGTCTTCGACAGGTGGACAGCCACCTTCAGGGGCACCCGGACATGACCAAGACTCCCGGGATCGACGCCAACACGGGCTCCCTGGGCCAAGGGCTTTCCATCGCCCTGGGCCTTGCCCTCGCCGCAAAGCACAAGAGGAAGATGTACCGCGTCTTCGCGTTGGTCGGCGACGGGGAAGTACAGGAGGGAATGATCTGGGAGGCGGCCATGGCCGCTGCGCACTACAAGCTGGACAACCTTGTCGTGCTTCTGGACCATAACGGCCTGCAGATCGACGGGCCCAACGAAAAGGTCATGGGCTTGGGGAATATCGTATCCAAGTTCTCCGCCTTCGGTTTCGACTGCGAGGAGGTGGACGGCCACGACCCCGAGGCCGTCGCCTCGGCCGCAGGGCGTCGAACGGAAGGAAAGCCGAGGTTCATCCGGTGCCGTACCGTCAAGGGCAAGGGCGTATCGTTCATGGAGGGCATCGCGGGTTGGCACGGAAAGCCCATGAACGCCCAGGAATACGAGACCGCTCTGAGGGAGCTCGGAGGTGATCAAGATGCCTGAGGCGAAATCCCTGCGTGCGGCCTACGGGGAGGCTTTGGTGGAGCTGGGGGCGAAGAATGACAAGGTCGTCGTACTGGACGCGGACCTGGCCCACGCCACAATGACCAGCATGTTCGAGTCCGCGTACCCGGACCGGTTCTATAACTTCGGACTCGCGGAGGCGAACATGATGTGCGCCGCCGCGGGCTTCGCCCACTCGGGGCTTCTGCCCTTCGCGAGCACCTTCGCCCTTTTCGGAACCGGCCGGGCCTACGAACAGATCCGAAACTCCATAGCCTACGTGAACGCCAACGTGAAGTTCGGGCTCTCCCACTCGGGTCTCTCCGTCGGGGAGGACGGGGGCAGCCACCAGAGCGTCGAGGACATCGCCCTCATGCGGGTGGTTCCCAACATGACCATTTTGGTACCCTGCGATCCGATCGAAACGCGGAAGGCGGTCTTCGCTGCCGCGCTCATCGACGGCCCGGTGTATATCCGGGTGGCTCGGCCTGTGGTGGAGACGATCACAGATCCCGATACTCCCTTCGTCCCCGGAACCATCCTCCGACTTCGGGAGGGCTCCGATATCTGCATCCTGGCGACGGGGCTCATGGTACGGGAGGCTCTCAAAGCCGCCGACTCCCTGGCGGTCGAGGGCATTCGGGCGGAGGTGGCGGACGTGCACACGATCAAGCCTTTCGATGCGGACTATGTCCTTTCGGCCGCCGAGCGCTGCGGCGCCATCCTGACCGTGGAGGAGCATTCGGTGATCGGAGGCCTCGGATCCGCGGCGGCGGAAGTCTTGGCGGGAAACTCGGCCGCCCGGTTCCGCCGCTTGGGCATCCGGGACAAATTCGGGTACTCGGGCAGGCCCGCGGACCTCTTCGAGGCCTTCGGACTTATGGCCGGGCATATCGCCCGGGAATGCCGAGCCCTGCTGGGCTAGGTCGGAGGACGGACCATGAGGATCGAATCGTTCGGTCACGACGGAGAGGGCCTGTCCCGGGTCTATGAAAACGACCGATGGATGGTCGCCGTTAAGAATTGGAAATCCGCAAACGATATCGAAGGCATCGATTGCCTGGAACGGCACAACGAGACCGACGAGCTCTTCATCCTCCTGGCCGGGCGCTGCGTCCTCCTGTCCGGTGTGCGAAATTCGGGAGGAGGAACGGAAATCGAGGCGGTCTCCATGGAACCGGGAAGGCTCTACAAGATCCCCCGCGGGCTCTGGCACAACACGGTTACGCGCAAGGATACCAAGCTCCTGTTGGTGGAGGCTCCGGAAACGTCCATGGCGAACAGCGAGGTCCTGCCCCTGGACGAGGCGGAAAAGGCCGCCGCTCGGGAACTCGCTCGAAAGAGCCTGTAGGGCTAATCTTAGCTTCGAGGCACGGGATACGGGACGATGAGAAGAATCCGAATCGGCATCGTAGGCGTCGGGAATATCGGTCTTGCCCATCTGGAAGCCGTCCGCCGCCTGGGCTACGCGGAGGTTTCCGCGGTGGCGGTCCGGGATGCCGGGCGAGCCGCCGCCCTCTGCGAACTCTACGGTATTCCCCGATACTACACCGATCACCGGGAACTTCTGGCGGATCCGGGTATCGACGCGATCCACGACTGCACCCCGAATCGGGAACACTTTTCCATTAACCGGGATGCTCTACGGGCGGGTAAGCCTGTCCTCTCGGAAAAACCGCTGACCGTCGATTCCGTCCAGTCCGGGGAACTCGTCGAATTGGCGGACCGCACGGGCCTGGTCACGGCCGTGAACTTCGTCAACCGGCATTACACGGCTGTCCAGCATCTTAAGGGCATGATCGAGAACGGAGAGCTGGGAGAGATACGCACGGTCCACGGAGAGTTCCTGCAGGACTGGCTGCTAGAAGAAACGGATTTCGATTGGAGGGTCCGGTCAGAGATCGGAGGACCCTCCCGGGCGATGGCGGACATAGGGTCCCACTGGCTCGATCTTGCCGCCTTCCTGACGGGCCGGCGGGTACGGGAAATCTGCGCGGATACCGCCGTTTTCCTCCCGTTCCGGATAGAACCCGACCCCTCCGGCGCGAGCGGCGGCCGGCGCGTCCCGGTGGATACGGAGGATTACGGAGCCGCGCTCCTGCGGTTCGAGGGCGGAATACGGGGAGCCTTCACGATTTCCCAGGTGAGCCCGGGCCGGAAGTTCGGATTGACTATCCAGGTGGACGGCAGTGCGGCCTCGGCCCGATGGTGCCAGGACGCGCCCGATCGTCTTTGGATCGGCCGCCGGGAGAAACCCAACGAAGACCTCGTCCTGCGTCCGGAACTCTTGAACCTCCGAAGTCGATCCGTCCATCCTTATACAGGAAAGGCGGAGCGTTGGCCCGATGCCCAAAAGAACATGATCGACAGTTTCTACCGCTCGATCTTGGAAGGTGCGGAACCTGTGCACGCGGATTTCCGTGCGGGCCATGAGATCGTGCGAGTCGTGGAGGCCGCGATGGAAAGCGGCAGGCGGGGAGGGTGGGTTCCGGTCTCCTGAACGTCTGTGTCCAGGCGCAGGAATTCGAGGGCGATTAAGAAGTGAGGAAGGATCGAAGGGCGGCCTCGATGTCCTCCGGCATGAGGGGTTTAACCAGAAAGGCCGCGGGCCCCGCGGCGGCGGCTCCCGGTCCCTCGGCCTCCAACGCGGCGTGCAGCACGGTATCCGCCACCTTCCCGGCTATATAGCTTTGGGCAAGGGAAATGGTTCCGTCCACCCACATCCTGACCGCTCGGCGCAAGCGGCTTGTCAATCCGGGCCGGGGGTCTATACTTAGCGTGAAGATCAGGTACCAGATTCCGGCAACGGGCCCGCGACGGCGCCGTGAGGAGCGAAACGCTATGGAAAACCGACGGGAAACCCCGGACGACTTGATCGATCATCCGGAAGCGGCCGCCCTCCGGGCCCTCGGTCTGTATTTCGACCTGCGGCCTGGAGAAGAGTCCCGATACGACGAGAGGAGCCTCCGTTTGCGGGAGGACATGGCCCACCATGTGAAACGGCTTGTGCAGGCCGAGCTTGCCGGGGGGGATGCGGCCTTGCGGGACTACCTGTCCTGGCTCAAGGTCCTGTTCCGCGGGCTATCGATTTCCGACGACCAGGTCGCCGATTCCCTGCGCTGCGCGGCCCGGGCCGCCGCCGAGTCCCTGAGGGAACCCGCCGCGAGCGACGTTCTCGGCCTGGGTGACCGGGCCGCGGATTTGTATGCCCGGCTGGACGCCGAGGCGGGTCGATACGGGGGACCGGGGCCCGCCCCGGGAACGACCGTCCACGCCTATGTTCGGACCCTGGTCGACGGACGTCGGGATCTGGCCCGGAAGGTGGTCGACGCCGAGCTCGACCGAGGCGTTTCCGTGCGGGATCTCTACCTGGACCTCTTCCAGCCGGCACAGCGGGAAATCGGACGGCTCTGGCATACCCGGGAGATCTCGGTCGCCCAGGAGCACTTCGCCACGGCGGCCACCCAGTACCTCATGTCGGAACTGTATCCCCGCCTTGTCTCCCAATCCCGGCCGAACGGACGGGTTCTGGTCGCGGCAGCGGCCCAGGGCGAATTGCACGAAATCGGCATCCGAATGGTGGCCGATTTCTTCCAGGCCGAAGGATGGGACACGCGGTATTTCGGGGCCAACCTGCCCGCGGACTCCCTGCTTTCGGAGGTGGATCGCCTGAAGCCCGACCTGGTCGCCCTATCGGCTACCGTTCCGGAAAACGTTCGCTGGATTTCCCGGTTCGTGGAATCCCTTCGATCCCGGGGACCCCGCCGACCGGCCGTCCTGGTCGGCGGCCTTCCTTTCCTTGTATCGGAAGGGCTGTGGCGGCAGGTCGGAGCGGACGCCACCGGATCGGATTGCCGGGAGGCCGTGGATGTCGGAACCCGGCTCGCGGCGGAACGGGAAGGCCGCGGAGGAAGGGATCGGCCGTGACCCAGGAAGAGCTCTTGGAAGAATTCTCCCGGATGAACAATGAACTGATCAACGCTCGGCGCGAACTCATCCGACTGAATCGGGAACTTGAGGAATCGTCCCGGATCGATGCCCTGACAGGGCTGCGGAACCGACGGGCCTTCGACGAACTTGCCGATCATCACCACAAGGTAGCGGAGCGGGCGGGTTCTTCCTTCGCGATCCTCTACTTCGACCTGGACGACTTCAAGAGCATCAACGACCGGTTCGGACACGCCGAGGGGGACGCGGCCCTCAAGGCCGCTGGGGGTATCCTGTCTTCCTGCTTCCGGGCGGGGGACATCGTGGCGAGGATCGGCGGCGACGAGTTCATCGCCCTCCAGGCGAACACCAAACCCGGGGCCGTCGAAAGGCTGGTGGGACGTATCCGCAAGGCGTTTAAGGACTGGAACGAGATCTCCGGCAAGCCTTGGAAGGTCAACGTTTCCATCGGCTCCGCCTCCTTCGAGCCCTCCACCTGCGAAAGTTTGCCGGATTTGATCGCCCGGGCGGACGAAGCCATGTATGTCGACAAGCGAGGGAGGGCCGGGCAGGCTTGACGGTATACCGGGGCGCCGCTAGAGTTACGGTGCCCGTGAACGCCGCTTCCAGGAGCTGATCATGAAACGAGCCGTCCTCGGTCTAGCCATGCTTTTAATAGCGTCCGCAGGTATCGCTCAACCCAAGGTCGCGGTGCTGGATGCCGATGTTCAGAAGGGCATCGATCGAGGCGCCGCGTCCGCGATCGCGGAAAAACTGACGGAACGGCTCGTGCTTTCGGGCCGCTTCATCGTGTTGGACCGGTCGAATGTCGAGCAGGTATTGCGAGAGCGGGAATTCCAGCTTTCCGGTCTCGTTTCGGATTCCGAGATCTCCCAGGCGGGAAAATACTTGGGAGCCGATTTCGTGGTCGCGATCCGGGTCCAGCGAGTGGACCGTACCTATATGGTCACCGCGAAGATGATCGCCGTGGATACGGGAATCATAGCCCGCCAAGCCTCCGCGGAGGGCGAGGGCCGGGCCTCCATCCTGCTCGCGCTTGCGGAGGAAGCCGGGGACGGCTTGGCGGGAATACCCCGAAAGGCTCCGGCTGCCTCCGTAAAGAGGACGGCTCCCAAGACCGCAGCCGCACCCGACACGGCCGCGATCGGTACCCGCATCTACGGCGGGATCGGGACCGGGGGCCAGCACCTGCGGGACGATTATGGACCCGAGTCCTACGAATCCATCGGCTTCGACCTCTATGGGCTGGTCGGTCTGTGGAAGGGACTCTGCGCGGTCGGAAGCCTGACGTACCTGGACGCGGCTGGGGAGTACGGAGCCGTCACCCTGTCCGGGGATATCGGTCTCGGTTACGCCCGTCCTCTTGGCATTCTGCTTCCCTGGACGGCGGTCAAGATCGGGTACGTTTTCCTGGATTGGCAAGCCTACCCCTCGATCCAGTCGGATCTCCAGTACAGCCTGGATCTGGGCACCGACCTACGCCTGGGCCGCTTCTTGCTGGGAGCGCGGGTCCAGCTTTCCTTGGCGGCCTTCGCGGATTCCGGCTACGGACTCCGGGCCTTCCAGGATTCTCTTTGGCTTATGGCCGGCTGGAAGCTTTGACAAGGGCCAAGAAGTCCCGGGCGTTTTCGGACATGCGAAGTATCAGGTCGAAGGCCTGATCCCGTTCCTGCACGGACAGGCCCCGGAAAAGCACGTCCGTCCAGGCCCGCAGCTCTTTGTCCAACACATCCACATAGGCTCGACCCGGATCGGTCACATAAAGATGATACATTCTCCGATCCCGCGGATCCACGACGCGTTGAAGGTACCCCGCTCTTTCCAGGGCACCTACTGCACGCGCCGTCGTGCCCTTGTCGAAAGCCAGCTCCTCGGCCAGCTGGTCCTGGCTGATTCCGGGCAGTCTGAGGGCGGCCAACAGGAACGGGTATTGGCCGGGGCCCGCTTTTAGGCCCCGGAGCCTGCGGCCGAGATGGATCCGGCTGTATCTGTAGAGGATGGAAATGTACCTGAGAACAGTCGGGGTTCTCACGATTCCGCTCCCACGACCGGAACCGGCTCCGAGATCGCTTCCGGAGGCGCGTCGGCCCGGAAGGTCCGGAGGGTGGCGGCGGCCAGCGGGATGGCGGCAAGGAAGGTCAGGATGTCGGCGACAGACTGGCTGACCTGGATCCCGGCCAGACCGAAAAGCCGGGAGAGGATCAGGACGGCCGGGATGAACGCGAGACCTTGTCGCGCCAGGGCCAGAAGGGAAGCCTGGACCGGCTTGCCGATGTACTGGAACATCATGTTTGTGATCACGATGAAAGCCGAAAGGGGCAGGGTGGCCGCTTGCCAGCGGAGCGCGCGGGCTCCGATACGGACCACTTCGGGATCGTCCCGGAATAACCGGACCACCTCGGGCGCGAAGGCGATGACCAGGACGGAGAATCCTGAGAGGAAGAGGGCGCCGGTACGGACGGAGTACCAGAACGCGGCCCGGACCCGGCGCTTAAGTCCGGCCGCGTAGTTGAAGGCGGCCACGGGTTGGAACCCCTGGCCGAACCCGATCATGGCGGAGGTCATGAACAGCATGATCCGGGTGACTACGGACATCCCGGCCACCGCGGCGTCTCCGAAGGGACCACAGGCCTTGTTGAGCATGACCGCGGCCAGGGTGGCGACGGCCTGTCGGAAGAGAGTGGGTAATCCGCCGGCCAGGATCTCGAGGTAGACGTCCTTCCGGAACGAAGCCCCCCGGAGGGTGATCCGAAGAGCGCTCCTGCGATTCCGGTAATGGGAAAACAGGATGGAGAAACTGAGGATCTGGCTTAGGACGGTGGCTGCCGCCGCGCCCCGTATGCCCATGCCCAGGACGAACATGAAAATGGGATCCAGGGCGATATTGACGAGAGCCCCGGCCGCGATTCCCGTCATCGCGAGCACGGCGCTTCCCTCGGAGCGGAGGTTGACGTTCATCACGAAGGAAGCCGCCACGAAGGGAGCTCCGAGGAGTACGACCGCCGCGTATTGTCTAGCGTAGGGAAGGATCGTTCTTGTGGATCCGAGCAGGACCATGAACGGCTCGAGGAGACCCTCGCCGGCGATCGTCAGCGCCAGGCCGCAGGAGAGCGCCGTGAAGAAAGCCGTGGACGCGGCGGCGGCGGCACGATCCGGCCGCCGCGCCCCGAGTTGACGGGCCGCATAGCTTCCGGATCCGACTCCCAAGGTCATGCCCAGGACCTGAATGATGGTCATAAGGGGAAAGACGATCCCCACCGCCCCGGTCGCGCTGGTGGAGATACGGCCCACGAAATAGGTGTCCACTATGTTGTAGAAGGTGGTCACCATCATGCTGACCATGGTGGGGACGGCCAACGCGGGGATCAGACGAGAGACCGGGCGCGTGGTCATCCGGATGTATCGTTCCTCGGAATCGGTCGAAGTTTTCACCGGTCCTTCCTGAAGAGTTGCTTTTGCAACTATTTTGGATTCGTGGAGAAAAATCAAGAGGAGCGGGCATGCGGCTAGCCCGAATTTCTCACAATAAACAACGGGGTTTACCTTTTTTTCTTGTATAATATGTTGTACCACCAACAAATCTACAAGTTGAAAGGAAACCCCGTATGAATACAGAGTGTAAGCAGTTTGAGTT
>Ga0067045_1030220_pt1 | contig 16145 bp, 14 predicted proteins | sample TerdegcTABiofilm_FD_59184 | JGI IMG/M metagenome (GOLD analysis project Ga0067045, IMG submission 59184) | Combined Assembly of (Gp0054472, Gp0054536) Wastewater bioreactor microbial communities from Singapore -Terephthalate degrading...
GGACGCTTGACAAGCCAAATATCCCTGTTCAAGATGACGATTGTCGGCCTGCTGCCGTGGGGTTCCAGCGGCCACGACAAGCGCAAGAACCCCGTGAACAATCACGGCAACTGGGACGTTGAACGAAAAGGGGGCGCGGCTTCGACCGGCCGCCAAGCGAATCGCAGGACGGGACGTGAACGTCCGACATGGGCGTGCGGTCAAGCTACCCCATCCGCCCGCCATGATCTACACTTACATGAATCCCATTCCACACACCATCGGCGCATGCCGCGCGGCGCAAGCGTTTCATCAGGGATACGATGAGGAAGCGAAGGAGACGGAGGAAAAGTGATATGTCTGAGGGCCCGCCGCCTGTGGGACGCCCGGATCAGCAACCGGTTTCAATATCCTCGTCGCAAGACGGCAAACCGGTCGCCTCGCCTCAGCGAAAGGGCAAAAAAACGCGACGCCCCAGCGCGCTCGATCCGTTCCGGATCGCCGTCTGGCGCGGTCTGGCGACGATCCTGCCGCCGCTGCTCACGTTTGTGATCCTCATTTGGATCGTGACGACGATCAATCTTTATATTTTCCGGCCGCTCACGGACGGAACCCGCGATCTGATCCTGCTGTACATTGCCGACATCAAGCCGGTGTCGGCAATTCCGGCCGAACTCCGACGCCAGCCGGAACTCATCCTCGATGGGAAGACGTATACACGGGTTCGAGGGGGTAAGTATATCCCCAAACCGGTCGTCGAATATCTGGTTTCCGAACTCGGCGAAGATGAAATTCCCACGGAAGCACGGGAATGTTACCAAAAATACATCCAGCTCCGCTACCTGAAGCCGCACATCATCTTACCCTTTTTGGTAGCGGTCCTGATTCTCGTGTTGTATCTGCTGGGCAAGTTCGTTGCAGCCCGGGTGGGACGCATGGTCTGGGGGACGGTCGAATCCGCATTCTTTTCATTTCCCCTCGTTAAGAGTATTTATGGCTCCGTGAAGCAGGTCAGTGACTTTCTCTTGGCTCAAAGGCAAATGGAATTCAGCCGCGTGGTGGCGGTCGAGTATCCTCGCAAAGGCATTTGGTCCATGGGCCTGGTAACAGGGGAAAGCCTGAGCGAGATCCGAACGGCCGCCAACGAACCGGTCCTGGCCGTCTTTATTCCGACCTCGCCGGCGCCCATGACGGGATTTACCATCAACGTCCCCAAGAAGGACACGATCGATCTCGATATCTCGATCGATCAGGCGATCCAGTTCATCGTAAGCTGCGGCGTGGTCGCCCCTCCGCAGTCGCTGAGCCCCACGATCGGTCGGCCGCCCGAAGTTCCGCAGACGGCATGAGCATTCGCCTCCCGCCGTTTGAGAGAAACGCGTCTTGGACGATTCGAACACCAAAAGAAAGGAAGCCTTGTGCGGACGTTTCGGATCGGGACCCGGGGAAGTGCACTGGCGCGCAGGCAAGCGGATCACGTGGCGGATCGTTTGCGCGAGGCGGGAGCTACCGTCGAAGTCGTGCCCATTTTGACACACGGCGATCAGTGGAACCGGCAGTCGGTGGACGCTCTGGGAGCGGTGGGAGTCTTCACCAAGGCGATCCAAGACGCTTTATTGGCGACCGCGGTCGACATCGCCGTTCACAGCATGAAAGACCTGCCGACCGTCCCCGTTCCGGGTCTCATCCTCGCCGCCGTTCCGACTCGTGGTCCCGCGGGTGATGTATTGATTACCCGTGAGGGCCGATCCCTGGAGCAATTGGCCCCGCATGCGGTAGTGGGCACGGGCAGTCGGCGCCGAATCTCGCAATTGCTGCATATCCGCCCGGACCTTAACATCCGCCCGATTCGCGGAAATGTTCAAACGCGTCTGAGAAAGCTGGAGAGCGGGGAGTTGGACGCATTGATCCTGGCGGAGGCAGGTCTCGTCAGGCTCGGTTTGGCAGACGTCCCCCATTCCCCACTTCTCCCTCACTATCTTCTGCCCGCTGCCGGCCAAGGCGCCCTTGCAATCGAGGCCCGAGTCGACGATCTCGAGGTGCAAGAGCTATTAGCCCCTCTCGACGATCCGGAAACCCATGCGGCAACCAACGCAGAACGGGCCTTCCTGAGGGAATTGGGCGGGGGCTGTTTGGCCCCGGTCGCCGTTTGGGCACGCCGAGTCGGCGGCCACTTGTTTTTGCGGGGCCGCGTACTTTCCGTGGACGGCGTTCGGCAATTGGAAGCCTCCGTCATCGGGCGTCCGGAATGTCCGGAGGAGCTGGGACGCCGCGCAGCCGCCATATGCCTGTGCCAAGGCGCGGACGAGGTCCTTGCCGCGGCTCGACATTCTGAAGCATCCGGCGACAAGAGCGCTTAAACACGCCGCACCTTAGCGGCCTCCACCTACTCGCCTATTGGGCCCGACTTCTCGCACAACCGGGCCTTCCCTCGGCCAAAGAGGTCTTCCCGACTTTCCCACTTAATGCGTTTGCAACCTCAGCCCGCATGGAACGTCGCGGATGACTACCGGCAGATCTTGCCGATTTGCCTTCACGGGCGGCCGTTTTCGCCGAGCTCGACCCGGGGCGAAGCGACTTCTTACCCTCTGGCAACCCCATCCTTCGGTTTCCCATTCACACCGTAAATTGTTTCCTCAATTCATTTTACGGCTACAAATGGACTCTGCATGAACGGAGTTCGACCGTTCGGTACGGCACTTGCTAGTTAGGATCGCACCAACGACCGGAATATCCCGCACGACCGGCAGATTTTACCAACGCCAAGGGTTTCTCGGAGCAGTCCGCATCATGCCGCTCGGGTTGTACATCTCCGCCGAAGGGGCTCATGCCCAAAACCGCCGTATGGAGGTCATCGCTAACAACCTGGCGAACGTGGATACGACCGGCTTCAAGCGGCAGTTGGCGGTCTTTCAGGCTCGTTACACCGAGTCTGTCGCCCGCGGTTACGAACTGCCGGGAGGTGGGGGACCGGACGATTTGCCCGGTGGAGTCATCGTGCCCATGACCAAAACGGAGCTGATCCCCGGCCCGCTCAAGGAAACGGGCAGCCCAACGGATTTCGCCATCCGAGGAGACGGATTCTTTCTCGTCCAGAAGGGTGACGAGACGTACTTGACGCGGTCCGGCAGCTTCGGGCTCACGGAACAAGGCGAATTAGTGACGGAATTCGGCGGCGAACGCTACTACGTGCTGAGCGACACCGGGCAAAAGATCCTGCTCAACCCGCGCGACCTGGGGCCGTGGGAAGTCTCTCCACAAGGCGTCGTGCGGCAGGCCGGGCTGGTGCAGAACCTCGCCGTGGTTCGACCGCGATCGGCCGGCGACCTGGTTCCCGCCGGCGAGAATCTATTCCGCGTCCACGAGGAAGCCGAGCCTGTCCCGCTGCCGGAGCGCCGAATCGCCCAGGGCTATTTGGAGATGTCCGCCGTACAACCGACCAATGAAATGGTCGCTCTGCTCGAAACCTCGCGCCTACTGGAAGCGAACATCAATATGCTGCAAACCCAGGATCAAATGTTGGCCGGGCTGTTCAACCGAGTATTGAGGACCGCCTGATGCTGCCTCCTCGCGGCGTCGCCGACGCGGAGGTCGAGCCGTTCGCCAAGGCCATTTCACGGAGCAAGTGAGGACGGAGGAACGATGAGCGTTCAAACCCTTTATTCAGCCGCCACCGGCATGACGGCCATGGAAAAGAAGCTGGACGTCATCGCCAACAACCTGGCGAACATCGAAACGACCGGCTTCAAACGCGGGCGGCCGAACTTCGAGGACCTGTTTTATCGCCACGAGGTCTTTCCGGGGGCCGAGGACAGCTCGGGACAATTCACCCCCACGGGTATCTCGATTGGATTAGGCTCTCGGCTGTCCAGCATCCAAACCGACTTTCGGCAGGGCGCCTTTCAGCAGACTTCCAATCAACTCGACGTCGCCATCGAAGGCCCCGGCTTCTTCCAGGTGTTGGATCCCTCCGGACAGATTTACTACACTCGGGCGGGGAACTTTTCCATCAATGCTAACGGAAACCTCGTGCTCGGCTCGGCACACACCGGCCGATTGTTGGAGCCGCCCATCGTCATTCCCGAAGACGCAACTGCGATCTCCATCACACCCGAGGGCCGGGTCTTCGTACAACAGCCCCAGAACCCGCAACTCACGCCCGTCGGCGACATCGAACTGGTCACTTTCATCAATCCGGAAGGATTGCTGAAGCTGGGCGAGAACCTCTTCGCCCAGACCGATGCGTCGGGCGCGCCTTCGGCAGGCACACCGGGACAAGAGGGACGCGGCCTGCTGCGGCAGAATGCCCTTGAGGCGTCCAATGTCGAGCCGGTACGGGAGCTGATCGACCTGATTACCACGCAGCGGGCATTCGAGATGAACTCCCAAGCCGTCCAAGTCGGTGACCAAATGATGCAGTTGGTTGCCAACATGAGGAGGTACTAATGGCGGCCCAGCGACTCGGCAGGATCGCGCGAACCCCGGGCGACGGCCTCCTACCGCGCGTCGTTTGCGCGGCGTTCGCGTGGATTTGGATGCTCGGTGGCGTCGGTTCAGCCGCGGAATTGTCTCTGCGCCCCAGTGCGATCTGCGACCGCCCCGTGGTCACTCTCGGCGATGTGTGCGAGATTCGCGGTTCGGACCCGGGCGCCGACGCGGCACTGGCGGCCATCCCGCTCTTTCCCGCCCCGCCTATCGGCGAGCAACGTTTCATCTCTCGCCAGGAAATCCGAGACGTCTTGGCGCTACGCGGTATCGATCTCCGGCCGCATGTTTGGACGGGCGCCGCGACGATCGGTTTAACCTCCGCGCCGAATCGGGCGGTCAATTCGGGAGAGATGATCAGCGGCACGACGCGACGTCGCGCCGAGGAAAACGCCGCCGCGGCCGTGCGAGCGTACCTGACGCGCACGCAACCGGCTCAATACGCTTGGGAAGTGCAGGTTCGGGTCGACGATCGCCAGGCACGCTGGTTGAGTACGCCCGACGTTCGCGTGGACGTGGAGTCTGATTTGGCCGTGGGCGTGGATCAGAGGAAATTCTTCGTCTCCGTCACCGCCGCCGGAGAGACGGCACGATTCCCGATCGATGCGCAAGTTCGCCCGAAACAGGCCGTGGTCGTGGCGTCCCGACCGCTGGCCCGCGATTCGATCTTGACGCCGGCCGACGTGAGCCTGAGTTGCGAAGCCGCGACGGGGAGCGAGGGTAGCCCCTTGCGTTCCCTCGAGGACGCCATCGGCAAGCAACTGACCGTCAGCGTTTCCGCCGGTCGCATCCTGGATGAAGCCCTCCTCCGCGATCCGATTCTTGTGCGGCGCAACGACGTCGTCACGGTGTACACGCGGGCGCCCGGCATCGTTATTCGCACCAGCGCTCGCGCTAAGGACGACGCCGCGCGCGGACAGTGGATCCCCGTGGACGCCTTGGAAGTGCGAGGAAAACCGATCATGGCCAGAGTCATCGGATTTCGAGAGGTCGAGGTCCTCGCCGGAAGCATCCGGACGCGGGATTAGTAAGCGCCGGCTCGTGCTCGGCACGCCGCACGCCGCATTCCTCCGTCGTAACCCTCAATGCCGGCCGAATCCATGAAGATCGAAAGCGAGAAACAACTCATGCCCATGTTGCCAGTAAGTCAGCCGCGGCGTCGAGATCGCCTTTCCCGACTCGTGCGGCGGTCGGCGGTCGGCATGTTGATTGCGGCGGCGCTGTCGCTTTCCGTTGACGATGTCGCCGCCCAAACAAGCAGCCTGCTGTCGGCCGAAGGCGCGCCGCCTCCCACCTTGAGCCGTTTTTCGTGGACTTTCCAGCCGTCCCAGCAGCCGCGAACGCTCCGCCTGCACGACCTGATCACGGTGTTGGTCGATGAGAAGACTCAGGTCATCGCGGAGGGCAACATGGACCGCCGTAAGAAGGCGGATGGCAAATTCGTCCTCTCCGACTGGATTCTTCTCAAGGGTTGGAGCCTGATACCCGATCCCCAATCGGCCGGAGATCCCAAAATCGCCGCGCAAATGGAGAACAAGTATCGCGCCGAATCCGAGCTTTCCAGCCGCGAAGCGATGAAGCTTCGCGTGGCGTGCGAGATCGTGGACATTCGCCCGAACGGCACGCTGGTGATCGAAGGCCGCCGCGCTATCCTTGTCAACAACGAGAGCTGGGAAATCTACGTCACCGGCACGATCGACCCGCAAGCGATCCTCCCGGACAACACCATCTTGAGCGAGAACGTTGCCAATCTCCGCGTGGTCAAGCGCGAGGGCGGACACGTACGGGACGGCTATCGCCGAGGCTGGCTGTTGAAATGGCTGGACGAGCATCAACCGTTTTGAGCGACCGGTATCGGACGTTGGGACGCCGTCGCGTTTGCAAAGAGCCGACAGGAAAGAACGGATCGATGAGTCGCTTTCAAGAAAGAATCACGCATCCCATCGCCGCCAGAGACCGCGGCCCCGCGTGCATGGGATTCGATCGACGCCCATCCCTCATCAGCCCATGGATAATCACCGCCGTTGTTTTGGGCTTCGTGAGCAGTGCACGGGAAAGCGTTGCCGCGGTACCGCTGAAAACGATTTGCCGCGTCAAAGGCCAGGAAGAGAACACGCTGCACGGGCTGGGGCTGGTTGTGGGGTTGAAAGGGACCGGCGACGGCGGCAGCTTCCTCCCGACCATTCGCAGCATGGGCGTAGCGCTCGAGATGATGGGAAATCCTCTCGGTAAGAACGGGCTGGGAGAGTTGAAAGACGCCAAGAACGTTGCCCTAGTCATGGTAACGGCCGTGGTACCCGCGGCCGGCGCTCGCCAAGGAGACAAGGTCGACTGCACGGTGCACTCCGTCGGCTCCGCAAAGAGTTTGGCCGGCGGCACGCTCTTTCTTACCCCCCTTGTCGGCCCCAATCCGCAGGACCAACGGGTCTACGCCCTGGCGGAAGGCCCCATCACCTTGGATTCCGCGGACATGAGCACGACCGGACGCATTCACGGGGGCTGCCGGTTCGAGGCCGACTTCTTCAACCCCTTCGTCAAGGACGGGCGAGTGACTTTGGTCCTGGAGCCGGCCTATGCCGACTTTCAAGTTGCCCAAGAGACCGCGGAGCTCATCAATAGCCAAATGAGCGTGCAGACCGGCGGCGTGCCCGTGGCCAAGGCCGTCAACCAGGTCAATATCGAGGTGCTCGTTCCGCGTCAATACGCCGAAGACCCCGTGCTATTCGTATCGCAATTGCTGGAATTACCTCTGATGAACGTCCCGCTCGGCCCGAGAGTAGTCATCAATGAACGCTCGGGCACCATCTTGATCGGCGGTGACGTGGAAATCGGCCCGGTGGTAGTCACGCATAAGAACATGGTCATTCAGGCCGGCGGCGGAGCCCTTACGCAATTCGTGGCCGTGGACTCCCAGCAGCCGCAAAACCCCACTCTGAAATCGCTTGTGGATGCGCTCAACGCCCTGAATACGCCGCCGCAAGACATCATTACCATCATCAAGGGCTTAGAGCGTAACGGCAAACTCCGGGCGCAACTCATACTCCAGTAGCCGGATCATCCTAGTTGGCCGAAAGTCTTGAAGTTAGTCGGGAGGTTGCGTTCGATGACTTCCATTCGTGCGGTTCAACACCCCGGCGTCACCATGCCGGGCCGCATCGGCTCCGCATCACCAAACCCTCCGGCGAACGACGGTGGCTTCGCGGCGATACTTGCGGCGCGATCCGCGGCCGTACCGGGGTCCCAAGCAGCCGCCCGATCGGAAGACGGAGCGTTCTCCCGATGGAACGACGGGATCAAGGACTCGGACGCCGTCCCGGCCGATCCGGAAGATGCCGAGGAGGTCCGCAAGGCATTTCAATCCTTCGTCGGGCAGACGTTGTTCGGCATGATGCTGAAAGAAATGCGAAAATCGGTGCATAAAACTCCGTACTTTCACGGTGGAACGGCGGAGGAGATTTTCCAACAACAGTTGGACACCGTGTTATCGGAAAAACTCGCCGACGCGACCGGCGATCAACTCGCGAAGCCCATGTATGAACTGTTCCAGCTTCGCACCAAGGGACGCTAACACAGGGCGGCGTTCGCGTTTAGGAACAATTGCATTCCAACCGCGAGTATCCGGCTTCATCCTGAATCGAGCCGCATCGCAAGGAAAAGGTGCATGTCGAGTACTTGGGATACACAATTGGCGTCATTGCTGAACGAGCTTTCCGACCTGCAACGGCATTCGTTGGACGTCCTGGAACGCAAGCGGCGCGCCCTTGCGGCCGCGGACATGGAAAGCCTCGCCCGAACCACGGAGGAGGAGGGCCGCATCGTCGAGCGACTGCAATCCTTCGTGGCAAAGCGGGAAGCATTGCTGGAGCAAGCGCAGCGTGAAGGCTTGCCTTGCCGCGGCATTCGCGAGCTGGCGACGGCCGTCGGCCGCCCCGGCACGGCGCAACGCAGGCAACTGATGGAGGCGGCCGGTCGGGCCCGACTCCTTCAAATCCAAGCCCTGACGAACTGGATGCTGACCCAGCGCGCGGTGATACATCTTTCGCAATTGCTAGAGATTATCGCAACCGGCGGCCGGAGCAAGCCGACATATGATAAGGGCGAGCCGCGCCAATGCTTGGAAAGCTGCGGCGCCCTGGTCGATCAGGAGGTCTAGGAGGACGAGTATCTCGCGCTAGCCAAGCCGCGAACACCCACCTTTAGGTTGCGTTATGTCCATTTTCAGCTCCATCCGCGCGGCCAACAACACCCTGCGAGCGGACCAAATCGCTCTGCAGGTGATCGGGCAGAATATCGCCAATGCGGAAACGCCGGGCTATGTTCGCGAGGAGGTCATTCTCAAACCGGCCGCCTCGTACAAGTTCGGCGGATTCACCCTCGGCCTGGGCGTCGAAGTCTCGGCGATCGTCCAAAAGATCGATCAGTTTCTGGAGGAGCGACTCCGCGGATCCGTGAGCGACCGATCCTCCGCCGAGGTTCAAGAACAAGCGTACCAGCAATTGGAGGGACTGATCCGGGAACTAAATGATACGGACTTGAGCAGCGACTTTACGCGGTTCTTCTCGGCCATTTCCGAAGTCCTCAATCAACCGGAAAGCGCCGCCAACCGTAATCAAGTCGTCTTGCAGGCGCGCACCCTGACTCAAAATATCAAGCGCCTATATGAGCGCATCAATACCATTCGCGCGGACTTCGACAAACGGGTGGAAAACGTCGCCGAGCGCATCAATCGACTCACTTCCGAGATCCAACAGCTCAACATTCGAATCTCCGAAATGGAAGGCGGCAGTGCTTCGCAGAGCGACGCCGTCGGCCTGCGCGACCGCCGCCATCAGGCGCTCGAGGAACTCGCGAGCTTGATCGACATTCGCGTCGAGGAGCAGCCGAGTAGCGGCGTGGCGGTGTATTCGGGCGGCCTTTTCTTGGTCTATGAGGGTACACGACGAGAAGTGCAGGTTTCGCACACCACCAACCGCGGGATTGCGGTATCCGAAGTCCACTTGGCGGAGACGGACTCCAATTTGGAGACGACCGGCGGCGAACTGCACGGCCTGATCCGGTCCCGCGACGACGTCCTCGGCGGATTCTTGGATCGCCTGAATCAAGTCGCATCCGCGCTCATCTTCGAATTCAACAAGGTCTATGCGAGCGGGCAGGGACTGTCGGGATATCAAGACCTCACGAGCGCATCCGCCATTTTCGAACGCGACGTCCCGCTGGACGCGGCGGGACTGCCTTTCACTCCCGTCAACGGCAGCTTTGATCTCTTGGTCCGCAATACTAATAGCGGCGTCACCCAAGCTCATTCCATTCGGGTCCATCTCACGGGAGTCCAAGACGACGATACCACGTTGGAGGATTTGGCCGCGCAAATCAGCGCCATCGACGGCTTACAGGCGACGATCCTTTCCACGGGAAAGCTCCGCATTCGCACGACCGCCTCGGATACCGAATTCGCCTTCGCCGACGATACCAGCGGGATCCTCGCTGCCTTGGGGCTGAACACCTTTTTCGTCGGCCAGAACGCACGCGACATCGCCGTCAATACGGTCGTGGCCGCCGATCCGAAAACCTTTGCGGCAAGCCGCGGCGGGATCGCCGCGGACACGCAAAACGCCGTCAGCCTGGCGGCCTTCATGGACCAACCTTTGACGGGCTTCGGCGGCGTCAGCATCGCGGCCATGTACGACTCCATGATCGCCGAGGTCACGCAGGGCGCCGCCGTGACCACGGCGGAAGCCGAATCGGCCAGGACCTTCGAAAGCACGCTTCGGGGGCAAAAGCTGGCGATCAGCGGCGTCAATCTGGATGAAGAGGCCATCCGCATGATCATGTTCCAACGACAATTTCAGGCCTCCGCCCGATTCATCAAAACGCTCACGGACTTGCTGGATATTCTGGTGAATATTTAGGTCTTCTATGTATCGAGGTAACGGAACTTCCACGGAATGCATCATCGGTGGCAGGGATATGGAATCAGCAAGGCGATTTACCTGCTTCCTCCGTAATCCGCCGAAAAGAATCGCAAGAATGAACTAGCGGCTCGCAGGAACCGGTATGGGTGCCATCAGCGGCGTTCCCACCACGCGCGTAACCGACCAATTCATCCGGCAACGGCTGATGCAACAGGTGCAGTACAGCCAGCGGGAACTCTATCGGTTGCAAGTGCAGATGAGCACGGGCTACCAATACGAGTTTCCCAGCGAAAAACCGATCGCATCACTGCGCGTCATCTCCCTTCAGCGATTGTTGGAACAGAAGGCGCAGGTCAAAACCAATCTGGCCACCAGTCAGTCTTTCTTGGATGCCTCGGACGCAGCCCTCAGCCGCGTCTCGCAAATCGTCGCCGAGGCGCGCGGCACCGCGCTCGGCGTCTTGGGCACGACCAGCACGCAAGAACAGCGGGCGGCGGCGGCTCAACAAGTTCGTTACGCTCTTCAGCAATTGGTCGATGCAGGCAACCAGAACTTTCGGGGACGCTATCTCTTTGCCGGAAGTCAAACGGAAGTGCGTCCCTTCTCCACCGTGGGCAACGGGCTGATTCGCTACGAAGGCAACGAAACGGTACTGCAAAGCTATTCCGACGTCGATCTGCTTTTCGACACCAATATCCCGGGCAGCCGCGTGTTCGGGGCGCTTTCCGCGGAGATATTGGGTACCGCGGACCTCAATCCGGCGCTCACATTCGACACCCCTTTGTCGCAGCTTCATAACGGCGACGGCGTCTCGCTGGGCAGTATCGCGATCTCCGACGGCACGAAGACGGCGACCGTCGATCTCAGCCGCGCTCATACCATCGGCGACGTGGCGTTGATGATCAAGCGGCAGGCGGCGGGCATCCCGCTCAATGTGGAGGTCGGGCAGCGGGGATTGATCCTGAGTCTCGCCTCCACCACGGGAGATTTATCCGTGCGGGAAGTAGGCCAGGGGGTGACGGCTCGCCAACTTGGAATCCTCACGCCTATCGGCGTGGGGACGGGGCCGATCGTCGGTGAAGACATGGATCCGCAGCTCGTACCCACCACGCGGCTGGCCGACACGCTCGGAACCTTCGCCCGAGCCGTCATTCGCTTTCCCGGCACGGACAATGATTTCGTGGTTCAGGCCGTGCATCACGGCGAGGCGTGGAACGGCGTGCGGATTCGGCTCGAAGATGATCCGACCATCCATTGGGGCGACGAGGTCGCAACGTACGATGCCGGCGCCGGTGAAATTGTGATCCGCATCGACGAGGGGCACACCCAGGCGGGCCATGTGGTCGATGCCATCAATCGGGCCCATGACGCGGGCCTGCTTCCCTTTCGCGCTTCGCTCGATCCTACCGACCGCGACGCCTATCCGGGCCAGGGATTGGTAATGCCTACCGATCCCGGCCAGTGGGCGGGCATCACTCAGGGCGGCAGCGGACAAGACCTGGACCTGGAGTCGGGCATCCAAGTCGTCAACGGCGGGCAAACCTACACCATTTCCTTGGCCGATGTCGTCACCGTCCAAGATCTGCTCAATCGCCTCAATACGTCCGGCGCCGGCGTGCTGGCCGAAATCGCGGCCAACGGCACCGGAATCAACGTCCGCTCGCGGATCAGCGGGAGTGACTTCGCGATCGGCGAAAACGGCGGCAGTACCGCCGGGCAGTTGGGAATACGTTCCTTCACCGGAAGCGTTTTTCTCCGCGATTTGAACTACGGTCGAGGCGTCGACGATTATCAAAGCGAAGGACAAAAGGCGGTCGCCGTTTGGAATTCGCCGGGGCTGAACAACGCCCTCAAACTCACGGCCCGGGAGCCGGGACCGGAGTGGAACGGTTACCAACTTCGCTTCTACGATTCGGGCTTGCCCCCCGGTTCCGAAATCTTGACCTTTGACGAAACCAACAAGGAAATCGCCGTCGGGATCGCCCCGGGTTACACCACGGCCAAGAGGGTGGTCGATCTTTTCGCGGCCTCCCCGGGCGCACGCGATCACTTCTCATTGGAACTTCTGAACGAAGACGAATGGCTGAATGACGGTTCCGGCCTGGTGAAACTGGGAGAGACGACTACTTCGGGCGGGAGCTCCGGCGGCATCGACTTCCTGATCCAACGGGCGGATGGTGTGACGATAGAGATCGACGTGCAGGGAGCGATGACCGTTCAGGACATCCTCGATCGAATCAATAACCATCCCGACAATCCGCCTCGATATCCCGGCGGCGACCCGTGGTTGATCGCGAGACTATCTCGATTCGGGAACGGCATCGAGCTTGTTGACGACAGCATCGGACCGGGAACGCTGACCGTCTCCCGAACCTCGATGAGCCGGGCCGCAATCGACTTGGGATTGATACCCGAGGGGTCGGAGTCGGCAACCGTCTCAAGCCCAGGCTCGATTGCCGTAGCGAAAGCGACTTCGGCCGGCCCCAATAGCGACCTGATTTTTCGCACGCGACGGCCCACTTCGGAGGGCAACGGCTTTCAAGTCGTCTTCGAGGACGCCGGCCCCGATCCCGAGAGTTTTTCCTTTGATGCCGCGAATCGGGTTCTTCGCTTCAAGATTCAACCGGGAGTCACCACCGCCAATCGTATCATCGAGCTGTTTCAAGAACATCCCACCGCCGGCCGAACCTTCGAGGTGGTCCTCGACCCCACGGATGGGAATGACGGCAGCAGCGTCGTGGATTTGACCGATCCCGGTCAACCGCCGACATTGACCGGGGGCTCGCCGTCGTATTTAACCGGCCGCGATGTCAATCCTCTCGAGACCGAGGGCGTGTTCACAGCGCTGATCCGGCTGGCGGCGGCTCTCGACCGCAATGACGTCCGCGAAGTTCAACGCGCTATCGAGATGTTGGATCAGGCGGACGTTTCGATGAACTTCGTCCGCGCCGAACTCGGTACCAAGCAACAGGCACTTGACATTCTGAAGACCCGTCTCGAGGACGAAGACACGCAACTCCGCCAGGTGCTCTCGAATGATTACGAGGTGGACTTGGTGGAAGTGGTCTCCGAGTTTACAGGCAGGCAGGCGGCGCTGCAGGCCGCCCTTAAGGCCTCGGCTCAGATCTATCAACTGAGCCTCCTCAACTACCTGTAAACCGGAACGATCATGCCGCGAACCGTGAAGCCGTTCACGTTGATGTGCGTGTCGACCGGTTGCGGCCCGCCTTCGTACCGCGTTCTCTTCATCGCACTTCCTCGGCAGAAAAGCGATCCTCGGGCCCGCGCTTCCAAGCACGCACCGACGGATGATTTCTCCCGGCGTCATTGGGGGATTCACGTGAGCCCGGTGCAAGGCAAACGGCTCCGCCCCGCAAGTCCGCCGTTGCCTTCAGACTGAGCTACGATACAATCAACGCGATGTGCGCATACCCGACCCCGAATAAGGCGCATTTTCCTTGCTTTCTTTTCGCCCCGGCGAGTCCGGCTTGGGCCGATTGATCGACAGACTGATGACGATGCCCCATGAGAACAATGACGCAATTCGCGAACGAAAACAAGAACTTCGCCACCGGATGCGGGAACGGCGCCGGGCCTTTGCCTTGCGCGACGCGGCTTCCTCGCTCATTCGGACTCGCCTGTTGCAATTGCCGGAGTTACTCCGAGCGCGAACCGTCATGACGTATGTGAGCGTGGGCTCCGAAGTCGCAACACGGGATCTCGTGCCTCAGCTCCTTTCCCTGGAGAAAGTGATCCTCATCCCGTATTGCCAGGGCATGGATTTGCGATTATTCCGGCTCAAATGCTTGGAAGAGTTGGTGCCCGGCACGTTAGGCATTCCAGAACCGCCGCCGGATTTGCGGAACGACGTCCAAAGACAGGGTCGCCCCGAGGAAATAGATCTGGTGTTGATTCCCGGCTTGGCATTCGATCGCCACGGCAACCGCCTGGGGCAAGGTAAGGGTTACTACGATCGATTCTTGCTCAGCCTTCGCCCGGATGCCTTCAAGCTCGGCTTGGCCTTCGAGTGTCAAGTGGTGGATGACCTGCCGCGGACGCCGCACGATACCCCGGTCGATGCCGTGCTCACCGAGAAAATGCTCCTCCGTTTCGCGTCACGGCAGCCGGGCACCTGAGCGCGACCACCGCCGCGCGAGACATTCTTTCACGCCCAGGGCGAAGGAGTGTGCAATTCTTGCGCGCGGTCACTGCTCGGAAGAGTAACGCGACCTTAAGCGTGCCTGCTGCCTCTCAGCGCGAAAGCGGCTCAAGGCGGGCCTTTCCGTGCCTAAACCCCGCCATTTCCACCGTTTTCATCACGAATGCCGCCGCGAGTGCCGCGTACTCTCGTACCGTTGCCCTCCGAGATCTTCGCTCGCAGTCCCTTGACCGCGGTGTTTTGCCGTTTGGCACGGCGATTGCAAATCAAGACTCGTGCGTCGACGAACGTGCTATTGGAAGGGACGGCCGCCCTGGTAGCCCGAGCGATCCATTCTGAAATAAGGAGGAATTGCGATGAGGTTTCGATCCGTTGGTTTGGGTGTTGGTGTGGTCATTCTCATGGTGTGCGGCCTCCGCCATGCGGCGGTTGGGCAGGAAACCACGGCAGCGGGGCCACAGGTTGCCGCGAGTGATTGGTTGACGCAGCGTGCGGAGTGGCATGCCGTAATGTCGGAGTGGCTGGCGGAGCGAGCCAAGCCCAACGCCGACCCGGCCCGCTTGGCGGAACTTCAAACGAAGTTGCAGTCGTTGCGGCCGATTCCGGGAACGGCACCGGTCTGGCAGCCAGGCCTATGTCCGTGGGGCGGCCCCGGATTGGGTATGGGACCTGCTTCGGGCCGCGGACCGGTGGGACCGGGCTTTGGTCCCGGTTACGGACGAGGCCGGGGACGCGGCATGGGTTACGGGCCGGCAGCAGGCGGCTTCGGTCCTCCTCAGAGGTTCGGCCCGGGGTTCGGCCCCGGGGCCCGGCGACCCTGGTAAAGCCGTGATTCGGTCGCCAAGCTCCGCTCCCCACAAGGAACACTAACGGAGCCGGGCAGGTAGTTCGGCCGACGCTAAATAACCAAATCGGAAAGGAATGGGTCGTGACGGCAAGTCGCCACGGCCCTTTTTCCTGTTCCAACCAGAATTCGTATTCCGAGGCGGAGTTGTGCGTCAAGTTTGGCAATTCGCCCTTCGTATGAGACAATCGTTGTCGAGGCGAGAAGTGTGCCAATCCGTCCGGAGCGAGACGCAATATGAGCTTGATCGGCCCGCGGGCTAGCCGCCCCCTGATGATTTCGCTGAATGCCGTCGCCGCATTGCTCTGCACGACCCTGGCGATCGGGATTGCCGTATGGCAATACGGGGAACTGAGGAAAGACCGGCGTGCCGCCGAGTCGGTGCTCCGCAGGCAGGCCGAGTCCGTCCAACGCGCCATCTCCGGAAATCTCCGCTCACACCGTCGCTTGGGGGCGTATTTCGACCAGCAAATCGCAACGTTTCTGGAAGAATTGGTTGAGTCGCAGGACGTCTTGGGAGTCTCGATCCTCGACGAATCAGGCCGAGATGTCATTCACGCGGGGGAGACGATCCCAGCGACGGTGCAAGGCGAGGAGGCATGGTTGGAGCAAGGATTTCTTTCGCGGAGAGAAATCGACGTTCCCCCCTTATCCGCGACGGGAGGGGGCCCCTTCGGGCCGGGGCGAGGTTACGGCCGCGGGCGATGGGGGTCGCCCACCGCTCCCGCCGACAGCGTCTTCGTCAACGGCGGGCGGTTCCAATGCG
>Ga0067045_1030221_pt1 | contig 16140 bp, 11 predicted proteins | sample TerdegcTABiofilm_FD_59184 | JGI IMG/M metagenome (GOLD analysis project Ga0067045, IMG submission 59184) | Combined Assembly of (Gp0054472, Gp0054536) Wastewater bioreactor microbial communities from Singapore -Terephthalate degrading...
GCCCATGGCAATCGCTCCGCCGTTGACGTTCATGCGCTCATGGGGAATGTCCAGCTCCTCCATCATGGTCAGCACCACCGTGGCAAAGGCCTCGTTGAGCTCCCACAGATCGATGTCCGAAGCCTGCATGCGCGCCCTGGCCAAGGCCTTGCGTGCGGCATGGGCCGGGCCGTCAAGCATCAACGTGGGCTCGGACCCCATACTGGCAAAAGCACGAATGCGCGCACGGGGCTTGAGGCCTTGCCTGGCACCCGCTTCTGCCGTGCCAATCAGCACTGCCGCTGCCCCATCGACAATGCCCGAGCTATTGCCCGCGTGGTGATGGTGATGAATCTGCTCGACCTGCGGATAGCGCTGCAACGCCACGCTGTCGTAGCCGTACTTCTGGCCCATTTCTGTGAATGCGGGCTTGAGCGCGGCCAGAGATTCGACCGAGGTTTCGGGACGAATCGTCTCGTCTTTTTCCAGCAGCGTCAGGCCCAGAAAATCCTTGACGGGCACGACCGACCTGTCAAAGCGCCCTTCGGCCCAGGCCTTGGCGGCGCGGCGATGGCTTTCGGCCGAGTACGCATCCAGATCCTGGCGGCTGTGGCCGCGCAGCGATGCCAGCAGATCGGCCGAGATGCCCTGCATCACGAAATAGGTCTTGCTGGCCAGCTGTGGGTCCTGCGCCCAGGCACCACCGTCCGAGCCCATGGGCACGCGGGACATCATCTCCACGCCGGCACCGATGGTCATATCGGCCTGACCGGCCATGACCTTGGCCGCCGCAAAGCTCACGGCCTCCAGGCCCGAGCCGCAGTAGCGGTTGAGCTGCACGCCGGCCACGCTCTGCGCATAGTCGGCCTGCAGCACCGCCATGCGGCCCACATTGCCGCCCTGCTCGCCCACGGGCACCACACAGCCCATGACCACATCGTCCACCGCCGAGGTATCGAGCTGGTTGCGCTCACGCAAAGCCTGCAGGGGCTGGGCCGCCAGCCAGACCGGCGTCACCTCATGCAGTGCTCCATCCGGCTTGCCCTTGCCTCGGGGGGTCCGGACATGGTCGAAGATCAATGCCTCCATCTGCTTTCCTCACATCACCAGGTTGTTATCGAGTTCTTTTTCAGATTGCCATACGGCTTTTTCCCCAACCTACCTGATTCGGACTAGGGGCAGACTATGAGAAAACCCGCCCGCAGCCACCCCTGGTGGCACATGGCTTGCACCTCAGGGCGCGAAAGCCGGTTTGCGCCGCCAGAATGCCCGCTCCGGAGGCCTTGCCGCCTTCGCTGCCACAGCCCGCGGTCTCATGAGTGACAAAAAAAGCCTTCCAGCTTGTAGCACCGGAAGGCTGCGGGCAAGGCTGTCGGGCTCAGGCCACCAGACCACCGCCGTTGACCGGCAGCACCTGGCCGTTGACCCATTCCGCTTCGGTCGATGCCAGATAGCTCACGGCCGCACCCACATCCTGGGGCGAGCCGGCCCGGCCCACGGAAGTGCCTTTTCTGGCGATCTTCTCCGAGCCTTCCCAGTTGTTCATGGTGCCCAGCGACAAGGCGTTGGCCGTCACGCCATGCGGGCCTACCTCGCCCGAGAGATTGCGGATGAAGCCGATAGCCGCTGCCTTGGCAGCCCCGTAGGCGCACAGCCCCATGCCCGTGGCCGTGCGCGCCGCGTCGGAGTTGATGGCCACGATGCGGCCCCAGCCCTTTTGCTGCATGGCGGGCAGCAGTGCCTGACAGGCATGCATCAGTCCGTGCAGATTGAGCTGCAGCCAGGCATTCCATTCGGACTCGGGCGACTGCAGAAACGGCGTGTAGCCCCAGCCCTGGGCCGGAATGCCGGCGTTGTGCACAAAGATATCGACCGCGCCCACCTCGGCCTGGATGCGCTCGACCATGGAAAAGATGGCGGCGCGGTCCGTCAGGTCCGCCGCCTGGGCCGAGGCCTTCCATCCCGCTTCACGCAGCTGACTTGCCGCATTCTGGGCGCGCTCCTGATGAAAGTCGTTCACCACCACATGCGCGCCCTGCACGGCCAGCGCCTGCGCGATGCCGAACCCCATGCCGCGCCCGGCACCACTGACCAGCGCCACTTTGCCATCCAGCCTGAACATGTCTTGCACTCCTTTTTATATGGAATGCCCAGTGTTGGCCCGGCCTGCGCCCCGGACATACTCCAAATGGACGGGGTCAAAACCGGCGGGATCCACAAGATAGAAAAGTCAGAGACACCACAGGAGACCGACTTGAGCACAGAAAAACCGTCCCAGGGCCAGAACGCTGGCCCCTTGTCCGGAATGCGCGTCCTCGAATTTGCAGGCATAGGCCCGGCCCCTTTTGCCGGCATGATGCTGGCCGACATGGGGGCCGAGCTCATTCTCATCGAGCGCAGCGCCGACCATGCGGCGGCATCCCGCTACCCGCGCATGGCGCAGAACCGGGGCAAGAAGTCCATCGCGCTGGACCTCAAGTCCGAGGCCGGACGCGCCGCCGCCTGGAAGCTGATCGAGTCTGCCGACGCGCTCATCGAAGGCTTCAGGCCCGGCGTGATGGAGCGTCTGGGCTTCAGCCCCGAGGAGGTCGCACGCCGCGCCCCCCGCCTGGTCTTTGGCCGCGTCACCGGCTGGGGCCAGACCGGCCCCCTGTCCCAGGCCGCAGGCCATGACATCAACTATGTGGCGCTGACGGGCGTGATGTCCACCTCCATGCGCCCCGGCCAGGCGCCCGTGCTGCCGCCGACCATCGTGGGCGATATGGCGGGTGGCGCCATGTTTCTGCTGTTCGGCCTCATGTGCGCCATGCATGAGGCACGCCAATCCGGCAGGGGTCAGGTGGTGGACGCAGCCATGATCGACGGCGTGGCGGCCATGAGCGGCCTGATGCACCAGATGCGCGGCGCCATGGGCTACTGGAAGGACGACCCCGCGCAGAACCACTTTCTCAACACCTCACCCTTCTACGAGGCCTTCGAGTGCGCCGATGGCAGATACATCACCCTCGGCGCCATCGAGCCGCAGTTCTATGCCTTGCAGTTGCAGAAGCTGGGGCTGCCCGATGTGGACCCCAGGCGCCAGTATCAGAGCGCGGACTGGCCCGAACTCAAGTCCCGCGTGGCCGGGATGGTACGCGGCAAGACCCAGGCACAGTGGTGCGCGGAACTCGAAGGCAGCGATGTCTGCTTTGCCCCGGTGCTAAGCCTGGCCGAAGCCCCTTCTCATCCGCACAACGCCCAGCGCCAGCTGTTTGTCGATCTGGAAGTGGAAGGCAGCAGCCAGCGCCAGCCGGCACCCGCGCCACGCTTTTCGCGCACCCCGGCGCGTCGGCCCACGCCGGGCAGCAGGATCGGCCAGGACACCGATGCCGTGCTCGCATCCTTGGGCTACACCCAGAGCGATATAGCGGCGCTGCGCGAGAGCAAGGCCTGCGCCTGAGCAGCCATCGGGCAATCGGCGAGGCGACCAGCGGTGCGCTGGAGGAAAGCTACTTAAAATATAGCTACCATCGCTTTATATGACTAGATTTCAGGTATTTTTCGTATTGAAATCAATGTATATCAAGCGATAGCAGCTATCAATATTCAGGCAACTTGCTTTGCCGGGGTAGACGCTGCCATGCAGGCCAAGCCCCAAGTCACCAGAGCGCCTGTGGCGCTATGCCGCAGACGAGCTGGATAGAACGACCTTGTTGCGCCCGGTCATCTTGGCGCCGTACAGCGCCTTGTCGGCCGAACGCAGGACCTCCTGCACGTCCAGATCCTTGCCCGGCACCCAGGCCGCGCAACCGATGCTGACCGTGATGCAGCCGAATTCGCTTCCGGTGTGCGCAATCGCAAGCTCGGAGACTGCCTCCCGGATGTTCTCGGCAATCAGCGCGCCTCCATCCAGGGTCGTGTCCGGCAGCACCACGATGAATTCCTCACCCCCATAGCGAGCCGCACTGTCCTCGGGGCGCCGGATATTGTTGGCAATGCATCTGGCCACGGTCGCCAGAACCATATCCCCGGCCTGATGTCCGTAGGTGTCGTTGTAGGCCTTGAACCAGTCGATATCCACGAACAGTAGCGAGAAGGCGCTGTGACTTCTTTTGGCCCTGTGCCACTCGTGCTCGATGATCTCGTCGAGCTTGCGGCGATTGTTCAGGCCGGTCAGTCCATCGGTACGCGCCAGCAGCGCCAGTTCGGACTCTGCGCGCATGCGGCGCTTGAGCTGCACTCCGAACGCAAAGGACAGACCGATGAAAGCCATGGTGAGCGTTCCCATGACGGAGGCAATCAGCAAGGCGCGCTGGCGCCAGACTGCGTAGATATCGGAATGCGCTTTCGCCACCATGATGATGAATGGCAAGCTCGGAAGATTCTTGAAGTAGTACGCGCGCTGCGCGCCATCCAGGTAGGAGGTGTCCGAGAAGCTGCCTTCGGGCGCCTGCATGAACTGCTTGAAGGTGCTGGCATTGCGGATATTGCGCCCGATGACCTTGGCATCGAAAGGCTGGCGCATCATCATGGCGCCATCCTTTCTGATCAGGGCCAGCGATCCATGCTTGCCCAGCGAAAGCGCGGAGAACAGCTTCTGAAAATACTCGAGCTGGACATCGATCAGCACAATGCCCGCGAACGAGCCGTCCGCATGGGAGACACGGCGGCTCAGCGGAATGCTCAGCGAGCCGCCATGCAGCGTCGATGAATAAGGGTCTCCCACATAGAGACCGACGTTGGGGCTTTCCTGATGCACCTTGAAGAAATCATGCTCCAGGTAATGCCCGCTCAGCGGATTTTCCGAGCCCGCATTCAGGACCACTCGCCCCTGCACATCGAGCACCAGGATGGAGCCCAGATAGGAGGCCGTCGCGGCCTTGTCGAACAAGGCTGCGTTGCGCACATGCGGGGAGGCGCCCATGACTTCGGAGTCGTTCAGCCCATCGACCACGGCCTGCAGCGACAGCGCATAGAGTTCGAAGTTCCGCACCACGTCGTTTTCGGCAAGAAGCGCCACATTGCGCGATGTCTCTATCGCATGCGCCATGGCATCCAGCCGACTCTGGTAGAGAACAAAGGTGCAGATGGCCGTCATCGAAAGCGCAATGATCCCCCCTACCAGCAGCATTGCAAAGGGAGCACGGGAAACGACGTTGCTGTGATCAAAAGCAGGCTTGCGAAATAGTTTCATGTCGTTGCTGTATTTGAGCGAGACGGTCACATTTCTTCGATGCAGGCAAGCGGGTGCGCTCTTGCGAGACAACACCGTGCACTGGCCTGCGCGCTCCCCATTCTGCCTGTGTTTGCCGCAACAGAGCCAGGCCCTGGCAGCACCGGCCGGCGGCACGCCTGCATGCGACCGCCGGTCTGCCTGCGGCCGATGCCGCAAGCAAGCGGACTGCCAGAACGGCTCAAGAGAGATGGGATAACCCGCAACAAAGACAGGCCTGCGGGCAGGCCAGCACAACGACGTCAGCGCCGGGACGCCGATACCAACCGGCTGCGCAAACCGGATGGCTGCCGTCATAGGCAGAGCAACGGCACCCCTCGCTGAGGCTTTATCGCAAGCTCTTGGATCGTAAGCTGCCAACGTTGGTGCGACCCGGCGTCGAGGCTGCCGTTAACTCGCACCACCGCGACGATGGCTAGCGCCATCGTTGTAGCGGCTGAACGCTTACAGCGACTGGAAAGGGGAAAAACGACCCATTGCAGTCACTGCGAACTGGCTTTTTCGGCCAATCTCTGGCGTGTGGCGTCATCAATGATGCTGCGCATCAATGCGAACAGAGGATCGGCGCTTGTGTGTTTCTGACCGTAGCTCAGATTGAACTCGTAGTCGAAATCAGGCGGATTGATCCCCTGGTTGTGCTGAAGGATTGTTTCAAGCTTGTCCAGTGCTTTGACAGCTTTTGCTTCGGGTGAGGCTGCGTCCTCATACTCCTGCCACAGTGCCAGGATGTCGGCCCGCTGGGCCTCGTCGAGAGAGCGGGTCAGATGCAGAAGGTCGGTCTTTTCCTGCGCGCTCTTGTCAGGATGCTGGTTTTTCTCGATGGCTGGAATGTCCCCGTGAATGGCCTCTCCCAAATCATGAACGATGCACATTTTGAGAATCTTAAGCATGTCCATGCCGGCAAGCTCGTCCGCGAAGGTCATAGCCATCAGGCACAGGCGCCATGTATGTTCGGCGGTGCTTTCCGCCCTGCCCGTCGAGGTGTGAGAGCTTCGGAGCACGCTCTTGAGCTTTTCAGCCTCCTGGAGAAAGGCTAGACGGCCCTTGATGTCGTCGATATTCATGCCCGATTCTATAAAGCGTCTCATCACCCAGGTCGTTGCATACCGAAAGCTCGGCTGAACCGCCAGAGACGTTCAAGCAAGGCTGTGGGCGTGCTACCTGGCATTTAACTTGCAAAGAGCTAAAGCCAAACGCAACTGAATCTGGTTTCAAGCGGCAGATGCTGATGGCCGGCTTCTGGCGATTGTCGTCATTGATACAGCCAAGTCCACCAACCACCTCATGACACTCCTCGGCCGCTCGAGCCTGCGAGCAGGATCTTCTGCGGGGGACGCGTACTCATACCTTGGCGAGGAAGGCCGCCGCATCACCCGCTTCACACTTCCAGTCTGCGAAGACCCCAACCAGATTGCACTCCACGCAGTGGCAAGCGATGTAGTACCAGCGCACGTCATGTGTGCCCTCGTACACGGAGACGCCGGACATCAGTTCGAACACCTCGTTCTCGCACACGCACTCGTGAGCCTCGGGGGTGGCCTCTTCAACGTAGTCCGCGCTGTCGCCCATCAGGTGTTTCTGCCCGCAGTCGGTGCAGGTGCGGATTGCCACGCCGGCTTCTTCATCGGTCTGCAGCGCAAAGGTCCGGCACCCGCAATTGCATTTGGACGAGGCAAACCGGACGGCCTCATGGCGATTTGCAACGCTGTAGCTGCGCAGCTCGGCTTGGGTGTCGCCGGATGTCGTCCCGTACCAGAACTCGCCCTTCTTCGTCAGTGCCATTGATGCTGTTCCCTTCTTCAAGATGGGCTTCCCGGCAGACCTGACGCCGGGCTTGCCCCGATCATCTGGATTTTGCCTGAAGGCACGATGAATCGTCGTCAAGGGGCCGGGTCGGGGTGGTCTCCCAGAGGATCGAGCACGACGCACCGGATACTGCGAACTCATTGTCAACCGGGTTGGACCGCCGCTGGATCAGGGAGGCTAGGTTTGAGTCTCAGCTCGTTGAAGGGCGATGGCACAGCCTCAGTGGCCGGAAAGATTGTGTGCGCACGTACGGCCTCGACCAGCAAAGCAGCCAAGCGCTCTGCGGCTGGCTCCAAAAGAGAGTGGGAACGCCCAAGCACCAGGTCCATGGTGGGCAGATGCGGCAGGCCGATTTCCTCTGGCGCGTAGCTGCGCACATGCGGCGGCAGGCCGAAGGGAGTGCGCACCGACAGCCCCAGGCCCGCTGAGGTCGCAGCCCAGATCGGTCCGAGACTGGCACTGCTGAAGACGTGCCGCCAGGCAATCCCGGCTCGCTCCAGCACGGCTGTGACCAGCTCGCGCAGCGGGCAAGGCTCTTCCAGCATCACCAGAGCCAGTGTTTTCAGCTTGCCCTCTTGATCCGGCTGCAAGCAGCCAAGGCTGTCCAGCACCTCGGGCGCGGAAGGCCCTATCCAATGCAGGGGCAGACGCATCACGGTTTCGGCATGGATGCCAGACAGATCCGCGCCGACATTCCAGAGCATTGCCAGGTCCAGCTGTCCCTGAGCAAAGCGTGCACGCAACTCGTCGCTGCGCGCCACGCAGGCCTCGATGCGCACCTGGGGATGCGCCCTGGCAAAGCGGCCCAGTACGGCCGGCAACAGTGCTTCGCCGAGGTCCTCCTGGAGTCCGAGTCGGACCAGTCCTCGCAGCTGGCTGCCGCTGACCGCCGCCACGGCCTCGTCATTGAGGTCCAGCAGGCGGTGCGCATAGGCCAGCAGGGTCTCACCGGCTTCTGTGAGCTCGAGACCACGCCCGGCCTTGCGCAGCAGCGGCGTGCCGCATTGGGCCTCCAGCTTCTTCAACTGGGCACTGATCGCCGAAGTCGAGCGCCCCAGCTTGTCCGCGGCACGCGCGAAGCTGCCAAGCGCGACCCCTGTCGAAAAACTGCGCAGCACATCCAGGTCGTAGAGCACACGAGACACACAAGTCCTTTCAATCATCCCAAAAATCAGGATGGTTGGTTAAATATTATTTGATTTTCAAAATGATTGGGCGCCAGCACACTGCGCGGCATGAACTCTTCCGACTGCCTCTCGCTGCCTGAGCTGCCCGTCACCCCTCCAAGCCATCGCTGGAAGGTATTGGCCGCAGGCGTTCTCGCCAATGCCGCTTTTTCGACCGCCTTCAGCGGAATTCCGATGACGGCGGTGATGATGCGCTCCTCATACCAGCTCGATACCAGCACACTCGGCCTGATGCTGGGCCTCATGGGCCTGGGCATCGCATTGAGCGAGCTGCCCTGGGGTTTGCTTACCGATCGCTGGGGGGATCGCCCCGTGCTGCTCACCGGTCTGATCGGCACGGCACTCGCACTGGCTGCGATGGCCGTCTGGGCAACGCCTGAGGCTGGGCAGGTGCCCGGTCTGCAATGGCTGGCGGGCGGTCTGGTGCTGGTCGGCCTGCTGGGAGGCAGCCTCAACGGCGCGAGTGGGCGGGCCGTGATGACCTGGTTTGCGGATGGCGAGCGAGGCCTGGCGATGAGCATACGCCAGACTGCAGTGCCGCTCGGCGGCGCCATCGGTGCGCTGCTGCTGCCTGCGCTGGCCTTGCATGGCGGCTTTGTTGCCGTGTTCGCCGTGCTGGCGAGCATCTGCCTGCTCTCCGCACTGCTCGCCGCCGCATGGGTGCACGAGCCGCCGCATGCTGCGCTGCATGCACAGCGCCAGCTCGCCACCGGCCCCAGCCCCAGCCCATTGCGCGATGCTCGCGCCTGGCGCTCCGTGGCCGGCATCGGCATGCTGTGCGCGCCACAATTCGCAGTGCTGTCTTTTGGCACGGTCTTCCTGCACGACTTCGCCCAGGCCGAACTTGAACGGGTCTCCGCAGTCATGGCCGTCGTCCAGTGTGCAGCCATGGCGATGCGCATATGGAGTGGTCGCTGGACGGACCGCCATCGAAACCGCCAGAGCTATTTGAGCGCCTGCAGCTGGCTGAGCATGCTGCTTTTTGCGGCGCTTGCGACAGCGTGCTGGATTGCGCCGGGCCCGCTCTTGCTGCTGGTCTTGACCGCCGGTGCCGGTATCTGTGTTTCTGCCTGGCATGGTGTGGCCTATGCCGAGCTGGCGACCCTGGCCGGAGCCGGTCGCGCCGGCACGGCCTTGGGCATGGCCAACACCAGCGTGTTCATTGTGTGTTTTGCCGTACCGATGACGATTCCGCATCTGCTGTCGCTGCAGGGCTGGGTATTGGTCTGGTCGGCCTGCGCCCTGTGCGCGGTCTGCGCTCTCCCCTTGCTGGCTGCGCCGCAGCAGTCTGCGGCGCGTGTCCGTGAGTAACGAAGGCCTTTTCAACAGTGGTCTCCACGCCAGACCGCCCCACAGGTCGGTCTGCGTGGAAATCAACCCGCAGCGATCCTTCGGAACTGGATGGGCCGCTCGGCGGATGCGAAGAGATGTTCGACGCGTATCCGCGCACTCACACTACCGGCCATGAGGCGTCGGTCACCATCCTTGTGTAGCGGACTGCTGCAGGCTGATTGCAGTCGCGATGCGGCAACCGCCGCATGCAGGCGCGCTTTGGACGCAAGTTATGGAAAAGCTGGAGGAGCTATCACCAACGCAGCCTGGTGGAGACCAAGATGCATTGCGGCAAGCGACTGGATGAGCGGGTAATGTCACGCACATTCGAGCGACGGGTCAATGAGCTGCATATCCGGGCCGCCATTCTGAATCGGCTCACTGAACTGGGCCATCCGCAAACGGTGCCTGCGGCATAGCCACGTCTGGGGTCATGGGTTGCTTGACCCAGAACTGGTTTATGCACCAGCACCTCCGCTGTGGAGAAAGAACTGCGGCTGAACAGCCGCACCAGCAGTACACCTTCTGCAGACAGCCCCCTCTGCCCTCCCCTGCCTGTACTCCTCCAGAAGCCAATTTTTGCGCTTGCGGGCCTGGTTATGCTTCGCTCCACCCTGGCGCAGGTCGTTGCGATCAAGGCTGAAAACTCAGGGCTAGCATGCCTGGAGCGGGAAACCTGCTGCTAGAAGCCTGCAGCCAGCCCGTCGCGGCGTGGATCGCTGGCGAATTGGTAGCCCTCGACAGCGGGGTCGCCCATGCGCCAGATGAACTGGCCAGCGCCAAAGTCCTGGTAGGGATCATCAATGACCTCCAGCTGGTGCCCCAGGGCCTGCAGACCAGCCACAGTGGAAGGATCCATGCCGGCTTCGACATTGAGCGCCAGGCCCGCGTTGTAGCGCCAGCGTGGTGCGTCGCAGGCAGCCTGGGGCGACTGGCGGTAGTCGATCATGCGTACCAGCGTCTGCATATGGCCCTGGGGCTGCATGTTGCCGCCCATGACACCAAAGCTCATCACCGGCTGGCCATCCTTGGTCAGGAAGGCGGGAATGATGGTGTGAAACGGTCGCTTGCCCGGGCCCACCAGGTTCGCGCGGTTGGGGCCGTCCGGGTCGGCGCTGAACCCGTAGCCACGGTTTTGCAGGCTGATGCCGAAGCTGGGCTCGACCACTCCCGAGCCAAAGCCCGCGAAGTTGCTCTGGATGAAGCTGACCATCATGCCGCTCTCATCGACCGCGGTCAGGTAGATCGTGCCGCCCTGCACCGGATTACCGGCCTTGAAATCTTGTGCGCGCAGGGGATCTATGAGCTTGGCGCGCGACGCAAGGTAAGCGTCATCGAGCATTTGCGCGGTAGTCACTTCCATACCGGCATCGGCTACATAGCGGTCGACATCGGCGAAGGCCAGCTTCATGGCCTCGATCTGCAAATGCTGCGAAGCCACGCCATCAAGGGGCAGGCTGGCCAGATCGAAATGCGACAGGATACCCAGTGCGATCTGCGCCGCAATGCCCTGGCCGCCAGGCGGAATCTCGTGCAGGGTGTAGCCACGGTAGTCTTTGGCCACCGGTGCGACCCATTCGGCCTGGTGCTGGGCCATGTCCGCCATGCTCAGGCAGCCGCCGTGCTGCTGGACAAAGGAAGTGACCGCCGAAGCGATCTCGCCTTCATAGAACGCCTTGCCCTGGCTAGCGCCGATGGCGCGCAGCGCGCGTGCGGCCGCGGGGAAGCGAAACAGCTCGCCCACGGCAGGTGGCCGGCCGGAGGGCAGAAAGCTCTGGGAGAAACCCGGCTGAGCCTGCAGCTCGGGAGCACCTGCGGCCCACTTCTGTTGCACCACGGGCGGCACCAGGTAGCCGCGTTCGGCGATTTCAGCCGCGGGCTCCATCAGGCTGGCGAACGGCAGCTTGCCAAAACGCTCGTGCAAGGCGACCCAGGCGCTGACGGCGCCGGGCACGGTGATCGAGTCCACGCCGCGGCGCGGGGGCTTGGCCTGCCTGCCGTAGCTCTTTTCGAAATATTCGGGCGTCCAGCCCTGGGGGGCGCGGCCCGAGGCATTGAGGCCGTGCAGTTGCGCGCCGTCCCACAGAATGCAGAACGCGTCCGAGCCCAGTCCGTTGCTGACAGGTTCGACGATGGCCATCACGGCCGCTGCCGCGATGGCTGCGTCAACGGCATTGCCGCCGGCCCACAGCATGCGCAAGCCGGCTTGCGCGCCCAAGGGGTGGGAGGTTGACACGCCGTTGCGTGCGAAAACGGGAACTCGCACCGAGCGGTAAGGGTTGCCGGGAGAAAAAGGGAGATTCATGGAAGTTCCTGACACGGGCGCTGACCCTTCGGGATTCAGTCGATGGTGATGCCCAGAACCTTGACGTCGCGGGTCCAGCGTGCAAGCTCCCGGTCGATTTGTTCCTTGAACGCCTTGGGGTCGCTGGTTTCGGGGGTCAGCCCCTGGGCCTCGAGCTGCGCGCGCACATCGGGGCGGGCGATGATGTTGCGCACTTCCTTGGCGAGCTTCTCAACGATCGCCGAATCCGTGCCGCCGGTGGTAAACAGACCGTACCAGGAAGTGAAGGCATAGCCCGGCAGCCCGGCTTCGGCGACGGTGGGCACGTTGGGCAGGCTTTTCACACGCTCCTTGGTGGTCACTGCCAGAATGCGGGTCTTGCCGGTCTTGGCGGAGGTAATGGCCGGTGGAATGCCCGAGAAAATGACATGGACCTGGCCTGCGGCGACATCGGCAATCGCAGGGCCATTGCCGCGGTAAGGCACATGCACCAGGTTCACGCCCGCCTGCTGGGCGAACAGTGCGCCGGCCAGGTGCAGGGTCGAGCCGCTGCCGGAAGAGGCGTAGTTGATGGTTCCAGGTTCCTTGCGCGCCATGCCGATCATCTCCTTGACCGATGTGTAGGGCAGCTTGGCGTTCACCAGCAGCGCGTTGCCCGACTCGGCCACCAGGCTGATCGGCTCCAGGTCCTTGCGCGGGTCGTAGGAAAGCTTTTTGGCCAGTACCGGGGCGATGGTGTTGCTGCCGATGGAACCCAGCAGCAGGGTGTAGCCATTCTTGGGCGACTTGGCCACGATTTCGTTGGCCAGCAGGCCGCCCGCGCCGCCCTTGTTTTCGACCACCACGGCCTGGCCCAAGCTCTGCTGCAGCTCCTTGGCCAGAATGCGCGCAACGATGTCGTTGCCACCGCCTGCGGCAAAGCCCACCAGAATCTTGATCGGCTGCGAAGGCCAGACGTCGGCGGCCAGGGCCGGCGTTGCCAGGCCCATGGCTCCGCAGGTCAGCAAAGTGGCGCAGCAGGTGAAAAGCCGGCGGGACATGTGTGCACGCATAGGAAACTCCAGATTTAATGCAGCTTGCAGGGTTGAATAGAAGAATTTTGATGATAGAAAGAACTTTGTGAAAGCTGGACTCTCTTCCGTCTCTTGAAAGAAAACCATTTATGTCAAGCCTGCGGATTCTTCGCACTTTTCTGGCCGTCTGCACCGAAGGTTCGTTCACGGCGGCTGGACATCGCGTGGGCCTGACCCAGGTCGCCGTGGGTCTGCAGATGCGCACCTTGGAAGCCGACCTCAAGCGCAAGCTCTTCACCCGCGCAGGCAAGCAGGTGGCGCTCAACGAGCAGGGCCGGGCGCTGGTGCCCATAGCCACGCAGCTGGTAGCGCTGTACGAACAGGCCAAGCATGGCACCCAGGCAGACGCGCCGCTGGCTGGCACCGTGCAGTTCGGCTCCATCGTCTCGGCACTGAGCGAGCTGGTGCGTGCCACGCTGGAGCTCAAGCGCCACCACCCCGCGGTGGACCTGCATGTGGTATCGGGAAAGTCCAACCGGCTGATTGCCCAGGTGGAAAACCATGAACTCGATGCTGCCGTAGTGGTCCATGACCCGGCCCTCAAGCGCCCTTCCCTGGTCTGGACACCGCTGTACGCCGAGCCCATGGTGCTGCTGACCTCGCGTTCCTCCCGGTTGGCCGATCCTGCAACCATGGTGGAGCGCTATCCATTCATCCGGTTTGACCGTACCGAACACACGGGCGAACTGGTCGAGCGCACGCTGCGCCGGCTGCGCGCCAAGCCCCAGGAGTTCATGGAGCTGAATTCGATCGAGACTATCGTGGAACTCGTGAGCGACGGCATGGGCGTAGCCATGCTGCCTCTTCTGGCCAGACATGCCTGGGACAGGAACCCGCAGCTGCGGGTAGTGCCCATCCCCCAGGCAGCTGAAAGCCGCCAGATCGCCCTGGTGCAGCTGCGCACGGCGGCCCGCGCCGAGGTGGTCACGGCTGTAGGGCAGCAGTTCATGGCGGCGCGAGGTATGGCAGTTTGAGGGCACCAGCCTGACCCTCTTGCACTTCTCGTTGGCGGCATGCTGGTTGCCGCTCGCTCTATCGCTGTCGTCTGGAGATGCAAAGCGGCCGCGAAAGGAGCCTGCCAGGGGGGCGACCTCGTTAGCCAGGGATGATCATCTTCTCAGTCAATCCTTGATCGAAGCTGTAGACGCACTGATAGCGAGCATTGGGTACAGATGATCAATGTTGCCGGCACACCCATTTCAACCACACCGCCCAAAACGGAGGTGATCGACTGCCATGTCTTGGAATCGTTGCAGGAAGTGCGCTCGATGACCGAGGGCTGGCTGCATCGCTACAGCCACCATCGCCCGCATGAATCGGCAGGCCGCACTCCTCCTGTCGCGTGTCATGTCAAACGTTGCCCCAGCCTCTGCTTTTAGGTGGCACAGGAAAACGAGGAGGCTTCACCGACCTACCGGGGCGCCGCCTTGATCGCCGCATTCAGGGTAGTCCACAGCTCCTTGGTGACGGGCACCATGTCCTGCCTGAAGTACCACCAGAAGTGACCGCCCACATAATTCGGGGTAGTGATCTTCATCGTGTAATAGCGGGTCAGGTACTCGGCCTTCTTGGTTTTGCGTGAGGTACCCACTTCCCCGAACCCGATCTTGGAATTGGGGAACATCACGTGTAGCTTGTCGAACACCTGCTGCCAGTTGGGCTTGAGCCCATTGCAGTCATCCTCATAGTAGGAAATCCAGACGTAATCCAGACCCTGCTTCATGTAGGCTGGGACATTGGCCTCGGCCCACTTGAACATTTCATTGGAGGATTGAGACCAGCAGCCCTGGTTGTAGTAGAGCGTGACCGCGGCCGTCTTGTTCTGTGCCTTCACGATGTTGTAGGCGTTGGTCATCTTCGCCACCACATCGGCATTGGCCCCCAGCCACTCGCCGTTGACCTCGTTGGCTACTTCCCAAATATCCACTACATCCGACAACGCATTGAGATATTGATTAGTCCGTTGTATGTATCCATCCACGCTGTACTGCTTGACGTAGTACGAGTCCAATATCTCACCCATCACGTAGGAAACTTTGGAGATTTCCACTGCTGGCTTGCGGTAATAGTCCGGGTTCACGAACTCATCGAAGACGATGCGCGTAGTGGGCCGGTAGGCCAGCGACGACAGGCTGCGCGTGATGTCGTTCAGTCTACTCACATCGTCCACGGTGACGCCATAGATGGGAGTCGGGATTATGCGACCAGAGGGCACGCTGGTCTGAGCCGATACGACGGAGCAAAGCGAGGCGATGCAGAACGGGATAAACGCTTTCATGCGGTATCCCTCGATGAATGGTTCAATGATGTTTTCACTTGGATCAATATGAATCGAGGCATGGCAATGGTCGGGGGTGACTGCTTCTAGCTGGCAGCACCGGCTCGGGCCGACCCTCAGTTGACTCTCGATAATCAGTTAAAGGATTGACTTTAGTCCATGAATTTGGGCTAAAAGTAGCCAAAGGAAACGAACACGCTCCATGAGCCAGCCCACAGATCGAGCTCATGGCTACTCGGCCCTTGTTGACGCGCTCAATGCTTTGCGGCGGCTACCAGTCAATGAGTTGATCGCTGGAGTTGACTTGATGTTTGGGCAGCGTGGGTGAGCCCTAAACATAAATTGATACGTGTGTTGCCTAGGGTATGAGTCATTTTCAAAATGAGCGCATCGAGGCAAGTGTCATCGTGCGGTTGCCAGTCGGATGAGATGAAAGGTGCTTTATGTGGCCGCTTGTCCTTCACTTCGCAGTCCGCTTCTGGCCGACTGGCGACGGCCTGCACCTGTTGAGATCGAACGCTCAAGACGCAGCCCCGAAGGTCAGCTTTGCTGTGCTGTACTCGCCAGTAGCTAGGCCCGGCTTAGGCCAATACCGGACCTTTCTTAGGTCTGCGACTAGGATCGAGACTGCCCCAGAAGCGCAGATGTTCAACAGTACGTGCTGGTGCACGTAATGACCAACCCCAAGGAGCCTCCTTATGGTTCATCTTGTCGGACATAAATTGAAGTATTCAGTCGTACAGTGGTCCTACGACTGGGATCCATCGCTTTTTGACTTGCTCGAACGTATGCCGGAATTAGTGATCAGGCGACATGTGGTCATTGCGTCATGTGACAGCGGCAAGTACAAGCCGTCCGAGGCTGAGCTGGAGGCCGGTTGGGAGGTCGCGGATGGATTTGCTGTGAGTCCCAAAATCACCGCCGTATCCGACCTGCCTATGCCAGGTTTTGATGAGTGGTACGTGTATGAAGAGCGTCCGATGCCAAGG
>Ga0067045_1030222_pt1 | contig 16139 bp, 14 predicted proteins | sample TerdegcTABiofilm_FD_59184 | JGI IMG/M metagenome (GOLD analysis project Ga0067045, IMG submission 59184) | Combined Assembly of (Gp0054472, Gp0054536) Wastewater bioreactor microbial communities from Singapore -Terephthalate degrading...
TGGTGGCCGCCTACGGGCAGCGCCTGCTGGAACTGGGCGGGAAACACCCGGAGCTGGTGGCCCTGGACGGCGACCTGGCCCTGGACTGCGGCATCATCCCCTTCCGCGAGGCCTTCCCGGAACGCTTCGTGGAGTGCGGCATCGCCGAGCAGGACATGGTCTCCATGGCCGGGGGCCTGGCGCTCTCGGGCAAGCTGCCGGTGGTCCACTCCTTCGGCTGCTTCTTGACCACGCGGCCGGGCGAGCAGATCTTCAACAACGCCTCGGAGCGCACCAAGGTCCTCTACGCGGGCTCCCTGGTGGGCCTCTGCCCTGCTGGTCCGGGCCATTCGCACCAGAGCGTGCGCGACATCGGGACCATGGCCTCCATGCCCGGCATGACCTGCGTGGAGCCCTGCTGCGAAACCGAGACCGTCATGGCCCTGGACTGGGCCGTGGAGCAGGCCGAGGGGCCGGTCTATCTGCGGCTGGTGAGCATCCCCTGCCCCATGGACTTCGCCCTGCCCGCGGGCTACCGGCTCACGCCCGGCCGGGGCTGCGTGCTGCGGGAGGGCACGGACGCGGCCCTGATCGCCTACGGGCCGGTGATGCTCCAGCAGGCTTGGCGCGCGGCCGAACTCCTGGCCGGCGAGGGCTTCTCCCTGAAGCTGGTGAACCTGCCCTGGCTCAACCGCTTCGACGAGGCCTGGCTGGCCGAGACCCTGCGGGGCGTGCCGCGGCTCTTCACCCTGGACAACCACATGATCGAGGGCGGCCAGGGCCAACGGCTGGCCGCGGCCTGCGCCCGGCTGGGCCTGCATCTGCCGGTGGCCTGCCTGGGCCTCACCGGCCTCCCGCGCTGCGGCCGCAACGACGAGGTCCTGGCGCACCACGGCCTGGACGCCGCGGGCATCGCCGCCAGCGTGCGCGGACGCTGAACAGGGGAGAACAGCCGCCCATGTACGATTCCAAGCTGTCGCCTGACGCCATGTGGGCTTTTCTGCTTCAGCACGAGGAAACCGTCGCGTCCTTCTCCTGGTTCGATAAGCTGTGCTGCGCCATCAACAAGAAAAACAATGAGCCCAGGTCGTTGGGCAACAAGTTCAACCGGGTGCTATTCAAGTACTGCAAAAAGATCCTGAACGACGAGGAAAAAATCCGGCATATCATAGACCATTCCAAGCTGTTGAGCGCCCAGGACCAGCTCCGGGAGATGCTGGCGCAGGACGACCCCCAGCACGCCGCCCTGTCCAGGGAGGTGCTGGCCCGCTCTGCGCCCGTGGAGCAGCCCCTGGTGCTCATTTCCGAGGTGCAGCGTTCAGGCGGAAGCCTCCTGTGCCAGCTGTTCGATGGACACCCCCAGGTCTATACCCACCATCACGAACTGAAAATCGGGGTCTTCAGCAAGCTGATCTGGCCGGAATTCTCGCCCGAGGAAAGCCCGCACGACCTCTTTTTCAAGCTTTATGAATACAACATCATCAAGCACTTCAAATACGGATTCGCCAAGGGCAGGCTCAACAAGGACAATGCGCGGCGGCACAAGATCTGCCTGCCGCCCCGGCTGCAATACGACATATTCCTGAACTACCTGGCGCAGCGCCCGCACAGGACCCGCCGGGACGTGCTGAACGCCTACATGACCTCCTACGTCAACGGCTTCCTGAATTACGGGCACAGCGACCGGGAAAAGAAATACCTGGTGGGCTTCACACCCTTTCTTGCCGCCCGGGAAGACAACGTGACCCGCTTCTTCCAGGACTACCCGGACGGGCACATCGTGTCCGTGCTGCGCGACCCGGTGCGCTGGTTCGCCTCGGCCAGAAAGCACAGCCAGGCTTTCTCCGCGCCGGAGAACGCCACGGCCTATTGGCTGCAATCCACCAGGGCCATGATCCACAATGCGAACCGGCACCCGGGCCGGGTGCACATCGTCCGCTTCGCGGACCTCATCCTGCGCAACCGGGAAGCCACGGGGGCCTTGTGCGGCCGTCTGGGCATCGAGCCCTCGGAGCGTATGGCCGTGCCTACCTGCAACGGGGCGCCCATCACGGCCAATTCCTCTTTCCAGGATTCCCTGGCCGCCGGCCTCAACCCGGCCCCGGTGCTGCGGCCCCACGGCGTGGATCAGGCCGCCTGCGGGATCATCGAATCCAAGGCCCGCGACCTCTTCGACCAAGCCCGGACGCATCCCGCCGCCATTCAGCTGGACTGAGCCGCGTCCGGCCGGGACGGTGGAACCCGCCCCGGCCGCCGCGGCTTCAAGGTTGGAAAAAGCTGGGGAAGAACGTCAGCGGCTGCAGGCGTTGCGCAGCAGGGCGATGGTCTCGGCGATGCCGGTCTCGATGCTGCCAGTGGGCTCGAAGCCGGTGGCCTTGAACTTCTCGCAGGCCACGTTGTAGGAGAGCTGGTTCATGATCTTGTGATCGACGAAGCCGATCTTCAGGTCGGGCACGTGCTTCTGGATGGTGTCCACCACGTTGCGCACGGTCAGGTTGTGCGTCAGCACGTTGTATATCTCGCCGTCGTACAGCCCCTTCTCCATGATGTGCAGGATGGCGCGCACTCCGTCCGCCAGATCCAGGTACGGCCGCTTCTGGTCGTAGGCCGAGGTCCAGACCGTGATCGGCTGGCCGAGCACGGCCTGCCAGCAGAACTTGTTCACCGCGGTGTGGAAACGCATGCCGCGCGACACGCCGAAGATGGTGCCGAAGCGGCAGACCACGCTCTTCAGGCCCTGCTCCTCGAACATCCGGCGCAGGAGCTTCTCCTCGCGGATCTTGGTCTCGGCATACGGGCTCTGGGGCTTGAGCTCGTCCTCGGTGCAGTTCTCGTCCACGATGTCCTTCTGCGTGCCATAGACGGACGTGGAGGACAGGTGGATCAGCGGCGCGTTCACGGCCAGGCAGGCCTCGGCCACGCGCCTGGTGCACTCGTAGTTCTCCTTCTCCACCCGGTCGGCGATCTCGAAGCTGCCAGCCGCGTTGGTGATGGCCGCCAGATGCATGACCACGTCGGCCCCCTCGAACAGGGCCGCGAGGTCGCAGGTCATGACGTCGCCCTCGACGAAACGGTAGCGGGCCGTGTCCGGGAGGTCGAACAGGGACGGGTAGCGCTGCACCGCCATGTTGTCGATCATGGTGATGGTTGCGCCGGGAAATGCCTCGGGCAGGTCGCGGATCAGCTTGGAGCCGATGTGCCCGAGGGCGCCGGTGACAGCAATCTTCATATCTACCTCAGATAGTGTTCGAGGCGGGGCGCATAATACTCCCGCGTCAGTTCCAGGCCGTCGGCCATGCTGGTCGTCGGCTTCCAGCCGAGTGCCTCTTTGATCTTGGCGTTGCTGATGATGGCGTCGCCGAAGTCGATGCGCTTGCGCTGCTCCGGCCAGGGCACGTAGGTCACGCTGCCCGAGCGCATGTGCCGCACCGTGGCCTCGGCGATCTCGCCCACCGAATAGTGCTCGTCGCCCACGGCGAAATACGTCTCGCCCAGGCTGCACGGGGTGGTCGCGGCCATGACCAGGGCCTCGCAGGCGTCCGTGACGTAGAGCACGTTGCGCAGTTGCTTGCCGTCGCCGAATACGGTGATGGGCTTGTTCTGCAGGGCCAGGCCGATGAAGAAGTTGTTGAAGGTGAATTCCGGACTGTGGATGGAGGCGTACGGCCCGAAGGTGTTCGAAAGCCGGACCACCGAGGCGCAGATGCCGTAGGTCCGCGCATAGATGAGCACGTATTTCTCGGACACGGACTTGTTGGCGGAATAGATGTCCGTGGGGAACTCGGGATGGCGCTCGTCCGCCGGGGTGTACTGCAGGGGGCCGAGCTGCGTGCTGGTGCCCACGTGCACGAACTGCATCTCCGGGTTGAAGCGCCGGGTGGCCTCCAGCAGGTTGATGACCCCGCGCGAGTTCACGTCCGAATCCAGCCAGGGTTCGCGCATGGAGAAGGGATGCGAGGTGGAGGCCGCGCAGTTGAAGAGAATGTCCTTGCCCATGACGCGGTCCGTGAGCTGGTCGAAATTCTGGATGTCGTGGAAGGCCAGCTCCACCTCATCCTTGACGTCCTGCACGTTGTACAGCCTGCCGCCCGAGCGGGGGTCCAGGTTGTCGTAGATGGTCACCGCAGCCCCCAGGCGCAGGCAGAGCCGCACCAGGTTGGCGCCGATGAACCCGAGTCCGCCGGTGATCAGGACCTTCTTGCCGTCCAGCCGAGGTAGCGTGTTCGCGCTCATGCCTTCTCCCGTACGTAGGCCGCCTGCCAGTAGAAGCTCCAGGGACGCCCGCCGCCCTGGTCCACACAGCGCCATTCCGGGCCAGGAGCATAGGCCTCCACGAACTTGAGGGCCTGCTTCCGGACCGCGGCGTTGTCATAAATGTCAATGATATCGCGAAGGATGCCGCTCTTCAAGGCCAGCCGGACGGCCTCTGCGCCGTCATGGTGCCCGTCCAGGGACTTGTCCAGGTACTTGCCCACGGGGTTCTTGGAGAAGAATCCGGCGCAGTGGCTGCGGATGTAGTCCAGATAGAAATGGACGATCTCCGCGTCCATCTCCGCGAAGGAGTCGATGTTCAGGCAGCAGTCGAAGGATTTCGCGTCGAGGCTGTCGAATTCCTCCACCGGAACGAAGCGCAGCCGGGCGAAGGCCGCGGCCGGGAGCACGCGCTCCAGGTAGCGTTTCGCCAGGACCAGGGCCTTGTCCAGGTCCACGATGACGTATTCCGCGATGGCGTGGTTGGCCAGCAAGGTGTGCGCGGTGCGCCCGTATCCGGCGCCGATCTCCAGCACCGCAGCGTCCGCGAAGCGAAAGTGGCGCTCCATGAAGCCCACCTCGAAGACCGCCTGGAGATAGTCCAGGCAGACCAGCTCCCCGTCGTAGGTGATGGCGTAGGGGGCCCCCACGTCACGATTGCCCACCGCACGCAGCAGTTCCCACTGGCGGGGGGTCAGGTGCTCGCAGAGGTTGAAGATGAGCTCCTTCAGGAAGCGGACCCCATTCTTCGCCGGATCCCAGATGGCCAGCTTGTGGTTGGCGGCCCCGGACTTGAAGGTCTCCAGGGACAGGCTTGCGGCGTCCTGCAGGGACGTCTCGTTGATGCGCTGCCATTGCGAACTGGGGCTGGGCTTGGTCATAGGCTCCTTCCTTCCCGCGCCATGAAGAATGCGATCGTTCGGTCGATGCCCTGGGCCAGATCCACGCGGGGCATCCAGCCCGTCGGTTCCGAGAAGGCCCTGACATCGGCCACGAAATTCCGTTTCTCGATGATCGACAGCCCGTTGGGCGGGGCGACGTGGATCACTTCCGGCCGGACCCCGGCCACCGCCGCCAGCCGCTCGGCCACCAGCTCCAGCGCATCGCAGATGCTGGTGCCCACCCCGGAGCCGATCACGTAGTGCCCGCCCGCAAGGGTTTCGGCCCCTGCCAGGGCCACGGCGAAGGCCTCCACGGTGTCCTCGATGTACAGGTAGTCGCGGATCTCCCGCCCCTGGCCATAGACCGTCAGGGCCTCCCCGCCGAGCCCCCGGACGATCATCATGTTCAGGATGCCCCGGTCTGGCCTGCTGCTGCGCGGGCCGGGCCCGTAGATGTTGGTCAGGCGCAGGCTGACGCCCCGCACGATCCCTTCCGCGCTGAAGAACTTGAGGTAGTGTTCGGCCAGCAGCTTATGCGTGTCGTAGATGGTCACGGGGTTGTCCGGATGCTCCGGCCCCACGGGAGAGGTGCGCGGCATGCCGCAGGCCGTGGAGGTCCCGGCCAGGACCACGGCAGGGCGCAGCCCCAGCTCCCTGCAGGCACAGAGCAGGGTCAGCAGCGGCCGGGCGTTGAGCTCGAAATCCGCGTGCGGATCGAGCGCCGCCCTGTAGGTGCTCGTCTGCGCGGCCAGGTGCACCACGCCGTCCACGCCCTCCAGGGCCCGCTTCCAGGCCTCGGGATCGGCCAGCCCGCCCTGCACGTCGCGCACGTCGAGCCCCTCCCCCAGGGGGGGCAGCCCGGCGCGGCTCCAGCGCACGAGGCCGCATCCCAGCCCGGCCAGACGCCGGGCGAGATTGCTGCCGATGTAGCCGGACGCGCCCGTGAGCAGCACCCGCTTGCCGGCCAGGGATTCCGGGGAAGGGCGCTGTTCCATGCTATTTGATCGCTGGCCCCTTGAGCCAGTCGAAATCGATCCCCGGGTCGTTGTAGGCGATCCGGATTTCGTCGTCGGGGTTGTAGGTGTGCGAGGTCACGTAGAACAGGTTCACCGGCCCCTGCACGGTCTTGCAGCCGTGGGCGATGCCCGGCGGAATCTTCAGGATGCGGGCCTGCTGGTAGTCGCCCATGAGGAAGTCCATGGTCTGCTTGCAGGTGGGCGAATCCTGGCGCAGGTCGCAGAGCCCGACCCGGAGCACGCCCGTGGCCACATACCACCAGTCGGTCTGGATGTTGTGGTAGTGCCAGGCCTTGACCACCCCGTCGAACATGAGCGAGTGGCTCCACTGGCCGAAACCGGCCGCGAAGATGCCGTCGCTCACCCGGATCAGCTCCCGGAAGAAGCCCCGGTCGTCGTGGTTGGTCACCAGTTCCTTGAATTCGATACCCTGGATCATATGCCGTCCTTTGCGGGGACAAAGAGCATGTGGCAGGCCCGGCGCAGCTTGTGGCTGTCCGGGAAGTTCTCCTGCGGAAGCTCCTGTTCCTGCCCGAGGAAGGTGCCCAGAAAACGTGAGACGAAGGCCGGTTCGTAACCCTGCCGGGCCACCGCCGCCACGAACTCGTCCCGGTTGAAGAACCACATGGGGATGAGGGACTCGTAATAGACCTGCGCGCTGGCGTAGGTCGGGATGTCGCCCGCGATGAGGTCGGAAAACAGGAGATAGCGCGGGGACAGCCGCGCCGCCGCGGCCAGCACCCCTTCCCAGTCCTCCACGTACTGGATGGAGGAGCCCATGTGCAGCAGGTCCACGGTTCCGCCGAGGTCCGGCCACTGCTCGTGGAAGTGGACGCCGTCCTGGCCCGCGAAGAATTCCCGGCCCGCATCGCAGATCTCGGGAACCTCCACAATGTGATACTCCACCCCGCGCCCGGGGGGCAGGGAGCCGGTAACGTGGTAGTAGTTCGCGCCGATTCCGCCGCCGAAGTCCACCAGGCGGATGCGGTCCGCCCCCGGAGGGAAGGCCATGGCCGCCACCACGGGCAGCAGGCTCCGGTTGTAGGCGGCGAGGCAGGGCGAGGCGTTCGCCGCCTCCTCCCGCAGCTGGCGGGTCTTCTCCAGGCTGCGGCGCACCCAGGTGTCGCCGCCGAAGCCCTTTCCCTTGCGCGGCACGTCCCGCAGGTGCGGATAGATCCCTTCCCAGATGAACCGGATCATGCCAACGCGTCCCGGACCGCCGCGATGACCTCGGCGACCTCGCCGTCCGTGAGTTCGGGATACATGGGCAGGGACAGGATCCCGCCCACGGCCCGCTCCGTCTCCGGCAGGACCGCGCCGAGACGCCGGTAGGCGGGCTGCTGGTGCACGGCCTGGGGATAGTGCAACGCCGCGCCCACGCCGCGCTGCCGCAGCCCGGCCAGCAGCGCGTCGCGCCCGGGCGCGCGCAGCACATAGAGATGATAGACGTGCTCGCCGCCCTCGCGGGCCACAGGCAGGGCCAGACCGAGCCCGGCCAGGCCCTCGTTGTAGGCGGCGGCGATGGCGCGGCGGCGGGCGTTGTCCCTGTCCAGCCCCTCCAGGCGCACGCGCAGGACCGCGGCCTGCAGCTCGTCCAGACGGCTGTTCCAGCCGCCGATCTCGCTGATGAAACGTTCCTTCCAGCCGTACTGGTGCAGCAGGCGCAGGCGCGCCGCCAGTTCGGCGTCGTCGGTGGTCACGGCCCCTCCGTCGCCCAGGGCCCCGAGATTCTTGGTGGGGTAGAAGCTGAAACAGGCCGCGTGCCCGAAGGTTCCGACCTTGCGGCCGCCCAGCCGCGCGCCGTGGGCCTGGGCGCAGTCCTCCACCACCTTCAGGCCGTGCTCCTCGGCGATGGCCATGATCGCAGGCATGTCCGCTGGCTGGCCGTAGAGGTGCACGGGGACCACCGCGCGGGTCCGCGCCGTGATGGCGGCGCGCAGCGACCCGGGGTCCAGGGTGAAGGTCGCGGGATCGATGTCCGCCAGCACAGGGGTGGCGCCCGCGAACTCCACGGCCGAGACAGTGGCCACGGCCGTCTGGGAGACCGTGATCACCTCGTCGCCGGGCCCGATGCCGAGCCCGCGCAGGGCCAGGACCAGGGCGTCGGTGCCGTTGCCCACCCCGATGCAGTGCGCGGCCCCCTGCCAGGCCGCGAACTCGGCCTCGAAGGCCTCCACCTCCTTGCCCAGGATGTACCAGCCGCTGTCGAGCACGCGGCGGATTGCCGCGTCGATGCCGCTCCGGTAGGCGAGGTACTGGGCCTTGGGGTTGGCGCAGGGAATCATCAGAGGATTTCCACCTTGGGCACGTACACGAGCCACCTGCCGCCCGCCGCGCGGAAGGCGGTCTCCTTGGCCATGATCTCCTCGCCGTGGTTCCAGGCGAAGAGCAGGGCCACGTCCGGGTAGGCCTTCTTGAACTCGTCGTAGGGCTTCACCGGGATGTGCGCGCCGGGCGAGAACTTGCCCTGCTTGGTGGGGGTGGTGTCGGAGATGAACTCCACGTGCTCCGGCGTGATGCCGCAGTACATGGTCACGGTGGTGGACTTGGAGGTGGCGCCGTAGCCCACCACCCGGCGGCCCTGGGCCTTGAGCTCCTCGAGGGTCCGCATCAGGGCCGCGCGCGAGGCCTCCACGTTGCGGCGGAAGCCGTGGAAGGTCTCCAGATCCTTGAGCCCGAGGGCGTCCTCCTTGGCCTTCTGGTCCGCCACGGCCCGGGAGATCTCATAGGCCCCCTTGCGGGCGATGACGTAGCGCATGGAGCCGCCGTGGGTGTGCTGGGGCAGCACGTCCACGACCTCCAGCCCGTGCTGGTTGAAGAGGCACTCCACCGAGGCCACGGAGAAGTAGAAGGCGTGCTCGTCGTAGATCTGGTCGTAGGCGGTCTTCTCCACGATGTCGCCGAGGTAGGGGTCCTCGAACATGACCACGCCCTTGGGCGCGAGCAGCTTGGCCATGCCCGCGGCCACGGAATGCAGGTAGGGGATGTGGCACATGACGTTGGCCGCCAGGATGGCGTCGGCCGGGCCGCTCTCCCGGAGCACCCGCTCGGCCAGGGCCTCGTCGAAGAACTCGCAGATGGTGTTCACGCCCCGCTTGCGCGCCGCCTCGGCCACGTTGGCCGAGGGCTCCACGCCCAGGTGCCGGATGCCCGCCTCGGCGAAGTTCCGGAGCATGATGCCGTCGTTGCTGCCCAGCTCGACCACGAAGGGGTCCTTGCCTCCAAGGCACTTCCCGCGCACGTAGCCCGCGAAGTCCTTGAAATGCTCGGCCATGCGCGTGGAGATGGACGAGAAGTAGGCATAGTTCTCGTGGAACATCATCTCCCGGTCCGGCTGCTCCAGCAGCTGCACCATGGAGCAGCGGGGGCAGAAGCCGACGCGGAGTTCGAAGAAATACTCCTTGCCGTACTCCGCGGGGAGCAGAAAGCCGTTGGCGATGGGCATCCGCCCGAAATTGATGAACTCGGTGACCTCATGCTCGCAGACCAGGCACTTGGGCATACGGCGACAATACCTTGGTTATTTGGTTTTACCAGCCAACGCCCGCCGGATTCCGGCGGCCCGCTCCGCCAGGGCGGAAAACACGGCTTTGCGGATTTCGCGGCGGATCCTGGACTCCGTGACCACCAAACGGGCCGCCAGCAGGGGCAGCCGCACATAGCGGGAAACAAAGGATATCTCTGGACAGGAGCGAAGATGCCGCCATGCCTGCAGGCGGTGCTCGAATATACTCATCCGGCTGCCTTCCTGCAAGGCTTGGATGCCGGGATGGCGCTCCAGGGCCGTGGTCCGGTGCATGTGCACCACGGTCAGCACCTTGTCCACGTACACGAAGCCGTGGTCCAGCGACATGGCGGCCAACAGGGTGCGCTCCCCGAGCTTCCAGGGGTAGCCGTCCAGGGCGCGCAGAAGGATCTCGCGCCGGAAGAGGCCCATCTGGAAATAGTTGTGCTTGAGCGAGCGCAGCTCGGAACGCGTGGTCACGAAATAGAGCGTGCGCCCGAGCGGCCCCTTGCGCGTGGGGTCGTGCGCGGGCGGGAACCGCTTGACGTCAACCGGCTCCCCGTCGTCGTAACGGCGCTCAAGCGCGCCCTGGGCCACCGCCGCGCCGGGCCGCCCCTCCAGGGCCTTGACCAGCGTGGAGACGTAGCCCGGCAGATGGATGTCGTCGCCGTCGGCCCAGAAGAAGAATTCCCCTCGGCCGCGCTCCACCACCTGGCGGTAGTTCCGGGTGAAGCCGTAGTTCTCGGGATTGCGGTAGAGGCGGATGTTCGGGTGGCGCGCCGCGTACTCCTCGCACACGGCCAGGCTGCCGTCCGTGGAGCAGTCCTCGCAGATCACGATCTCCAGGTTCGGGTAGTCCTGGGCCAGCAGGGAATCCAGGGCCCGGGCCAGGGTGGCGGCGCTGTTGTAGATGGCCATGCCCGCCGTGACCAGCGGGAGGGCGGCCTCTCCGTCGCGCGCGGCGGCGTGCGAAGGGGTCTGCATCAATAGTACCCGTATTGCTCCAGGTCCAAACCGTGCCGCTCCGAAAGCCGCTTGTTGCCCTCGGCATAATGCCCGTGGATGCGGGCGCGCCACTTCTCCGGCAGATTCACCCCCGCCTTCCCGCTCCGCCAGAGCAGGCCGCAAAGGCGGACCAGCCAGGCGTCCAGGCGCGGGGTGCGCTCCCAGGGCAGGAACGCCTTCCGGAAACGCATGGCCCGCTGATAGCCCTCGCCCTTGGAGGCGTTGACGCGCTCGTCGCCGAGCAGGCGCATGGCCTCGCCCGCGTCCACGCCCAGAAAGGAGCACAGCTCCGAGACGTAGCGTTTCTTGTCGCGCACCAGGAGTTCGAAGGGCAGCGCCTTCACCGAGCCTTCGCCGAGAACCTCCTCGAAGCAGCGGACCAGCCCGTCGTATCCCAGCAGGTGGAAGAGACTGCCGTGGTAGTCCTGGAACCGCCATTCGCGCTCCAGCCATTTCTTCAGCGGATAGTAGGCGTTGTATTCCTTGAAGGCGGTCTGGAGGTAGTAGGAGAGGAGCAGCGAGTCCTGCCGCCGGAGCGAAATGAATATCCTGCACTCCCCGAACAGATCCTGGAGCCGCCGGGCCAGGACGGCCATGTCCGTGGACCCATAGGAGGCCATCAGCTCCTGGGAAAAGAGCGGGACGCGCCCGGGGGTCCGCCGGGCCGTCACGTGCCCGGCCACGATGGCGCGCATGTCCTGGGCGTCGTAGCGCGCGCTGTCGTGGCAGGAAACCGACGTGATCAGCCGGTCCAGCTCCGGGTGGGAAAAGGGCTTGCCGAAGTAGTCGATCCCCGGATGCCGCTGGAACAACGCCTGCTGGAAGGTGGTCGTCGCCGTCCGGTACATGCCCACATGAAAGAAGAAAGGTGCTGCTGCGGTCAATGGCGTCTCCTGTATGACATCTGCGCCAGTCGCCTGCGGGAGGGAAAACAGACCCCGTATATTCTGAAAGGCTGCGAGAGACAACAACGCTGTTACGCCCGGCCGGCGGGCTCCGCCGGGCCGAAGACCGGGCCGGAGCCAACTTGGCTGCAAAAATGGAGAGGCCCGCAGGCCAAGATATCAAATACATTAAATTTTGGTAATGATCACAAAATATTGTGCCATGTTGCGTAACCGGACAGCAATGATATCATTGGCTTCAGACAGGAAGGCGAATGACGACCCACATGGACAATCGGGCCAAGCCCGTGGAACTGGACACCACCCGCGTGCTCCTCGGGCCGGAGGGCGTGGAGGATTTCTGCTGGCCCGTGGGCTACCACGAGGTGCGCCGGTGCTGCCTCGACGCCCTGGCCGGACTGGCCGCGGCGGTGCGTTCCGCGCGCCGGGCCGGGCTGGCCGGGCACGCGGAGCTCATGGCCCTGGCCAGCTTCCTGGCCGCCGACGCCATGGGCGTGTTCCAGGGCCAGGCCCTGGTGGAGCGCCTGCGGCGCGAGGGCCGCGTTCCGCTCATCCCGGAGCATTTCCGCATCTGGCCAGCGCTCATGGCCGGACAGGCCCCGGCCGCCCCGCCGCTCTTTCCGGCCCTGCTGCACGGCTTCGCTCCGCGGACCTTCGGCGAGGCGTTGCGCCGCCGCTGGGAAAAGCTCACCGGCAAGGGGCGGAGCAAGCGGCGGCAGGAAAAGGCTGGCGTGGCCGAGACCGTGGTGCACCGCCAGGCGGAAGAGGCCTTCCGCATCCATGCCCGGCGGCTCAGCGGGCGCATCCTGCGGCACGAGATCGTGACCACCAAGCGCGGAGACATCCAGTCCCAGCACGCGGCCCACGCGGACTGCCGGGTGACGCTCGCGCCCCACAAGTTCTGGTTCCGCCCCCTGCGGCCCGGAGACGTGGCGCAGCGAGTGGGCCGGGTGCTCTCCCCTGCCCTGCGCAGCGAGGCCCTCGACCTCTTCGCGGGCATCTTCGGCAAGGCCGGGCTGGAGTACACGCCCGCCATCGCCGCCTATTTCGCCGGCTACCTGGACCAGGGCACGGCGCTCCTGGCCGCGCGGCTGGACGACCTGCGCTCCCGGCCCAGGCTCCTGCCGAACCGGCTCTGGACCGGGACCTGCGGCAACGTCTGGGACCGGCTGCTGCGCATGGCCGTGCGCGAGCGCGGCGGCCGGACCACGGGCCACTCCCACGCCGGGGGATTCCACCACCGGCGCGCCCCGGAGCAGAATTCCGTGGAGTTCCTGGCCTGCGACGAGTTCATCGTCTACAACGAATCCCAGGTACGCTACACCCTGCTCGGCACGGACGAGGCGCTGCTCTTCGAGGGCATCCCCGAGGTGCGGGGCGTGCCGGGCGGGTCCTCGGCCGCGGCGGCGCTCGACGCCGGAACGGAGCGGCTTCCGCAAGCGGCCTCCGCCCTGCGCCGGATCATGTACGTCTCCTGCCTCTACCTCGGGGAGCGCCAGGCCTTTGACCCGCCGGTGGCGGACCTGGTGGCCGTGGACTTCCAGGTGCGGCTCTTCCGCCGCCTCGCGGACTGGGGCTACGAGGTGCTCTACAAGCCGCACCCGGAGACGGACATGCCCCCGCCCACGCGCATGGAGCAGGCCACGGGCGCCAAACGCCTGGACGCCCCGTTCGAGGCGGTGCTGGGCCTGGCCGACCTCTACCTCTTCGACAACACCAACTCGACCACCTTCAAGGTCGCGGCCAAGACCGCCAAGCCCATCGTCTATGTGGACACGGGCACGGACACCTGGAGCGGGGAGGCCTACGAACAGCTCGGGCGGCGGTGCGCCGTGGTCCGGGGCCGCTTCGACGCCGAAAACCGCATCCGGCTGGACTGGGACGAACTGCGCGCGGCCGTGGCCCGCGCTCCGGAACTGGCCGGGGACACGACCTTCGTCCGGACGCACGTCCTCTAGCCATGAACGGGCAGCCTCCCCAGGATCTGGTCATCCGGGCCGACGCCACGCCGAGCATGGGCACCGGCCACCTGCTGCGCAGCCTGGCCCTGGCCCAGGCCTGGCTCGCCCGGGGCCGCAAGGTGGACTACGTGAGCCACTGCCCGCTGCCCCCCCTGGTGGAGCGCCTCAAGGCCGCGGGCTGCGGGGTGCGCCTCCTGCACGCGCCGCATCCGGACCCTGAGGACGCGGCCGAGCTGCTTGCGGCCACGCGGCCGGGACAGTGGGTGGCGCTCGACGGCTACCACCTGGAGACCGGCTACCAGCGCGCGCTGCGCCGCGCCGGACGCCGGGTGCTGCTGCTCGACGACGTGCGCCACCTGAATGAGTACGACGCGGACGTGCTGCTGAACCAGAACATCCACGCCCGGGACTGGACCTATGCCGGGCCGCCGGAGATGCTCCGCCTGCTCGGCCCGGACTACGTGCTGCTGCGCAGCGAATTCACCGCCGAGCCGGGGAGGACGCAACGGCCCCGCGTCCCCCTGCGCATCCTCTGCACCATGGGAGGCGCGGACCCCCTGGGCATGGCCGCCCTGGTCCTCCAGGCCCTGGCCCTGCTGCCGCCGGACAGCGTGGAGGCGGTGCTCCTGGCCGGTCCGGCCAACCCGCGCCAGGCGGAATTGCGGGCCGCCGTGCCCCGCTGCCCGCAGAAGGTCCGGCTGCTGGCCGCCGTGGACGACATGCGCGAACTCATGGAGTGGGCCGATCTGGCCCTCACGGCCGCGGGCTCCACCTGCTGGGAGCTGGCGCACATGGGCGTGCCCATGCTGGCGGTGACCGTGGCCGGCAACCAGGAGGGCATCGCCCGGGAGCTGGAGCGGGCCGGTGCCGCGCTGGACCTGGGCCTCGGCCGGAACCTGTCGGCCTCGGCCATCGCGGAGGCCGTGCAGCGCGTGAACGACCCCTCCGGACTGCGGCGCATGGGCGAGGCGGGCCGGGGCCTCATCGACGGACATGGCGCGGCCCGCGTGGCGGACATCCTGGACGCGCTGGCCGCTCCCCGGCTGGAGGCGGCCCCGCTGCTGCGCCGGGCCGGGCCCGGCGACTGCCGCGCCGTGTTCAACCTGGCCAACGATCCCACCGTGCGGGCGCACTCCTTCCAGGCCGGGCCCATCTCCTGGGACGGCCACGTGCGCTGGTACGAACGCCTGCTGGGGGACCCGGACAGGGCGCTCTATCTCGCCGTGGTCGGGGGCGTCCTGGCCGGACAGATCCGCTTCGACCGCGCGGGGGAACGCGCGGACCTCGGCTTTTCCGTGGCCGCCCCGTTCCGGGGCAAGGGGCTGGGCGCGGGCCTGCTGCGCGACGCCCTGCCGCTGGCCTGCCGGGACCTCGGGGTCGCCGGGGCGCGGGGGCTGGTCCTGCCGGGCAACGAGGCCTCGCTGCGCGCCTTTGTCCGGGCGGGATACGTCCGCGATGCGCACGACACGAGCGTGGACGGCCGCACGTGCGCCGTTTTCACCGCCGCCTGCGGCGGCCAACAAGGACAACCGACGTGAACACGATCCTGATCAACGGCAGGACCATCGGGCCGGGCGAACCGGTCTATGTGGTCGCCGAGATGTCCGCGAACCACGGGCAGGACTACGACAAGGCCGCTCGGCTCATGGAAGCGGCCAAGAACGCGGGCGCGGACGCCGTGAAGCTCCAGACCTACACGGCCGACACCCTGACCCTGAAGTGCGACAACGAACATTTCCGCATCAAGGGCACCCTCTGGGCGGGCCGCACCCTGCATGACCTCTACCAGGAGGCCCACACCCCCTGGGAGTGGCAGCCCCGGCTCAAGCGCCTGGCGGACGATCTCGGCCTGGGCTGCTTTTCCACGCCGTTCGACGCGAGCGCCGTGGACTTTCTCGAGGAGATGGGCGTCCCGGCCCACAAGGTGGCCTCCTTCGAGCTGGTGGACACGGGTCTGCTGCGCCGCGTGGCGGCCACGGGCAAGCCGGTGATCATGTCCACGGGCATGGCCTCCCTGGCGGAGATCGAGGAGGCCGTGGCCACCCTGCGCCAGGCGGGCTGCCGGGAACTGTGCCTGCTCAAGTGCACCAGCGCCTATCCCGCGCCCCTGGAGGAGGCCAACCTGCGCACCATTCCCGACCTGGCCGCGCGGTTCGGAGTCCCCTGCGGCCTTTCCGACCACACCATGGGGCACGTGGCGGCCGTGGCGGCCGTGGCCCTGGGCGCCTGTCTGCTGGAGAAGCACTTCACCCTGAGCCGGGCCGAGGGCGGGCCGGACGCCGCCTTTTCCATGGAGCCCTCGGAGTTCGCGGCCATGGTCGAGGCCGTGCGCCTGACCGAGAAGGCCCTGGGCCAGGTGAGCTACGAGCTGACGGAAAAGCAGCGGGCCAGCCGCGCCTTCCGGCGCTCCCTGTTCGTGACCCGCGACCTGCGCAAGGGCGCGGCCCTGGGCCCCGGCGACGTGCGTTCGGTCCGGCCCTCCGCGGGGCTGCACCCCCGCCACCTGGACGAGGTCATGGGCCGCACCGTGAAGCAGGACGTGCCCGCAGGCACCCCGCTGTCCTGGGATCTGCTGGACTAGCGGCCGAGGGCGTCCATTTGCATGGCCTCCGGCTTTCGGGTATGGATACTCGCCT
>Ga0067045_1030223_pt1 | contig 16139 bp, 13 predicted proteins | sample TerdegcTABiofilm_FD_59184 | JGI IMG/M metagenome (GOLD analysis project Ga0067045, IMG submission 59184) | Combined Assembly of (Gp0054472, Gp0054536) Wastewater bioreactor microbial communities from Singapore -Terephthalate degrading...
CAACAAAGGATGCTGGCCGTATTGCAGGATTGACAGTTGAGCGAATTATAAATGAACCAACTGCAGCGGCACTGGCATATGGCCTTGATAAGAAGGAGCGTAATCACAAGATAGCTGTATACGATTTAGGTGGTGGTACGTTTGACATTTCCATACTGGAATTGGGTGATGGAGTGTTTGAAGTAAAATCAACTAATGGTAATACTCATTTAGGTGGTGATGACTTTGATCAGCGCATCATGGAATGGCTGATTGCAGAGTTCAAAAAGCAAACAGGAATTGATTTAAGTACTGATAAGATGGCCTTACAGCGGTTAAAAGAAGCGGCTGAAAAGGCAAAGATTGAGCTTTCCAATAAATTGCAGACAGAGATCAATATACCATTTATTACTGCAGACCAGAGTGGCCCCAAACACCTGATCATGACATTAACCCGGTCAAAATTTGAAGGGTTGGTAGAAGACCTGATTGAATCAACCAAAGAACCATGTATTAAAGCTCTGGAAGATGCAGGACTTACACCTGGTGATATTGATGAAGTTATTTTAGTTGGTGGTTCAACACGAATCCCTGCTGTTCAGGAACTTGTACGCAGGGTATTTGGCAAGGAGCCTCATAAAGGTGTAAATCCTGACGAAGTGGTTGCAGTTGGTGCCGCTATTCAGGGAGGTGTGTTGGCTGGTGAAGTTCATGATGTGTTGCTGCTTGATGTTATACCATTGTCACTGGGTATTGAAACATTAGGTGGAGTGATGACAAAGCTTATTGAACGCAACACAACCATACCAACACGGAAAAGCCAGATATTCTCTACTGCTGCTGATAACCAGACAGCAGTGTCAATACATGTGTTGCAGGGTGAACGTGAACTGGCATCACAGAACAGAACCATTGGCAGGTTTGATTTAATAGGTATACCGCCTGCACCCAGGGGTGTGCCGCAGATTGAAGTAACGTTTGATATTGATGCTAATGGTATATTGCACGTATCTGCAAAGGATTTAGGTACTGGCAAAGAACAGAAGATCCGGATAGAAGCTTCCAGTGGCCTGAGCGAAGAAGAAATCAAGAAGATGGTGAAGGATGCAGAACTGCATGCAGAAGAGGACCGTAAGGCACGACAGCTTGTTGAAGCGCGCAATGAAGCCGATGCGCTCATCTATTCACTTGAAAAACTTATTCGTGAAAATGAAGGCAAGATAGAAGCCAGTGAAAAAGCATCCATTGAGGCAGAAATTGAAAATCTGCGGAAAGCAATGGAATCAACGGATATCAATGTCATCCGTGATGCAAAAGCAAAATTGGAACGTGCATCGCATTCCTTTGCAGAACGATTATACAAGCAGGGTGCTGAGCAGTATGCTAAATCAGAACAGCCTGAAACAGGTGAGCAGGAGAGCGCACAGAGTGGCGAAAAAGTATATGATGCAGATTATGAAGTAGTGGATGATGATAAGAAAAAATAATAAATTATAAACAATTATACGACAATGCTTGCCATTGTCGTATAATTTTTGTAATCTTTTTAAATAAGGGGTGATGACCTTGGCTACGACAAAGAGAGATTATTATGAAGTGTTGGGTGTTCCTCGGAATGCATCTGAAGATGAAATAAAGCAAGCTTACCGAAAGCTTGCTTTAAAATATCACCCTGATCGCAATAAAGGAAGCAAAGAAGCAGAAGAAAAATTCAAAGAAGCCACTGAGGCATATGAAGTATTGCGTGACCCCAAAAGGCGTGCGCAGTATGATAAATTTGGCCATGAAGGTGTTGCTGGATTTGAAGGTTTTGGCAGAGGGGCATATACAGATTTTTCGGATATCTTTGGTGATTTCGATTTAGGTGATATATTTGAAAGTTTTTTTGGTGCTGGTTTTGGTACCCGGACCCGTTCAACACGTGTCAGACGTGGTAGGGATATTCAATATGACCTTTCAATTACGCTTGAAGATGCAGCGTTAGGTAAAGAAGTTCAGATAGAAATTCCGCGTCATGAAGTTTGCAGTGCATGTGGTGGAACAGGTTCAGCGTCGGGAACAAAACCAACAGTATGTCCCGTATGTAATGGTACAGGACAGATACGCCAGACGCAGGGGTTTTTCTCAATTACTCAAACCTGTTATAAATGCAGGGGTGAAGGCAAGATTATAACTTCGCCATGCAGGGTATGCAAAGGAACAGGTCTTGAGGAAAAACATCGTAAGATTACAGTAAAAATACCGGCTGGCGTTGAATCAGGTTCCCGCCTCAAGATTGCAGGTGAAGGTGAGCAGGGACCAGGCGGAGGGCCTGCTGGAGATCTGTATGTTGTAGTTCATATTCAAAAACATCCAATGTTTGAACGTCATGGTAATGACCTGATAAGCATTGTGGATGTTTCTTTTGCTGTTGCCTGTTTAGGGGGTGAGATAGAAGTGCCAACAATCTATGGAAAAAAAGCCAAGATGAAAATACCTGCAGGCACTGAGAATGGCCAGATTTTCAGACTTAAGGGTAATGGCATGCCGTATTTAGGATCGTATGGCAAAGGAGATCAGCTGGTAAAGATTAACATTAAAGTACCAAAGAAACTCAGTCCGCGCCAGAAGGAGCTATTAAAGGAGTTTGCCCGTATTGAAGGTGAAACTGTTGATTCAGACCGTGAGTTTTATACATAAATAATAAAAGAGCGGTTTGTTACAGCCGCTCTTTTACATATTTTGATATAACATTTTGTGCAGCTTCAGACATCTCAATAAGTTTAAATGTATAATAGATAATCTTTTCTTTTGTTATAGTGCGAGAAGCTAAAATTTTGCTGACTATCTCAATTTTAAAATTTTCCAGAGTAAAAAACAGGGTATATTCATTTTGGTACTGTAATGTTTTTTCTACTCGCACAACTGCTTCAAATTCATTAAGCCGTTCAATAGTGCCATTCACTGGCTCATTGTCATCATGTTGTATGATTGCTTCTTCCTCTTCTTTATCTACTTTTTTCTTTTGAATAGTGCATGGAATAAGTGTCTGTATATATGGGTGGTGAACCTCTTTTCCCCGTTTTATTGCATCAGGTTTTTTTAATAGTATTGTGTTTTCTTGAATTGCTGTAATCTCAGATTCAAAGGAATATTCAGCATCACCATTTCTAAAAAAGAATATTGATACAGGTTCAGTTATTATTTCATCGGGAAGTTGCCCTGGCTTTCTGAAATACCTGCAATGGATTGTATCTTCTGCGATTAGCATGATTTTTGCTATAAATGCTCTACCAGTCTGGCTGTATCCACAAACCAGTGTATCTGCAGATATATCCTCAATTGAATCAAGTGGTTGCTGATATTCTACAGGGTTATAAATTCGTTCATACGTAATAACAATATCCTTGAAGATATCTTTTAAATCGTCTGGAGGTTCTTTTAGTTTGGCCATATATTGCAGAAACTTAACTAAACCGGTTTCAAATAAAGCTTTATTGATAAATATAATTTCAGGCGAGCTCAGTTTGGATAGTGCAACAATATGCTGAAGTATGCGAACCTGGTAACCGGTAAGCCCCCGCTGTCGGGCTTTATAGATAAAAATTTGCTCTAAGCTGGATTTTTTAAGTTTGAGATATTGATTATATTTTAGCAATGCAAAGAAAGCTATTACTAAAAGGATTACCAATACCGTTAAGCCAACTTCCCATAAAGGAGCAACACGCCAGCGAACTCCAAATACTGTAATTATTTCCATATTTTTGCCTATGTTTTATAGTAACCCGCGTGTGCCGTAGTGGTATGAATATTTGAGCTCCCTTGGTAAAGGTGGATTCCCGCATACAGGTATCTATCTACTTCGTAAAGAAGCATGATATCAACCTGCAGATTAGAGATTCCATGCTCAGTAGTGTTGGAACTACAATATGACATACCATACACGAACACCGCAGGCTTATAATCTAATATACACAAAGAATATATGTTGGCAACAAAAATTTTACTTGCTAATGTATATGTATTATCTATTACATTCTATTTTTTAGTGGAGATTTTTATCTTATTCTCATGAGCAAAAAAAGTATACATATAATTATCACTATTCTGGTATGTGTAGCCGCCCCATTATTTATTTATCCTTTTGGGAAAAACAAGGTTACCATTGAAGCGTTTAAATGGCATATATTAAAAACAATCCATTGTAATGTGTATTATCCCTATGGGATGGAGCAGCTTGCTACAAAAACCGCTGTTATAGCTGAAAAGGCTTATGTCCACATAGCTGATGCATTGCAACATGAACTCAATGATCCGGTGCCAATCATTGTTTTTCCCTCACATATTGATTTTCAGGAAAATAATATTCTTCTTCAAATCATTGGTGAAGGTACAGGAGGATTTACTGAAGCTTTTAAAAATAGAGTTGTTGTGCCTTTCAACGGTTCGTATGATGAATTTCAGCATGTCCTTGTTCATGAACTGGTCCATGCATTTCAGTTTAACATTCTTATGCGCGATAGTTCCGGTAAAATGCAATCAATGATGAGCATGGGTTCTGTACCGCTATGGTTTACTGAAGGCATGTCAGAGTATTTATCAATTGGCTTTGATGAAACTGCAGACATGACCATGCGTGATTTCTTTTTAAATGATCAGTACATTAGTTTGATGGATTTCACAACGTATCGAACTGGCAATATGTACTATTACTATAAGGTTGGGCAGGCTTTTTTTTATTACTTTGAGCAAGTATATGGAAAAGGTAAAATTGGTGAATTTTTACGAGATATACGGGATCTGGATAACTTTGAAGAAGCATTGAAGGTGCACACAAAGAAAAACCTTGAAGAAATTGATACTGAATTTAAACATTTTTATAAAAAGCGCTTCTATCCCGTAATAGCAGGAAGAAATTTTGATGAGGAAGAAGGCCAGCGAATAACTAACCACCAGAAAACCCGTTCAATATTTAATACCTGTCCAGCTATCTCACCCGATGGAAAAAAAATTGCCTATATTGATAACAGGGATATCTATTCCTCTATTTCCATAATTTCTATTGGCGAAAAGGAAGCTGAAGAAAAAGCGCGTGTCATACTGAAGGGCAATGAAACATCTGAATTTGAAGGAATGCATTTGCTTGATAACTATCTGTCATGGACGCCCGATGGTAAAGGCATTGTGTTTGTATCTCAGTCAAAAAACAGGGATGTTATATTTATTATTGATGCCAGTAATGGAAAAATTTTGAATGAAATTGTATTGCCATTCAGATCAATAAAGGACCCTGCGTTATCACCTGATGGAAAGTTTATATGTTTCATTGGGCAAACAAATGTCCAGAGCGATGTGTATATCTATTCATTACACGATAAATCGTTAAAACAGGTCACGCAAGATGTATACAGTGAGCGGTATCCAAAATTGGCTGCCAATAATACTGTCATCTTTTATTCATCCAATTACCCGGCAGGGGATTATGCCAGCCAGCAATACGCCATAATTAAACATACACTTTCAACAAATGCCCGAGAAGTTATTGTACAACCACAATCAAAAAATTTACAGGTTGATATTGCAAAGGATGGAAATAGTATTGTATATATTTCAAACAGGGAAGGTATTTACAATGTTTATCAGTATGATATATCCAAATCTAGCGAAACAAAGATAACCAATGCATCAACCGGTATATTTTATCCGCGCATATTTCCTGATGCAAACAAAATTGCATTTGTATCCTATCAGAATGGCGGGTATGATATTTTCATAAAAGAAGACATTAAACCAGTAACTATCGCCCCCCCTTTTAATACTGAGCATATACCAGTCATGTTGCCACAAAGCTATTTCCCATTATCACAGGCTATATGGGACAATTACACAACGACCGTTTCACCTGACTGGGTGTTTTTTGGGCTTGGTGGCACTGTAGGATATGGTTTTGCTGGTTTTGCTCAAATGAGTTTCAGCGATTATTTAGGCGACAACCGCATAGTGGTAACCACGGATTATCTTCGCTATGGCAGCAGTGCTAATTATTTAAACTGGGATGTGCAGTACCTTTATCTGCGCTATCGATGGGATTATTCGTTAGGTTTTTTCAGGCAAAAAAATCCTTTTGGCATATTTACTCTGGCAAGTATAAATGACCTGATTCACAATGCCTACTGGTCCACTCTGTCAATGGATCATTATGGTGTATATGCCATTGCAAGCTACCCATTTACCAGGTTTTCCCGGTTCAGCACGCGTGTTTCGTCAAGCCGCTATGAACGCGATTACAGCTACTTAGATCAGCGCCCCGATGTTTTTGCCAATTTAAATTCAGTTTCGGTGTCATATAACTACGATAATGTATTGTGGGGTTTTCTGGCTCCCTTACGGGGTACACGTGGCCAGATAATGTTTACCCAGGTTGTAAATCTGACAGGCCAGGATTATTCTTTCAGCAGTATTGATATTGATGTGCGGCACTATTTATTCCTGGACAAACAGTATGTGCTTGCATTCAGAGGAATTGGCGGGAAAATAATGGGTGAAAAGAAAGAATATTTCAAGTACTATATTGGTGGATTTAATACGCTGCGTGGTCATCCGTTTATAGAATATGGTGGTACCAATGTTTTCCTGTTCAACGCTGAATTCAGGTTTACGTTCATTGAATCGATACGAATGGGTTGGCCATTGTTTTTAAAAATTGGTAATATTGGTGGCGTTTTATTTGTTGATGCTGGTTCGGCGTGGGATAATACGTATACATTTATGAATAAAGATACGGGAGAATTTCAGGATTTTAAAATGGATATGGGTTTTGGATTTAGGCTTACGCTATATCCCATAGTTATTTTAAAGCTTGACTATGCCTGGCCGTATTATTATTCAGGGTTTGGACATAAAGAAATTGTTTTCAGTTTAGGATATGAGTTTTAAATACAGGAGAATAATCAATGGAACGGTCTGCACATATTGAGCGTAAAACCAAAGAAACCGATATAACCGTAAAACTTTTACTTGATAGCATAGAACCAGGCACCATACAAACCGGCATTGGTTTTTTTAACCATATGCTGACACTTTTTGCAGCTCACGGAAAAATGAGTATTCAGTTGAATGCAAAAGGTGATTTAGATGTTGATGCCCATCATACAATTGAAGATACAGGAATTTGCCTTGGGAAGGCATTCCAGAAAGCCCTTGGGGATAAACAGGGCATTGTACGGTTTGGCCAGGCGATAGTACCTATGGATGAAGCATGCAGCAGTGTAATTGTCGACATATCGGGGCGAGGATATTTTGTATACCGGGGTGACAAGTTAACTGGTTTGATACAAACATATAGCGAGGAGTTAACACTGGAGTTTTTCAAAGCATTTGCACACAATGCACAAATTACCATGCATATTCAACAATTATATGGCGATAACAGGCACCATGTTCACGAGTCAATATTCAAAGCTGCAGGCATAGCACTGTACCGGGCCTATACAATAAGCGATAACACTGGCATTCCTTCCACAAAAGGAGTCATATGATTACCGTTATTGATTATGGTATGGGAAACCTGCGCTCAGTTGTTAAGGCAGTGGAAAAATATACCAGTGATGTCCAGATAAGCTCTGACCCTGGCAGTATAGCTACTTCCAAAGCACTGATAATGCCTGGTGATGGTGCATTTGGGCATGCAATGGAAAATTTAACTACGCTGGGGTGGGTTGAGCCGCTTGTTGATTTCATACGGGGTGGAGGATATTTTTTTGGAATATGCCTGGGGTATCAGCTTTTATTCAGTACCAGTGAAGAATTTGGCCACCATAAGGGACTTGACATAATACCTGGTAATGTGGTACGATTTACTAATGATTTAAAAGTACCGCATATGGGATGGAATCAGGTTGTTTTCAGACAGCATCACCCGGTTGTTGACGGTATTCCGCAATATAGCTACTTTTATTTTATTCACACATATTATCCTGTAGTGCTTGATAGCTCATGGATAATAGGCCAGACACAGTATTCAGTGGAATTTGCCAGTATTGTTGGGAAGGGTAATTGCATAGCAACACAATTTCATCCTGAAAAGAGCCATAAATATGGACTGCGCATGATAGAAAATTTTGTGAGGTTGGCATGCTCGTAATACCAGCTATTGATTTAAAAGAAGGTCGATGTGTTCGACTGGTGCAGGGGGACCCTTTACAGGAAACAGTGTATTCATATGATCCTGAAAGTATTGCAAAGCAGTTTGAAGAAGCAGGAGCAAAATTAATTCATGTAGTTGATCTTGATGGAGCTTTTGAAGGGCAGCCTGTCAATATGCATATAGTAAAAAGAATAGCAAAAGCAGTATCAATCCCCATTGAAATAGGAGGTGGTATCAGGACTGAAACTGCAATAAAGATGTATCTGGATGAAGGAATTGAAAGGATTATTATGGGAACGGTGTTAATGGAGGATACCTTCAGGGAGATAGCGGAGCGATTTAAGGAATATATTATTGCTGGTGTTGATGCCAAAGATTTGAAAATAGCTACTCATGGCTGGAAAAAAATTATTGACATGGATGCAATCAAATGTATAAAGGAGCTTCAAAGTATTGGCATCTCTGAGATCATTTATACAGATATAGCAACTGATGGGATGCTGCAGGGGCCAAATTATACGTCCATAGAAAAAATTTTATCTGAAATTCCTGGCATAGCTCTTATTGCTTCTGGTGGTGTTTCAGCTATTGAAGATTTGGAAAAGTTAAAAAAATATGAAAATCATGGATTAAAAGGTTGTATTGTTGGTAAGGCCATATATGATGGGAGGATAGATTTACGCAATGCTATTACATTGTGTGACTAAATGGTGAAACACATGAACGATGACATGTCATTATATGATGAAGATATAAAATTCCCCATTGAAATAGAGCAGTATGAGCGGAAAATCTATGATTTAAAGCAGTTGATTGAAATAAGCAAGGGATTAAATTCAACGTTAGATTATAATGTTCTTATTGATTCAATTCTCTTAACCTGTATGGGTCAGATGCAACTTCTAAAGGCTGGCATCTTTACACACAGAAGTATTGACCGGCAGGAATTTGTATTACACAGGAATTACAAAGGCTTTGAAATAGACCATAAAAATGAATACTTAATTCCTACTAATTCCAAACTCATCCAGTTTCTTGATGCCAATTTCCGTTGTTATACATTAAATGAATTAAAGGAGCTCCTGCCTGATGAGCCTTCACTGGAAAATCTCATACGATTGGACCCATCATTGATAGTCCCGTTAAAGGGCAAGGGTACTCTCAATGGAATAATTGTTCTTGCTGACCGGATAAACCAGAAAGGCTTCAGCGAATCTGATAAGGAGTATATGTTAAACATAGCTTCCCTTGCAGGAATTGCTATTCAAAATGCTTATCTGTATGAGCTGGCAACAACCGATATGATGACAAAGCTCAAAATTCACCATTATTTTCAGACAGCATTAATAGAAGAACGTGAAAAATCGTTAAAAAGCAGTTTGCCTCTGTCACTCATAATGATGGATATTGACCATTTTAAAAATTTCAATGATGCATATGGTCATAGCTGTGGTGATATGGTTTTGAAAAATGTTGCTTCTGTTATTTCCAGTTCCGTAAGGCAAAGTGATATTGCTGCACGCTATGGTGGTGAGGAATTTGCTGTTATACTTCCTCATACTGATATTAATGAAGCGTTTAAGGTAGCTGAACGTGTTCGTATATCAGTTCAAAAGTCATATATTCTTTATAAAAGAAAAAAGTTAGGGGTGACTGTATCACTGGGCATAACACAATTCAATCCCGCTATCGACATATCTACAAAGCATATTATTGAACGTGCTGATAAAGCATTGTATGTTTCCAAGCAGCAGGGCCGAAACAGGACAACGGTTCTGCTTTCTGATAAATAATAAGTTATTCCATTACATAAACAGAGTTTTTTACTAAAAGGAGAGTAATAACGTACAGTATCTACCTGAATGTATATAAATTTCAGTGTGATTGGCCTATTTATTTTATGTTCTCTTGCCTCAATTGCCGTACTGTTCAACTTACGGTGCCTTTTAATACTCCCGGTTGTGTGCTTGCTCTAAACTAAGCTTTTTTCCGTATTCCTTGACGAATGGATTATCGCTGCTCAAAGAATATGTGTTGTTACCTTGCCTCCAATAAACTCTCCTGATGCTTCATCACTATATGCTACTAATACTCGATAAGCCATTGCATTTAGTTGATCTTCATATTTCTTTGCTATTTTTTCAAATCCATTGAGTAAAAAATTTGTGCTTGCAATACTCACCGAGTATGTGGTTTGTGTCCTTAACATTTTGTTCTTCCTGTATGAGAATATAAAATTATGAGCAAATTTCCAAAAAAACGAAGCATAACTAGCCGAACTGATATACAAGAAAAAGCAATTAAACTATTCCAAAAATATGGCACATCAAAAACTTCGGTAAATGATATCGTTAAGGAATGTAATATTGCTAAAGGAACATTCTATAATTATTTTCAAAGCAAGGATGATTTGATAAATTCAATATTTGAAGAATATCTAAATGAATTTATAAATAATGTTATAAGTAAAATTGAATACAGGGCGGAAATTAATTATTTTACTGAGTCAATTATTGATTTTTTTGATAAAAATAAATTATTTTTATCGGAATTACGAATTAATATGGTATCGAATAAAAAATTAAAATACACCGAAAACACTATAATGTTTTTTAGCAATTTCATTATTAAGTATATAAATAAAAAATATGATTATAGAATCACTCAATATGATGAATATGCAAAAATTATCTTTTTTTCAATTCTTGAGTTAGTCCATAAATATTCAATTGAAAAACAAATAAAATCAAAAGATGAAGCAACAAATATGCTAAAAGACTTACTTAAAAGATTTTTTGATTGCAAACAGGATATTTTAATACCTCGCTCTGAATGAAATAAATATAATAAGTAAGATAAATTAAAAAAAATTTTAAATTTAGCTTGATTAAAATGACCAGCGGTCATATTATGGTATATATCTACTAATAAAATTTTATAATTGGAGTTTTATTATGAAGCCATCCTTTGATATTCCACAAACAATGGTGAATAATGAAGATAAGTTTAAAGACCCTTTTTTTAAACGTTTTACATTGAGACATGCTGATGAGCCAATAAAGCTAACTGATAAAATACAAAAAAATTATAAATTTCCTACATTCTATGGAGATGTTACATGTGCCATGGCAATATGTTTTTGTTCATATAATAGAGCAAAGGATATTGTACAGGAAACATTGGGTAAAAAGGTTTATCCGGTTAGTATGTTAAAAGGCAGAGCAATAGTTGCTTTTTCATGCTATGAATATAAAAATGTTATGAATATTAATCCATATAATGAAATTGCTGTTGCTATCCCAATACTTGTTAATCAAAAAATAAAGGTTCCTGTTTTACCAATGGTTTTGAAAACATTTAAGCATTTTGGTTATTTTATTGCAGGTATGCCTGTAACATCATATGAAAATACCCTTAGAGGGCATAAAATATGGTCACTGCCAAAGGTTACGCATGAAATTGAAATGATACATACTGATGAAATGTGTACTACAATTACAAAAGATAGCGATGGTAAGGAATATCTGACTGTAAAGGTTCCTAAAAAGGGCAAAAAGCAGGAATTTGATGAAACAGGCTTTTTATATAGCAGACATAATGGGAAAATCATCAGGAGTAAAACATGTTTTAAAGCTACATTCAATATGAATACATATTTTTCACATCTTTTTAAAAAAGATGTTGAAGGGAATTTTATTGAAATAGGGAATTCAAAAGAAGCTGAATATTTGAATTATCTTGATATTGAACCTCATCCATTCCAGTTTAGATATGCAGAGCATATGAATAGTTGCTTTGATTTGCCTGATGAATACCCGCCATCATGGTTAAAAAAACTTAATGATTAATTAAGGAGGAAATCGATGAATGAATTAAATTTAAAAGATAAAAAAATTGTAATTTTTGGAACAGGTGCAATAGGGGCAACACTTGCTGCATGGTTATCTCCTTTTCATAAAAATTTATATTGCTTTGACAAAAAAGATATAACCGATGAAATAGATAAAAATGGGATAACTGTGTATCATATTGATAATCCTCAAATAAAAGAAAATTATAAAGTAAAAACAATGCATGACATTAAGGAGATGTCTGATGCTGATATCATAATTTTTTGTGTAAAAAATTATAGTCTTGATGGATGTGCAAAAGCAGTAAAGGATGTTTTAAAAAATTCACCAATTATAATTTCAATGGCTAATGGAATTGATAATCAGCATATACTTCCAAAATATTTTGATAAGATAATTTATGGGGTAATAAGCTATAATGCCTGGATTGATACACCTGGTGTTGCAGGTTATCAAAAAAAGGGGCCTTTCATTTTAGGTACACCTGATAATTCATTGATGGATGAAATGCAGGTAATAGCTGATTATTTTAGCAATGGTGTTGAAACCATAGTTACAAAACATTTACAGGATGCAGTTCATTCTAAAATCGTTATTAATTTAACAAATGCGTTAACAACATTAATAGGCCATGGTTATAGGGAGATATCGGATATTGATACTTTTCAACGATTGTTATCAAATACACTTTATGAAGGAGTAAAAATTGTAAAGAAAGCCGGGTACAATGAATGTAAATTGGGTGGAATGCCGCCATGGATTTTAATTAAATTATCTGCAAAGCTTCCTCGATTAATTACGCGCCCACTGTTTTTGAAGAATGTAAAAAAAATGGTTAAGTCCTCAATGTCACAGGATATAATTCAAAGAGGAATGCATATGTCTGAACTTGATTCGCTAACAGGATATATTGTAAAACTGGCAAAACAAAATGGTATTAAAGCACCTTACAATGGAACAATATATAATCTATGCCAGGAAAGGTTTAATCAGAGCAAGTTTGAGCCTATGGATGTAAAGGAAGTATGGGAACGCGTTAAGGAAAATTTATAAATTTTTACTATATATATTTAATAATAATAAAAAATGGTTTCATATTCTTCAACGTTTTCACCATCATTGTGAAGACGTTTTAAATAATTATAAATTGGAATATCAGTGTAAATATAATCATCAACAAGGCTAACATTTGATTCCCATGGCAAAAAGCGGTAAACCCTTTCGCCTCTTGATTTTATCATCAAAACATCATGATCCTGCCATGCCCTTAAATTTGACTTGCCAAGTTTTGGTACATTGAAAACAGGCTCATCTGTTCTGATAACGCCTGGTAAAAATCTTGCTTCTTCTTTTCGTTCCTGCTCAATCCTGGCAATTGGGACCCTGTAGTCAATGGTCTCCTTTTTCCCCTTTGTGTTAAATGTGTAGTACGGGTCAATACCAATTAACTTTAACATTCTTCGCAATGCTGATGTTTCATATTTAAAGCTATTATAATAAGTAAAAACCTGTTGATTATAAACGCTAATACCTGCTTCACGTATGAGTTGCACTGCTTCAATAACCTCAGGAGTGATTTCTGCTACATGTTCAAAATGTGTCATTATGCAAATTTCTCTATAACCGGGTTTATGATATTTTTTAATCATTTTCACAAAGTCATCTTTAATTCTAAAAGGAAGCGTTACCGGAGTTCTTGTTCCAATTCTGATTCTTTCTACATGTTTTATTTGAGATAGCTCCAATAAAATATTTTCAATATATTTGTCAGTCATTATTAAAGGATCTCCACCTGTTACAAGAACCTCTATAATATTTTTATTGTTTGTAATCCAGTTTATGGCATTTTCAAGGGTTGTTTTATTAATATGCAGATTTGTACTTGGCTCTATTTCCCAATTGCGCTGACAATAAACGCAAATTTGAGGACAAAAGTTTACAGGTTTTAGTATTACAATAAAAGGATATCTTCGCGTTATACCTTCAATAGGTGAAGTCGATTTTTCACCCATAAAGTCCATATCAATGTTATTTTTTTTATTATTGTAAACATTTTCACAATAGGTCTTTGAAGGTAAAACCTGTGCCCTTATTGCTCTATCAAATCTGCTCCTTCCATTTTCATTGAATAATGAAAGATAATAAGGTGTTATTTCAAAAGGTATATTATATTTTTCGGCATAATCAAGTCCTTCAATTTCATCCTCTTCAAGTTTGATAATATCTTTAAGTATATTTTTGCTTCTGATTATATTTTTTAAATGCCATTTATAATTTTTCCAGTCCTGTTCATCACTGCCAAAGTATTTTAATATTTTTTGTTTCATTTTTTTTCGTTGTTCAATTATTTCATCATCAAAGCCTGTTTTATATTGTGAAAGCCTTTTATACATATTTTCAGCATAGTAATCGAGTCGTTCGGATCTTGTTTTTGAAAATTCATGGTCATCGGAAGGGATTACTTCATTATCATGTATTACATCGCTCTGACCCCTTATCCCTTTAAATAGATATATAAGTTCAACAATAAATCCTCCACTTATCTTTTCAAGTTCACTTGTATCCCCTTTAGCAATCTTAAAAAGGACTTCAAGAGCAGAAAAATTGCATATTTTTTCATTTTCAGTGCGCATAATATTTTTTGCAATTCTAATACATTCTTTGGCCTGATTTTTAATTATAATATGCATTTTATGATAATCACTTTTGCTTTTTATATTAAAAAACTCCCTATCAAGCACGTCAAAATAATCCATTATAAATTCACGTGCTTCATCCAGATTACGTGAATTTTTTAATAAATCATAAATTTCCGGGTTTATCTGCCAGAGTAATTCAATTAGCTCGGACTTACTCTTGTTTATTATCTCCTTAATCATTATTTATACCTTATGTTTTTTGTAATTATGTAACGATTATACATATAATTAATTTAGCTTTTTAATATAGTATGACAATTTTTATGGCAGAATAATGGATGTAAAATTATTTAATAGAATTATAGATAGTTCTGATACTATGATTTCCCTGTTATGGGTTGTAAATTAATTTTTTATTGTTTGTCACAAACTAATTATTTTATAATATTTTTGCTTGCATTTTTTCAGAGGAGTCTTAAATAACAAGAATAATAGTTGACTTTTTTATTATATGCAAATATAATAAAGCATCTTTTGGGACTATCTCAACATATGTAATTGTATAATATTAATAAAGGGATATTATTTATGGTATATAAGAAGGGCAAGGGAATTATACATTGTTTTAAGTACATTGCAGCACTATTAGTTATTACACTTTCTGTAAATTTTATTGGTTACCCTCTGATGGCACAAACAATAGAATCCGACGCAGGTAAAAAATATAAAGATGTTCCCTATCAGGATGAATTTTCTAAAAAAGCACAGGAGCGCCGTGAAGAATCACCCACCATGCAACGGGATCCACGGCTGGCATGTCTGTTATCATTAATAGTTCCTGGAGGAGGGCATGTTTATCTGCGCAATGACCTCAAAGCAGCGGGTTTTTGTCTGTTAACAGCTACTGCATATTCTGTTTCGGCATATTACCTCTATGTAGCACTGATTAAAACAGATTCATCAACCGAAAAAAAATCCCGGCTTATACTATCGGGATTGTTATTTGTTGTTGGAGCGCTCATTCATGTAGTTGGTATTGTTGAGGCATATAATGACGCAATTGAAATTAATGAAAAACAGTTTTACTTTGGAACCGAAAAATCATCAAGTCCCTATGTTGCCAGGAATTAAAAAAGGGTAACATTCTTTACAACCACCATATTTTTGGTAGGCTTCAAAGCTCTATACAACAAAATTTTAGAAAAAATTGATTGGTTATATTATATTGTATTAAACAATAATTAGTTAATATTATTATTAAAGTATATTATTCCTGAATATGGAAATTTGAATAAAATATAATATAGTATACCCCGCCGCCTTCGGCGGCGGGGTATACTATATTCATTATGAAATTTTTTAAGGAATTATTGCTGAAATATTATTATAAAAATATAGTGGTGTACTGTTTAATTTTATTGACATAATAATGAGGTTATTATTATTTTGTCATTTCACAGGGGCCCATAGCTCAGCAGGTTAGAGCGGCTGACTCATAATCAGTAGGTCCGGGGTTCGAATCCCTGTGGGCCCAATACAGGGAGG
>Ga0067045_1030225_pt1 | contig 16137 bp, 16 predicted proteins | sample TerdegcTABiofilm_FD_59184 | JGI IMG/M metagenome (GOLD analysis project Ga0067045, IMG submission 59184) | Combined Assembly of (Gp0054472, Gp0054536) Wastewater bioreactor microbial communities from Singapore -Terephthalate degrading...
ATGAAGAAACAGGCCAGCCGATCGTAAATCTGATCTTGGACGACGCCCAGCAAAAAGGTACAGGCAAATGGACCAGCCAGGATGCGCTTGAAATCGGCGCCCCGATCCCAACCATTAACGCCGCGGTAGAAAGCCGCCTGCTCTCGGCTTTGAAAACCGAACGAGCTGCTGCAAGCCATCGGTTGAAAGGACCCAGTCAAAAATTCAAAGGAGATCTCTCAGAGATAGTACAGGCAGCCGGTCAGGCTTTGTACGCCAGTAAGATCACCTCGTATGCACAAGGTTTTGCATTGCTCCGCATGGCTTCACAGCTCAACGCCTTCGACTTAAAGTACGGCCAAATCGCTAGCATCTGGAGAGCGGGTTGCATCATCCGGGCAACTCTATTGGATGAAATTACCCAGGCTTATACCCGCGATCCTGCATTGCCCAACCTGTTGTTAGATGAATATTTCCTTGATGCCGTCAACACACGTCAGGCTAGCTGGCGCAGGGTGGTCCAGACCGGCATTGAGCTTGGTATTCCAATGCTGGCAACAAGCGCCGCTCTAGCCTATTTCGATGCCTACCGTAGCGAGCGCCTTCCCGCTAACCTCACCCAGGCTCAGCGCGATTTCTTTGGCGCGCATACCTATCGCCGGGTTGATCGTGAAGGAGTTTTTCACACCAACTGGTCCGGCTGAGAGAAAAACGGCCCTACCCCAGAAAATCAATTGGCCCGGCAGGGTTTACCAGATACCTTCTTCACTCAACTGCTCCAGCACCTGCCGGGCGATTTCCTTTTTGACCCGCCGGATGCGGCCGTCGTGTTCCAGGCGGGTATTATCAACATAGAAATTCAGCCGCAGGTTGGCGTTGCCCCCTTCGAAATTCAAGAAGCTGACTTGGGGGTCCTTCCATGCTACCGGTAAAATCTTATAATCGCTCTCCAACCAGTCCAGCAGCGCCTTGGTCATCTCATCCAGCAAGAATTCCATGTTCTCGTGCGGGCGGCGGATCTCGCGTTTGAGCTTCTCCCAGCGGGCTTCCAACTGGGCATTACGCTCCACCCATAGCTTGCGGATATCCCAGTAGTCTTTATCGCTCAGCCAGGGATCACGCGCCTCGCACCAGGCATTCGATGCCGCAATAGTCTTTTCAACCTCCTCATCCGCTGGAGAAACATAGCGGCAAAAAATTTCAGACATCTCTTCAGCGGAAAAACCTTTCTCCTCCCTGGCACGAATTCCCCGGATCAAATTTCGAAAGGATTCTTCCATCGTCAGCAATTGCCGGTTGAGTTTATCCTCCAGCTCCAGGCGAGGGATCGCCCGCTCATAACGGTCAGCTTCCTCTTGCAAGGCGCGGCTGGCTTGTGCATTTGCCTTCATCGCCCTGGCGCGCTCCCGCGTCGTTTTGATGCGCTCGCGTAATTGGGGAATCTTCTGTTCCATGTCCGCCGTCAGCACCGCCGGATGCGCCAGCGCGATCTTCCGCAGCGTTTCCTCGACTTGCGTCAGGTTCGAACCCATGCTCACGCTGACATCCACCCAGGTACGCTGCTCTACCGAAGGACGGGTGATATTCACAAGCATTGAATCGGAAAGGATCTTGTTTGGCACAAAGACGGTCGAATGTTCCTCCAGCCAGTAAAACTGGGTTGAGCGTAGTCCCATGCGCTGCACCTCAACCGTCTTGCCATCTGGCAACACCACCAGGTCGCCGGTCTTAAAAGGCGCCTCGATCAACAGGCTCATCCCGCTGAAAATATTAGAGAGCGTCTCTTGCAATGCCAGTCCCAGCACCAACCCTACCACCCCGGCGCCCAGTAGAACAGAAGTTACATCAATGCCCCACAAAGGCAGAATGATCAAGGCCGCTGCCACCAGAAAAATGGGTGGCCCAAAGATATTTAGCAGCGGGATGACCACATCGTCAACGCGGCTCTCGGTTTTGCGCGCCCACCTGGCCCCAAAGAATTTCAATAAATCTTCCACCAGCCGAGAAAACAAATGCACCACCACCAGGACAAGCACCGTATAGACAATCCGCTCAATCAACCAACGGGCTGATTCCCCTAGCTCTAAAATTTTGAGGGAATTTGCAGCCCCGAAGACAGAGATCAACAGCACCACAGGCTTCCGCAAAATCCCCAGCAAAATATCTTCCACCTCGCCAGGCAACCGCCGGAAAATCCACCTGAGTACCGTCGAAAAGATTAAATTGACCACCATTGCAATTAGAAGCCACGCCAGCGAAGTAAGGACAAAAGAAGTCCAGGGGCTGGCCAAAAAGGCTAACTCTGGGGGGAGTGGAACAGGAAATCCGAGGATGGTAACCACGATATCTTTCCCTCCTGGTGGCAAGAAGTAATATGGCTTTATATTACCTTAATTATCACATAAATAGCAATAGGAACCTCAAAACAGGTTTAAACAAGGATCGTGGTTTTTCTCCCACTATTCCCAAGAATTAATCAATCACTAGAGTCTTGTAAAAATTGCCACTTTTGGATATACTCACTGAGTGAGTATATCCAATGACCAAAGCGACCAGCGAACTCTCTCCTCGATACGTCGTCATGGGATTTTTGTATATCTATCCGATGCATGGCTATGACTTACACAAACACTTGGAAGCGAATTTGCATGAGGTATGGCGTATTAGCCAGAGCCAAACCTATAACATCTTGAAGTATCTTAAAAAAGAGGGTCTGGTCACAGCTACGCTTCAACAAATAGAAAAACGCCCTGACCGAGAACTCTTAACATTAACCGACTCTGGAAAAATCGAATTCGAGGCCTGGCTCTTTGCGCCAACACCCAGTAGCTCACGAGCTATCCGGGTGGAATTTATCACGCGATTGTTTTTCGCATCCAATCTAAGCGAACACCTTTGCTCCCACCTGATTCAGGAACAAGCCAACGCCCTGCGAATCCACCTGGAGGGACTCTACGCACGGTTAAATACCATTCCTAGAGATCAAATTTTTAACCGCATGGGATTGGAACTGCGCATTGAACAGCTTAAAAGCGTTTTATCCTGGGTAGAAAACGCCATGGAATACTTTGTAGAAGGAATAACCTGAACATTTTCATGAAAACCATACAAAAGATTATCATTTTGCTCTTGTTCAGTGTACTAACTGGTTGTCAGACGCTACCGAGACTCACCTTAGCGTCAACATCCACCATTCCAGTAGAAAAAATTACTGTCGCGGCTGCTGCAGATCTCCAATTTGCCTTTACAGATATTGCCAATCTTTACGAGCAGCAGACCGGCAAAAATGTGACCCTGGTTTTTGGTTCCACTGGTCAACTTGTGCAACAAATTGAGAACGGAGCCCCTTTTGATGTCATCGCAGCGGCGAACACTTCTTACGTTGATCGTTTAGTTGATCAGGGACTCGCTATTCCAGAAACCGCCGCGCTCTATGCACGAGGAAGAATTGTATTGGCAGTCAACCGAAATTCTGGCGTCCAGGCAGTAACGTTAGAAGACTTAATGTCAGCGAATATCAAACATATAGCCATTGCAAACCCTGAGCACGCGCCGTACGGCCTTGCCGCCAAACAAGCTTTGCAAACTTTGGGGTTGTGGGACCAGATAGAATCTAAACTTGTTTATGGTGAAAATGTACGGCAAGCGTTGCAGTTTGTTCAAACAGGCGATGCTGAGGCCGGTATTATCTCTCTTTCCGTAGCGAACGTTCCTGAAATCACCTGGACGCTAATTGACGGATCTATCCATGAACCGTTGGACCAAGCCCTTGCAGTCTTGACGGCATGCAAGAATCCGGAACTTGCCAGCGAATTTATTGCATTTATTAACGCGGAGAATGGTCGCCCAATCATGCGGCAATATGGGTTTTTGCTTCCTGATGAGATCAACCTTTTATCTGAACAACAGTCCGGGACAACGCCATGATCATCTCACCGCTGATTCTATCTCTATGGGTTTCTGGATGGGCAGGTTTATTTGCCTTGTTGAGCGGAATCGGCATTTCCTGGATTTTAGTAAAAAGCAAGTTTCGATTCAAATGGATATTGGAAGGTGGGACGCTTTTAGCGCTGGTTCTTCCGCCAACAGTGTTGGGATATTACCTGCTGCTTTTTTTTGGCCGGCAGGGTCTCGGTCCAGTACTAGAAAAGATGGGGGTGCGAGTGGTTTTTGCGTGGCCAGGCGCGGTAATCGCTGCTACGGTCGCTGCTATTCCATTGGTTGTTCAGCTCGTACGAACCAGCCTTGCAGAAGTAAGCAAAGAGATAGAAGATGCCGGGCGAGTAGACGGTTGTACCCAATGGCAATTGTTTTGGTATATTGACGTTGGAATTGCGTGGAGGGGAATCGTCGCCGGCGGTTTATTAGGTTTTCTGCGAGCCTTGGGGGATTTTGGCGCCACTTTGATGGTGGCGGGCAATATACCGGGGCGAACACGAACTCTCTCGATGGCGTTGTACGATGCAGTACAGTCCAATAATACGGTAGAGGCTAATCAACTGGTACTGCTTCTCACAGCAATAGCCTTTAGTATGCTTTTTATCGCTCTGCGATTGTCCCGATCCATTACACAGGTTTAATAGGAATCGCCATTGGAATCCAATCAGAAAACATCAAAGAATCACGAAAAGGTCGTCGCTTTTCTACTCTCCATTCCTATTGGCTTTGTAGGGGGACTAATCGGTCTGGGCGGTGCAGAATTTCGCCTTCCAGTGCTGATCGGGCTACTCGGGCGTCAGGCGCGCCAGGCAATCTCGATCAATCTGGCAGTCAGTCTGATTACTATTCTTTCCTCTTCTCTCATTCGATTAAGAGTGTTCTCGGAATTCCCGTTCACGAAATTGCTGCCTGTTTTACTCTCAATGATCCTTGGCGCGGTTCTCTCGGCATTTATCGCTGCAGGAGCAGCGAGCAAGATTTCCAGTCATGTACTGGAAGCCTGGATGAAATTCTTGCTGGTCTCGATTGGCCTCTTGCTGGTCGTTGAAGGTTTTTTCCCCATCCCCGCCGCAAATCTTTTATTCGCTTCTCCTCTGATTCAATTCCTTGTTGGAATTACCGCTGGAATTCTGATTGGAATTGTGAGCAGCACGTTGGGTGTGGCAGGGGGTGAATTGATAATACCAACCCTAATCTTCGTCTTTGGGATTGGCGTCAAATTAGCGGGAACAGCCAGCCTGCTCATCAGCCTGCCCACTGTGATTACAGGCTTGATTCGGTATTATCGCTTAGCCGCTTTTTTTGACCGCTCTGCAATGACCCAAATCGTCATCCCGATGGGAGTTGGGTCTATTATCGGTTCTATCCTGGGGGGCTTACTATTTGGCATCGCTTCTCAAAATGGGTTAAAAGCGCTGCTGGGTTTAATATTGATCTACTCTGCAATTCGCATGTTCCTGCGCCGCCCGCAGCCAGTCGCATCTTCCTCAACTTAGAGATCAAATGAGAAATCAATTTCGATAGAACTAGCAGCAAACCAGCTCAATTAGAGGAAAAGAGCGAAGAACCATAAAACAACAATTTGCTCCTATCCAAACCGACCCTGCACGTAATCCAGGGTGCGCCGGTCCTTGGGTGTGGTAAAAATTTTCTCTGCAGGCGCAAACTCAACCACTTCTCCCTGCAAAAAGAAAGCTACATCATCCGCAATCCGTGCCGCCTGCTGGATATTGTGTGGCGCAATCACAATGGTATATTTTTCCTTCAACTCCAGTAGTGAAGTCTCAATCTTCGCTGTGGAAATCGGATCCAATGCTGAAGTGGGTTCATCCAGCAATATAATTTCCGGCTGAAGCGCCAGCACGCGCGCGATACAAAGCCGCTGTTGCTGCCCCCCTGAGATCGCAAAAGCCGAATCGCCCAGCCGGTCGTAGACCTCATCCCACAACTGCGCTTGACGCAACGCCCGCTCCACAGCCTCGTCCAGCACCGCCTTACGTCGCTCGCCTGCTGCCTGTAAACCAAATGATACATTCTCATAAATCGTCAACGGCAGAGGCAGCGGCCGGGCAAATACGATACCAACCGTCCGTCGCAATTGGATCACATTGGTCTTTGGATCCAGAACGTCTTGTCCGTTGATATAAAGATGCCCCGATAGCGCAGCTACATCCGCCAGATCGTTCAGCCGGTTCATTGCCCTTAAAAAAGTGGATTTCCCCCCTCCCGCCGGACCAATCAGCGCGGTGATCGTATGCTCATTGATTTTCAAGTTGATATTCTGCAGCGATTCGGCGCCATCTGAATACGTCAGGGAGAAATTTTCAACAACGATCTTTTCCATTTTCCCTCACCATTGGCGACGCGCCCGGGCGCGCGATCGTATCACAGTCGCGACAATATTCATCCCAAGGACAAAAGTCAGCAGTACCAGCACAGTGCCATACTGGATGCGGATCGGCATTCCAGGCACCTGCGTCGATATAACAAACAAATGGTAAGGCAGCGCCATAGTCGCATCCATCGGGGATTGTGGCAATCTCGGCAGAAAAAAGGCCGCTCCCGTGAACAGGATCGGCGCCGTCTCACCAGCTGCCCGCTCCAAACCCAGGATCACGCCGGTCAAGATTCCGGGAAGCGCCTGGGGTAAAACCACACGCCGGATTGCCTGCCACCGCGTGGCCCCCAGCGAAATGGCCACCACTCGGAAAGACTGCGGAACAGCGCGCAGCGCCTCTTCGGTCGTGCTGATGATCACTGGCAGCGTCATAATCGAAAGCGTCAGCGAAGCGGCCAGAATGCTGGTCCCAAAGTTCAGAAAAATAACAAACAGCCCCAATCCAAACAACCCATAGACCACTGAAGGGATGCCCGCCAGGTTGATAATCGCCAGCCGGATGATCCGCGTCAGGCTGCTGTCGCTGGAATACTCCGAAAGGTAGATTGCCGCCCCGATTCCCAGCGGCACAGAAAATATCGCCGTCCCCAGCGTCAAGTAAAGTGTGCCCACCAGAGCCGGTAGGATGCCTCCCTCCCGCATCCCATTTTGGGGCATTTGGGTCAAAAATCCCCAACTGATCGCCGGCCCGCCTTGTACGAGAATATAAATAACCACCATAAAAATCGGCGTGATCGTTAAAACACTACCAACCGCCAACGCGCGAAACCCCAGCCATTCAACCTGCCGGGGATAAAGCTTGAACCGCTTGACCATCTCAAACAGATGGCTCATGATAGCACCCGCTCTTTATGCGTCTGCTTACGCATACTTACCCAAGAGGCAGTAATATTGACAATTAAAGCCAGCAAGAACAGCACAATCCCGATAAAGAACAAGACGTGATAGTGTATGCTGCCCGCCGCCACCTCTCCCATCTCAGAAGCAATCGTAGCCGTCATGGTACGGATGGGCATGAACAGGGCTCTGATCGAGTTGGGCATGATAGGGGCATTGCCGGTCACCATCATCACAGTCATCGTCTCGCCAATCGCGCGCCCCAGCCCCAACATAATCGCCGTGATAATGCCCGATCGCGCCGCCGGAAACGTCACCCCCCACATCGTCTGCCAACGGGTCGCGCCCAAAGCCAGCGCGCCTTGCCGGTAGGATTGGGGAACATTGTTCATTGCGTCTTCAGCAATGGATACGATCGTGGGAATCGCAATTCCACCCAACAAAAGCGAACCCGCAAACGCGGTGAGGCCGGTCGGGAGATCCAGGAATTCCCGCAGGAAAGGAGAGACAACCTGAATCCCCAAAAAGCCAAGCATTACCGATGGTAGACCTGCCAGAATTTCAACCAGTGGCTTCAGGATCTCGCGCACCATTGGGCGCGCCACTTCCGAAAGGTAAACGGCAGTCCCAATCCCAAACGGCACAGCGATCAACATCGCTCCGATGGTAACCACCAGCGAACCGAGAATTAGCGGCAAAATGCCGTAATATGATTCGATCGGGTACCAACGCGTTGAAAACAGGGTGTCCAGCGAAACTTCGCTGAGCGCCGGCAACCCCTCAGAGACCAGAAAAAACAGGATCAATACGACAAAGAAGATGCTGGAATATCCAGTCAACCGGATAAACCAGGTGATAAGGAATTCGAGGGGGTGCTTGGATTCCATCCTAATCGCTCGTCTCCAAAATAGGGACAAAACCCAGTTCCCGCACGATCTCTTGCGCTTCAGAGGAATGAATCCAATCCAGATATTCCTGGATAATCCCTTTCGGCTGGCCGTTTGTATACATGTAAAGATCGCGTGAAATCGGATACGTCCCGGCGTTGACGCTTTCTATGGACGGCAGGGTATATTCCTGGCTGTTCTTTCCCGCCACCGCTAACATCTTAACATGCGAGGTAATATACCCCAGACCATCGTACCCAATTGCATTCGGGTTGCTGGATACCTCCGCAATGATGCCTTCAGAAGAGGGCAACAACAGCGTATCCGCTGAAAAGATCGTCTTATCCGCTTTATCGCCCAACCGGATCACTTCTTCCAGAAAATATACATGCGTACCAGAATTGGTTTCGCGCGACAGCCGCACAATCGGTCGGTCCTCGCCACCCAGCTCGCTCCAGTTGTTGATCTCGCCGGTGTAGATAGCGGAAATCTGTTGAAGGGTAAGGCGCTCCACCGGGTTTCCCGGATGGACGATCACCGCAATGGCGTCGCGTGCGATGGTGAATTCCACCGGTTCGATCCCTTTTTTTCGGGCTTCTTCGATCTCTTCTGCCTTGATTTTTCGAGAGGCATTGGCAATATCAACGGTATTATTGATCAGCGCCGTGATGCCGGTGCCACTCCCCCCACCGGTCACCGAAATTCGCACTTCGGGGTGCAATTCCTGGTATTTTTCCGCCCACGCCAGCGCCAGGTTGACAATCGTATCCGATCCTTTATTCTCAAGGTAAGTCTGCGGCTGGGGAGAAACCTGTGCACCGGCTGAAGCCCCGCTTACCGCACATGCGGAAAGACTCGCCAGGAGAGCATAGATACAAATCACGTGAAAGAAACGCATTACTAAAAAGTATACCTTACTTACCCTCCGCATAGGAAATTTTTTAACTTTGAATTCCTGTGGAGTGTTTCCAGGCTGCCAGCAGTTGTATAATGGACAGGGCAGGTTTCAACCCAATCTCTACTTTGAAAGGCAACTTCATGTTACTCTCCCGAAAAGATGTTGCTGAAATTCAGGGCTGGCTGCGGCAGGCCGGAAAAATTGCTCTACAATCCCAATCCTCCCTAAAGATGACGTTCAAAGCCGACCATACTCCGGTCACCGATGCAGAGCTTCGCATCGAAAACATGATCATCGAAAATATCCACCAGAAATTCCCCACTCACCAGGTGCTGACCGAGGAGCAAGGCGTTGCCGGGGGAAAGGACGACTACCTCTGGGTGCTTGATCCCGTAGATGGAACAAAATCCTTCCTGCGCGGTCTGCCAACCTGGGGCGTCTCGCTTGGGCTTCTTCACCAGGCCAGACCGGTCGCTGGTTTCTTTTACATCCCCGCCTTGAAGGAGATGTTCTGGGGGTCAGAGCTTGGCGCTTTCATGAACAACAGTCCGCTGCCTCGTCGTGTTGTGTATGAAGAATCGCTTAGCTTTTTGGCTGTCTCAGCCAATGCACACTTGAGATTTGAAATCGATTTCCCCCGCTTACAGGCTTTTGGCTCAACCGCCGTTCATCTCAGCTATCTGGCTCGCGGCATCGCCGCTGGTGTACTCACCCGCCGCATCAACCTGTGGGATATTGCCGGATTTTTGCCGATCTTCGAACAGCTTGGCATTGCCTGCCAGTACCTTTCCGGCGCTTCCATCGACCTTGCTGCGCTGCTCGATGGTCAGAAAACACCCGAACCCGTGCTAGCCGCCCGCCCGGACATACTCGTAGATCTGAGGAAGAGAATCCACCCACGTAAATAGCAGCGACTTCCAGTGTGAACCGCCTGGAAGTCGCCCGAACAGACAGGGTATTCAAATCAGGCCACCGCTTCTGTCTGGGATTCACCCTGCTTCACTACCTCAAGCTCAATATGGATCTCCACTTCGTCACCTACCAGCACGCCGCCTGTTTCCAGCGCCTGGTTCCAGGTCAAATTCCAATCCTTTCGATTGATCACCGTTTGAGCGGTAAAACCGGCGCTGAGGGTTCCCCAAGGGCTCTTTGCCTGCCCTGTATACTCCACGTCCACCGCAACAGGCCGGGTCACATCCCGAATGGTCAGGCTACCATATAAGCGGGCGCGTTCTGCGCTCAAAATTTCAACCCGTTCACTCACAAATGTCATCAATGGGTATGTTTCGCTGTTAAAGAAATCGGCAGAGCGCAAATGAGCATCTCGCTGGGCATCGCGCGTATTGATGCTTGCCGTCTCGATCTGCGCCTGCACAGTCGTCCTTTCTGGACGCTCTTCATCCAAATTCAGAAGGACATTGAATTTTTCAAATGTTCCGCGCACTTTGGCGATCATCATGTGGCGTACAGAAAATTGAATTTGTGTATGAGCATAATCAACTTGCCAGGACATCATATACCTCCAAATGTAAAAATTATTAAGTTTTTTCTTGATTATGTTATATGTCAAATATTTTGATATCGAAATAATAATCTAAAAAAATTTACTAGACCTCCTTCTTCCCAAGTTTTAAGCAGAGGCGCTGTAAACTCTCTTGTTCTTCGAGCGTCAACACATTGACCTCTCGGGCTATCGCCCTGGCAACCGTTGGAAATACCTGGCGGATCAGTAACTCGCCAGCCGGTGTTAGCGTGATTGTAACCATCCTGCGGTCTTCCCTTTCGCGGCGGCGCTGCACCAGTCCGCGCTTTTCCAGGTTGTCCAGCACTAACGTGATATTACCTGTCGATTTCAACAGCTTATTGCTCAATTCCCCCTGGCATAGGGGGCCCAGGTGATATAGGGCTTCTAATACGCCGAATTGCGTGTGGGTCAGGTCTCCAAATGCACCTGAGCGGCTGATCCGCTCTTCCAATGAGCTAACCGCTCGGGTAAGCTTGATATAAGTATCCAGCGCAAGCCGGATTTCGGAGGAACCTTGATAATGAGTCGGCATATTATTTTAACATAAAATATCTTGATATAAAAATATTATCAAGAATTCTCAGGTTTGTCAAGGGGAAAATCATGTATCTTTTTCTTTAAAACCAGCAGTTCCATTTATGACCCTGCTGCCCACAGCTTTTTTAGTTTTCCGAGCAAGTTCTTGCTCCGGCTTTCGACAGAAGGGATACCGCAGCCGGTCTGGGCTTCCAGGAGCTCGATGACATGCGCGGCAAGCTCTTTGTCTTCAAGCGCCAGGTCCGCCAGCGCCTGCAAGGCAAACGTTCGCACGATCCGGCTCTTATCCAGCAGATAGGATTCCAGCATCGCTGCCGCCCGTTTGCGCTCCTCAGAGGAAAGCGCCAGTCGGGGGAGGATCTGACAGATATGCCAGCGCACTTCCTGTTGGGGAATAGCGGTCATTTCATTCAGGATCACGGTCCGGTACGGCTGCAAAAGCTCAGGCCGCCGGACAGTAATTTTTTCAATAGCGTCCGCCGCTCGCATGCGCACCCCCGGCTCCCCGCTTTCCAAACCCGCAAACAGCTTGTCAAATAAACTCGGGTTTGCCAGGACCTCTGCAACGATCTCTTCCGAGCGCCCGATAGAGCGCAAATCCCCTTCCGCCAATTTTTTCAGGATCTCGTTCACCGCATCTCCAGCCCTCCAAAAATTGCAACCGCCGTTAGGCAGCGGAAGTTCCCACAAGCTTACCGGCCAAACATATTCCAGAAACCGTGCAGCAGAAAGGGCCAGTACAGTTTTCCCGTCCGCCAGCGCGCAAAACCGGCCAGCAATCCAACCGCGCCTCCTGCCAGAACCTTATAAAATAAAATTACCCTCAGCGGCGGGTCGGCAGTCTGGCTTCCAAGCCCTCGCAGATAAACGACATCGCCATAACCAAGGTGCCAGAGCGCAAACAGGCCGGTCACAACCATGTAGGTTAGAAACCCCGCCAGCCGCTCGGAGAGCGACCGCTCCAGTCTTGACCACCCCCATCCTCTGAAGATTGCTTCTTCGAACAAGGGCACCACCAACACAGAATGCAGGTTGGCCAGCAGCAAGGAGGAATCGAGCAACGCCGAGGAGATCAGCAAAGCCAGTAGCAATGCCCCTCCCGCCAGAACAATGGCCCGCCCGATGCGCTGCATAGTCCCCCAACCCAGGCCCAGGTCTCGCCCCGCCGGGCGCAGAACCAGCCATAAAATCGTCCCTGTCAAGAGGAAGGAGAGAATGCTCAGTGCTTCCCATGCCCACCCATCCGGGCCAGGCTGCGCCAGCCGCCAGCCCAGCCAGAACAACAACATTCGGATGCCTTGCGCCAAAATCAAAACGCCCACAACTAGAAGAACCGTGCGGATGGATGCCCACCAGCCCGAGAGCTTCCTGGTAGATTCGCTTGTCATTGCAATGCACCTCCTCGATGTGTACTGCAGGGAAGGATACCAACCCTGACTTTCTTCCAACAAAAAGAAGCGCACCTTCTTATCCGCCGCGCCTACTACCAGCATTGAGCCATCTGGTGAAAAAGCCATCCATGCCCGCCGAAATAAGCGTCTTTCCATCGCCGGTAAAAGAAATCCCAAGCGCATAATTCGCATGGGCTTCAAAAACCGCAAATTCCTTCACTGTTCATACTCATTTCCTAGTAAGCACCTAGCGCTGGGCCTTTCAGGCGCTGTGGTTTGCTGCCGGCGGCGTAAGCTTCGTGTTTTGTAAACAACCACTCATGTAATTGGGCCAGGGTGCAAATGCTCTGTTCAAGATCTTGCGCCTGCTCCAGCGAGCGCTTCTCCTTCTCCACCCTTGCAGCCAGCACGGCTTCGGGCATTCCTACATTGGGAACAGGGCGAAACGACAGTTCAAACCCCCCTGCCGGCTCATCTAGCCCATACACCCACCTGAAAATAAACTCCGTCCTGGCCGCATGAAAAGCCGAGGTAATCACCAGCAACTTCCGAAACTGGCGCGGTTCAACATGCAGTACTCGCGAGAAGTAAGCATTCCCAATCGTATCGTAAGAGCAGGTTTCGAGAAGAATGCTCCCCGGCTCGACCCCTTTAGAAAGCAAATAAGCCGCCGCCGCCCGCGCTTCGAACACCGGAAACCCCTCTGCATCCAGCGGCGGAGGTTTGTGCACCGTCCCCGCGCTCAAAACGATGAAATACGCTCCCCCGGCCGCTGCCAAAGCCGCATCAAGCCGGGTGGTCACCCAGACCGGCAGTCCGCCCGTCCCCGTAAGTCCGCCCCCTGGGATAAGAATTGCATCATAACGATCAACGGGATCTCGTTGCATAACTCCTCTCCAAAAAAGTGAAATCAGTATAGCATGTTAAAATTTCAAAGACAATGAGGCCTATCGGCCCCTGTATAATATGTTTGCCTGGATTCTAAAAACAAAGGTGACCTGATGAAAGCCATGCAGTTATTCTCGCCCCAGCCAGTCGAGACCGCGCCGCTGATCACGGTTGATCTGCCCATCCCTGAACCAGGAGAAGGCCAGGCGCTTGTTCGCGTCCTCTCCTGCGGCGTCTGCCATACCGATCTTCACATCGTCGAAGGGGAACTAGTCCCGCCCGGCTACCCCGTCACGCCCGGCCACCAGGTGGTAGGCAGGATCGAAAAAATCGGCCCCGCCGTTTCGGGTTGGCGGGTCGGCCAGCGCGTGGGGCTGCCCTGGTTGGGTTCAGCCTGCGGGGACTGCGAGTATTGTCGTTCCGGACAGGAAAACCTCTGCCCGCAGGCCCGCTTTACCGGTCTGCATACCAACGGCGGCTATGCGCAGTACTGCCTGGCGCAATCCGCTTTCCTCCTTCCCCTTCCGGATGAGATCAGCGATCTTCAGGCTGCCCCGCTCCTCTGCGCCGGTATCATCGGCTTCCGTTCGCTCAAGCTGGCCGGCGCGCTCCCCGGCTGCCGTATCGGCCTGTTCGGGTTCGGCGCCAGCGCCCACCTGGCCATCCAACTTGCTCGATTCTGGGATTGCGAGGTCTTCGTCTTCACCCGCTCGCCCCTCCACCGCCAACACGCCGTCGAATTGGGCGCAGCCTGGACCGGCCGCGCCGACCAACGCCCGCCTCGCCCTTTGGATTGCGCAGTTTCCTTTGCCCCCGCTGGCGAGCTTGTGCCGCTCATCCTGGAAAAACTCCGCCCCGGCGGGACGCTGGCGATCAATGCTGTACACCTGACGGATATTCCCACCCTGCCCTACCGCCTTCTATATGGTGAACGCGTCCTGCGTAGCGTCGCCAACGCCACCCGCCAGGATGGCTTCGAATTCCTTAAACTGGCTGCCGAAATTCCCATTCGCGCCGATGTGGCCCCCTACCCGCTCGAGAACGCCAATCAGGCTCTGTTAGATCTGAAACACAGCCGCTTCAACGGCGAAGCCGTTCTGACAATTCCGCAAGAAACGTTTTGACTCTTGCTTCCCCACATGATCATCCTTCAAAACCCCTTGATCGCTCTTCTCTTGCCTGTAGTTTAGTCATCAAATACACTTGGGAAGGTGCGCGGACAGAAAAAAGTCGTATCCCCCTACGAATATCCGCAAAAATTTACACGCCCTTGAAGTCGCGCAAGGGCATGTCCAATTTCCTCACATCAAACTGATGATTCAACCTCAGATCAGGCGGTCGCCTTCCTGACCAAGCGAATCTTCGCGGAAGTGGCAGCCACGACTGTGGCGATTGTGCAAAGCCGCCTGGGCCACGATCAGCGAAACTTCCACAGCGTTGCGCAGCCCGATGAGGCCGTCGCTCAGCTTCGTAGTGCGGTAAAAAGTTTCGATTTCGTTCCACAGGTGGCGCAATTCACGAATGGCGCGCGAAAGGCGTCCCGAGTTGCGCGCCAGGCCGACATAATGCCACATGATGTTCTGGATGGTCTGCATATCGCCCTGGATGAGCGCTGAATCAGCATCTTCGACCAGCCCACTTTCATCCCAGGGGGGTACGTCCTCCCGTCCGGGAAGTCGCTTCGTCGGTTGCTTTTCCAGCGATTCTGCAATGTGCCTCGCGGCGCGATCGCCCCACACCAGGCCTTCCAACAGGGAAGTGGAAGCCAGCCGGTTGGCGCCGTGCAGGCCTGTGCAACTGATCTCACCCACGGCGTACAGATTGCTGATATTCGAGCGTCCCCATTCATCAACCAGGATACCGCCGCAGAAATAGTGCGCAGCCGGTACCACGGGGATAGGATCGGTTGTGATATCAATACCGGCGCGCAGGCAGGTAGCGTAGATATTGGGGAAACGGGAGCGGATGGTATCCGCCTTTAATCGGCTGGCAATATCCAACAGCACGTACGAATAACCGTGGGTCTCCATCTGATGATGGATGGCGCGTGCCACCACGTCGCGAGGCGCCAGATCCTTCCACTCAGGGGAATATTCAGCCATGAAGGCGCGTCCCTCAGGCGTGAGCAAGACGCCGCCTTCCCCGCGCACCGCTTCGCTGATCAAAAATCCCTCCGCCCCAGGCGCCGCCAGCGTGGTGGGATGAAACTGCACATACTCGGCATTGACCACCCGTGCGCCGGCGCGATGCGCCATGGCTAAGCCGTCGCCGCGCGCCCCGGGCGGATTGGAGGTGTTCCGATAGATACGCCCCAGGCCGCCGGTGGCCAGGATCGTCTTGTGGGCAATATAACGGTGAACGGTGCGAGCCTTGCGGTCGAAAGCATAAGCGCCATAACAGATCACCGGTTCATACGTAGCAAGGGGATCGCGCGAGTGGTGTGGCGAGGTAATCAGGTCCACGGCGGTGACGTTAGGCAGGATGGTGATATTGGGGCAATCTCGCATGGCCGCTATCAGGGCAGTGATGATCGCCTGGCCAGTGCCGTCGCCCACATGCAGGATACGACGGCGCGAGTGGGCGGCTTCCTGGCCGTATTCTGGATCGCCTCCGGATCTGCCGTCGAACTGTACGCCCGCCTCCTCGATTAGGATCTCCTGCAGTAGCCGCGGGCCCTCTTCCGCCAGAATACGGGCGGCGGCTGGGGAACTGGCGCCAGCGCCAGCAGCAAGGATGTCCTGCACCAGCAAATCTGCATTGTCATCCAGGCCGCGGCCGACAATACCGCCCTGGGCATAACGCGAATTGGATTCCATCGGGTCGGGGTCGCGGGTGAGGAGCAGCACCTGGCGGGACGG
>Ga0067045_1000111_pt1 | contig 16135 bp, 19 predicted proteins | sample TerdegcTABiofilm_FD_59184 | JGI IMG/M metagenome (GOLD analysis project Ga0067045, IMG submission 59184) | Combined Assembly of (Gp0054472, Gp0054536) Wastewater bioreactor microbial communities from Singapore -Terephthalate degrading...
TATCTCTGTGAATTCACAGGTCCAGCGGTTTATTGTGAATCTGGACGACGTGGTGACTGAAATTCTTGGGGTGATGGGGCCTGCCTGTGAAAAATATTATTTTTTGAGGGAGACGTGCGAAATCTAGGATATGAAGAGCTTTCATGTGCTTAAATGTGGGAAAGTCAGGGTACAATCCCCTTTATTTAAATTTTGATATACGATAGATCTCTTCCAGATTTGATACAGTATTGTCCCAATTATATTTTTTTACTTTTTCTTTGTTATTTTTTGAAATTTTCCAGGTTATAGATTTATTTCGTGAAATAAATAACAATTTATCTGCAATTTCATCTGGTTTCTTTGGATTCACGAGGAATCCATTCCTTCCATCCTCAATAATCTCCGGTATTCCCCCCACTCGTGTCGCAACGATAGGTAAACCACAAGCCATTGCCTCTAATAGTACATTTGGAAACCCTTCCGCTAAGCTCGGAAGAACAAATATGTCTGCCTGTTGCATAAATAAAGGTATTTTTTCCTGTGGCACCCGGCCTACAAATTGTATGCATCCCTTTAAATCCAATTGTTTAGTAAGTCCCTCTAATTTTTCTCTCTCTATTCCCTCACCCACAATGATTAGTTTAACATCAGGCATTTCTTGATGAGTAATTGCCATTGCCTCAATGAGATATTGAACACCTTTTACCGGGTGCAATCTGCCGACGAATAGGATTGTTTTTCCATTTACTTGTTTCGAATTTTTAGGCATGTTGGAATACTTTTCCAGGTCAATACCATTTGGAATTACAAAAATATCCCTGGAATAAACTGCCTGTATCTTCTGCCTCATATCATTGGTAAGGGCAATCACAGAGTCAGCATTTTTAATAATGATTTTTGAGGTAAGTTTTGTAAACCAGTCTGCAAGATACACATCCGTCCCCCGGCCCCATACAACAAAGGGTTTTTTGAAGAGTATCTTCGCGATTACAGCTGGAAGTGCATTGCTAATACTCTGAACATGAATGATGTCAGGATTGATCTTTTGCTGCGTCATCAAAACATGTGCCCAGAATACCAGTATACCAACAAAACGGACATTGAATCTCTGTAAACGGTGAGTGTGAAATCCTTTTTCAAAACAATATTTTGGCAAACCTTCATCCAAAGAGGTGATTACATGCACTTCATGTCCATGTTTTGCGAGGTTCTCTGCCAGTGAATACGTGGCAATCTCTGTCCCGGCAAGCCATTTGGGCGGGAAAAGTGTGACAAGGATTGCGATTTTCATAGTTTAACTCCTAGAGCAAAGAGAGTATGATGCTGAAGATAACCTAATCTAAAAAAGAATTTCCAGAAGTATTTTAAAAACGGGTGTTGTGATATGAACCCTAAAGGGAGTGATTCAATTTTAATTATTACGAAACCTTTCTCTTCTAATATTTGTCTAATTTTTATCTCATCAAAGGTTCGTACATGTCCTACTTTATGAAACCACTTCCGGCAATATGGGCAGAAAACGAAATTATCTTTTAACTTTTCGTTATCTGGGACTGAGCATATCAATATCCCCCCTTTGTCAAGTATCCTATGAACTTCATTCAAACAGGTATTCAAAGTTGAATCATCCAGATGCTCAATGACCTCTGTGAGAAAAACCGTGTTAAAATAATTACTAATAAACGGCATGTGAGAAACATCGCCCTTTAACATCCGAGCATGCTTCGAAACAAGGTCAATTCCAACTGCTTGAGGAATCAAATTCAAAAGGGCCCCTGATCCTGCACCTGCATCGAGTGTTTTAGCGCCGATATAACGCCTATACCGCCTGATAATTTCACTTGCTACCTGATCCCCTGCATAGGAACCCTCGTATCCTTCATGAAACTGCTGGATAACTTCTTTAGTCCAAATTGTCATGTTCTATATGCCCCTCCCATCCTGAAGTCGGGATGAAATCATGCCCATAATGCGTATAGATATCATCAAATCTGATATTTTCGTCTGCCTGGATTTTAAACTCATCAATAGATTTTTGGCATATATTGTGTGTATGCATCTTCAATGCACGCTTCAATGTCGGGATTTTCCGATAGTCAAAGCCCATTATCTGACTACATATAAGATCGACAATGACCGGATTTTCGCCAGCAATTAACGTACCGATATGTTTAGGACTGGGTTCCAGCGGACCTTCTATCTCTCCCGCAATGATGGCATCAACTAACGTGAGCGTTCTTCGTTGAAAGGTATTCTGTAATATCCCATTTTTATTGGCAAATAAAATAATTTTATTAAGGTCTATGATGGTCCGGGGAATTGTGTCATTACCATACCAGCTTCCTTCATAATACTGATCACGAAAGGGGATAACTACTTGAGTTCCCCGAATGAAAATGTTAACTATCCTACTCAATGTTCCTGTTAAAGGATTTTTTGTTGAATCACAGTGTTCATGTAGTCTTGTAATTATTTTTTTACGGAAATTCCGATGAAGGTATTCATCTCCCCCTTCGTCTTTTGATCCAACCCGGTGATGTGGGAGACAATCCTTCGAACCGATAATCCCGACAATATTTTTTAGAGCGGCTGTCATCCCGGCCTTTCGGTGGGTCTTTAATTTAGGGAGATTGATTATCACATCGGCATGGAGAACACTATTTGCAATGACATAACAGTGGTTACGATCATTGTGATATTGATGCATTTTCTCCTTATCATAATTCGTGACCCGAAATTTGTCAAAATCATTTTTAATTTCATAAAATTCTGAAAATTGCCCCAAATTAACCGTTGTATAGCCTTTTGGGTCACCGGGAAGGTCAGTGTGTTTTATCAATCCTGTCTTCTGTGGGTATCCTGCACTTTTCCTAAAATCAACAATGTTTATTTTTATTGCTGCATTTTTCTGATAATATTCTACTATTGAATTTAGACCAGAAATCTCAGTCACTTTTTCAAAAATACAACTTTGGACTGGCGCATCACCAATCACGATTGTCCCTTCACCACCAAGAGCAATATATACATAGTCAAGAATTGCTCTTATGACCGAGCCATGGGTGATCTGGGCATCCATACTCCCATTGGGGTTAAAATGACGCACAAGATTTGGTTTTATAACAACTGTATCTCCAGGAGAGATCACCTGATTCAGAGGGTTCCAGTCCTCTGTATTATAGTGCTCTTTGTCAAGATCAAGGCGGAACAACAATGTTCGGATCGCCTCGTACACTGCGTTCGGGGGGCCTATGTCATGGAAAGAATATTCCGGATACCGGCATGACGGGTGAAACGGAGCTTCATGAGGATATTTTAATTTGGAATTCTGTATAATAGCGGCATCCATTGTCATTTCCATATCAGTGACTTTGTGTAAAGATACTTGCCACTCGGTGTTTTTGGAATATCGTCAACGATATTCCAGATGATTTTGCATTCAGGCCCCATAACCACTCTAATTTTTTCATTAATGTCATTTTTATATTGAACCGGAATTTCTTTGCGGCTCACTACATTGATTTGAATTTCATTGTAATCTTCTTGAATTACTTGAAATTTTTCAAATAATTCCTGTTCATAACATACGACTCCCAAAAGATGAATAAAAAATTCAGCTGGCACCGTTGTTCCATTTTCCAAAATAAAATGATCAGTGATTCTTCCGGTGACTTTTTTTAAGGTGGGTAAAACCACTCCACATAAGCATTTTTCCTGACCAAGAATCGCCATATCCCCGATTTCATACCGTATCAGGGGCATGGAATAATTAAAAAGATTGGTCACAATAACTCTTCCTTCTTCCCCTTCTCGAACTGGTTCATTATTTTTATCTAACACTTCCACATAATTCCAGAATTGAAACAAGTGTAATAATCCATTCTTACATTCACCTGCCAAATTGCTTACTTCCCTTGACCCATAGAAATTATACACTTTCGTGCCAAAATTTGATTCAATGACATCTCTCATCGTTTCAGATAAATTTTCTGCCGCGCTTACGACAATTCTTGGGGTATAAAGCGGTATTTTTTTCTTTTCTGCATATCTGCACAACTCGAAAAGCGATCCGGCATATCCCCGGATTATTTCTGGTTTGAAAGAATTTATTGTATGGATGTATTGCTCAATATCCTGCCTGGACATCCTGAAACTATTTAAAAAAACCGTATTAGAAAGCCAGTTCTGAATCTTTGCTTTATAGCCCATACTTCCCTGGAAGAGATCCCGTTCAGATCCCCAGAGGACTACTTTTTTTACCATTGGTTCATCGATGTCGAGAATATTTTTAAAATAAAAATAATTGGTTGCAGCTCCCCATTTCAAATAAATGTCATCTTGGATTAATCTGATGGGTTCCCCGGTGGAACCCCCCGAAGAATTATAGAACCATTTCCTTGTCTGATAGTCATCAGATATGAGATCCTGGTGATGTTTTCTTATGATATCCTTCGTTAAAATGGGGATTTCTGCAATACGGGATGTATCTACATTTCCATCACGTATCAACCCAATGTGTTTAAAAAGTTCGTGATAATACCGGCAATGGGTATAGGCATGGAGATAAAGGTCATTTCTTTTTTGGGTGATAAAAGTGTTAAGTGAATCCCGGTTTGAAAAATCTGATATTTGAAGGTATTCACTCTCAAACTTCTTTTTTATTAAGTCAAGTCCGATTTTTCTTATCACATTTTCAATTTTTTTCATAATGATCAGTATTTCTACATAGTAATTCTGTCCCTGAAATATTTACTTCCATAATAGTAATTAAAAGATAAACCTAGAGTAAATGCAAGGGCTGATGCCGCAATAGCTCCATAAAGTCCAATCTGTGGAATAAGGATTACATTTAGCATAACATTTACTAATGCAATAATTAAAGTCCCCGAAACCGTTAATCTGACCCCATTTACCCCCTCTGAATTAAAAAACCATGCAAGTATTCCATACCAGGTGACTAATACTGCGGTGATTGCAAAAGCAATCATAAGTAAAAAATCTATCGGGTAGTCTTTTCCAAAAATATGTAAGATAATGAATTCCCCAATCAATACTCCAGGAATTCCAAATATGACTAAATAGGGAATTATTTTAGTCAGTTTATGGTAGAGTAATTTTTTATCAGATATTTTCGATGCCATTGGAAAAAATATCGTGATAAATACATTAGAAAATAATCCGATAATAGCAAATGATGCATAGTAATAAACTCCATAAATTCCCACACTCTCCACATCCATATAATAATTTATCAGGACACGGTCGATATTGGAGTATAATGTAAAAGCTAACCCTCCTATGAGGGCAAAATTACTATATTTCCATGCGGTCGATAGCCAGACACGGTCCACCCGGAATGCAAGGTATTTTTTCAAAAACAGAATGATAATGACACATCCGATGATCGCAAATGCAAAATAATTCGCATAAACCATTGCCATAAAAGAGGGAGATTGAATGTGTACGAAAATTAAAAATGTTGATAACAAAATAAGTCCGAAAATTGGCTGAAATAACGCAAATCCCTTCATCAAATGCAGACCACGAAGGGTTGAGGTTGTTAGGGTATTAAATACAAAAAGCACTGCGAAAATAATCGATAGCCAAATTATTTCCTGAGTTACTGAAAATGAAGCTGTTAACTGATTAATAAATATCACGTAGAGTATTGTTGAAATTACTGTCAGAAAAACTACAATAATATAAGTCGTTGATATGATTCGCGTCAGGCGATCTTTATCCGTTGTCTCTGCACAATATTTTATCATTGCGGTATTGAATCCTAATAGCATGGGGATGTAGAGAATCATCGCAATGGACTGGATGAGAGTGAAACTTCCATACCCTGAAGGACCGAGCATCCGTCCTCCAATAACTGTAAACAGAAAAGAGAACAGGGTTGAAAGTATTGTCCCGAATCCAACATAAGAAAGGGTTTTTACGAAGTTTTCAACTTCTTTATTTATGGGCTCTTGGAATATTTTCTCGTAAAAAAATGAGAGAATCGCCACACTATTTCGTGAAAAGGCACACCTAATTTTATCAATACACAGCACGATCATTCATAATATATCCATTATAATATGAAAAACGCTCTGCGTTTTCCACCGTGTAAGGATTGGTATCAATTGGTCTCATATTCGTTTCGATTAAAATTCTGTTCCAAGATATCGTTTTCAGGATAATTATTCAAGACCATTATAACCGCACGTACCGGATCCCCAGCTCCCCCGCCTCAGACCCGTCATACATCCCCCGCACATCCACGACCACTGGCGCCTCCCCCATCGCATTAGCGATCTCTTCCATCGAAATTCCCCTGAACTGGTCATGTCCCACCGTAACCACCACCGCATCCATTCCATCCTTCAGTCCATCCACAGCCTCCACACCGAAACCAGCTACCTCCTCAATCGTGAGCAATGGATCATACCCATACACCTCCACACCGAACTCCTTGAGCACCCTAATCATCTCGACTACGGGAGTCTCACGGGTATCCGGGACATTCTCCTTGTAGGTCAGCCCCATGATGAGAACCTTCGACCCCTTGATCACCTTCCCTGCCTCGTTCAGTCCCTTGATGGTAAGCATCGCCACATGCTCGGGCATGTAGTCATTTATCGCCCGGCCGGCGAGGATTACCTGGGGGTGATAGCCGAGCTCCTGTGCCTTGTGGACGAGGTAGTAAGGGTCGACGGGGATGCAGTGACCCCCAACCAATCCTGGAGAGAACCGGATGAAGTTCCACTTGGTCGCGGCGGCGTCGACGACGGCTTTGGTATCGAGTCCCATCTTGTGGAAGATGATGGATAGTTCGTTGAATAGGGCGATGTTCAGGTCCCGCTGGACGTTCTCGATGACTTTTGCGGCCTCGGCGGTCCGGATGTCCTTGGCGATGTAGACGTTGGTGATCAGGCCGTAGAGTTCGGCAAGGGTCTTCGTGGTCGCTTCGTCCATGCCGGCGACGATCTTGGTGATCTTGTCGATGGTGTGCTCCTCGTCGCCGGGGTTGACGCGTTCGGGCGAGTAGCCGACTGCAAAGTCTTTGCCGCATTTCATGCCGGATTCGCGTTCGAGGATGGGGACCATGACCTCCTCGGTGAGGCCGGGCCAGACGGTGGATTCGCCGACGACGATGGCGCCTTTTTTGAGGTTTCGCCCGACGGTGGTAGTGGCGTCGACGATGGGTCCGAGGTCCGGCTGCTTGTTCTTCGTGACCGGGGTGGGGACGCAGATGATGACGATGTCGGCGTCTTGTATTCGTTTCGGCTCGGTGGTGGCTCTGAAATTCCCCTCCACCGTCCTGTTGAGCGCGTCCACGGCCTCCTGGTTCCTGCGGTAGCCGATCACCTTCAGGTGTCGTGCGAATGCTCCGGCGAGGGGGAGTCCGACGTACCCGAGGCCGACGACGCAGACGGTCATGTCTTTGATCTCTTTCCTGGACGTGTGTGACATGCAACTGAAATAATAGTATGATGGAAAAGGGACGATATACTTTGTTGGTCGGGGGCCGGAGGATTTATGAAAAACGCTGTGATAGGGACCTTCTACAGGCACAACCATTATCTTTTTCAGATTCCTTTGTGGTATGAGGAACGGGAGTCCTGGAGTAGTGGTATGGCTGAACTCAAAACCTATGCAGTCTATAAAAATGGCACGCTGGTACTTGAAGACCCGCTGAACCTGCCGGATCACACCCGGGTCGAAGTTGTTATCCCGAGGAGATTTTTTGGAGTTTTTGAAAAAATTCGGGGAGCCGGAAGCAAAAGAAGACATCGAACAACTCCTCCTGGAGATCAGGAGAAGAGTGAGAGATGCATAATTTTTCATCCTGTGTCCTTGATACCTCTGTAGTGGTAAAAGCACTCTTCTCTCCCTCGAAAAACCTTTCAGGAAAAACACTTACACGGGAGAGAAAGACTCACGAGNCCTGCGTCGCGCTCCTTGCACTTCTCGATGACCATGGAATTGGGGNGCTCTTTCGCCGCTGTGGAATCATCGAGATAGCAGCGGTTGCAACAAGACTCGCAGATCGATCCATTTCTGAAGATATCAGAGAGAGAAATTGAGATGAGCTTCACCTTGATACCGGAGGAACAACTGTTTCCTACTGCAAAAAATATTGCACTCATTGAAGGCTGCCCGGGTTTCGATACCTATTTTCTTGCAATATCCGAGCAGAACAGCATCCCTCTCTTCACAGATGATCAGGGCATGCATCGCATCTGTGAACGAAGGAATGTCCCTTCCTGGCTTGTTCGTGATATGGACCTTGAATCGTTCAAGAAAGATCTTTCGTAGTCCTGCCGCCAGTATATCCGGATTGGGGCCAAACGCGACCCTCCAATTTCACCATGGTGGGACGGATGAGTGATTACTGACCGCAGGATCCATAGGCACTATCCATGCAGGGGTCTTCTTCGGTATAGCGGCGCAGAATCTTCTCGTGCCCCAGGCAACTTTTCCCATTGCCAGCGGATCATGCCTGCGAGTGCTGCTGCTTTCCCGGAAGAGAGGCCGCCCCGGCCATACAGCGCAAGAGCAACGCTCGTATTGCATTTCTGTCTGACGAGAATAGGAGGGAGACGGAGTGCCTGGACGGTTATCCTGCGGGACAATAAACGTGGATATCAGTCATGATATCTGTCGCAGGGGTAGCATGGCATGGAGACCGTAAAATGCTTGAGAGCACGGAAATATTCGAATCATCACGATATCGCGGCGTTTCTCCTGTACCATGCAATCGTCTCCTTCAGTCCTGATCGTACGGTATACTCAGGCGCATACCCGAATGCCTTCTGTGCAGCCGAGATATCCGCCTGGGAGTCGTGGATGTCTCCCGGCCGGGACGGTTCGAATACAGGATTCACTTTCACCCCTGTCTCTTCTGCAATGATGTCCACGAGTGATAAAAGCGAAATCCTCTGATTGTATGCCACGTTGANCACCCCTTCCGCATTGCTCTCCATGGCTTTCACGTTCGCCTGCACAACGTCTTTCACGTACGTGAAATCGCGGGTCTGGGTCCCGTCGCCGTAGATGACCGGCGGCTGTCCTGAAAGGATCCGGGTGATGAACCGGGGGATCACCGCCGCATACTGCGACTCCGGGTCCTGCCTCGGGCCGAAGACGTTGAAATACCGCAATGCCACCGTCTTGATCCCATACACCTCGGAGAATACCCGGCAGTAATACTCCCCTGTGAGTTTCGACACTGCATACGGTGACTTCGGATTGGGATTCATTCCCTCCACTTTCGGCAGCGTGGGCGTATCGCCATACACCGACGACGATGACGCGTACACCACCTTCCTCACCCCTCCATCCCGTGCAGCGACCAGCACGTTCAGCGTCCCCCCCACGTTCACCTCGTTCGTGGCCACTGGATCCCGAATCGAACGCGGTACCGACGGAATCGCCGCCTGGTGGAAGATGCCGTCTGCATTCTTGAAGATGTCTTTCAAGAGATCGGGGTCAGTGATGCTCCCCTGCACAAAGTAAAAATGAGGATTGTTAAATAAATGCCGGATGTTCTCCTCCTTCCCCGAGAATAAATTATCAACAACCGTCACGTCATGCCCGTGATCGACCAGGCATTCCGCGATGTGAGAGCCGATGAACCCGGCACCGCCGGTGACGACGTAGTTCATGTTTTCATCTGGTTGTTTCAGTTAAAGAGCAATTTACACTGGTATCCGTGGGTTGATATAAATTTTCTTGAGTTTTGGGGGGATTTACATGAATGATGAACAATCAGGAGACTTTTTTCAAAACGACGATTTCGAAAAACGTGGTATAACACAAAAAAATTCAAGAAGGTGCCGCGAATCATAATCCGAAAACCAAGGCCATTGCTCTTAATTTCACCAAATCATTTGAATTGGATGTATTTTTTCATGATTTGTCAATAGCTACCGCTACCAGACACCCTGACGTTTGAGCGTACTCAACTGGACTCAATTGAACGAAAATGATGACGATTAAGTTTTTGATCTGCACTCTCTCAACAGTCGTGACCAGGACATGACCTCCATTGAAAGTTCGCTTTATAAGAGCAAATGTACGTTCAATCACTCTCCTGACCCTGCTGATCGCGCGATTCCTGCGTTTTTCCTTGATGGTGAGGGAGCGGCCCCGGACCGCTCGTTTCATGGTTTTGTCGATTGATACCCGGTGTTTTACCCCGAAATACCCCTTATCCCGATACACTGTCTCACCCGGCATTGAGAGATCCACCTGGCTATCATGAACCGATGCGTTGGTTGTCTCGATGCGTCGGATCAGATGACCTTCTTTATCAATAAGGGCATGAAACTTGTATCCAGAATATGGTATCTTTCCTCTTTTTGTCCAGGTACCATCCCTGCATCTCCGGGTTTTCCCTTCTTTTCCTCGTGATGCCTCTGATGAGGTGGCCCCGGGATCTGCAGTGATGATCGTTGCACTCTGGNTGACTCCTCGTGTTATCTTGAGGCCTTTGAGATCGAGTTGGGCTTGAACTGTATTCCAGACTCCCTCGTACTTCCCTGATTCAATAAGACGCTCCAAAAAGAGCCAGGCTGTCAAGAAATCAGGTATTTCGGCAGTGAATCCAATGAATTTCCGAAAAGAGATGCGGTCTGTTACCTGGCGCTCCAGTTCAGGATCGGAGAGATTGTAGAGCGACTGGAGTACCAATAATGTGATCATCACAATGGGATCGACGGCTCGAGTCTGCCTCCCTTGCGGGTTTTGTTATGGTAGAGACCCTCGAATAGGGGACGAAATACATCCCACTCGATCAAAGTATCAAATTCTGACAGATCGTCTCCTACCTTTTGTTCCTTTTTATATGCCTCGTTCAATCCAAACGTCTCAAATATCATTGATAATACTTCGATCAGCTAAGGGAAAGCTTTTGCGGTTCGAAGTGGGTTTTCAGGATGCCGAAGTGCACCGGTACTGAAGGCGCTGCCCGTATCGCAACGGTGCAGCAGCTCCTTCGGGTGAAGCGCCCCGAATTGGAGGGAAAGGGCACCGAATGCCGGGAAAGTAAGGACCCGGGCAAACGACTGCTCCCGAAAGGGGGGGGACGGCGGCACGCGATGCGGGAACGCCATTACGCCATGGATCACCCCCCCCTGCAGGAGGGCGCCTGAGGGAGGACGGTTCGCTTGAAGGCCCCCGGCGCATCCGCGCTTTCTGGATCCATCCCCGGAACGCAGCGGCGACAACGGCGGGCCGCGTGGGCAATCGCCGAGGGGCAATCACCTCCGGCTGGAGAGGTAACGGTCGATCGTCTCCGCCATCCTGATCGCGGCCCCCTCCCCTGCCGGCGGTGGGGCGGCGATCGCATCGCGTATCCGCGCCTCGTCATGGCCCGCGAGAATGTTCCACCCGTCCCCGATTGTCTCCACCCATTTCGTCATCTCGCGGAGCGTGATGCACGGGACACCGAGGAGGCAGGCTTCCTTCTGGACTCCGCCGGAGTCGGTCAGGACCTTCTTTGCATTCGCGATTGCGTGTACCATGTCGGGGCAGGGCAGTCGGGGGGTTCCGTGGTGAGGAGGTTCGGAGGGAGGCAGTCGGGGACATCAACAGCGCGGTCCTCGACGTCCTGGTCAATGACATCATCGCGGAAAGCCACGGGAAGGGGTGCATCGCCTTCCCGGGGGATGCCGCGGCCTGCGTCCGACAATTCCGGGAGTTCAATGACCGCGCCATCTACGAAAACCCCGGCTCGAAAGGGAGCAAAAGAAGATCGAATACATCTTCCGGCTTCTCTTCGAACGATTCCTCCGGGATGCGGCGGCCGGGGACCGGGGCCCCCCCTCTACCGGAACTTCATCGGGAAACCTAGGATCGCAAGGGAGTGTAGCGCAAATGCCGAGCCGGCGGAACTCGTGCGGGACTTCATCGCCGGGATGACCGCCCGCTACTTTGAAAGGGAGTTCCGGCGCAGCGTTATGCCGGGGAAGGCCAGGCAGACCTTCCGGTAGCTAGGCCATGCCGTGGAATCACTGGCCGTACCGGGTATTGTACCGAAATTGTTTCATGTGGAACAAAATGGAACCAACCCTGTAGCTGCAGGGCAGCCGGCGCGGGGGAGAGAGATCAGGATCCAGGGCCATATTGTCGTATTGCGAAAGGATCATGTGGCGGGACGTTAAGCGGTCGGGAAGGTAGGGGATTGGCCATAAAAATCGCCGGAACCAAGGATTCTCTCCAGCAGAGTGGCTGAGATTGAAATCATCGCCCCGCGGAAAGTTCCGGTACCAGGATCACAGATCCCTGTACACTGTATCCCGTTTTCCGATCTTGATGACGTAGATGATGAGGGCCCTGCGCCTGATGTCGAGGATGACCCGGTATTTTCCGACACGGTGCCGGAAATAGGGCGATCCCTTCAGCCACCGGATATGCCGGAAGGGATGATCGCGTATCTGTTCGATGGAGGAGACGATCTGTGCGGCCGTCTCCCTGGGGAGTTTGTCGAGCAATTTCACGGCTTTCGCGGTCCAGATGACAGTATACGCCATTCACTCAAGACCCATCATCCGCTTCACCTGTTCGGTCGTGTAGGTCCGCCCCTCCTTGATATCCTGCAGGGCCTCTTCGATGTCCCGGATATCCTCTTCGGTCAGGATATCGTTTTCATCCGGTTCTGCCTGCTCAGACAGGCGGGCAATCACGTCGTTGTAGGTCTCCCGCGGATGTTTTTTCAGACGGTCGAGACGGTGCTTGACCTCGGTGCTCACCTTGATGGTTGATTCCACCGTCATACACTAAAGTATACTCTCTGGGGACATAACCCTGCCGCAGGCCGGCGTATGGGTGCAACCGGGTTATTGACAATACTTCGATCAGCTAAGGTAAAGCTTTTGCGGTTCGAAGTGGGTTTTTCAAAATCCTCAATTGTACTTTCCAATCTGATTCTTTTTGCCCCGGTTGGATGCCTTCTTCTTGGTTTAAAAGTTTTAGATCTTAAGCCGATAATCCTGGTTGGTGTGGCTTGTCTTGCGGCGATTCTGTCTTATATGTATATCATAAGGACAGATACGCACTTCCAAATGGTATTGAACCAGTTTGAATTATTGAAACCTAACTTCCGGGTATTTTAAGCACATAGTCCCAGAGCATCAAGGACAGTCCTCTGCTTTTTGGAAATTTCAGTCGTGATGATATTCCCGTTCACCAACCGGATCTTCTTGATCTTGGAAAGTTCCATAAGAAGCCCATCCAGAGTATATTTCTCAAGCAGTCCTGTATCCTTCATCTGTTTCAGAAGTCTCATTCTCATCATGAGGCTCAGGAACGTCACAAAGAGGAAACCTCTCAAGGTTGACTCCTTCTTTACATTCAGCGGCATAACCTTGAGGTCCTGTTTCAAGGACCTGAATATCTTCTCGATATAATCGCGTTCACGATACACTGTCAGACATTCTTCCCAGTCAAGAGACCCCCGGCAGAGGATGATCTGTTTGCCCATTCTGTTGACCTTTTGAGCAACCGCATTATTCCGGATCTCGACAGCGAAATGGTCACCCTGCACCTGCCAGGAGAAATAATTCGAGAAATTCCCCGTGCATTCCCGGAAAACATCCTCAGGTTTCCGCCACCGGGGAACCTTCAGAGACTCAAGTTTCTGCTTCAGGTCATGCAGTCGGATATAGAAGAGATTCCGTTCATCCTGTTCCCGTTTCGGGTCATAGTAGCAGAATCCCGCGATATCAATCCCGTGCACAGAGAACAGGATGGGTTTGACGAATATCGGGTCATCCTGGTATTTCTTGAGGTATTGAGGACTCTCCAGATCACGCTGAGACTCGGTAAGTATTTCCCTGACCTGTTTGAGAGTCATGGATGCAGGAATCACGAAGTTGAGGTCTTCCCGAACCAGTTCTTCCAGGTTCCCCTGGCTGAATAATCCCCGGTCAAGGACCAGCATGGAATTCCTGACACCCAGAGACCGAACTTTTATGATGGTGTGTTTCAGGGTGACGACATCGACAATACTGCCCTGGTAGATGTCATACATGACGGGAATGGCCTGGTTGGTATCGACGATCAGAGAGAAATTGATCTGGGGCAGGTCAAGGTCATCGCGATTATACCCGTATTCCAGGAGGGATATGAGTTCCGAATTACTCGAGAGACTCGTAATATCATAAATGAGTGTTGCATTGGTGCCGAGATCCTGAATGAGGAATTGCATGAATTTTTCAGGAACACCGCTATTCCCAAGGTCGGAGAGAAGAGTGCTAATGGCCTGGCTAGTTAAGCGAAGTTTGTGGTCGGACAGAGAGAGGGAACTCTCTTCATACCATGTCGATATCAGATGCATGGCAACGGGATGGAGGATTCTATTGATGGCAAGCGCAAGAATAGTCTCTTTCTCGTTTTCACTGGCGAGTTTGGAGAGGTGGTTATCAATGTGCAATTCCTGGATGATCTTTTTGAGGGGCAGAAGGTTTCCGTGTGTGAATGCTTCTTTTGGAACAGCTGAAATGCTGGGACCGGGTGTATCTTCAGTTCTGACTTTTACTGGAACACCATTGACATTCTTTCCCAGGTATTTCGAATGGTAACGGGTTTGTTTCTTCTCGGGATTGTAGTAAGGAGTGTCTTCGTACCAGTATTCAAGACCATTGATCTTCTTGATCCTTCGCCGCGGTGTCATCTGCTTATAATATAAGCACATTATATTATATAGATCTTGCGGTATAGTGCCGATTTATAGAATTTGAACGATATGGAGAGGTTTCATGTGCTTAAATGTGGGGAAGTCAGGGAGATCATGAAGTACAACCACAGGGAGATGGCGAGGAAGTTTGCGGAGGTGCTGGAGGAGGTGACTGGAGAGCGTGAGACCTCCTGTAAACCAGGCTGGTACCAATACCAAATAATCCGATNCCTAATTACCCAGATATTTCAATTACTTACATAATCCCATGTCAGAGCCCCCTCCGGTCAGGNCCTCTCCATTTGCAACGGATGTTTTCAAGCTGGTGACAGGCACCACGGTCGCCCAGGTTATTGCCGTCCTCGCCTCTCCCATCCTCACCAGGCTCTATGGTCCGGAAGCATTCGGGTTCTTTGCAATTTTTCTTTCGATAACCGGGATCATCGGAGTCATCGCCTGCATGCGGTACGAGCTCGCAATTATGCTCCCGGAGAATGATCAGGACACCATCAACCTCCTCGGGCTCAGCCTCGTAATGGTTGGATTCATCACGGTGCTGACAGGAGTTGGCCTGTTCCTGGGTGGCGGGGTCATCCTCGCCCTCCTCCAGGCACCCGGCCTTGCTCCCTATCTCTGGCTCGTGCCCCTGTTTGTATGCGTGAGTGGTATCTTTCTTGCACTGAATTACTGGAATTCACGGACAAGGCATTTTGGCAGGCTCTCTGTAGCACGGGTAACGAGTGCAGTTACGACAACGGGAGCTCAGCTCAGCGCAGGATTTGCTGGGCATGCGACGGGGGCGAGCCTTATCGGTGCAAGCCTAGCAGGATCGGTTATTGCAACCGGGGTCCTGGGCGGGCAGATCTGGCGGGACGACCGGTCTCTCATTAAAAAGAGCGTCTCGTTGCAGGGAATGATTTCCGGGCTGAAACGGTATAAAAAGTTCCCCCTGATCGATAGCAGTTCAGCTCTGTTGAATACCTTTTCATGGCAGTTGCCGGTATTGCTGTTGTCCGGATTTTTCTCTCCGGTAATCGTGGGATTCTATGCACTGGGGATGAGGGTGCTCCATGCTCCCATGAATTTGACAAGTGTCACCGGCGGTGTAATATTCCCCACTTTCGGCGGGATAAAAATCCCCACCTGATAACCTTCATGCAACTGTGTGAGGGTAGTGGCAATGCTGAAGATGGAGGAATTTCTCATGATACGAGATCTATTCAATCAAGGACTGAACAAAAGTCAGATTGCCCGAAAGACAGGCTACGACCGGAAAACAGGAAGGAAGTATATTTCAGCGAAATACGTACCAAGGGCACAGACCCGCGGATCCAAACTGAGCAAACTCGATCCTTATAAAGAATATATCCAGAATCGCCTTTCAGAATACCCCTTGAGTGCAGCAAGAATCTACCGCGAGATCCAGGAACAAGGATTCACCGGAGGATACACAATCGTCAAGGAATACGTCCGGAAGATCCGTCCTTC
>Ga0067045_1030226_pt1 | contig 16132 bp, 14 predicted proteins | sample TerdegcTABiofilm_FD_59184 | JGI IMG/M metagenome (GOLD analysis project Ga0067045, IMG submission 59184) | Combined Assembly of (Gp0054472, Gp0054536) Wastewater bioreactor microbial communities from Singapore -Terephthalate degrading...
TGACGCGCGAAACGTGGCCATCTATCTTGCCAGGCGGCTGTCCGGTCAGACGCTGGCAGCCATAGGGGCTGCCTTTGGACTGGAGAATTACAGCAGCGTGAGCAGCGTGGTATGCCGCATGGAGCAAAGAATCGGAAAGGATAGGAGCTTAAGGAGGCAGGTGGAAGCGATCGAGCGATGCATCCTATGAGTCAAGAGCAGACTTGACCCCCTTTGACCTTTCGGTGAGCAGGAGAGTTCAGGAAAAAGCAAAACAGCAAGAAACAAGACTTGACCCCAGTGGTTTGCTCGAATCAGAACGTGGCGGGGCTGGATCCAAAATCCCCTGAAAAATTGGAACCTAGCTATCTCTTTCACGTCGTCCAGAGACTGTATCCCGAGTTCATTAGGCTGGGAGAAGGGAAATTTAGGATGGCCAACCTCTCCTTCGTACGCGAGCAGAGAATTCCTCTCCCACCGCTTGAAACCCAAGAACAAATCGTCGATGAGATCAAAGCCGACCGAGCCCTGGTCTCCGCCAACCGCGAATTGATCGAGCGCTTCGAGAAAAAGATCCAAGCCGTAATCGCCCGAGTGTGGGGGGAAGAGGCATGAGCAAAGACCTGACCAGTTCGTCCGTCCATCGTCAAAATATCCTGAACAATCCCTACGCCTTGCAGGAGATCGAGAAGGCCGCCCGTATCACCGGCATTCCCTTTGAGGGCAAGACAGTCGTGCTCAAAGAGCAGGTGGCCGCGTTCTTTGAGGTGACGCTGCGCACCGTAGAAAATTACCTCTCCCAGTACGAAGACGAATTGGTTCGCAATGGTTACGAGGTCATCAAGGGTAACAGACTGAGATTGCTGAAAACGGCCATCAGGAGTTCGGATGTTCCCGAAATATTTTTCGGGAACATCGCAAAAAGCCCTCAGTTAGCCATTTTTGACTTCCGGGCCTTCTTGAACCTGGCCATGCTGTTGGTGGAAAGCGAACGGGCGCGACTCCTTCGTCAAACCATTCTGGACATCGTTATCGACACCATCAATCAACGCACCGGTGGCGGCACGAAGTACATCAACCAACGCGATGAGGATTTTCTGAGCTCTTGGTTCGAAGAGGAGAACTACCGCAAACAATTCACCGACGCCCTGCGCGATTGCGTGGACATGGGCAACTTCAAGTATCCGCTCTACACCGACAAGATTTACGTGAGCATTTTCCGCGAGAAGGCGCAGGAGTATCGCAAGGTCCTACGGCTGCATGAAAAAGATAAGGTGAGGGATACCTTCTACGCGGAAATCCTTGATCTGGTTGCCTCCTACGAATGCGGTTTTGCCGATGTACTGCGCAGTGCCTGTGCCAAGAAAGGGCGTAAACTCACATCCTGGGAAGTGGATGCGCTATTCGACCGTTTTGAGCAGGAAGCCCATTGGAAGCCGCTTATCGAAAAAGCCAGGAACAAGATGGCCAGTCGAGATCTGGCCTTCCGGGACGCTTTACACATGAAATTGTCCGAGTACGTCACTCCATTGAAGAGGGATGAATTTGAACGCTTTCTCGGCGAGAAGAGCAAAGAACTTGCCGAGCGGCTGGAGGAAGCCAAGGACGTGATGAAACGTCTCAAGGAGCGCGAGTAGCCATGCCGATTGTCTACCTCACGCTCGATCAGGCCGTCGAGATCCATCGCAAGACTGTGGAGATCAGCGGAGGAGGAGCCTTGGGGTACTTGGACATGGGCACCCTGGAAAGCGTGCTTACCCACATCCAGAACGACGATTATTATCCGACCTTCGCCGAGAAGTTGACGCACCTCTTCTTTTGCGCGTGCAAATTTCATTGCTTTGAAGACGGAAACAAGCGCATCGCCATAACTCTCTCGGCTCAGATGCTGCTCTTGAATGGGTATCTGTATTGTGCCGGGCACTTCCTGCGCGAGATGGAGAACATCAGCTACCACGTCGCGGCCGGAAGAATCGGAAAGGACCTGCTCGGAGAAATCATCGAGGCCTTTTTGAATCAAGAGATGGATTCGGAGGATCTCAAACTCAAAATCCTGGAGGCCATCAATCCAACGGAGTAGTGCTAGTGCTAGGGGTCAAGTCTTGTTTCTTGCTCCCATCCACTGAACAGATGGCCCATGACCAGACCACTGAGAATAGTATTTTCTGGAGCGATCCCTCATCTGACGGCCTGAGGAAGAGACCGGTCTGCTCTCGTCGCCACGTGTTCGAAGAAAAAACTTCGTTACCGGCATCCCCTTGTGCCAAACGATATGCCGCCCCCCCCCCTCCCTCTGGATAGTCTCTTGCGAGAAGGGCGATCCGGATGGAATCGGGGCCAGGCAATCGCCAGAGCTCATGTGACCCGCAACGCTCAAGATAAGTCAGCGGCGAAATAAAACACCAAGAAACAAGACCTGAGCCGATTTCCCTGATTCGGCAGAATTCAGACACGGCGCGCGGGCTCCATTTCATCGGGCAATACGGGCGTTCACTGATCGCGCGGCGTCACGGTGTCGAGGTCCCAGTCACTGGCGTCGGCATTGGGTAATTTCAGTGAACCGCGGCCGGCCCGCTTGGATCGATATGCACAAAAACCAAACAGGGGAGGAACGATAAACCTCTGGGGGAGAGAGGGAATCCGGCCGCTAGCCTCGGCAGATTCTTGCCATTTTGTTTTTTGTACAGTTTCCCTTTGTGCCACCGTTGGCCAGAAGGACCACCGTCGCGGCAAGCCAAGCCCAACACTCTGGAATCGCAAGCCACTTTGGTCTTTTCACCCCCATCAAAGTGCCTGGCACACAATTTGCTTCTGGATTGGCAGCGATCTCGTCACTATCCCGGAAACCTTCAGACACGATCTGTGGCAATTCGGTCGAGATAGTCGAGGGGGTTAAGGAGGTAGGCCATGCAATCGCTGTCTCGTTTCTTGCCGGTGGTTCTTGTGGGGAGTCTTATCCTGATAGTCTCGGAGGTGTTTTCAGCTCCTCAGGCTTCATCCCCTTCCCCGTACGTTTCACTGGAAGCGATGGCTCACTTCATGCTCTATTTTGGGCTCGGCTTTGTCCTGTGCCGCTGGCTGGTCCTCGGCCTGAAAATCAACGGCGTTATCGCACTCATGTTGGCTGGTTGCGTGTCCCTCAGCTTCGGAGTGGCCGACGAGCTCCATCAGTTGCAGATCCAGGGGCGATCTGCCGATTTCGGCGACCTCCTCGTCGACCTTGCTGGGGGCCTGGCTGGAGCGGTCTTGTACTTGGCACTGGCCCGGCTCTTACACTGGGTCAGAGATGTCCTATCTGCGGCCCCGATCTCATGGCCTCGCGCTGTTTTCCGGGCTGCGGTGACCACTGTGGCTGCCGTGGCGGTCTGCTCGCTCGCAGTCGTGCATGCCGAGAAAGTTGCGAAGCTCGGAGAAGCGCTCGTTTCCGAGGGATCTATGCAGGCGCGGCAGATGATCGATCGATATGTCACTCCCCACCGTGCACAGGTCCATCCGTTGTCGCATATCCCCTTGCCCGCTGTTGCCAATGAACAACCGAGGCAGGATACAAGGGCCCCGATTCAGTCGGGATCCCCCGCACCGGCGAGAATTGAGCAACACGTTGGAACGATCCAGTTGACAGCTCTGGCGGAGCCTATCCGAAAGGCCGAGAAAGAGGCGATACAGGCTCGGCAGAATCTCACTGACACGTCAGTGGAGCAGTCCGCGAACGATCCGGAGAGATGGCTTTTGGGGGAGATGAAGCGGGTCATCTCACGGTTAGATCAAATGGAACGAGCTCCTATGGCGGCCGACGCACCCCCGCCGCGGGGCAATGGGCTCGCCGAAGGTTCCGGTGAAATCGAAGGCGCCAACGGGGCCCTGCGAGACAGGATCGGCGAGGCACTGGCATCGAGTGGAATCCATCTATCGAAGCTACGAGAAACACCAGTAATAGCGGTTCCAGCAGTCCGGCGCCAGGCGCTGGGAACCGGCACAAACACCCCGGACCCCTGTGACCTCATTGCGATTATCACCCACAACACCAATCCCGTGAGCGAGCTCACTGTGGATCAAGTGCGGAAGGTATTCTCCGGCGAATATACAAATTGGAGCCAGGCAGGGGGACCCGATCTGCCTATAAAGGTCGTCACGGTCCGAAAGCAGTCAGGGGATCTGGAAAAGAAGATTGTGGATCACATCCAGGCTCCTCTCAGCAAAGACGCTGTGCGGCTTCCTCTTGTGAGCTTAATCATCCCTGTGGTGGCCCAGACGGAAGGGGCAGTCGGTTTCTTGCCGGTCCTCAATACCGAACAGCTTGATTTTGTGGCAGATCACAAGGCATTCAAGAAGATTGCCATCAAGGCCGGGGATCAGGAGCCAGCCTTGGTGCCCAGCAGGATAGCTGTGAACACGTCCATGTACCCCATAATGCATGATATCCCTCAGCATCGTCCCCTGGCTGCGAGCTCGGTTGCGGCGCGAGGAACTACTCGATGATGTGCCCTGAGATCACTAGAGATGCTGGGGGGAGAAACGGCAGTTGCACCCAATAATTAAGAAGAAATAGTAAACAACGGCCGCTCCTTGTGCAAAGCAGCCTCAGCCGTTTCTCCTTTCTTGCAAGCCATATCGCTTTCACATAAAGATCTGGCTCTCCGCCACCGGCATCAAGTTGTCTCTTCCCATGGTAATTGCACTGACATGGTCAATCCTCACCTCTTTTACCTCTTCCACTATTCCTCGAATCGTCGGGAGCAAGTCCAGGAAACATTCGAAAACCCTTTCGCCGAAATGATCGCCCCCTCCGGCTCTCATGATCTCCAGAGCCTTGTCCTCCGGTAGCGCCGGTCTGTATACTCTATGGTGAATCAAAGCGTCGTACACATCGACCACTGCAACAATGAGACACGATTCCTGGATTTCCTGGCCGACGAGGCCTCGAGGGTAACCGGATCCGTCATACCGTTCGTGATGGCCGTAGGCAATGTCTCTGGCCATCTGCAGGAGTGGAACTCGGGAGCCGTCGAGAATGGCTGCGCCTATTTCCGTGTGCCTCTTCATGATCTCAAATTCTTCGCGGGTCAGGCTGCCGGGCTTACGGAGAATACGATCGGGAATGCCAATCTTTCCTATGTCGTGCATGGGTGCGGCGAGCTTCAATCGTTCGGAGAGTTTGAGAGACCAGCCGAGAGCCCTCGCAATTTCATAAGAATAGAGCCCTATGCGACGGATATGCGCCCCTGTCTCGTCGTCCCGATAACCCGCGGCTGCTATGAGCCTCAGGACCACCTCTTCCTCTCGATCCCGAACTTCTTTTGTCCTTTCCCGGACCCTCTCCTCCAGCTCCCGTTCGTATTTCTCGCTTAAAAGGGTCATTTCGCGACGCTGTAGTGCCCCTGCCACGTGGATAAGCAGCTCGTTTCGATCGAATGGCTTGATAATGTAGCCGTACGCACCTACATCAAGGGCCTCTATAGCGGTTTTCCTATCGGTGACTCCGGTGGCCATGAGAACCGCAACATCCCTGTGCATGCTCCTGATGTACGTGAGCAGATCCAACCCCGACATTCCCGGCATCAGTATGTCAGCAAGCACCACCTGATACTCGTTGCTTTCCAACAACTTAACAGCTTCCTCTCCACTGGCCGCGGATTCGCAGACATATCCCTCCGCACTAAGCATTCTCGAAAGCAAGTCGCGGATGTACTGTTCGTCATCAACAATCAAGATTCTCGCACTATCGTACACGCTCATGACAATAGCCTCCCACCACTACGTCTCCAGTCTCTCGAAGAGACTAGCGCAGCACATACATGTTTCCATCAGCACTGCCAAAATAGACCTTTCCATCCGCGCAAACCGGAGGGGTCTGGATCGGCCCGCCAGTCTTGAACTTCCATTTCAGGCGACCCGTTTCGGCGCGAACGGCATAGACGTGGGCGTCCTCGCTCCCGCATATGACCAATCGGCCGGCTATCGCAGGTGAGTGCCTGATCGGACCGCCAGTTGCGAACTTCCATTTTTTCTCCCCGCTCTTGCGATCGACACAATACAGGTATCCGTCCGAGCTGCCGAACAACACACTCTCCCGAAAGATCACGGGAGATCCCCACACCTGTCCCCCGGTCTCGAATTTCCACTTTCTTCGTCCCCGATCTGCGTCCACAGCGTACAAGCAATTGTCGAAGCTCCCGAAATAGACGGTCCCGTGCGCTACTATCGGCGACGAGATCACCCACGACCGCGTTTGAAAGGTCCATTTGAGATTGCCAACGGGTTCTTTTTTATCTCCACTTCTGCCTACATCCCGAGCCGCTCGACCAGTTGTGACTTCTGTGAATCCCCCCCTCGTGTTCGTGGCGCCAGTCGTGATTGGCGAGATTCTCTCAGTATCGCCAAAACTTACTACAGCGACCTTGCAGTTCGGACATTCTCCGGCACCATGAAAGCGTGGCAGAATCGTTCTACACAACGGGCACTTGAAGGTGCCATGCGGGTCCCCTCGCGCGGATCGGAGAGTTGCAGTCGTCTCTGGACAATCCGGGTCCGCGGTGAACTGGTTGCTGATTCGGACGAGTCTTTCCAGCAGACCTCTGTTTGCGGGGTGGCTGGCAGTAATGATGCCCCTCGAGACCATCCTCTCCAGTGCACGAAGCACCTTGGCCTGGATCCTACACCGTTGCATCAAGGCTTCTTCCCGGGACACCTTCCTCGCGGCATACCGCTGCCCGGCCGCGTCCACCCGGGAGCCACCGCAAGAAGTAATATCAGTGACGGATGTCTGAACCGTCATGGTACATCTCCGGGATGTCGTCCGAGCAGGATCAATTTTCGAGCCGCCTTCTCGTTCGTGAGAGCTATTTGAGGGCATAAACCTTATGATCGTTACTTCCGAAATAGAGAAGCTCGCCAGACGGAACCGGGGAGGACCGCACAGGTCTTCCGGCTGCAAACTTCCATTTTACGAGGCCTGTCTCCACGTCTACCGCGTACACGTAGTGGTCATCGGAGCCGAAATAGATCGTCCTTCCGTGTACCGTCAGTCCACTCCGTATCGGTCCTCCCACCCGGGCGCTCCACTTTTCTGCACCGGTATTTGCATCAAGAGCGTACAGTGTTCCGGCATTGCAGCCGAAATAGACAGTGCCTTCGGCCACAACTATCCCGCTCTGGATTGCCTCCCGAGCCTTGAACCTCCATTTGGTTTCCCCCGTAAGCGGGTCCATGGCTCTCAGGTATCCATCCACGGCTCCCAGATACATGATCCCTTCCGATACCGCCGGAGGAGTGAGGCCAGAGACTCCGACCCGCACTTTGGTCATCAATGAGCCGCACGGCTGGGGGAGAACATCCTCTATATCTTCGGAATCACCGCAATCATCCTCCTCCGGACAGTCGGGCTTAGCCCCTCGGCCGGAACGCCCGTCAAAACCTTCTCTATCCGATCTTTCCCCGAGAGGACCGTTTGAGTCTGCGATCTCACCACCGACATCGGTCATTGGGGCTCCGCATCGGGGGCAAGTGACGAAGTCTTCGATTACCGGGAGACGGCATCGGACGCATGGGACAAAATTCAGGCGCACCGTCTTTTCTGCGGCGTCCATTTCCTCCTGCTCGACTGGGCCTCTCGCGACAGATCTGGTCATCGGAGTCTGCGATTCTCCTGACCTGAGCCCACATTTTCCGGTCAGGGGATCGTCGGCAGCGAGAGACCGCACGTCACGGGCCGCATGGATCGAGTTGTTCTGGTGTTTTTTTCTCGCTTCTGCTCCTCCGGTGACCGCCTGCTCTACTCTCCAATCGTCAGGCACGTGCGAAGTGAGTCCCGAAGCGTATTGCGGGCATCTGTCAGCGTCTCCGTGAATTTTCTGCGAGCACACGGTACATCTGGTCGCAACAAGATCTGCGATACTCTGGCGATGCCTCCTGGTGGATTCAAGAACGTCGCGATCGAGAAGCCCCCCAATGACGAGTTTCTCGAATAGGCTCACGAGAGCAACGCTCGAGAGGTTATACTTTCTCATGAGCTCCCGTTCGGTCATGCCTGATCTTAGGTCCTCGACCACCTGTCGGGCAGAAACAATCCGTCTCGAACTGTCTCTAGTCATGGCCTCGCTCTCCCGCCTTTCTCGGCACGCTCACGTTCCTTCAAAGTCCTATCCAGGGAGCCGAGCAAAGGCAAAAGGCATGCAGCACCAAGGGGGTAAGCCTTGATACCTGCGCAGTGGCTGTTCCTATCGACCATCAGGATCACAGGACTCTCCTGTCTTTCCGACCTGGCCCGTAAGGTCTTGAACCCTCTTCTCCAGTGCTTTTAGTGACTTGCGGAGGAGATTGACCTCCCGCTGAGCTAGCCGCTGGCGGGTTCTTTCCGCAGTTATGTCCTCGATGAGACACAAGAGATGGCGCTGGGAAAGGATTCTGACCGCTCGCAAATGCAGACGGGACCACATTCTGCGCTGCTTCAGCTCGAAGATGGCCTCCGCCTGTTGAGGCTTCCTTGTTTCGAAAGCCTTGTCGAGAAGTTGTTCGGCCTTAAGCTCCAGATTTTTCGCCTTCTCCTCTTCGGCAGGCCGAGGAAGAAGATCGAGGAACGACCCATAGTCAGCGGGATCGGGCGCGCTGATGTTCTTTCTCCATGCCTGATTGCTAAAAACCACGCAGTACCACTGGTCGATGAGACATGCCGGCATGGGAAGAGCATCCAGCAGCTTTCCTAGGGAAGTGGACTCGATGCTCCTGAGATCGAATGTCCCGGTCTCCGCAACACTCTCGCCTGAGAAGAGATCATTCAAGTCTATGGTTTGCGTCCCCATTTCGCCGCACTGTCCCGACAGCGATCCAGGGCGGGTATTCGATTTCTTCAACGGTTTGTACGTTATCGACTCCTGCATGGTTACCTTCTCCTAGGATGTCGTCATAAGTACAACAGGTTAGTACTGCCTTTTCTAAGTTCGGTGCCGAATCAGAAGACCCCACCCCAACCCTCCCCGTTAATGGGGAGGGAGTCCTTTTCCCCGTTGACAGCGGGATCAGAGGGGGGCGCGGTTCCGGATTCGCGTCCCCAAATGGATTCGGCTCTCGCTGCTGCGATGCGAGCGTCCAGACTCTTTCCTCGCGTCCTGTACAGCTCGGCCAGGTCTTTCGCCACGTTTCGAACCTTCCAATCTGCGGGCCCCAAAGTCCTCTCCATCAACTTCAATGCCCGTTGGTAGCAATGCTCTGCCAACAGGTGCTCACCGTCCAATTTCGAGAGTTGAGCCGTCAGGATCAGGTTTGCTGCGTGTGCGAAATCGTCCTTGGCCGCACTGAGTAGCCCCGAATCTTCTTTGAACAGAAAAAGAGCCCCGACGAGCTTATCCGGTGACTCAGTCAGCGGAATAGGCATGACTCGTACTGGTATTTCACTCCGGTCCGCGGACAAGAGGATCGCGCCAATTGAACCCGACTCCGATTGTTCCTCCTGATGCGCCATCGCCAAACGGCTCAACGTTTGGCCTGTCTGAGGATGGCGAAGAACCAGCACCTCGGGTACAGCTTTCCCGATGGCCGCCTTAGACTCCCATCCCGTAATTGCTTCGGCCAGCGAATTCATCCTCCTTACCGCACCCGTCTCGTCGCAAAGAATTATCGCGCCATCGAAGAATCCCGCAGCTTTGGCAAACCACTCGGATTCTCGTGTGGTTCGTCTCTGCTTGCCGTGATTGTGAAGAGACACTTCGATGGTCGTGCGCAATTCAACTTCTGAAAAGGGTTTAACGAGGTAGCCGTACGGATCCGATACCGTTGCTCTCATCAGAGTCGCTTCGTCGGAATGGGCAGTCAAGAAGATCACCGGCACCTCGTATGCGTCGCGCAACCTCTGTGCGGCTTCTATTCCGTCGACCTTTCCCGCCAGCACAATGTCCATCAGCACGAGGTCGGGCCGGACTCTTTCAACGAATTCAGGAACCTGCTCTCCCTGGTCACATATGCCTACCACGTCATATCCTAGGAATTCCAGCCGCACCTTCAGATCCATGGCCACCACGATTTCGTCTTCAACGATGAGAATCTTCTTCCTGGACATCTTCGCACTCCTTACAGACTTTCCCGCTGTCGGACGCGAATCTCGAATGTTGTTCCCGGTCCACTCCTCACTTCAGCCGATCCTCGAAGCTGCACTTCTGCGAGATTCAACACGAGCTGCAATCCCAATGACCCGGAATTGCGATAATTGAATCCGGGGGGCAGTCCAATACCATTGTCCGAAACGACTATGACGAACACCTTGTCGCTCTCCTTTTGAAAATCGATGCGAATTTCCCCTGGCTGTCCGCGAACAAAGGCATGCTTCAGACAATTGGTCACCAGCTCGTTGAGGATCAATCCACAGGAAAGTGCCATACCCACAGGGAGCATGACATCGTCCACATGAATCTTGGTGGAGACAGAAGGAGCAATAGTCGAATTGGCACGGAGCAGCTCAGCGACCAACCCGCGAACATAATCGGAAATCTTTATGGCTCCGAGATTTTGCGAGCGATACAATTGCTCGTGAATCAACGCCATGGAGCGAATCCGGTTCTGACTATCGACCAGAGCGGATACTATACGCTCATCTCGAATGATAGTACGCTGCAGGCCGAGCAAACTGGATACGATCTGAAGGTTGTTCTTTACCCGGTGGTGAACCTCGCTCAGCAGGATCTCCTTTTCCTCAAGGGATGCCTTCAATTGCTCTTCAACATGCTGTCGTCTCTCGATTTCTCTCTGGAGCTCCTGGTTTGCGAGGGCTAGGGCCTGCGTGCGCTCCTGAACGCGGTCTTCGAGCATGAGCTGTCCCTTTCGCAGCTCGGTCTCAGCTCGTATGCGAGCAAGAATCTCACGACCTAACTCCTGGTTCGCCACCTCCAATGCTTTGCGCTTGTGTTTTTCTTCCTCGTATACTTTGGCGAGATCTTCCGCATACTTGAGGCATTGCCTGACCAGAGCTGTTCGATCAGTCGCATCATCCTGAGGGCATGCCTCCGACTCCTTCTTGCTCTGCCCTTGAGCTCTTCCCCGGACGGTGGTGTCCAAACTTTGGCCCGATGCCGCTGCCAGATGCTTCTGGTGCGATTCAGGACCTCCTGCTCCGGTTAGGTACTGGCGAATCATGTAGTCCCCACTTGGCTGTGCGATCATTGCGACCATCACCCTGCATGTATCAGAGACGCATGACTGAACGCGGGATTTCTGACTAAGAACAGGAGAGCCATGCTCTCATGCGTCGGGTGCTCCCGGAGAGATCCTTAGCAAGAGCCGAGCCACTTCTAAGGGAGCTCGCTCGAAATCAAGTATTGCTCACAATATCAGGCTGTTGACACTGAGGAAGGTGAGAGGAAGGAAGACCGTACCCTGAGGAAAACTAGCGGAATGCGCAAAAACTAAACACTTCAGCTTCTCGTAATTTTGTCAATTGGTTACCCACTCGTTCTCCTGCAAAGATCCGCTGATCCGTCGCTTGGGGTGCTTGTTTTTTGGTCAGGTGCAGGGTCGCGCGACCAAAGTCGGTGACTTCTGTTCGACCGACGTTACTCGCCTCCGCGATTGACCTCGAGACTGGCGACGTAGTGGTTGAGAGAATTTCGAGAAATGCCCAGAAGCTGAGAGGCCTTCACCGTATTTCCGCCTGCACGGCGCAAAGCTTCTTCCACAAGCGCACGTTTCAGATCACGAGTCACATCGTTGAGCGTTTTGTCCTTGGGGAACGACGTAAAGAAGCTCCACTCGCTTTCTACCCGCTCTAGCCCTAAGTCTGAGAGCGTGATTCTGCCGCCCCCGGACAGGATCAAAGCTCGCTCGAGACAATTGCGGAGCTCCCTGACGTTACCGGGCCAATCAGGAGCCTTGAGCCCTTCTAGGACCTCCTTGTCGAATATGGGTGGCGAGGACAGCCGCATGTCCGTCTCCAACTGGGAGACGAGCTGCTTCACCAGAAGAGGAATGTCTTCCCTCCGATCTCGCAGCGGCGGGATCTGTATGGAAAACACGTTCAGACGGTAGAGGAGATCTTGCCGGAATCGGTGCGATCGCGCGTCTTCTTCCAGATCGCGGTTCGTTGCCGTGATGAGTCGAGCATTGACGCTGATATTTTTCTCTCCGCCTACGCGCGTAAAGGACTTCGTGTCCAGGAATGTGAGAAGCTTGGCCTGGATAGCGAGAGGGAGCTCTCCAATCTCATTGAGAAAGAGGGTTCCTCCCTCTGCAAGCTCGAGAAGTCCCCGCTTGCGTTGCCTTGCGCCTGTGAAGGCTCCCGGCTCATGCCCAAACAATTCAGACTCCGCCAGCTCAGGCGCTACCGATGCGCAGTTCACAGCGAAGAACGGACCGTTTTTTCTCTCCGAATTGTCGTGGATGAAGCGAGCCAGGTAATCCTTGCCACTACCACTCTCGCCCAACAGCAACACCGTACTGTCTTGAGCCGCTATCAATCTCGCTCTCGAGAGGGTGGTCTGCATGGCCTTTGAGGGGTACAGGGGCACGTCGCCAGATTGCGGCGTGGGAGCTCGCCGACGGTCAGTGATATTGCGCGCGATTCCGCACAACCCGATTATTTCACCCGCGGCGTTGCGTAGCGGAACCCGTGTTTCGAGAAACGTTGTCGGGACTCCTCTCACCAGGCGAGTCCCTTCTTCTTCCACGGACTCCCCCGCAAGCACTCTCCTATCGATGGCCTCGAGATGCTTACCCGTTTCCACCCCATAGAGGTCGCGGTCGCTCTTTCCCAGGATTTCTGACCCCGACAAGTGAAATAGGCCCGCCATTGCGGGATTCACCTGGGTGTACCTCAGGGCACGGTCCTTAATATAAATGAGATCGGGTGCGGTCTCAAAAATTGCACGGAAGCGCTCTTCGCTTTCTCGAAGGTCTTGCTCAGCCCTTTGGCGCTGCTGGATCTCTTTGAGGAGCTTCTCATTGACGCGTTCGAGCTCCGTGCGTTTGGCCTTTTCCGCTTCATATATCTTTACCAGATCATCAGCATATTTGAGGGACTGCTTTACCAGCAGCGCCACATCATCTCTTGCATCCCCGGATCCTGGTTTCTGCCGTTTTGGCATTGCAGAAAGCTACCCGTCTAGTCAAAGATTTCATCGACCTTGCGCATGAGCTCCAATGGGCTGAACGGTTTCGCGAAATACCCATCCGCTCCGGCCCTCAATCCTTCTTCTCGGTCAGCCGCCCTGTCTTTTGCCGTGAGGATCAAGATGGTGCATCCTCTCGTAAGCTCGTTGTTCTTGATGATTCGGGCAGCGTCGAGACCATCCATCTTCCCAGGCATCATGATATCCATCATGATCAGGTCGGGAATCTCTGCGGTTGCGACCTCAATCGCCTGTTCAGCCGTTCCCGCCTTGAGAATAATCCGATCAGTCCTCCGGAGAGTCTTCTCCACCAGGTCTCGTATGGCTTCTTCATCATCCACGACAAGAATTTTCCTCAACAGCACACCCTCCACTCGTCGAACAAGGCATCATTGACTGTCTTCGTTCGGAGTAAGGATTCCTCAGGCCAGGAGGCCCACCTTCTTATACCATGCATGAGGGGAAATGGGAACTATCCCCTTCCAGACCACCGCAGACACAATGTGGGTCAGTGGCCGCTAGTCAGGACCGCCTGTTGGAGGAATCTGTCGATCAGAGGTTTTAATTTCCTGAAATCGATTGGTTTTGCCACCACCTCGTCAATGCCGTTCGGTTCGAGATCTCCGCTTCGAATCTGTTGCCCCGACCAGGCGGTGAGGAGGAGGAATGGTGGCTTCGGTACGGACTTTCCCTCGCAGATCGACTTGATAGCACTGCCCACCGCCCATCCGTTCATCTCCGGCATCATCAAGTCACAGATGACAAGATCCGCCCCCTTTTCTTCAAATATCTCAATGGCCTCCCGCCCCGACAGGGCCTTGAGCGTTCTGCAGCCCAACTTGGCCAGAAACTTCTCCATCAGGTCCACAATGAGCGGCTCGTCGTCCACGAGAAGGATTGAGGGAGCTGCTCGACCGTGCGAACCGTCAATCCCCTCGTCCCGTGTTGTCGGCGCAGTGGCCAGAGGCAAGGTAACCGAGAAAACCGAACCCTTGGACGGCTCGCTCGTCACGACTATGTTGCCGCCGTGACGCCGTACTATTCCCAGACTCTGGGGCAGCCCCATGCCTACGGAGAGCGATCCTTTGGTTGTCCAGAAGGGCTGGAAGATCCTGCCCAAATCCTCTGCAGCGATACCAACGCCCGTGTCGCCAACATCGAGGAACACATTTCCGTCTCTTATTCCCGTGGCTATGGAAATCTGCCCGCCGCCCTCGAGAGCATCTGCAGCGTTCTTTATCAACCCCACCACCACTTCCAGCAATTCCCCTTCCCCACCTTCCACAAAGCACCCCGGTTGCAGAGCTACCTGCAGCTCTATTGACTTCCCTTCCCCTCCGGTCCCGCTTTTCAACCAAGGCCTGCTCAGCTCGATCGCCTTGTCCACGGCCTGGGAAAGGTCGAAGATGGCCCCCGGCCGCGGAGTGTCCGATGTATATGTGTCGGTGAAATCCTGGAGTGCCTTCACAATGCGTCCACCGTGGTGCAGCTTTTCGATGACGATGTTCAACGATGCCATGGCATCGGCGAGACGGTCATGCGCGATGTCAAGCAATGCCAGTTCGGAATATCCCTGGGCTATCTGCAAGAGGTTGTTGAAATTGTGCGCTACTCCGCTGGACAACTCGGCGACCGCGCGCAGACGCGCGCTACGGACGAGAAGGTCGCGCGACCTGAGTCGTTCGCTGGAATCCGTCAAATAGACGCAAACTGCCTGCGAACCACCCCATTCCATGACACTCCGATGCGGTTCCACCCACCGGGCTTCCCCCGTTTTCGAAACGATTCTGAATACGGTGGGGTCGTTCCGCTGGGATACGGACGACGGATCGGCCATGAGCGGAGCTATTCTTTGCCTGTCGTCGGGATGTATGTAATCGGAAAAGCTGCCCGATTCCAGCTCCGAACTGGGCCTCCCCAGCATCCCGCACAGCCTTTCGTTTACAAATCGAATGATCCCTCTTTCCAAGACGCATATGGCCTGGTCGGATTTGTCAACTACCAAACGGAACTGTCGTTCGCGTGCGGATATGTCCTCCGATGGCGCGCTATCTCCATGATTCTGGGTGCGTCCCACGTCCCTGCCCAACAAAAGCGCACCCACAATACGCCCCTCTTCGTCGCGAATGGGTAAGGTATTGCAGGACAGCAGACACTGTTCACCCGTCTTCGACAGAACCGAAAGCTTGGATGCTGTCCCAGAAACCGTCCCCTCCCTGACCATGGCAGCAAACTCGTTCTTGACCCGACTCCTGCAGTCCTCTTGGATGAAAGAATCAAACCAATTGCGCCCCAGGATCTCTCGGGCAGCGCATCCAAGAACGATGCACCCCTTGCTGTTCACATGTGTGGCTACACCGTCGCGATCGACAGCCACTATCACGAGGTCAGCCATCTTCAGGAGTTGATCAACTTCTATCCTTGGTTCTTGTCGCGCCATGGTTTGTCACACGGTCCTCTGGATCTCGGGTACAACCACATCAAGTGAGATCGGTGGCCAGATCCGTCCAGGATCTCCGCTGCACGCGCAATATACGCACTGAAATAGCCATTATGACCACCGCGGTTTGTGCAAAGTTCTCTGGTAATGAAAAAAAGTCTGAAGCGGGGTCGCGACCAGAGCAGGTTCTCAAGAGTAGCGGAAGGCTAATTCCCGGAGTCGCCCGTTCCCAATCCTTCTGCAGAAGCAACACCGTCCGCTATAGCCGGCAATCGGGCCGCAGCAGTAGTGTACACTAAATGACACCGTTTCACTATCAGTAATTGGCCAACGATCGAAAAATCGCGGCCATTAGAGCACGAGAATGAGCTGCCAGCACGCGGTACCGATGGACGAGGGGAATTCATATGCAAAGCATGATGCTCTTTGCGCCATTTTCGCACACTCTATCTTTAGAGATGTGTGATTGTCACTCATAATACCCGAAACAAAACTGGTGTCTGCGTGCTCAGCGATGAAGAGTGATGAGAATCCTGTGGTGAGGTAGAGACTGGTTGTAGTGACCAGCCGCAGGAGGTCAGGCCCTGGGGACAGAGCTGATCTTGTTCGATGATTTTGCGCATCG